>OGNI01000249.1_pt1 | contig 45018 bp, 74 predicted proteins | sample 1573421 | NCBI WGS metagenome assembly OGNI01 (sample SAMEA2581928, study PRJEB24529) | metagenome | biome: Human gut stool | place: China | collected 2011
ATCTGGATTGAGTAAATCAGTCAGATCATTAACTTCCACACTCAAATTGTTATTTACGTAACACATTTTAATTCAAAAAAGAAAGGAAAGAGATTGTTTGGCAGGCGTTGCGGCTCCTGCATCTCTTTTAGCCACTGCGGCGCATGGTTGCAACGGAATCTACCGCCTCAAACAATCTCTTTCGAATTCATTATAACAGAACGATTTTTTATTGTAAAGAAAGGAGATATTATACTATGGCAGATGCCTTTTTAAAGCAGTATGGCGGATCCGGTACTGGATCCGATGACTGCACAGCAAAACGAAATCAGGTACTCGCAGGCGTGACGGCCGTCACCAGCGACAGTGATGATGAAGCACTGACCGGCACAATGCCGGAGCGTGGAAAACTGTCCAGAACACTTTCCGCTGGGGAGTCCGTGACATTATCAGAAGGACATTACGCCGGAGGCACGGTGTCCGCCCGGAGCTTGGCAAGCCAGACCGGTGGAGCAACGGCAGAAGACCGATATGTCAAGAAAGGGCTGACATACTGGAAAGATGGGGTGTTACGAACCGGAACAATGGAAACCCAGTCCGCAATATCTTTTAGCGCAGCCGCTCTCTCTCATAATACGATCCGCGTCAGCTGGAAGAACCCGGCAAAGGGACCGTGGGAAGGTATCCGCATTCAGATGTCTACTGACGGAACACCGGGGGCGAGCGGCGGAACAAGGGTTTACACTGGGGCTGGAAGCAATCCGAACCAAGCTAATGGGAATAACTATGCCGATATTACCGGATTGAAGCCACTTACAAAGTACTATTTTTCCTGCACCAGCTTTTGTACGGGACTTGATGATGGAATACAAGCAGATGTTAGCGCGACTACTACCCATGTATATCTATACAATAGGGGAAACAATATCGCAGGAATTTCTGTTAGTGATGAATACACTTACAATGGGGGAATTACATTTGCATCAAATGCTATTGTTTATAGTAAAGTTGGATCCAGTCCTTGGACGGGCGGAACATTGGTAACTAATGGTAAGTGGGATCTTAGCGCATTTTCTAAATTTAAAATGAGATGCAAAATCTCATCAGCACATTATGATCAATTTTACGTGAATGTTTTTGGAAAACAAAACAGCGACTTTGATCTTTTGTCAAATGATAAAGTTAGTCTGTCATATAGTGAGATGGTTTATGAGTCCCATTTAAGAAGTACAGCAAAGAGCTTTAATGATCGCATTTATTTCCAACTGTATAGCACAAATGGAACCGCAGTATCCGGTATACTCGGAGAAATTTATGAGATTTGGCTTGAATAAAGGAGAAAATCATGAATGATATTGCATTATGCTGTGACAAGCTCAGTAGTGATGATTCTGACACTGATTTTTGGAACATGGAGGATAAGATTATTGATGCCTATAAAAAGTGGCAGAATATATGCTTTGCAGTAGAGGAGTGATCATATGAGAGATATTACATTGTGCCATCCGCGGCTTCAGAGGCTTGCGGCGGCACTTGTGCAGAAATGCGCAGAACAGGGCTTGAAGATCAAGATCGGCGAAACCTTCCGCACTGTGGCGGAGCAAGACGCATTTTATGCCCAGGGAAGAACAAAACCGGGCAACAAGGTGACGAACGCTCGCGGATCCAGTTACAGCTCCTTCCATCAGTGGGGAACCGCCTTTGACATCTACCGCGCTGACGGGAAGGGCGCTTACTATGATAACGACGGCTTCTTTTCCCGTGTAGGTGCGATCGGAGTTTCCCTCGGACTTGAGTGGGGCGGTAACTGGAAATCTATCCCGGACAGGCCACACTTCCAGTTGCCAGACTGGGGCAGTAGTACAAAGAAAATCAAAGCTCTATATGCCACTCCACAGGCTTTCATGGCAACATGGGAGAAAGAGACAGCGAATCTGCCGGAAGGCTGGGTACACGACGCTCACGGCTGGTGGTGGCGGAATGCGGACGGGTCATACCCCAAACTGTGTTGGAAAACCATCAATCACCATTATTACCTCTTCGGTGCGTCCGGCTATATGCTGACCGGCTGGGTACAGTTTGACGGCACCAAGACCGGTACGGGCGACTGGTTCTATCTTGAGGAGTCCGGCGAATACGAGGGTGCGTGTTGGCACGCGAAGGGAAATAACGGTGCTATGGAACGGTGGTATGTGGAGTGATTTTCGTGTTGCATTTCGTGTTGCATAGTGCTTTAAGTATAGCAAGAAAGCATAAAATCATTATAGATAACTACAATTAATAAAACCATGTAAGTCGCATAAAATAAGGGGATTCCAAGAAAACCCAGTATTTTCAAGGAATCCCTTTATATCCATATAACCGGTTCAAGTCCGGTCACCGGCATTGAAAGAAGCTTGTAAATACAGGCTTCTTTTTATTTTGTGTTGCATTTCGTGTTGCATAACTCTGAAAAATGCGTGTTTGCTATCTCATTCATCGACATGGTTTTGTCATCCATTGTATGGCGATACACTTCTTTTAGGGTTCCATCGTTCCCCCATCCCCCTCGCTTCATGATATAGGCATCCGGGATCCCCAATGCATGTTGGATGGATGCGGAGTAGTGCCGGAGATCGTGGAAGCGGAACAGCTCCATTTTATTTTTCTTGAGAAGATCATGAAACTTCCTTGTGATCTGATTCGGATCCAGCGAAACGATCCTTCCCTTTTTCCCCTTTATCTTTTCGATTACAAAGTCCGGAAAATCAATATAGCGATCACCGGCGTAAGTTTTCGGCGTTTTTATGATCCATTGACGTTCCGTGTTCAAGACCATATTCTTCGTAATGTGGACCATGTTTCCGGAGATATCGTTGGATGTCAGCGCACCGATCTCCCCGCGCCGCATCGGACCGAATGCCGCAAGCAGGATCGGGATCTCCAACTCTGTCCCTTTTGCACACTCCATAAGACGCTGTATCTCCGCGTCTGTAGGCACGTAGATCTTCGGGCGTACTTTTTCCGGGAGCTTGGTGTTCAAAGCGAAATTCGGACGATACACGCCTAAAACAGCAGCGATTAGTCCATGAGCGTTACGCACTGTCTTGGGTGCGTGATTTGCGGCAAAGGCGTTGATTGCAACCTGCACCTGCTCCTGCGTCAATGTAGGCACCTTCTGATTCATTAGCTCCTGCATGTCCTTCTTCCGGGTCCGGCGGTAGTCCATAACCGTTCTGGGTGATAGCAGGGACAACCGCTCATCAGTGTAACGGTCGATCGCTTCCCCCAACGTGAGATTCTGCACACTCGTTGCATTCTCCTTCTCAGCGGCCCATTGAGCCGCCATCTGTTCCGCAATACGTTTTCCCTTCGGCCCAGGCACATCCGAGGTGAAGCTCTTGTAAATACGTTTGTCCTTCTTTTTTTCGGTCTTCGGATCAATAGATGTCTCAAGGTGTGAGAATATCTGGCACCTCCATGATCCAGACGGTAATTTTTTTGCTGTTGCCATGTAAATACCTCCTTAAGTGTAAAAAAATAACAGCCACCGGAATCTTTCGATTCCGCTTGCATGGCTGTCCAGAAAGTGATACACTATGTGTGTAGGTTTCAGAATATCTCTTTCTGGAGCTATAGAATCGGTTTGGTGTGCCAGCACTGAACCGATTTTTCATTTGTAGTATGTGCAAAAATATTTTTTTATTCGTGAAAGCAAATTTATTTTTTGCTGTCTGCTGAGTCTGTTGATGAAATAACTTGGCCGGAATCAGCGTTCACAAAATCAACGTGGACGTTCTCGACCGGAGTTCCGTTGAAAATATTATAAACTCCAGACATCATATATAACTGCATGACGGACATTGACTCGCTCAAGTCCGGTTCTGCGTTCTTTGTTGTGATCGTGAAGGAAGTGAAATCATCGTTCGCCGTGATGTCTGTGATGTTCGGATAATCTTTGGAGCCGATCATCTTTGCCAGTGATTCGTTGATGCTGTCCGCATACGACTTCATCATCTCCGCATGCTGGCTCTTCGTCATCTCATATGTGGCACTTCCATCATCGTTCAGAGTAGCCTTGTAGCCGTATTCAGCAGCCTTTTTATCAAGATCTTCCTGCGTGGAGCCTCCGACGAATTCGGCCGGGATATTCAGAGTAACATCAAATACACCCTTATCCACCGAAACATCTCCAACGGCTTCGAGGTTTGATTTTGTCTCGCTGGTCTCTTCGGCGGCTGTTGTCTCTGCAACGGTGGTCTCCTGCGCCGCTGTGGTTTCCGCTGCTTTGTCTGCCCCACACCCAGATAACATGAGTGTAGCTGTCAAGGCAATCATATAGATCTTCTTTCTCATAATACTTTTACACCTCTAAAATTATTTTATTTTCCATGTATGCCCGCATTTCTGGCATACACACATGGTGGAATGCTCGGTGTTGGAATACTTCTCAGTTTTCCCTTTTGCACCCTTCAAAAGCTGATAGGGCGATGTAAGCAACCAGAACATAGCTTTAAAGATCCATATCCACCATGAAACACACAGCCAGTATACCCAACCGTGCTTATGAACTCTCACAACTTCCTCCGATACAACTTGAACTTTCACATCTTCGCTTCCACATTTTGGACATATCATACTGTTTTCCTCCTTGCTCATGCATAAACTTCAAATATTTGCATATACTTATCATATCACTACAAATAATTGAAGTAAAGGCAATATTACTGTTCAATTTTGACATTTTTCGATAATGGAGGGACGAAGATGGATTATAAGAAGAAAATCATCGACTTGCTGGAGAAGGTGCAGACGGATCAGACGTTGGAACGGGTATACAAATTATTATTGTATCTCTATCTGAGAGAATAGCAGAAGAGCCGGGGGATCAATCCTCGGCTCTTCCTTTTTTTGTGCTATTCTTTCGTGCTATTCTTTTTTGAGTTCATTCAAGATCTCTTCGATCTGCCGCCAGCGGCTTTCGTCCAGCCTTGCGAACTGTACAAGAATCTTCTTGGCGAATTCGTTGTCTCCCGTCATGACGGAATCCACGATAGCCTGCGCATCGCTATCGTCATCTTGGAACATTTCTCCGGTTCCGTTCACAAGCCAATCATAGTTGACTTTATGGGCGGCACATATCAGCTTGATATTCTTTTCAGACAAATCTCTTTGCCCACTCTCGATCATGGAGAGTGCAGCTTGCTTAATAGCAAGCGTTTCGGCGAAATCTTTCTGATTCATACCAAGCTTCTTTCTAAGAGCAGAAACTCTTTCATTGATTGTTCCCAAATGTATCCCTCCTTTCATTATTATGATATCACTTGTGTGATAAAAAGTCAAGAAAATGTGATAAAAATGCTTGACAAAATATAACAAGAGTGATAATATACAATCACAAGGGTGATACAAAAACCTTGAGCGCTTGCCGCAAATGAAAAAATCTGATGGGAGTGTCGTTCCCACCAGATCATCATCAAGTTTGTTTACCCTATATGCTTTGCAGATTAAAAAATCGCAACCAACGACACTGGTCGCTTCTTGAAGCACCTTGTCACTTTCGCAGTCTTGAATCTGCAACATGCCTAATCGCTGACAAAACAGTCAGAGCCGTCTTTAACCTGTTTTAACTGTCTAGGTATCAGTGCGGACGGATTAAAAGCAAAGGGAGCAGGCAAAGTCAAAAGTTTGGTCATGGGAGACCACTCCTTCCTTTTGCCATTAGGCATAACCATAATAGCACAAACAAGCGGCGAGCGCAATTATAAAGATTCAAACAGATTCAACAAATAAGAATCACGAGGAGGATGAAAATGAAAGCAAACCGAAAAAAGCTTAAACTTGCGATGGCAAGAGCCTGCATGAACACGGCGGATCTGGTAAAAAAGTCCGCCATGCCTCGACCGACAGTAAACAGTGTGATTATCGGACGAGATGTGAGACCGGCAACGATAGGCAAGATTGCCCGTGCATTGGATGTCGATGTGACAGACATCCTTGAAGTTGAAGAATAGAACGACTGAAAGGGGTGAGTATATGTCAGACGAAAAAAGAAACCTTATCAGAGATGTAACAACACAGATCGACAAGCTCCCGGAAGATAAAAAGCATTATATCCTCGGCTATATGGCTGGAGTGATCGACTGCAACACGGAAGCCTGTAAGGATCAGAAAGACAAATAAAGGGGTGAGAGCATGAAGGTTACGTATGGGAAAGAGAAGAGTGACAATATCCGCGTGCTGATCGCCAAAGTCAAGGCACAGAAGCAGTACGATAACGAGAAGATGGCGAAGTGCTTAGGACTCAAGATCGGAACCTATTACAATCGCCTCCGCGATCCATCCACCTTCCGCTCCGGAGAGCTGTGGCGGCTGATGCAGATTGGAAAGGTTCCGGACAGCGAAAAAGCGGATTATCTGTAAGGGAGGTGGACGGAATGACAATGTTTCTGTTGGGAGCCATGATCGGAGCTGTTGGTACACTTGCATGGCTGTGTGTATGGGCAGATCGGATCGAGAGAGAAAAACACGACAAGAAAGGGAAGTAAAGATGGATGAGAGCACAAAAGATAGTCCACTGGCAAGCGAAGTGATCGCGCAGGCGAGAATGGAAACAATCAAATGGATGATCGCGTGGACAATAACGGCGGCGTTCGCGATGGGAAGCAATTTAGCGTGGATCATCGCCGCGTGTGTGAACAGATAGGGGGGATCAGATGAAATCAATGATCTTAATCATGAGCCGCCTGGAAGCCGAGAAGCGGCTCAGAGCAAAAAAACGTCAGATGATGATCCAGCAGGCGATCAAGTGCCTCGCGCGGATCGCAACACTCGCATGTGGCTTCTGGGGAGTGTTCGCGATCGCAGCGCCTTACTCCACGATGGGTGTGGCGGGTGTGCTGGCGGCGCTGGCGATGATACCAATGATGTATGGGATGGAGGAAATGGAATGAAGAAATATGAATTAACAGCCGAAAGCATTGTGAAGTTCGGCAGGACACTTTTTAGAATTAAGGCTCTGGTAGCCTTTGGAAATGTTGAAGAGGGAGAGCTTGGAGGATTTGTCGAGCAAGAAGGAAACCTCGCTCAGTCTGGAAAAGCGTGGGTTAGCGGAAACGCGTGGGTTAGCGGAAACGCGGTGGTTAGCGGAAACGCGGTGGTTAGCGGAAACGCGGTGGTTAGCGGAAACGCGTGGGTTCGCGGAAAAGCGTGGGTTCGCGGAAAAGCGTGGGTTGGCGGAAACGCGGAGATATTTAAAACGTCTCATTGCCTTGTAGTTGGCCCGATCGGTAGCAGAAATGATTTCACAACATTTTTCCGCACAAAGTATCTTACAATCGGTGTAAAATGCGGATGCTTTAGAGGGGACATAGATCAATTTTTCGAAGCCGTAGAGAAAACGCATGGGAACAATAAGTATGCACGGGCGTATAAAGCTGCTATTGCACTGGCAAAGTTACAGATTGATTTAGGCGAGGAGGATTCCGATGAAGAAGAGACTGGAAAAGAAAGTTGAGAAGATGTACCGAAAGAAGGTGCATGAGATTCTGGAAATGGTGCTGGAGATCAACGGCACACATTCCAGACAGAGAGCGCTTACTGGGAACAAGCCCACAGCGTTTTTTCACTTCTCAGGGCATACGGCAGGAGTCGCTGTGAGTGTATACAATGATGGTTGGGACTCCGGGAACTCGAGTGACCACGCAATGGAATCCTATATTGATGTGCATATCAAAGACGCAGAGCTGACAGATCTTAAGAATAAAATCGAGAATGTCATGGAGGAGTTAAGACATGCCGGAAAGATGTGACTGTTGCGGTGCATATCTGGAGGACGGCGGTCTCCTCTGTGAGAAGTGCCGGAAGGATATGAAGCGCCGGATCAAACATAGAAACGAAAGAAACGAGAACAGAGTGAAAGAATTGGAGGTAGCATATGAATCTGTACGAAATTAACGCCGCTCTTGAGCAGGCATACGAGGAAGCGGTAGATCCGGAGACGGGCGAGGTCATCGAGAACGCCGCATATGCAGCCATTGACGGCTTGCAGATGGAACTTGAGGAGAAAACGGAGAACGTTCTTCTGTGGATCAAGAACTTACAGGCGGATGCGGAGGCACTGAAAAAGGAGAAGATGGCATTCGCCGACCGTCAGGCAAGAGTGGAAGCGAAAGCCGAAAGCCTTAAGAAGTATGTCAGTGGCGTTCTCAACGGGCAGAAGTTCCAGACGGCAAGGGTGTCAGCATCATGGAGAAAGTCAGAAGCCGTTGAGTATGTCGGCAACGTGAACGCACTGCCGGACTCCTGCATCAAGATCGCTGATCCGGTAGTGGACAAGACAGCACTCAAGAAGCTCTTGAAGAGTGGAGCAGAAATCGAAGGGGCGCGGCTGATCGCAAGGCAGAATCTCCAGATTAAGTAGGTGAGAGCATGGAAGAGAAGAAAAAAATGAGTATCTATGAAACGATCCCGGCTGTTATGGCTGAGATCGGAGCGATCGGAAAAGACAGCTGGAACAAACAGGGATTTGCGTATCGCGGAATTGATGCAGTCATGAACGCGCTCAATCCGGCAATGACCAAATACAAAATGTTCGCCATCCCGAAAGTGCTGGATCAGAGGCGCGAGGAGCGCCAAGCAGCAAAGGGAAGCAACTTGATTTACTCCATTTGCACTGTAGAATATACATTCTATGCGGAGGACGGTTCTTCCGTTTCTGCCACGGTGATTGGCGAGGGAATGGACAGCGGAGATAAGGCAACGAACAAGGCAATGAGCGCGGCGTTCAAATATGCTTGCTTCCAGACATTTTGCATCCCGACTGAGGAAATGAAAGACCCGGATGCAGAGACACCGCCGCCGAGCAAACCGGCAAAGCCAACACTGGAAGCCAAATACGTCAACACGCTGTTCGCCGAGCTTCAGCGGACCGGCATAGGGCTGAAAGGAATCTTGCAGACCTATAAAGTCGCTGACGTGCATGATCTGACATTTGACGACTGGAAAAAGGCTATGGATATCCTCAAGGGAAAGTCGGACAAGCCTGCACCGGAAGTACCGGATAAGGCTGATGAGGGCCTGCCGTGGAATTGAGGTGATGACGCATGGAATGTACCGGAAAGCTCAAGGGAGTCGCGAAGGACTGGGTGAGCGGAAAATGGAACCTCACATTCGAGGTTGACGGCGACATCATCGCAGGGATCGACCAGATTAAGGACAAGCTCCTGACGGTGATCGCGAAACAGTACCGCAAGAAACGGAGCCTTGACGCAAACGGGATGTACTGGAAGCTCCTTAGTGAGCTTGCGGAAGTGTTGAAAGTCAGCAAGCCGTGGATGCATAACGAACTGTTAAGGCGGTACGGACAGCTTGAGATGATCGAGGGGCAGTGCGTACCGCTTCGGATCCCGGACACCGATGAAGCCTATCAGAAAGCGCTGGAGGCGGAAGAGTATCACATCCGCCCCACATCGCAGACGATCGAGCGGAACGGAAAGCGTGACAGAGTATACTATCTCCTTCGCGGATCGCATGATTATGATACGAAAGAGTTCTCTGAGCTCCTGAGCGGACTTATAAGCGAATGCAAGGAGCAGGGCATACCAACAATCGCACCGGACGAGTTCAAGCGGCTCATGGACGCGTATGAAGCGCAGAAAGGCGGCAAACATGGCTAAGAGATTATGGAGCATCTTCACAGATGATATGGATCACTGCTTTTTCACAGGATCCCCGGAAGTGGAACGGCATCATGTTTTCGGTGCCGCGAATCGGTCACGATCCGAAACATACGGCTATGTGATCCCATTACATCCGACTTTGCATCCGAATGGGGCAAGATTCAAACACACGAGAGAGAATCTCAAGATAGGTGATTATCTCAAACAGCGCTGCCAGCGGGACTATGAAAAGAATCACGGCAGCAGAGAGGACTTCATCCGAGAATTTGGAGAGTCATATTTGTAACAGCCTCATGATGGCACTTATTACATGTCACACACCTTACTGAGTGCCATTTTAACTATATCTCTTGTCCCGGTGATAAGCCGGGACGGAAGGGAGGAGCCAATGAGAAAGGTAGATATGGCAGTAGTCGAGGCGGACGTCTGGAACTGCCTGAACATCGGAAAAGAAAAGGCTGTGAGCCGCTCATATATCTCCGCCTGTACCGGATACGAAGACAGGACCGTCCGGGAAGCGATCGAACGTCTGAGGAAAGAAAAAGCAATTCTTACTTGTACAGATGGAAAAGGCTATTATATCGCTTCTGAGGACGAAGAGGGGGGCCGTGCGGCGATTGAATGGGTGACAGGGCAGAACCGGCGGGCGGAATCCATTAGAGCCTCCTGCCGGGGCGCTCAGAAGCTCATAAGCAGAATACAGCAGATGGAGATGGACACATGAAGTACAGTTTCACGATCCCCGGGAGGATGAGAGGGCTCAACGAATACATAGACTCCTGCCGGAGAAACGCAAAAGGCGGCGGCAGGATGAAGCGGAAGGAACAGGATTGGGTTGTGTTCTGCATCCGCAACAAGCTCCGCGGAGTTCATATCAAGCACCCGGTCATCATCCATTATCACTGGTACGAGCCGAACCGGCGGCGCGATCTCGATAACATCGCCGGTTTCGGTCACAAGGTGATCCAGGATGCGCTGGTGGAGTGTGGAGTGCTTGCCAATGATGGATGGAAAGAGGTTTGCGGATTCACGGACACCTTCTCCGTCTCACAGAAAGAGCCTTACATTACAGTAGAGCTTGAGGAGGTGAGCCGATGACAAGAGACAGTATGGTTTTCTATCGCAGCTTCTTTGAGGCGGTGGAAGATCTGCCGCCGGAAGACTTCAAGCAGGCGGTAACGGCGATCATGCGGTATGCGTTGGATGGAACAGCCGATGATGTCAAGGGCGTTGCAAAGTCGATTCTCATCATGGCAAGACCGCAGATCGACAAAAACAACAAGCGTTATGAGAACGGGACAAGGGGCGGTAGAAAACCAAACGATAACCAAACGATAACCAAAACGGAACCAAAATGCATTAGCTCAAAACCTAATGTAAATGTAAATGATAATGTAAATGATATAAAAGAAAACACTCTAAAGAGTGTTAAAGAAAAGCGCTTCGCGCCACCCACCCCGGAGGATGTGAGGGAATATTGCCGGGAAAAGGGCTTGAACGTGGATGCTGATCGCTTTGTTGATTTCTACGAGTCAAAAAACTGGTATGTCGGGAAAAACAAGATGAAAGACTGGAAAGCAGCAGTGAGGAACTGGGCAAGAAGCCAGAGCCAGCGGCAGGAATCGACCGCCAAAGGCGCTGAGAAGCCCAGAAATCGCTTTGCCAACTTCCAGCAGCGGGATTATGACTATGATGCTCTGATTGCCCAGGAAATGACAAGCAGGAGCGGCACATAGTCGGAAAGGAGCGTTATGCGAGCGAGAGACAGAGGGTATAGCGAGTATGGGATCCCGCCGGATGATGTCAGGCGCGTCCGGGATTACTGCCGGAAGATGGGACGAGAGGACCGGTTGAGACTCTTCCAGTGCGCAATTTCTAACGCTCCGGGGCTCGAACTGCTGATTTACGAGAGCCTGACGGAGGGTGTTGGATATGATCGACTGGATCGTAAGCGCGGAGTCCCGGCAAAATCGGATGATTTTTACGCATACCAGAGAAAAACCGTGGCAGAGTTCTACGACTGGTTGCGGCTGACAGGGAGGTGGAACGAATGAGAGCAAAGCTCTATGATGTACTGGACACAAAAACCGGCGTGATGATCGGAGAAGGGCTTCGGTGCCGGGAAGTCAGTAATCTGATTGATGTTGATCTGGACCATATTTCACAGTATGCCGGACGTGGGCAGCGTTGCAAGAGGAGATATATCATCATGCCGTGTGGCGAGGTAACGGCAGAGCATCCGCGCAAGGAGTTACTTGCAAAAGAATGGGACAAGGTCAGAATGCGGATTCTGGCAGTCAAAAGAAAAGAGGTGGGCAAATGCTTGCGTACGGAGTGAAGGACCTCACGACCGGAGAAGATATCTGCCACAAGGCAACGCGGCAGCAGGTCGCGGATCTGATCGGCGCACCTGTCGGACGAGTTCCGAGCATGGCGAAAGCCGGGAGACTGCACGATGGCAGATACTTGATCCATGTCGAGGGCGAGCTTGAGGATCTTGTGGACGAGGAGTTCCGCGAGAGATGGGACGAAGCGAGGAAGTCCGTGATGAACGGGCTCCGGAAAGAATAGAGGAGAAGAAATGCAGTTGGGAACAAATGAAACAAAGTTGCAGAGGTACACACAGTCACAGATTTTTATGTCACGTGTTGCCGCTGCAAAGAAAAAAGTTAAGCGCGGAGATAGGCTGACGGTGTGGACGCTCAAAGTAGGATCAAAAGAAGCTTGCAACAACAGAACGGAAGTCCACAGAAAAGCAAAAGTGATTGCAGTTTATCCACATTTTGTTCATGCAAGACTGGTGAACCCGTATCCTGGGCGGACTGGATGCGAAGAGAGCTTCCGTTGGGATGATATTGTGAAATGGAATAAGTATTTATGGGAGGGTGCACAGAATGAAAGTGTTAGTTGCATGTGAAGAGTCACAGACTGTTTGTAAGGCGTTTCGCGACTTAGGACATGAAGCGTATAGCTGCGACATTAAAAAGCCGTCTGGTGGACACCCAGAGTGGCACATATTGGGAGACGCACTTACTCAGCTGCAAGGTGGGGTTGTAACCACAATGGACGGAAAAGAGCATGATGTGGGCACATGGGATTTGCTGATTGCTCACCCGCCTTGCACATACCTAGCCGTTACCGGGAATCGCTGGTTTAATATTTCACGGTATGGCAGAAAAGCGGTTCAACGTTACAAAGACCGCGAAGCAGCAGCTGATTTCTTTATGCGGTTCGTTGAATGTAGCTCTCCAAGAGTTGCTATTGAAAACCCTATTGGGTATATGTCAACAGCGTATCAAAAACCAACTCAAATCATTCACCCGTATATGTTTGGTGACCCAGCAAGAAAAGCAACCTGTTTATGGCTAAAGGGTCTGCCGAAACTAACACCTACCGATATAGTGGAGCCTGACATTATTCGCTATAAAAACGGTAACGGCACAGATAATCCGTGGCACATGGAAACTCTGAAATTGCCACCAGCGGAGAGAGCAAAGGCGCGAAGTAAGACGTTCCCCGGAATCGCGAAGGCAATGGCGGAACAATGGGGAGGTAAGACATGAATGATGAAATGGCAACCACAGCAGATTTGCGTGATCTAAGAAAACTCATTCACGAGGTCACAGGATACCGGCTTTTGACAAGGAGTGAAGTTCATCAGATTGCCATAATTTTGGAGCACGCAGTAGATCGCGAGCTTGCAAAAGCAGTTATGGAACAGGAGGGCGGTAAGGAATGAAGGTAATGATTGATGAGAACGGAGTCGCAGACGTATATGACGATACCTATGACATCGTGATCCACTGCGAGAGCGAGGAAGATCAGAAGGATGCAGAATTGGCGTTAAAAAATGTGCGGAGATGGATCCCGGTGACGGAACGTCTTCCGGAGCTTGGGGAATATGTGTTGATTTCATTTTCCAACTTCACTCTCCCATGCATTGGAAGATATGACGAGGACGAAGAGGGCGGAGCATGGTTTAATGGTGACGAGACAGAATCACTCGTTAGCCAGGACATGTATGTGAATGCATGGATGCCACTGCCAGAGCCATATGAGGAGGAATGATGTCAAAGCACAAAACAATCCCCAAGAAAATCAGAGAACAACTGTATGAAAAATATAATCGCAAGTGCGCCTATTGCGGGTGCCCGATAGAGTATAAAGACATGCAGATAGATCATGTAGAGTCGATTTATTTGCATGGAGACTACAAGCAGGACATGACGGAGTCGGAATTATATGATACAGAAAACCTCCTTCCCGCGTGCCGACAGTGCAATCTATATAAGTCGGCAATGCCGGTAGAAAAATTCAGAGCAAGGATCACTAATACATTGATGCGCAACTTGCAGAGGACATTTTCTTATCAGATGGCACTTAAGTATGGGCTTATCGAGGAACACATAGGCACCATAAGATTTTATTTTGAAAGGATGGAGAAATGATGAATGAGCGCTATAGATACCGTGGGATAACCACAGGCGGCCGATGGAGACATGGATATATCAGTAACAGCACGGATGGAAAACGGTGGTATATCAGCAACAGCGCCGGAAGACCATTTGCATACGAGGTATGTCCTGACACCATCTGCCAGTGCACCGGACTCCGGGACAAGAATGGTAAGCCTATCTTCGAACACGACATTCTCTCCGGACCTCTGGATCCGGATTATCCTGAGATCGAAATACGGGTAGTCGTGAGATGGGAAGGCTGCGGATTCGTGACGCGCCGGCCCCCATATTTTCAGGAGTTGACGGATGAGCCGTCACCACTGGATAAGTGGGACTGTGAGCACTTCGAGGTGATCGGGAATGAGTTCGATAACTAGGAACTGATGGAGGAGTGAAGCGTATGAAGATCAAAACAAAAGCATTTGGCAAAATTTGGATCGTACGACAACCCGAGGATGATAAGAGACAGTGTCAATTACAGGCGGCTATTGAAAAAGCGGATCCGCGAAAACCAGACATGGAGTCTTCCGGTGCATGGGTATGCCCGCGATGCGGAGTAATGCAAGATGAATGGAATCAGTACGGATACTGCCCGGAATGCGGGCAGAGGATCGACTGGGAAGGAATTAAGGATGAGGAGGAAGAAGAATGATCAGACCTATACTATTTAACAGTGAAATGGTGCGGGCGATTCTGGACGAAAGAAAGAGTTGCACGCGCAGACTTGTAAAGCCGGAACCACAAGGATATTTTGAAGTAAACGAAGAACCGCTGTATATATATGACACAGATGGAAATCAAGGAAAAATTACACCGCCATATCATCCTGGCGATATTCTTTATGTCCGCGAAACATGGGGAGAAGGATATGAGGACGGAACATATATTTACAAGGCTTCTGATAAGTTAGCAAACCATCCGATGTTTAAGGAATCATCAAAGCTACTGTATCATCCATCAATTCACATGCCGAAAGAAGCTGCTCGTATCTGGTTGAAGGTTACGGATGTTCGGGTGGAACGTTTGCAGGAATGTGGAGAAGGATGGTGTATTGATATTGAAAAAGAGGGCATTGTAACCCCACAGGACGCTATCTTATACATAAGTGATGACGCTTTTCATAACGCATTAAGGATGGAATTTCAAAAAATTTGGGACAGCACCATCAAGAAATCCGACATTGACCGCTATGGATGGGATGCGAATCCGTGGGTTTGGGTGATCAAATTTGAACGGTGCGGAAAACCGGAGGAATAAGGAGGACTGAAAGAATGAAGCGTGAGGATTATATCGTTGATAAGAATGACGCAGATGCGGTAAAAGCATTTGAGACTCAGCGAGACAAAATGGATGAAATACTGACACGAACATATGATTTGGGGCAGCTAAACGCATTAGAAGTGCTGATCAATGCAGTAGACGATGGAACATGGGATAATTTGACATATGAAAGGGTTGTTGCGGTGAGAGATGCGCTGGAACGATTGATGCAGTCTGATAGTAATATCCACAGAGGAGAAAAGACAGATGACACCAAAGAGATGTGACAACTGCTTATATGAGTATGTCTGTGACTGGAGCAAGACAGGAAACGAACTAAGATGCGAGGACTGGAAGCCGGAAGATGTGCGTATGGAAGGTGATGGCAAATGAAGGTAGATCATATAGAGACGTGCGTGTGCATAGACCATGAGCCGACAGCAGCAGATAGTGTATATTACGGGATGCCGCAGCTCAAAGTAACAAAGGGACAAGAATGGAGCGCTTTCTGCCCTAATTGCGGACGAGGTGGATGTCTCGACTTTAAGTCGCAATATCTTGCCCTTGTGCATTGGAATAAGATGCAGAAAGGGCTAAAAAACCTTGATGATATATTAAATTAAGATTTGAAGGAGTCGATAACTATGTTAATGATTCAAGATGGAATAGAAGTTTACTGCTTACCGGATGGCGCTTGTTGCGAGGTCGATGAGAATCACAGAAGCCCTCTGGACTTGGATGATTGCCCACTCGGATACGAAACATGCAACGGAAACTGCTTTTATTACGCAGAGTGATTTAAGATTTGGAGGTTGGAATGTATAGCGCAATCAATATTGATACAAAGAAGGCACTGGAAGCCATTCGCGAATCAAGAGAATATCAGATCAACGCATCAGCATTAAGAGTGCAAAAGGAACAGGCATATATGGAAGGCGTAAACAAAGGACTTGATATCGCAGAAGGACTTTTCAGGTGTAGTAATTATGAAAAAGAGAAGGAACCAAGTTACACGGATGGTATCAAAGATGCATTTTTTGAAATCGGAAAGGAGCTGGATATAAAAACTTTGGACATTTTAGAAAGTACATCATCAGTGGATGAAGCCTGTGTACTTCTGTCTGACAGGATAAGAAAACGACTTTTGGAAGAAAATACGGATGACGCAAACTGAAAATTAAGAAAAAGACAAAAGCGGCGGACCACCCGCCAAGATGATTCCGCCGCTACATAGAAACTGCTTGTTCAAGTCCATTATAGCCGACTTGAGCGTCAAAATCAAGGAGGTACTTATGAGTAATATTAAATCCGATATAATCAATGATATCACCGTTACGATGTCCGTATATATTCAGGACAGAGAAGTCCTTGATGTATTGGAGCTTGTGTTGGCTAATGAGCTTATGAAGGTAAATGTCGAGGAGATCACGACTCTTCCGGCAGAAGTTAAAAGTAGCGTAGATCAGCGTAATGCTTATCTGGTGCAGCTCTTTATGATCCAGAAACGCCACCTAAAAAAGCGCACGATTGAGGCATATATGGGATCGGTACGCCGCTTGGTGCTGGCTACAGGGAAACGTCTGGATCTTATCGACACGTTGGATATTGATTGGTATCTGGCACAATACGAGAAGCACAAAGGCGTGAGGACGGAACAGATCACGAACCGAACTTACAATAACGAGCGCCGGAATCTCTCTGAATTCTTTACGTGGATGCGGAAGTCAAAGATCATACAGGACAACCCTGTAGATAATGTGGACGCGAAAAAGGTTGTTATGGGGAAAATCGACTACTATAGCCGGGAGGAGATCATTGAGCTGCGGGATGCGTGCAAAACAAAGCGTGATCGTGCCATTATCGAGGTATTCCGTTCCACGGGTGCGCGTGTAGGTGAGATCGCAGAGATCCGCCTGGATCAAGTGGATATGCATACCGGGGACATCCCGATCATTGGTGAGAAGGGCGGACGTGCCAGAACATTATATCTGGATGCAGAGGCGAGATATTATCTTGCAGCGTATCTTGATGAGAGGAAGGATAACAGCCCGTACCTCTTTACCCAGACCGTAGGTGCAAAGCGAGGGAGGATGGGGACGGCAACGTACCGGACTATAATGAGAAAAATCGGCAAGCGTGCGAAGATCCAGAGCCGTGTGTATCCGCACAAGATGCGTAAGACACTGGGAATGGATCTCAAGCAGCACGGACTTGATATCGGAATCATCCAAGAGATCCTTGGGCACGCGTCACCGGCAGTTACAAGTATGTATTATGCTCAATCTACAACAGAGTCGTTGCGGGCGATAAGGCAGAGAATGAGCGCATAGGAGGAAAAGATGATTAACGGAGAATTGATAGTGGATAATTTTGCCGGAGGAGGTGGAGCAAGCACCGGAATAGAAGATGCAACTGGATTCTGTGTAGACATTGCCATCAATCACGATCCGGAAGCGATTAAGATGCACAAAGCGAATCATCCATACACAGAGCATTACTGCGAGGATGTATGGCAAGTGGATCCGATCAAAGCGTGCAAAGGGCATCCCGTTGGACTGGCGTGGTTCTCTCCGGACTGTAAGCATTTCAGCAAGGCTAAGGGAGGAAAACCAAAAGATAAATTTATCCGTGGGCTTGCATGGGTAGCGTGCAGATGGGCAGGAATGGTCCGCGCGAGAGTGATCATGTTGGAGAATGTTGAGGAGTTCAAGACATGGGGACCGTTGAATCGTGCTCATCATCCAATTAAATCAAAACAGGGTAAGACCTTTGAAAAGTTTTTGCAACAGCTTACAGATCTCGGATACGAAGTACAGTTTCGGGAACTCGTGGCAGCAGACTACGGGGCACCGACAATGAGAAAACGCTTCTTTCTTATCGCGAGATGTGACGGAAAGCCCATCGTATGGCCAAGGCCTACACACGGACCGGCGGACAGCGCAGAAGTGAAAGCCGGGTTGCTAAAACCGTACGTTGGAGCATATACGCAACTTGACTTTTCTCTTCCGTGTCCATCTATTTTCGACACGTCCGAGGAAATCAAAAAGAAATACGGTATCCGGGCAGTGCGCCCGCTTGCAAAAAAGACAATGGATCGAATCGCCAGAGGAGTCAAAAAGTTCGTGCTGGACAACCCGGTTCCGTTCATCATCAAGGATGAATCAAACGATATAAAAATGCCGATTCTGATCCAGTACCACTCAGAAACAACAAAGGATGAGGTTCGTGGACAGGGGATCGAGGACCCAATCATGACGGTGGACAGCTCAAACCGGTATGGACTTGTGGCATCCTTCATCAGCAAGTTCTATAAGAGCGGAACCGGACAGGATGCGAGAGAACCGCTGCATACAATCACCGCCGGAGACGGGCATTTCGGAGAGGTGCGAGCATTTCTGACCAAATATTACGGATCCGGCACCGGGCAGAATGTAAAAGATCCGCTTGACACGATCACAGCGCAGGACCGGTTCGGGCTGGTAACAATCTACGGGACCGAGTACCAGATTGCGGACATTGGCCTGCGGATGCTGGAGCCTAAAGAGTTGTATGGATGTCAAGGATTCCCAGAGGATTACATCATTGACCGGGATTGTGATGGTAAGGCATATCCGAGAGCGGAACAGGTGAGAAGATGTGGGAATGCTGTGTGTCCGCCGATACCTACAGCCCTGGTAAGGGCAAATCTAAAAGAACTGTGCGTTGCAAAAAGGCTACCGAACTGCCGGGCTGATCGGTCGGGGCAGGACGATAGCGGGCAACTGAGATTTGCATAAGGAGATGATTATTACATTGACGATGATGGGGAGTTACAATGCCGGTGCGAAACGTGCCCATTCAGCGGTTGGGAGAATGAAGATTAGTGTATAGCCGAAAAGCCCTGGAGGATAGTAATAAACTAAAAAAGATCCGAACTTGTAAGAATTATATACGAGTTCGGATCTTTTTTTGTTAGGAAAATGTGGGGGCGATTTTGCGACAGGAGAGATGATAAAATGATACAAAGGGGGATCATATGCCAAATCTCAGCGCAATCGTAAAGAAATTACAGAGAGCAATCTTATCAACAGGGCTTGTGATCAAGATTGGAAGCAGCCAGTTCTACAGCGCGGACCAAGGCCGCATGATAACCATGTGGAGTCTGAGCACGCCCGTGATGGAATACGGCAAGGGCAAATGGAAGATGAGAGATCTGGAGATACTTAGGACGGCATCACAGGCGGATGTCGTGCTGACCCTCAAGGAGATATGGGAACAATCACAAGGATGGGAATAGGAGGAGAAACATGGAGAGAGACATTGTAACGACTGGATACAACGGGGAGATGCTACAATGCAAAGTGTGCGGGATTAAATTCCGCCCGACAACATGGAGAAGATATACCGCGGTTGGCAATAAAACAACAGGAATGGCGGCCGCGTTCGGAGGGACAGAAAAACCGATCATATACGATGCTTTTGACTGCCCAAACTGCGGATGCCAGATCATCGTAAATGAGAGACTGAGAAGAGCAGGCGATAACTAAAATGGGATGGTGAGCACATGGTGAAACTTACGCCAAGGCGGGAAGCGTTCGCAAAAAATTTCGTAAAAAATGGTGGGAACGCAACCGATGCGGCGAGAAAAGCTGGATATAAGAAGCCAGAAGCAGAGGGATGCAGACTGTTAAAAAATGCTGACGTATTAGCGTATATAGCCGAGAAGCAAGCCGAGTTGGACAAGCAGAACGGCACGGACATCATGTCTCTGGCGGACATCCAGCGGCGGCGCGCTATGATCGCACGTGGAGAACTCAAGGATTCATTCGGATTCACTCCGGCATTCTCCGAGCAGCTCAAGGCGATGTCAGATCTCGAGAAAACGCTCACCATCAAAGAGAAGAGAGAAGAAGAGAAGAAAGCAGAAGAAGCGGCGAGACTGTCACAAGAGTACCACATGGATCTGGACATCATCGCTGACGTGTTCCACCCGATGATCCGTGACGTGCGGCGCGGCTTGCATACCGAATACATTTTGCCCGGCGGACGTGGATCCACGAAGTCATCCGGGATTTCCTGCATCATTCCGGAGCTGCTGAAAAATCACCAGGATATGCACGCGCTTGTGCTGCGAAAAGTCGGGAACACAATTAAGGATTCCGTGTATGCACAGCTCAAGTGGGCAATCTCAAAGTTGGGACTTGACGCAGAATTCCGGTTCAAATCATCCCCGTTTGAGATCACATACAAGCCGACCGGGCAGAAGATCTATTTCAGAGGCGCGGATGATCCACTCAAGATTAAGTCCATCAAACCGGAATTCGGATATATTGGCATTGTGTGGTTCGAGGAGCTGGATCAGTTCGCTGGGCCGGAAGAGGTCCGCAACATCCAGCAGTCCGCAATCCGAGGCGGAAATAAAGCGTATAAATTTAAGAGCTTCAACCCTCCGCGAAGCAAAAACAACTGGGCGAATGAGTACACCACAGAAGCGGAATTCAAGGACACGAGCGCTATTGTTGTCCACAGCACATACAAGGATGTTCCAGCGGATTGGCTGGGCGATCAGTTTATCAATGACGCGGAACATCTGAAAGAAGTCAATCCAAACGCTTACGAGAACGAATACATGGGTGTAGCCAACGGCAACGGCGGCAATGTGTTCGAATTCATTGAGGAACGGACCATAACGGACGAAGAGATCAGCCGCATGGATCGCATTTATCAAGGTGTTGACTGGGGATGGTATCCGGACAAATATGCGTTTGTTCGTCTGCATTACGATGAGGCGCGAGAAACTATCTATTTTCTGGATGAGATGTATGAAAACAAGCGGAGCAACACATGGACAGCGGACGAGATCAAACGGCGTGGATACACGGACTATGTGATCACATGCGACAGCGCGGAAAACAAGTCCGTGAATGACTACAGAGACGCCGGACTACCCGCCAGAGGGGCAGAGAAGGGACCGGGAAGCGTTGAATATTCGATGAAGTGGCTACAGGGGAAGAAACTTGTGATAGACCCGAATCGCACTCCGAACGTCTGCGAAGAGTTCGAAAAATACGAGTATGAGCGCGACAAGGATGGGAATATTATCAGTGGGTACCCGGACAAGAACAACCATCTCATAGATGCAACCAGATACGCAACGGAAACCAAGTGGAAGAGAAGAGGAAGCAGCGCATAATGGGACTGTTATCAACACTGAAAAGGTGGATCGATATGATTTTTAAGAAGAAAGCCGAAGATGATTTTAAGGTAAAATCCGTCATGTCTCCCGCGATGGAAGACGTGATAAAGAAGTGCGCGAACATCTATATAGGTCTGCCACCGTGGCTGAGCGAAGAGAATGACATCCGCACGATCAACTTTGCAAAATCGGTATGTTCCGATACAGCAAGACTTGCAACGCTGGCGATCGGAATCACGATCGAGGGGAGTGCAAGAGCAGAATGGCTACAGAAGCAGATTGACGCTGTGTATTTCCGACTCCGCGATTGGACAGAGTACGCATGTGCATACGGAACTGTTTTCCTCAAGCCGAACGGGGACAGCCTGGATCTGTTCACCCCGAAAGACATCTTGCTCGTGGAGTACGACAACTTGGGCGTGAAGGGGATCATCTTCAAGGATACATATACGGATCAGGATCGATTCTATACGCGCCTTGAATACCACCGATTTGTGGAGACTACAGAGGGCGAGACGACCACATACCCTTACTATATCAGTAATCGCGCGTATGTGTCACGGGCGGCGGAAGATATCGGTGATCCGATTCCACTGGAAAGAACGAAATGGGCGGGTATGATTGATGATACACCGCCGATCCTCAAGGCAAATGGCGAGAGGTTAGATGGTCCCATGTTCGGACTCCTACGGATGCCAGCGGCGAATAATGTGGATATAGAAATCCCGTTGGGGCTGCCTGTGTTCGCCGAAGCAATCGAGGAGCTGAAAGATCTGGATGTCGCATACAGCCGCAACGCTGGCGAGATCTGGGACAGCCAGAAAATTATTCTCGCGGATGATCGCCTGCTGATGCCGGACGGGCAGAAACTTACGGGGCGCGCGTCTGATGCAATGAAAGCCCAGAGAAAGGCGATGGGACTTCCGAGGTACGTCAAGAACGTGTTTGGGAATGACGCAAAAGAGTTTTATGAGGAGATCAATCCTCAGCTCAACACGGATGCGCGGCTGTCCGGAATCAACGCGCTTCTCTCCCAGATCGGGTACAAATGCGGATTCAGCAACGGATATTTCGTATTCAACGAGAAAACCGGCATGGTGACAGCGACACAGGTGGAGTCGGATGACCGCCGTACAATCCAGCTCATCAAGGATGTGCGAGACAAACTGGAGAGTGCATTGGACGGCACTGTCTATGCCCTGAGCGTCTACGCGGACCTCTACGGGCTTGCACCTGTGGGAACCTATGAAATCACATATGACTTCGGAGACATCACATACAACCGTGAAGAGGATCGCGCCCGTTGGTGGAAGTATGTCATTCAGGGCAAGGTCCCGGCGTGGATGTACTTCCAGAAGTTCGAGGGCATGAGCGAAGAGGATGCGAAGGCGATGATCGCAGAAGCGCAGCCGGAGGAAGGCAATCGGCTGTTCCAGGAGGAATAGTGAGGTGATGGAATGCTCGAACCGGCATACTTACAGCGCATAGCGGAGGGGGCGGAAGAGATTGCCGCAGACCTGCACGGTTATATCCTCCGGAAGATCGTGGAACGCATGATGATCCGGATCGGGCGCGGCGATGAATATCTTTTTACCTCCGCGGATCGCTGGCAGATTGAAATCATGCAGGACTCCGGCGCGCTGATGGAGGAAATCATCCCGGAGATCGCGAAGCGGACGAAGCTCCAGCAAAAAGAAATCAAGGAAGCAATGGAAGAGGCGGGAATTAAGGCGGTAGAGGCGGATGATAAGATCTATGAAGCCGCCGGACTTTCCCCACTCCCGCTCATGGAGTCTCCGGAGCTGATCCGGCTGATGCAGCGCAACTATGAGGCAACCCTCGGCGAGTGGCGGAATTACACCAGAACGACCGCAGACGTGGCACAGAAGCTTTTTATCGACTCCTGCGACACCGCATACCATAAGATTACAAGCGGCGCGGCATCGTACACACAGGCGGTCAGAGAAGCGGTTGACGAGGTGGTTTCTGGCGGCGTATATGTCGATTATACCAACGCTGAGACAGGAAAGACCCATCGCGACACGATCGAGACAGCCACAGCCCGGGCAGTGCGTACGGGGGTAGGCCAGGCAACCGGTGCGATCAGTCTGGCACGCATGAATGAGATGGAATGGGACATCATCCTTGTTTCGGCGCACTTAGGAGCGCGAACCGGAGACGGTGGAGAGAACCCCGGCAATCATATGTGGTGGCAAGGGAAATTCTACTCCAGATCAGGCAGAGACAAGCGTTTTCCACCGTTTTCCGTCACTGGATACGGGAGCGGCGAGGGGCTGTGTGGGTGGAATTGCCGCCACAGCTTCGGGTCCGGAGACGGTGAGAACAACCCATATAAGGGCATAGAAACCGAAGAGAGTGAGAGAATAGAAAAGCTTGAGCAGCGCCAGCGAACGCTTGAGCGCAGGATCCGGAAGACGAAGCGGATTGTCTCCGGGATGCAGACGGCCGTGGAATCCTGCAAGGATCCGCAGGCAAAAGCAGCGCTGCAAATGGATCTTGACAGAAAATCATATCTCTTACAGCGCCAGAAGGCGGCATACAATCAGTTTTGCGATGACAACGATCTTCGACCGCTGGCGGACCGTCTGAGAATTGCCAGATGGGGAAGAGAACAGGCAGCGAAGGCGCGCGGAGCGGCACGAAGATATCAAAATGCAACGGAGGATAAATGAGTGGGAGAGCTTGAAATCATAAAGGAATTCCTGTCGATATGTAGCGGGATCACGGTCATCGGTGCGGCTTGCAGTGTGATCTATAAAGCATACAAGTCAGCGAAACAGCCACAGAAGGACATTGAAAGCCGTGTAGGTGCCATTGAGACAGACATCAAAGACATCAAAGAGAAGCTTAATAACGATTACTCCTCTATCAACGCGAACCGGGAAGACACACAGCTTTTGATGAGAAGTATGTTCAATCTCATCGAGAACAAGATTACCGGAAACAACATTGAGGGCTTAAAAAAAACGAGGGACGAACTTATCCAGGCTTTGACGGAAAAATAAGGGGAATTGCCTTGAAAATCTATCAGTTCACAGTGCCGGAGCTGGAACGTTTCCGGCAGCTTGCCAATTTTACGGCTGATGAAAGAGCTCTATTTGAGTATCGGAGCAAGGGGATACCATTAGAAACGTGTGCGGAGAAAATGAACATCAGCGTGTCGACAGCTAAGCGGATCAGCCGCCGAGTGAACGATAAGATCATACGATTATGCCAATAAAATTAAATAAATGTACAGAAAGAGCTTGTAAATGCGCAAGCTCTTTTCTTTTTGCTCTTTTTTTATACTTTTTGTGTATTTTCATGAACTGTTTTCTGCCATTCTCACATGCCATAATGGAAGCAGAGGAAGGAGGGGAGCGCATGAATGCATATACTCCTTATGGAATGGGCGGATATATGGCAGATCAGGCGGCATTACAACAGCGCATCCAGCAGATGGAACAGGCAACACAGCCGCGGCAGACAGTGCCGATGCAAAATGTGAATTGGATTCAGGTAGCTGGAATCGAAGGAGCAAGGAATCAGATCGTACAGCCGGGACAGACAGCGTGGATGATGGACAACAACAGCCCCATGTTCTACGTCAAGTCCGTGGACGGAATGGGGAGCGCAACGCTCAAAGCATTCACGTTCAAGGAAATCCCTGTCTCATCCTTAACAGCCCCGCAAATGGCTCCTGCGGCTCCAAGTGGGGACTATGTAACACGCGAGGAATTCAATGCTTTGCTCGTAAAACTTGGGGAGAGGCAGGAAGAGAAGAAGGAGGGGACTGAATGAATCCATTATTAAGCATGATGGGCGGATCCGGAAACAATCCAATGGCGGCGATGATGCAAGCCATGAGTGTTGTGAATCAGATCCGGCAGACAGGGAACCCACAGGCAGCGATCAATGCAATGGCACAGCAGAATCCGAATATCAAAAAGGCAATGGATATGTGCAAAGGGAAGAACCCGGAACAGGTATTCAAGCAGATGTGCCAGCAGAACGGCATGGATCCCGAACAGTTTACAGGGATGATGAAATAATAAAAAGAGCGACTAATGCCGCCCTTTAAACATATTGTTTCCTGTTTGATTTGGTAAAAACATATCAGTTTCGTTCCATCCACGATTGTAACGATTATACATGGCTTGGTCACTAATCCCAATTATTTTAGCCCATGCAGAAAGAGTTTCTGTTTTGCCATTATGTGTCAGAAGAATAGATGATGATTTATTCATTGATTGAATATGATTATTAGCCCATCTACAATTTGATGGTTCGTAATTGCCGTTATAATTTATTCGATCTAAGGTAAATCCTTGCGGACGACCGCCAACTGAATCCGACCATTCAGCAAATTTCCAAAAGTCATGCCATTCTTCACAGACAGAAATGCCTTTTAAGCCATACCTTTTATAATTTTGCGCATTTGGATTCTCGCAGCGTGAAATCATCTGTTTCCATGTTCCGTAAAGTGGATGCTTGCTTCTTCCGTCATTATTGATACCGTATCTAATGCGGCGAGTTAAGCAAGCTTTTTGAACAGTATTTTTGCTTTTCTTTAAGCATCCACATGAACGCGTATGCCCACTTCGTAAATCGTTTGTTGGAATAGAAACAAGATTCCCGCAATCACATTTGCAATTCCAGCGATATGTGCCGTGCTTTGTTTTATCTCCACGGCAAATAACAGTAAGATTTCCAAAACGTTTTTCAGTCAAATCTAATTTTGACATAAAAAATAACACCTTGCCTTTCTGATGCACGCCTTCAATGGAATGTGGGAAAATCACTAAGGCATGTGACTTTCGGGTCGCGAATCCCTATTCCCACAAGAAAAGTATACCATGTTTTTTAAGTTTAAACAACGATATTTAGGTGCGCACCTTAATATAAATTTCTAAAAAGGAGAACATCAAGATGAACGAAGGCTTGGGACTCACAGCTGCGGATGTGGCAGCTGTCACTAGAAACAATGATGCTAATGATATGTGGGGCGGAAATTGCTGGATCTGGATCATTCTGATTGCGTTCCTCTTCCCGATGATGGGCGGATGGAACCGCGGCGGTGTTGAAAACGGCGTGCAGGACAATTTCATTTCGGATGAGTTTGTGAAGCGCGACATCTTCAACACAAATCAGAACGTCTCCAACACAGCATGTCAGACCCAGAGAGATGTACTTGAGAGCAGATATACAACGCAGCTCGGAATGCAGCAGTTAGGTGCTCAGTCTCAGCAGTGTTGCTGCGAAACACAGAAAGAGATCTTACAGAACCGGTATGATGCGGCACTGATGGCGCAGAACATGCAGGCACAGCTTGCGCAGTGTTGCTGTGACATCAAGGAAACTGTCCTTGCAGACGGACAGGCAACACGCCAGCTCATGCAGGAGAACACCATCCAGGGACTTCGCGACAAGATTGCGGACCGTGACAGAGACCTCCAGACAGCGTATTGGCAGATCTCCCAGGTCAGCCAGACCAAGGACATCGTTAATGCGGTAAGACCGACACCGACACCGGCTTATATTACATGCTCCCCGTATTTTGCATATAATATGTCCGGATTTGGCGGATGCTGCGGAAACGGCGGGAATGTACTGTGAGAAATCCGAATGAACTGACCACTCTGGACATGCTAAATTTGTTCGGCGTATTCTTGCAGGTGATGAATTACGAAAGTGATTTGTCGCAGGCAAGCAACGCCGACATTGCGAAGCATCTTCAAGAGCAGGATCGGAAGTATCTGGATAAGATTATCGAAAACCAAAACAGAATTATAAGCATGTTGGAAGAATCCATAGCTACAAAGTAGTCTTGCGCATCGATAAGGAGTCGGATTCGGCTCCTTATTTTTTGAAAGGAGAAATACTATGCTCAATGTTATAGCAAAGACAGAACAGACAGTGACAGCAAACCAGAACGTTATCTTTAACGACACCCGTGTGAAATCCAGAAGATGCGGATGTTCCAGCGGGTGGCTGAACCATGTCAAGGGGAGCGGGCTTTTTACGATCACGAACCGCACAAACCTCCCGATGGCGGTAGAGGTGGAGTTCAACGGCAACGTGACCGCGGCGGCAGCAGGAGCAACGGCCCTTGTGATTGAACTCAATGGCGAGGCGATCGGCGGAACAGAGATGGATTACACAGTTGCAACGGCGAACACATACCAGAATGTCGGAGCGTCCACACTGATACCGGTCCCGGCTGGCTCATCCCTCACGGTATCGATTGGGAACATCTCCGCGGGCGCGGTACTCGTGAAGGATGCGAACATCATCATCAAGAAACTGGCGTAGGAGGTGATCATGATGATTGCCTTCCGGAGCAAGATGGATGTAAAAAGCGTGGAAGATGTTTTCTCTGAGATCAACGCGCGGCAGATCGCAGCGATCATGATCCATGATCAGATGGCGGATTATTTCGATTTTCTCGGATTGAGCGGTTATAAGCGGTTCCATCTGTATCAGTATTTTGCTGAGAGTGAGGAACGCCGCAAAACTGCACATTACTATATCAATCACCACGGGAAACTGATCCGCGACACCTTCGAGGGGAACGTGCAGATGATCCCGGAAGCGTGGCAGTCTGCAAACCGCATGAGTGTAGGAAAGTCCACCAAACAGAAAGCGGTGGAAGATGGATTCTCTGCACACCTCGCATGGGAGCAGTCCACAAAGGACGTGTATCAGAAGTATGCGACAGCTCTCAGAAGCATGGGAAATGTTGCAGATGCTATATTTGTGGATAACCTCGTGTGTGATGTGGATAACGAACTTGAGCGGCTGGAACGGATCATAACAGACCTTATTACCGCCGGATATGATCCAATATACATCATGGAGAGTCAGAAGCCACTCCACGATAAATACAAAAAGAAAATGAAGGGAGGAATGAAGCATGAAAGAGCTGATAAATAAGCTTAAGGATCAGCTGAATCTGGAAGCAAAGGAAGCTGTGAACAACCTGACGGCATCGCGGCTGGATGTGATCTATAAGCTCACGGCGGCAATCTGCTATCTGGAAAAGATGGACGGAAAAGAGTGGGAAGAAAGCCGTGTTGCTGACGTGGCGGAGGATGTGATCAAGAAATACTCCAATGGGAGATATGATCACAACATCGATTCCCTGTATGATCGCTACATTGCTGCGAAACAGGCGTACAAACAGAACGGCGATCAGGCACACCGTGACAAGCTCATGGAGTGCGTTGGGCGGCTGATGGTGGAGGTGTATGACATGCTCTCTTCGATGGTCATGGACAGCGATTTTACGGATGAGCGGCAGGAGATACAGAGATACATCCGCAAGCTCGGAGATTAGCCTAAAATGTGGGGGTAAAACGGATTTTGGGATATGGTAAAATAAAAACGTGGGGATATTATGGACCCCCACTCCCATACGGGACCATGCTTTTTGTTGCCATACCTCCTTTATTCGTACGGCACGCACGCCCTTAAGAGAAACCCGGCATGATCGGGGAGGTTGAAAAGCGGATGCAATTTCCGGCGTGCGACTGCCCCACCCCCCCGGGGGGCATAGTGCAGAGCATAGCACGAGAAAGTTACTTGCTAACCGGCATCGCCGGTTACGGAGAGTTGCGCAGAACATTGCCGGTTCGCTGCCGGCACTCTCCACTTCCGCCCAGCAACGGGGCGGGGACTCATTTTCTTATCAATATACTAATCCCTGTCATCCTCTCGGCAGGGACGCAAGGACCATTCGCCCAATCGGTGAGGGCATCCGGCTCATAACCGGACGGTTCGGGGTTCGATTCCCTGATGGTCCATTACCCTGCCGGTGGTTCATCCGGCTCAATCCATTACCGCTGACGAGCGGTTTAAAAATGGCGTTTAGGAGGATAATTATATGCAGAATTACGAACAGATCTTACAGGAGCTTGGGATTGAGATCCCGGAGGATAAGAAAAACGATCTGAAGGCGAAGATGAGTGAAAACTATCGGGCAAAATCAGATTATGACAATGTGGTGCGCAAGAGGGACGAATATAAAACATCCCTTGACGATGTGCGGGAAAAGCTTGACGGATTCAAAGATGTTGATGTCGATGATCTGAAAGGACAGATTGCAACACTGACAACGCAGCTTAGCAATGAGAAAAAAGCGCGTGCGGATGACGCGCGGAAAATCGAAGTTGAAAAGACTGTGAATGATTTCTTGTCTTCCACGGATGATAAGGGGAACAAGATGTATGAGTTTTTGAACGACATCACAGAAGATCATTATCGCAACGCTCTCGTGGAAGAACTGGGAAAAGATTCCGCACGGGGAAAGTCTATCGGCGACATCTTCAAAACGATGACCACCGGAGAGAACGGAACCCAGAAGACCGGGATTTTCGTTGACAGGCAGCAGGAACGCGCAAAACAGAACGCGGCGCGCTTCACCAAACCGGCAAGCAACCCGAACAACGCACCGAAATACACGATGTCCGAGCTGATGAAGATGAAGAACGAGAATCCGGATCTTGACATCAAACAGTATATGTAAACGAACGACCGGCGGCACGTTTTGAGTGCTGCCGCTAACCTACACACCTTTTAACAGTTATGGGTAGAAAGGATTTTTTTATGGCATTATTCGACCTTAAGAATTTTAATGGCGAAGTATTTGGCGCATATGTGGACACCGTCCCGAACCTCAACAGAAATGCACTGTTAAAGTCCGGCGCGATCGTGGAGAAATCCCAGTATGCGGCTATGCTGCCGGATCAGACGGGCGGCAACTATATCACGGTGCCGATCAAGGCGAGAATCGGCGGTACACCGGACAACTATGACGGCTCCACCAACATCACAGCAGATTCCAGGGAGACGTACACACACGGTAGAATCGTTGTTGGCCGTGCTCATGGATGGACAGAGAAAGACTTCTCTACAGACATCACAGGCGAGGACTTCCTCCCGGCTGCGCAGGAAGTCGCAGAGTATTGGGATGATGTGGATCAGGAAACGCTTCTTGCAACGCTGAAAGGCGTCTTCTCCATGACGGGAGCTGAGAACCTTAAGTTCGTGAACGGGCACACCTATGACGTATCCCTCGACCCGACAAATAGCGGATTCGCGGAGACCACCCTCAACAACGCCATTCAGAAAGCCCTCGGAGACAATAAGGCGAAATTCAGCCTTGCGATCATGCATTCCAAGATTGCGACAGATCTCGAGAATCTTAAGCTCCTCGCATACATGAAGTATACAGACGGAGACGGAATCGAGAGAGACCTTACCCTCGCAACCTTAAACGGAAGAACCGTCCTCATTGACGACAACATGCCGACAGCGGCGGCGGAGGCGAAATATGTCAAAGCATCTCAGACAGACCCGGGAGCGCTCAAAGTTACGACCGCAGGCACCGGAGCGGGTGAGGTCGCAAAAGCAAGCGTAACTACAGACATTCCGGACGCGAACGAAGGTGATTATGTCAAACTCCTTCCGGCTGGAACTGTATACACCACATACGTTCTCGGCGCTGGTGCAATCGAGTACACAAACTGCGGTGTAAAAGTCCCGTATGAGATGGACAGAGACGCAAAGACTAACGGCGGCGTGGATACTTTATATTCCCGTCAGAGAAAGATTTTCTCCCCGTATGGTATCAGCTTCAAACAGCCGTCCTTCATCTCCCCGACAAACACACAGCTTGAGACTGGCGCAAACTGGGAGCTTGCGAATAACAACTCGACTTCTGCAAAGAAGTATTTCCCGATCAAAGCGATCCCGATCGCACAGATCAAGACCAGAGGCTAAGGAGGATTCCGGCATGGCATACACAGATTATGAATTTTACTCAAAATCATTTTTCGGCAATGTCGTGCCGGAATCTGATTTTATGCGGCTTGCAGAAAGAGCGAGTGATTTTATCGACACGCTGACATTTGATCGGCTGACTGGCGGACTACCTACACCGGAGAAATACCAGAAACGGGTCAAGAAAGCCGTATGCGCTATGGCGGAGATCTACTATCAGTTGGATCTTGCACAGAAACAGGCACTTGCCGCCGCTTCTGGAGCGTCTGCGATTACTGACGTGAATGGAACAACGACTGGGATCATCACCTCGAGATCATCCGGCAGTGAGTCCATATCCTATGCAACAGTACAGCAGACCGGTGCGGCGGCGAAAGAGTGGTCGGCTGTATATTCTGCGGCAGGAGACGCAAAAGCCGCAAACAAGCTCCTCTGTGATGCGGCAATGCCGTATTTGACAGGAGTTGTAACTGATGATGGAACCCCGCTATTGTATGCGGGATTATAAAGGAGAATGTTATGTTAAACGTAAAAGATCTTCCGGAATACACGAATAAAATTAACGCGGCGATTGATGACGCAATGGCAAATAATGGGACACAGGATTCCCCGGCGGTGGATGAACTGATCTCTTACTATACAGGCCCGGGAACAGGACTCTACTGGAACACTGGTGAAAGAAAACTCTGCATCGCAAAAGGATGGTGTGAAGATGAAGAGGGCAACATCGTAGACCCGACCGCATGTACCGGTCCGGCAACAGGGCTGGAATACCGTGACGGAAAAGTGAGAAAAGTCAAAAAATAGGAGGGATATCATGAAAAAGTTATTTATTTCTCAGCCTATGAGAGGCAAGACAGACGAGGAGATCCTCGCAACACGTGAGAAAGCTATTGTAAAGGCGAAAGAGTTAGTCGGGGAGCCGGTAGAAGTGCTTGAGACATTCTTCCAGGGCGCTCCGGCTGGTGCAAAGCCGCTTTGGTATATCGGCGAATCCATCAAGTATCTGGGAGAGGCTGACGTTGCCTTTTTCGCCAAAGGCTGGGAAGACGCACGCGGATGCCGTATCGAGCATGAGTGCGCGAAGGAATATAATGTCAATCGCATCGAAGAGACAGAGGAGGACTAACATGGAGACCCTATTTGCGAACATGACTATGATCTTGGCAGTGATCGGGATTCTGGCGTTCTGCGTGTCAGTGATCACCCAGGTATTTAAAGGCGTAGGAGTTCTCTCCACGATCCCCACAGATGCCCTTGTATTCGTTCTTTCCATCGGAATCACCGTGGCTGCATTCGTGGCATACATGCAGTATATCCACATGGAAATCCTGTGGTATATGATTTTGGCGGCGATCATGGCAGGCTTTATCGTGGCGTTTGTAGCTATGTATGGTTGGGAGAAGTTGACAGAGCTGTGGAAGAGGATGAGCAAAACTGACCAGCTCAAAAAATGATATGGCAGACAAAACAAACAGCATGGCTTATGAGAACTTAAATCGCCGCATCTTCGATGGCGTTGGAGAATACGGAATACCGCAGATATGCCCAGAGATATTCGAAGGTGAATGCGAATTTGTAGGATTCAACTACGTCAGAGGGAAATGCACGAAGCCAGAGGAAAAAGCAGTTCACTTTTTCCTTGATGACTATCAGTTCAATGCGCTTTGGGTAAACGTGGATCGCTACGCGGAAAAGTTGAGCCGATTCCGATATATCCTCACACCAGATTTCAGCACTTACACCGATTTTCCAAAAGCGATACAGATCTACAACCACTATCGCAAGCACTGGATCGGTGCTTACTTGCAGGAGTATGGGTGCCATGTAATCCCGACAATATCGTGGAGTACACCAGATAGCTACGAGTGGTGCTTTGACGGCGAGCCAGAGGGCGGCACAGTGGCGGTATCTTCCGTTGGCTGCATGAACAGTATAGGCAAAAAACGCCTATTCTTATCCGGCTATAATGCGATGATGGAACGTCTGCACCCGGAAAGCATTATCTTTTACGGCAGTGTGCCGGAGGAATGCACTGGGAGCATTGTGAGAATTAAAGCGTTTCATGACAAATTCAATCATGCGTTATGTGAGGTGTGAGCATGTACGATAAAATCGTGACAGTTTTCAACTATTATGAAAGTCCCACATCCGGCGATGCTATGTGGTATCCGCACATCCTCCGCAATGTGGATTTGAACACGGACCGCGGGGCGATCATCAAGAAGTACGGAGCCGACAGCACGGATAATGCGATCCTTCATATTGCCTATTATCAGCATGCCAGGGCCCCAGAGGTTGATAGAATAATGATCTCGACAGAGGACGGAATGCTCCCGTGGAGATCTCCGAAAGAATGGAGACAGCAGACGAATGATAGATTGTCGAAAAGCATTACATTTGGACCGGATGATTTCTTTTGGGAGGGCGAGTGGACAGGTGGAGTGGTGAGCGATGGTGACTATCGAAATGGATTCTATCAGCATATGAATAGTGCACATGATTTTGTGTTTAAAATCACAAGCACCGGCGGTCCGTATACTGTGATTCCCCATTTTGAGATTCTTGGGAAGTAGGTGTTTTTATGGGAGGACGTGGCGGAAGCAGCAATCTAAGCTATCAAGGGAACAATGGAGGGTCTGGCAGAGCATCAACCAACGGTGTGAATGTATCCGAAATGCGAGACAAACTCAATAGCCTTTCCCCAAATGTGGTGAATAGCAAGCTTGCCACGGAAACTATAACACAGATCAATTCCTTAAAAGACAGGAACTCAGATGTGAAGATTTACCGGGCAACTATTGGAGATAGCATAAACAAAAATGACTGGGTGTTTCTTTCAAGAGCGTAGGCGGAGCGATGGACAAAAACACCGCTTGGAAGACCGAAGCCAGGAGTAAAAGTCATTGAATCTACAGTAAAGGCTAAAGATGTTGACTGGACAGGGAAAAATTTGGAATTTGTTTATACCGGAAAAAGGAGGCGCAAATAATGGCAAGTAAAACACACCACTTCAAAGGGTTCTCTGTCGTTGATGGAGATGTGAAAGTCAAGATTGATATGAGTCGTTTTGAAGAGCAGTATCGGAAAGCCCAGTATCAGCTTGACGGCGCTGTCATGAATAGTATGGTGCCGTTTATGCCAATGGAGAACGGAACCTTCGTAAACGTCACCAGAGCGGCGAGTGCGGCGTTGCAGGGATCCGGGAGAGTGTTTGCCGCTTATGCTCCGCAAGGACGTTTCCTCTATGAAGGCAAGGGCATGGTGGACGAGAAAACCGGATCACCGTGGGCACGTAAAGGCGCAAAAAAGGTGCTTGTCAGCCAGTATTCTGGCAAGACTCGTGCAAAGGAAGCACTCACATATACCAAGACAAAACATCCGGCGGCGCAGGCTCATTGGTTTGACGCTGCGAAAGAAAAGGATGGAGAAACGTGGATTCGTGAAGTAAAGAAAACGGCGGGAGGTGGACAGCGTGGCTAATGCTCAGCCGATCGGAAAGGATGCGGCAGGATATGAGATTCTCACAGCCGCCATGAAAGCACTTTTGAATCAGTACCCCGGTTTGGATCCTGGGGAAGTGATCCGATTTGAGGAACTCGGAGAGGACAGTGGAATCGCGTTCTCAGCAGACAATGGCGCACTCGTGTACAGTGAGAAAGAGGATATCTGCGGCGGAGTCCATCAGATCTGCCAGTTCCCTTTTTATGTCGTGTATCGCACTGCATCACAGAAAGAACGGTATAAGCTGAATATACAGGCTTTCCTTGACAATCTTGGAAAATGGATATGCAGAGAGCCGACCACAATAAACGGCGCGGTGACGCGTCTGGAAGCATTTCCGGAGCTTGCATCCGGGCGAGTGATAAAACGTATCACCCGTGACAATTCATACGGCACAGAGCCGCAGGAGAACGGTGTACAGGACTGGATTTTGCCGATATCTGTCAGGTACACGAATGATTTTGAACTGTAAACCGACAGCACATTTTGAGTGCTGCCGCTAACCTATACCGCCTAAAAAGTTATAGGCAGAAAGGGCATTTTTCTATGATTGAAAGAAAATATCTTGCGCATTATTTAGATGCATCTTTTAACGGCACATCAGCAACTTACGTCCGCATCGGTAAGGATCTGGAGGAGTACAACGAGGAGTTGAATCCGGATGTGGAAGTCCAGAAAAACATTCTCGGTGAGCAGACCGTGAAACATTCCGGCTATGAGGTACAGGCTGACGCTGATCCGTTCTACTACGAGGACTATGACGATGCCCTCTCTAATAAGCTCATGGATATCGCCAACACGAGAGCAACTGGCGACAAGTGCAAAACCACAATGGTTGACGTGCTTCTCAAGCCGGGAGAGACTGACGCAGCGGCTCCCACCGTTGTTTGGGCTTACCGTGAGGATGTCTATGTTATCCCCAACAGTGTTGGAGGCGATACCTCCGGCGTACAGATCCCATTCACGATTTACAAGGCCGGAAACCGCGTAAAAGGCACATGGGACGTTTCCAAGAAATCATTTACAGCATCCTTAAGCGAATAACTGAATAACGGAGGTATGAGGCATGGCAAGACAGATCACGATTGATGATCGCGAATATATCGAGATCGTTGACAAGAACGGAACCAAGACCGGCGGGTTCATGTGGAATCCTTCAGACTTCGACATCATCAAACGCGCGGAGGCTGTACAGAAGAAGCTCGGAGATCTGGATGTCCCGGCGTCTGATGATCCGGAAGCACTGGGCAAGATGACAGCTCCGGTAAAAGAACTCTTCGATGAGCTTCTGAACTCCAAAGGGGCGTCTGAGGAACTTTTTAAGTATTCAAATCCGTGGAGTCCGTGCGCAGACGGTCGTTTCTTCTGTGAGTACGTTCTCGATCAGCTGATCCATTTCATCGAGAATGAAATGAATGTCCGCATCAAAAAGAGTATTTCCCGTGTCAGAAATTATGTCGGGAAATACAGAAAATGAACGGGTATACACTACCCACTTCTGTAGAAATCAATGGGACGGAATATGCAATCAATGCAGACTTCCGTTCCATTATTGGAATTTTGGAGGCTTGCGAGGATCCGAATTGGACGGATGGTGAGAAGCAGGAAATCATGCTTGAAATCCTGTATAAGGACTTCGACAAGATCCCAAGAGAGTCGCGAGAGGAAGCCTGCAAGAAAGCTGTGGAATTCATCGATTGCGGCACGGAAGGGAAGAAGAACAGCCCCAGACTGATCAACTGGAATCAGGACGGCAGGATCATCGTTCCAGCCGTGAACAAAGTAGCCGGGACCGAAGTTCGCGCCGCATCATTTTTACATTGGTGGACGTTCCTCAGCTACTTCATGGAGATCGGTGACGGGCTGTTTTCTCAAGTGTTGGCGATCCGGCAGAAGAAAGCCAAACACAAAAAGTTGGAGAAGTGGGAACGGGAATTTGAGCGAGAGAATGCTGAAATTGTAGGCATCAAAAAGATTTTGACTGATGAACAGAAAAAAGAGATGGAAGCACTGGAAAAATGGCTGTAAGGGGATGATTTAATGGGACAGGCTGACGGAACCATAGTAATTGATACAACAATCACAGATGAGGGATTTGTAGCCGGAACGAAGGAAATGGAAACCGCCGCACGCCGCATGGCGGAGTCTGTCTCTGGAATCGGAGACAAAGCGAAAACGGCGTTGCAGAAGCAGGCAAACGCATTCGCCAAGCTCAACAGCCAGTATGCAGAACAGACGCGGAAGGTGGAAACTCTTAAGGAAAAGGTGGATGCCCTTAGAGAAGAAAAAATTCCTACACAGGAGTACACCGACCTCAACAAAGAAATTGATTCCGTAAACAAAAAGCTTGATGCAGCGATCGAACGTGAAATCAGATTCGTTGAGACCGGAGGAAAGCAGAATAGTAGGACCTTTAAAGGAATGGAATATGATATCGACATGCTGCGCGAGAAACTCGAAGAAGCGCAGAAGGCAAAAACAGCGTTGGAATCCTCTGGCGGATCATATATGTCTGGAGCTGATACAGAGTCAGGACAGAAAGTTGTAGCGCAGTACGCCGCAGCGCAGGCAGCACTTGAGGATACCAACAATCGAGTGCGCACATCGTTTGATTCCCTGAAGGCAAGTGTAAAAGATTACGAAGATAAAGCAAAAAAAGCAACAAAATCCAGCGGAGGCTTGCAAAAAGGAATCGACAAAGCTGGCATGAGCTTCAAGAAAATGTTGAGCTATGCATTCGGTATCCGGTCCCTGTTTGCCCTCTTCAATCGCCTCCGGAGTGCTGTGGGAGAAGGAATGAAAAACCTTGTCCAGTATTCGGGGGACACAAACAACACAGTATCCGGGCTGATGTCCTCACTGACGCAGCTTAAAAACGCACTTGCCACAGCGTTCGCCCCGATCCTTACGATGATCGCTCCGGCACTGAATACACTCATCAGCCTTTTGACCACGGCTGCCAATGCAGTAGCACAATTTTTCTCGGCACTGACCGGCAAGAACACATTCGTGAAAGCCACAAAGGTGCAGGAGAATTATGCGTCCTCGTTGAAAAAAACAGGATCAGCAGCGAAGCAGGCAGAAAAAAGCCTTGCATCGTTCGATACGATCGAACAAATTGGATCGAAAAGCAAGGATTCCGGATCCGGCGGTGGAGGCAGTAGCACGTCCCCACAAGACATGTTTACGACTGAACAGATCAGCTCCTCCATCAAAAACATGGCGGACACTATCAAAAAGCTGATCGCCGCAGAGGACTGGAAGGGAGTCGGAAACTACATCGGTGCGCAGATCGGAACCGGCGTAAACTTTGCGATGGGAAAATTGGATCAGTTTCTTTCCACAACGAACTGGAAAGGAATCGGAACGGCGATCACTGCCGGACTTACAGGATTCTTCTCCACGTTTAGCTGGAGCACACTCGGAAGTGTAGTTTCTCATTTCGTTTCCGGACTTGTGCAGCTCATCACAGGACTGTTCCAAGGCGTTGACTGGCGCGCAATTCCTATGGGGCTCATCAATGCAATCGGGGGATTTCTTAAGGGATTCGACTATGCAAGCGTCTTTAGTTCGGTCGGAGAGCTGATCGGAACAGCGATTGCATCCGGAATAGATCTCCTGAAGGGACTCGGGGATGTACTCGCGAATGCGTGGGACAGTGTAGTTTCGTATTTCTCCGGATACATTGAAGCGGCCGGCGGAGATATCGTGCAGGGACTCTGGAACGGAATCATAAACGCACTCCGAAATGTCGGATCATGGATTGTGAACAACATCTTCAAACCGTTTATCAATGGCTTCAAGTCTGCATTCGGAATTCACAGCCCGTCCACCGTCATGATGGAAATGGGGCAGTACCTCATGGAGGGACTCCGAAATGGAATCAGCAATTTCATTTCTTCCGTTATTGCGAAATTCGCGGAGATCAAGGATAAGATCATCGCTAAGTGGGACGAGACTAAGCAGAAGACACAGGAGAAATGGAGCAGCATTAAGAGCGGACTTGAAAGCACATGGACAGCGGTAAAAACATCCGCCAGTGAGAAGTTTCAGGCGATCAAGGAAACTGTATCAACGCGCTGGAGCGAGACGAAAACCAGCACTGAGAGCGCATGGGGATCTATCAACAGCACACTTGGAACAAAGTGGGAGGAGATTCGGAGCAACGCAACGGCGAAATTCGCGGCGATCAAGGACAGTGTTGTAGCCGCATGGAACACGTTAAAATCGGAGACCAGCACAATATGGAATGGCATCTGGGGCGCGATGAAATCCGTCATCAACACAATCCTCGGCGGTGTGGAGTCGATGGTGAACGGTGTCATCAATGCGCTGAATAGGATGATCAGCGCACTTAACAATCTGAGCTTTGATATTCCTGACTGGGTGCCGGGAATCGGCGGAGAATCCTTCGGACTGGACATTCCGACCGTAAGCAAGGTACATTTGCCGCGTCTGGCATCAGGTACCGTGGTTCCTCCTCGCGCCGGTGAGTTCGCGGCGATTCTGGGCGATAACAAACAGGAAACTGAGGTCGTTTCTCCGCTCAGTACAATGAAACAGGCACTTATGGAAGCACTCGCAGAGAGCGGAGTAGGCGGAAACCAGCAAGTCGTGATTCGCTTCGAGGGCAACCTTGCACAGCTTGGACGAGTACTGAAACCCGTAATTGATGCAGAAAACAACCGCGGAAGCGTGAGACTTGTAACAGGGGGAAACCGATGAACCATTTTGCAGTATTTACCGTGGATGGAGTGGAATATGATGTCAATGTCATAAAGCTCTCAAGAAATGCAAAAGTGACGGATACGGACAACTCCGGGCGCACACTTGATGGCGTAATGCATCGGGACATCATCGGAACATACTACAATTACACGCTTGAAGTAGCCGCAAAAAAAGGAAAGCATCAGGATTACGACAGACTGTATGATGTGGTAAGTGCTCCGGTAGATAGCCATGATCTGGTGTTCCCGTACGGACAGGAAACATTATCATTTAAGGCATACATCACAGAAGCAAACGACACCATGATCCGCAGAGAGGGCGTTAATTTGTGGGGCTATGATGATAATCTTAAGCTCAACTTTGTAGCGATGGAACCGCAGAGAAGGAGATAACATGAAGTGGGATGTGTCAATATCAGCGAATGGGGAAGAGTATTATTCCTCCACAAGTGAGCTCACAAATCAGGAAAATCCGATTCCTGGGTATGCCTATCTCCTTCCGGGCTATTCCCTTCTGAATGGCAGCTACAAAAACGCTCCGGACAGGATCCCGGAGGGGAAAAGTGGGTATACCAGTAGCCAGATATCAGACACGAACGGAGACTTTGCAGACCCTCCGATTCTTCGGATCCATTTTGATAGGCTCAAGACTTCCAGAGGAATCACACTGAATTTTAACGATATTTCCGGAGACTATGCGGACAAAGTTAATATTAAGTGGTATAAAAGCGGTGTTCTTGTGGAAAACATGGATTTTTCGCCGACATCAAGTGTGTATTTTTGCGAAGCATCTGTAAAGCTCCATAACGAGGTGGAAATCACGTTTCTTCACACTTCGCGACCGTACCGCCATATTTGGATTTCGAAGATCACAAACTACAGGCTTGTGGACGCTGGAGGACTCAAGATCGTATATGGCGATATCGCCCTCGGAGCGAAAGAAAACGCGGAGTACAGCGTGAATGATGGTGGGCGGCTGGGCAATCTGAAAAAGAAATATTCCTTCCCTGATGCGGCACTGAACTATCCGGGGTATTCCCTGCTGAATGAGGGGTATAAGAACTATGATGTTTTCCCGGAAGTCGGATATATATCTCGGCTGGTATCAGATGAGAACGGGAATTTCCCGCACGGAACCATCCGCCCCACGGCTGGTTTAGTTCCACATCCCGGACTGTATCCAGGTAGCGAATATGAGTTGCCTACACTGACCGCGACATTTTCAGATAAATACAGCAGTCAGGGCATCTCTCTGGTGTTCAACGATCATTCCGGAGACTATTGCTCTCAACTCACTATCACATGGTATCGTGACGGTGAAACATTATCCTCCGAGACGTTCCAACCGGACGGATATGAGTATTTCTGTTATCATCCGGAGGAATATTACAATAAGATCACGATCGCCTTCGAAAAGACATCCAGACCATTCAGACCGGTGTTCCTGTCTGATATCCAATATGGGCTTGGGCGTACATTCTTGGATGATGAAGCGAAGAATGTAGATTGCTTTATCGAGATGAGCCCGATCAGTGAAGAGCTCAGCATCAACACATTAAGCTTCACGATCCGGAGCAAGTCGAACATCGCATTCAACTTCCAGCGCCGCCAGCAAATGAAATTATATTTCGATGAAAATATTATCGGAATTTTCTATTTGAAATCCGGGAAGCGTGTAAGCAAAACGGACTACGAGGTTAATACTGAGGATGCTGTGGGACTTTTAGACACGACAGACTTTATGGGCGGCATATACAATAATGAGCCAGTCAAAAACGTCATAGCGGCGATTTTCGAAGGACAGGGGATTGATTATTTCCTTGATCAGACCTTGGAAAATTTGACAGTAAGCGGATATCTTCCAGTCTGCCGCAGGCGTGATGCGCTCGCTCAAGTTGCTTTTGCGATCGGGGCATCCGTCAACACCGCGTATGATCTCAATCTGTATATCTATCCTCGGAATACAGGCATCATAAAGCCGCATATGGAACTCCATCCGGGAAAAGGACTTGTACCGGGAATGAGAGTCACGAAGCAGAACTTTACGAAGTCCAACACTCTATCTGGGCTGACGATCGACCACAGCGACATCACCACTGGTGCAAAGGTATACGCGCACACTTACGTGAAATCCTCGGAATCGGAGGAACTCTATAAAGATACTCTGAATGGGACAGCTCAGATTACGTTCTCGGAAGCCCATTATGATCTTGCAATCACCGGTGGCGCGATCAGCACGTCCGGAGATAACTGGGCGATCATTACCGGAACCGGTAGCGAAGTAGTTCTGACTGGCAAGAAATACACCCACATGACAACCCTGTATGAGAAAGTGAACCCTAACATATCGCAGAATGAGAATCTCGTGGAAGTGAAAGACGCGACACTCGTAAACCCTCAGAATGTGAACGAAGTTCTTAATCGTGTATACGATTATTACAGCAGCAACGAGTCTGTTTCCTGCCGTGTCTTACTCAATGAGGAAGAGTTGGGGGATATTGTTTCAGTAGATACAGACTTTGACGGGACACGGATCGGAGCCATTAAAAAGATGGATTTCACATTCACACGGGAAATGACAGCGGAGGTAGAGATAGGATGAGCGTTTTTGAGACTCTGATAACAGACCGCACGGCGGACGATGTAACAAACCGCACGGAAAAAGGCTGCATTGCTTATACAGACCTTAACCGTGTAGAAACAGCCTGCCGTGATCTTGCGGACATCCTGTTTGTGGACATCAATACAAAAACAGACTGGACAATGCGAGATTTCCGTACCGACAGCGATATGCAGCGGATCCGCGGCAACATACAGGCGCTGAGAGAGGCATACTTCACAAAGCCAACGACCCCGGCAACGCCGCAGAGAATCGAATATCAGTCAGTTACGGAAGCCAACAATATTGAACAGATCCTTGCGGATATCTATGAGATGTATCAGTCTTCCATGTCCGGGGCGCGGCGGCTTGCGTTCCGGCTGGGAACAAAGCCAATCGGAGACAGGAGGTAGCACATGGCATTAAAAACGAACTATAAGGATGACATCTATGAGGGGAACAGAAAATACAATCAGGTGAGTAATTCGGACGGGACAATTTCCCTTGTGGATCAGACCAATTACACGCAGGAGGGGGACCCATTTAAGGCTGAGGACATCAACGCGACAAATATGGCGATCAACAGGCTCTATGATTTGCGTACCGGCACATTGACGGCTGGAGGATGGACCACAAGTGCACCATACACGCAGACGATCACTGTTGAGGGACTTAAGGACACGGACCGCCCGGATATCTCCTGCACCGATGACCTGACATCTAAGGCAAGCAAAAAAGCACGCCGGAAGGAATGGAACAAGGTGGATCGGATCGTTACCGGAGACGGACAGCTCACGGCATACTGCAATTTCGACAAGCCGACCCTTGACTTGCCTATAGAAATTCACAGATCATAAGGAGGAACAGCATGGAAGAATTAGAGAAAAACGAGACCAGCACACAGGCAGAAGAAAATACAGTTTCCCTCGCATCCGCACAGGCTCTTGCTGATGCACTTGCAAAAATCGAAGCTTACACCCCTACCACTTGGGTAGACAACTCTTCTCCGGACATTGATGCGGAGCATCTGAATAAACCGGAACAGGCAATCAAACGTGTCACGGATGCGCTCAATTCCGCCGTTGATGTAATCAAGGATTTGCAGTCTCAGGTAACAAAGAACGCCGGAGCTATCTCGGATGTAAATAACAATTTGAGTAATACGAATGATAAGGTCACTCAATTGTATAGTGATTTACCGATTATAGGGAAATTCACCAATAAAAAAAACAAAGACATCATTAAAATCGGCTCTGTCGTAAAATCTCGCTCTGTCGTATGTGTATTTCCCAGATATAATACCCTTACTACTGTTAGGTGTATATATCCTTCACTTGAAATTAGTGCTGGAGAAGATCAATTTCAGCTATTCGCATGGGATACCAATACGCAAAACGATTCCACATCCACAAACTTAGAAGGATACTACATTGTAATGCCAATGTTGTCTAAGTAATAGCTTTGCTTTCGTTCTCGTAGCTATCAAATATAAGCAGCCATGCCACATATATATGTCAACTTTGAGGCATTAGCTCCTGTTGACATACTAATACTTATTCCTGAAATCTCAAGAACTACGGGCGTATAGGCTGCTCTGGCCCATTCACCAACATCCCTGCCTTGTATGACTATATGTGCAGATGTAGCAGGCCGCAATTTCTCTGGTATATTGCTTGCTATAATATCATTTCCTGTAAGAGCTTTTGCCTTAATAGCGATGCTTAGAACTTTTACATTACCCACACGATATATCCTTAGGTAGTAATCTGCGGCAGGATCATAATAATCTGGATTGAGTAAATCAGTCAGATCATTAACTTCCACACTCAAATTGTTATTTGTGGTATTCAAATCACTATACAATTAAGCCGCTCCGTATCCCATCCAAACTCCATCCGGAAGATCTCAACGCATACAAAATAAGCGGCCGCCTCCGCCCGCCTTTTTCATTTATTTCTTACATTTTACGCATACTTGCGATGGCTCGCCTTGACCTGCTCCTCCTTCACGGTGCAATAAATCAGAGTGGTGTCCAGTTTCTCATGTCCCAGGAACTCCTTCACTTGTTCGATCGGCATACCTCTGGCCAACAGATCCGTGGCGATCGTCCGCCGGAACCGGTGCGGGTGTGTCTTTTCGACTCCGGCCCGCTTGCCGAGTTGCCGAAGCATATACTGGATTCCGGCCACGGACATGCGACCGTGCGGCTTATCCCCTGTCACGAAAAGTGGATCACTGTCTTTTGCGTCCCGCTCCTTCAAATATCGTTTAAGGTAGAACTTAGCGCTGTCTGTGAGGTACGTCTTTCGTTCTTTGCTCCCCTTTCCGTATACGATCAATTCCTGACGTCCCATTTCGATATCGCCAACATTTAAGGCTGCCATCTCGGAAACTCTGACTCCCGTGGAATACAAAAATTCTATCATGGCGCGGTCTCGAACTCCTGGGCAGGCATCACGCAACCGCTCCATTTCCTCAGCCGAGAATGGTTTCTTGATCTCCTTTTCAAGCTTTAACGTCCCCACTTTTTTCACAGGATTGCTTCTGACAAGCTCCTCTGTGATGAGGAAGTCCCAGAAACTTGATAAATAATGCAATCGTGTCTGCATTGTAACCGCCTTGATTCCTCGCTTTTCTCGCATATAACCATAATACATCCTGAGATCCATTCCCGTCACTGCGTCAATGCTCTTTCCGAGGAATGCTAAAACATTTCTAACTTCTTTCACATAATGCTGCAGTGTTTTTCGCTTCCTGTTCATGGCAATCTTGCTGGCCACGAACATCCGGATCTTCGCTTCATCTCCATCTTCTCCTGTGTCCACCAGCTCTGTGTGCTCTTCCTGGATCTCTTTTCCATGGAAATTCAAATAGAGTA
>OGNI01000260.1_pt1 | contig 43776 bp, 51 predicted proteins | sample 1573421 | NCBI WGS metagenome assembly OGNI01 (sample SAMEA2581928, study PRJEB24529) | metagenome | biome: Human gut stool | place: China | collected 2011
GGACGATTTTACACAGCTAAATTGCCAAAGGTGGACGATTTTACACAGCTAAATTTGTGAATGAGTGTGAAAAGAGGACACTTTTACACAGCTAAGCAGGTTTATCCGACATTAATTAGGGTTGTCAATATTTTGGAATGCGTAATTTCTTCCTGATGGGTTAGTGCTACTACACCTAAAAAGTGGACATTTTTACACAGCTAAAAATATTGCAACCATTTTGGCAACCAAATAAATAATATTATATTTGCCCTAAAATAAAAAAATTAAGAAATATGCAAATCATCAGCTTAAGAGATTTCAGACTGAATCAAACCAAGTATTTAGAATTAGTAAAGAAGGGGGAAGATGTTATTTTAAAATCCCGTTCAGGCAGTTTTAAGATTCAGCCAATCGGCAAAAATGACATTATTGTCACGAAGAGCAAAGAATCAAAGAAGTCCAATCCGACTTATTAATATTTTAATATTACGAATCATGGATAAAGAACTTGATCGCGTACCAAAAATCTTGAGTGCAAATTATAACGCAGAACTCATTCAACGGCTCTATGAGGTAGGGGGAGGGGTTGCTATGGATATAATAATCTTTCTCTGTGGAGAACACAGCCGTAACCTTTTTGGGGAAGTATGGTTTTCCATAGAAGATTTTTGCAAGAAAATGGGATACGAAAGAACTAAATTACAAAGGAAGCTCACACCCCAGCAGCTCCAAAATCTGTTTGGGAAACAACTTCCATTCTATGCACACGTCTCTGAAAACGGGAAGGAATACATCCACCCGATAGAAACCATTTTCGAGGCGGCTCTTTATAAACTGGGACGAGAAAATATTGCATACCGCACCATAAAGGATGGAAGGACTTCTTACAACTTTGTACAGATAATCAACAGGTTTGACATAGAAAGTGATTTTTCCACCAAAAAAGGAACAAAGCGGTTATACAACGTGCAGCTTAACCCGGTTTTAAGATACCAGGTGCAATCGTATTACAACCTGATAGAATCAAAGGACTACCGCATACTTCCAGACCGGAAAGGATACCGTCTTTTCTACTTAGAGCTATCAAAGATGATATGCCTCATAAAATTCAAGGCCGAACAACAAGCATCATCCACATACACCTTGACAGTCGATCAATTGGCTGTCATCTTTAATGTTGCAATAAAAGAAAATAAAGATAAAAAAAAGAAAGTCACTGCCATCCTCAATACCATTAACAACCATCTGGAGTATACAAAATTTGAATTTCAGTACATTAAGGGCGAGGGTGAACAATATGCTTATACGGTTCTGTTTACGTTCAATCAGGATACGCTAAATTACTTTAATGAACAGTATAAAGCGATCTTTATAAAAAGACTTGAATATCAGTTGTTCCTGCTTTATTTGCGTTGTTGTAGAAACATTTCACAGGAACAAATGCAGCAATTGGGAAACAGCTATGAGGAAACGGTGAAGAACGTAGAGCTATATTCAAGATACCTCTTATGGAAAGATTCACAAGAAAACAAGCTAGAAAAAGAGCAAACATACCGATGTGTATTCTTTGAAATTTTTGGCGAATATCCAGAAACATTCGGATTTAAAATACCGTATCAACCTGATCATTTAGCTGGGAATAAAGATAAATAAAGCGAGAGTCCATTATAAATTTTAAAGTTACATTCTCAAAAAATGACCATTTTTTTATTTTGGACAAATTTAGACAAATAGAAACGATAAAATCAAATTATTACACAATTTTAACACCTGTTAACCAACTGATTTTCCATGTTTATTTTCCTGATATACCTGTAAACTGTTGCTGTTGATATATTAATCTCTTTGGCTATTTCCATAGCAGATACCCCATTACTTAACAAAACGCTTATCATTCTATACCTTCTGAGATATTTTTTTGAAATACCATGCGGTCTTCCAATCTTTGAACCTCTTTTACGGGCAGCGGCCTGGCCTGCTTTCGTGCGTTCTGAATGGTTGGCAATTTCCATTTCAGCAAATAACCCTGCCATCTTGCAGAACATTTCCCCAACAGCAGTTGCAGTATTTATCGACTCTGTGATTGAGATGATAGAAACACCCTTTTCTTTGAAATTTGTTGAAATTTCCCAAATGTCTCTGGCATTCCTTCCAAGACGATCTATCTTCCAACATACTACCTCATCACCTTCACGAAGCATGGAAAGCATCTTCATAAAGTCCTGTCTATCCTTATAGTTTCTTCCGGATTTCCGATCAACAAAAATTTTCTCACATCCAAATTGTTGAAGTGATTGTATTTGCATATCAATATTCTGTTCAATTGTACTTACCCTCGCATATCCGATTCTCATTTTAATGCTATTATATCTTTATTCCTGTCTTAAACGTTTTTTCAACTTCAAAAATTATCATGCAAAAATAGTAAAAGTACATAAGATAACGATAACATTCTTAAAATGACAGATAAAAAAATGGTCATTTTTTGAGAATGTAAATATGAGAAAAAAAAAGATTCTATTAGCGGCAATATTATTATTTGGTACAGCGCTTCATTCTGCCGCACAATTCTATTCGGTACGTACAAATCTCGTAGGGCTGGCAAGTACTAATCTCAATGTTGAAGCATCGATGACGCTAAACAGGAAGTGGTCTTTGCATGTGCCTATACAATATAATCCATTTAAATTTTCAAACAATAGACAATTCCGTAACTTCTATGTATCACCTGGAGTTCGTTATTGGTTTCTTGAAAGTTATAACAGCACATTTGTAGGTGCCCATATTGCGGCAGCAGAGTACAGCATTGGCAATTTATTTGGAAATAAATACCGCTATGAAGGATCAGGAATAGGAGCCGGTGTATCAATCGGACATGCTTATACTCTCGGAAAAAGCTGGAATATAGAATGGGAAGTAGGAGTGGGTGCTGTCTGGTTGGACTATGACAAATATATATGCAAACGCTGTGGAGATCTAGTAGGCCACAGAAGAGAATGGAGAATACTGCCGACTCGAACAGCTCTTAATTTGGTATATCTTTTCTAAACAGAAAGACTATGAGAAAAGAAATAATATCTGCAACAGCACTCACGGCAATACTCCTGTTTTCATGTAATACCACTAAGGTAGACATCGCCCGGGTAAGAATTTCTCAGCCCGACATGATACAAAAAGATGATACAGCATCCCTTCAAATGCCACAACAAATCAAGTGGACTGATGAAAAAGGGTTGCAGCATATTGTTGTTCAGGCAGAAAAAGACAGTGTAACGGGAGAGGATATTACTACCGTACAATTATCTGAAGTAACAGTAACTGCTCGAAGCAAACAGATAGCCGAGCGTAATGGAAAAATCAATCTGGATTTTATCATTACAGTGCCTGCCTCTCTTATAAATAAGAAATGGCAGTTACAGTTAACACCGGCAGCATATATGCAGAAGGATTCTATCTTACTTGACAAAATTCTGCTTTCAGGAGCTGACTTCGCAAAAATGCAGAAGAAAGGATATGCACAATATCAAGCATTTATAGCATCAATCATCCCAGACAGCCTGTATCTTCAGGAACTTTTCGACGAGAAAGGATATAAAAAAGCTCTTGAAGAAATAGAGCAGGAATATTATCAGGCTTGGAGTGGGGAATTTCTTTTGCAGGATCAGTGGATTGACTGGAAAGAAAAGACGAATCTCAGGTATGCTTTCTTTAACCACAAGCTTGATCGTAACAAGCGCAAAATTGAAGGGACCAAAACCCCGCTATCCATGTTGCCTGCATACTGGCTGTACCGTGACATGGAAGTAGATTTTGTTCCAGAAAGGTATAAGTTATTCGTAGACGGGAACTATCAGATTAAACTCAAAAAAATAACGCCTGAAGATTCCGTAAAAATAGCAGACAAATACTTCAATTTCAAGCGCATGGCAGAGAACCAGAGAAAAAAGGAAATGGTCGGTGAGATGTATAACAAGTACGTAAGATTTCCTTACCAACCTGCAAGACTTGATACGGTCATCCGATCAGGTGACAAGTTCATATACTACTATGATCAGGAACTGCCAGCAACGGAACAAACAAAGAAGATAGATCTCACATTGCATGGACAAATATTATCACGTGACCAAAGGTCACATACATTACCCAATTCGGATACTTTGACATATTATGTATCAAGCATGGTGCAGTTTCTTGATCACAGTCCGAGATACAAGAAGAAAATCATATCCAGGAAGGATGAAGTCAATGTTACTGCATACATAAACTATAAGACCGGAACAACCAGTTTCGATGAAACCTTAGGTCAGAACAAAGCCGAACTAGACAAAGTCAATGCCACGATCCGAGACATCAACTATACGGGAGAGTTTCTGATTGACAGTATCAAAATGACCGCAACATCATCACAGGAAGGTTCGGCATATATGAATTTGCAGCTAAGCAAAGAACGCGCTATTAATCTGAAGAAGTATCTGTTAAGCAAATCAGACGATCCTGAAGGCGTTGACTCTCTGTTCCGCCCACGCTGGATAGGAGAGGACTGGGAAACACTGAGATCATTGATAGAAAAAGATGATACCTTACAACACAAGTATGATCTGTTAGGATGTATCTCTGACATAGAGAACCTTGATTTGAGAGAGAACACTATGAAGAAATACAAGTCTGACTACATCCGTCTACGTGACAAGCATTATCCATTGTTACGAGCTGTAAAATTCAAATTCCACTTGCATCGCCGTGACATGATCCAGGATACAATCATAGTACCGGTCATAGACAGTACATATATGGATGCCATCAAGATGATAGAAGAGCGTAAATACAAGCAGGCTCTCGTGCTGCTTGATGACATGTATCCGGATGATTACAACACAGCCATCTGCCTTATGTCACTGGGTTATGACAAGCGCGCATTGGACATTATGCTCCAACAGGCCGACACTTCAGACCGTAACTATATACTTGCGATCCTTTATGTGCGGCTGAAGCAGGAGGAGCTTGCGGTAAAATCGTTCATCAAGTCCTGCGACCAGGATGAGACGAAAATATGGAGAGGCAAACTTGATCCGGAAATTAACACGTTAATAAAAACTTATAACTTATATCAAAATGAATATTAGGAACATACTACTATCAGTTGCCGCTGGAGCCTTGGCGTGTTCCTGCAACTTCAGTGAAGATGATTGTATACGACTCGGACATTTACGAGCGTATTGCAATTTTGCAGAAATAGAGGCTAAGGATATACCAGTTCCGACAAGCAGACATCTTATTGCTTATGGAATAAGCGACAAGACTTTGGAACTACCGGAAAAAAAGACTTTTACCCAGGACACCTTGAAATGGGATTTGCCCCGTGGTGATTATGATTTTATCTTTCTATCCGGCAACAATGAAATACGTAACATGCAGAGTTATCGTGACTGTCAGTTATACTCTGCAACAAGAGAGTCTGAAGGGAAGATTTATCTGTCAGAAAAGCAGACGTTTGTCTGCAAGCAGTTATTCCGGGAGCATTTTGATTACCAGAAAGAAACCGTAAAGGAAATCATAGCCTTACCGTTTACACAAACAATCATATTACGTCTACATGTTTCAGGCAACATCAATCCACTTACTGGAATTACATCGGAACTGGACGGCGTAGCTGTAGGCAAATTCCTTGCCAGCAATGAATTAAGCTCTGAATATGCGACAATGACATCAGATTATATAAAGGAACAAGAAGAAAATATCTGGGTAAGTACTAATTATGTATTTGGAATAAACCAATCGACGGATAATGCTCTAAGGGTAATCACACATACAACAGATACAAGCAATGACACCTATAACATTGACCTTACACCATATCTTCAGGGTTTTGACAAATACAAAATGACTATCGACCTGAACCTCGTGATAGGCAAATCACTGACAATTGACAGTCCGGTTATCATCGAGGACTGGGCAGACGGAACTATTACAGACCTCAATTAATAAATCATTTAATTTAACAGTTTAAGTTATGAAAAGTAACATTATTATTCTCGCAGCAATGATGGCAATGAGCTGCGCATGTACCAACGAAGTAGAAGAACTATCGACTAAACAGGAAGATTCTTTCCTGAAAATTGCAACCTACATTGCCAATAGTGAAGGAACACGAAGTAGCGACGGTTTTGTGTCCAAGACACAGTTCAAGTCAAACGATGAGATCGGTCTGTTCCTATACAAAGGAACATGGGGCACTTCTTATGTAGGTATTTCAGCACAAAATAACAAATCTACATTCAAGGGTTCAAGCTGGGAACAGGCAACGCCTTACTATCTGAATGCAGACCAGGCACATGTCTGGGCGTATTATCCATATAATCAAAGTGTAACAGACGGCAAGAAAATCCCAGTGTCTATCGAAGGAGATAATGCTAATACAGATTACATGTACGGCCAGACAAAACAGACGGTTTCAGTTCTGAACACTGTAGCTGAAATACCAATGAAGCATGCCATGTCACAATTTATCATTCGCATGAAACCATCACCAGATTATCACAACAGCGGTAGTACACCAGGAAAGCTAACTAATGTCACAGTAAAGAGTAAAGCCGGATCATCTGTTCTATTCAAGACAGGAGAACTCGATATTACGACAGGTACGATTACCGGAAAGACAAGTTCTCAATCTCTTAGCTGGACTCCAAACATTCTGCTTGAAACTAGCGAAAATCACGACTACTGTGCAACCATATTCCCGAAAGTCGTGGCTCAAAATGAATTGGTCGTTGAACTGACAATCGACGGTGCAAAATATACGTTTGATATTCCTGCTATACAGTGGAATAAAGGATATAGATATATCTATGCATTTGAAATGAAAGCCAACGATGTTGTCATTGGTGGAGAAGACGGATCTAATGTAACTATTGAACCATGGAAAGATTCTGCACAAAATGACGTAGAACTTGTTCCATCAAAATAAGAAACAAATGAATAATATTAGAGCTCTAATCATATTAATAACAATTGTATTTTTCTCTTCCTGTAACAAGGAAGAGGAAAATACAGAAATTGATATCGGTCATACTGTTACTTTTTCAGTGGCACAGAGCCGTTCTTCCCAGGAAGGTGACTTTGAAAGCGGTGACGCGGTAGGCATATTCGCCTATGAGCCCAAGTCAAAGCAAATGTATTATACAAACTGCCAATATGTGTATGACGGAAAGAATTTCGTTCCGGCCACGGATGCAGACAACATCCGCGTAACATCCGGAACCGACTTTGACTTTTATGTGTATTATCCGTACAACTCCTCCAATACAGACATAACATCCATCTCCCATTCAATACCGGACCAGTCCACAAAGGAAGGCTGGCTGGCAGCAGACTTCATGACGGCAACTTATACCGATCCCGTGGTTGACTATACGATCGCACTAAAATTCACTCACCGATGTGCAACGCTGCAAGTCGTCGTAACGGATAACGAAGGCATTAACCAAGCCGGTATAGCCAACGTACAGACTGCAAGCCGTTTCGACCTCCTGAGTGGAACCTACACGACGGACAAGACATTGTCTAATATTGGCATGTACCTGTACCGGACAGAAGGAAGCACAAGTACATTTCGCGCAACTCTGCCGGTGCAGAGTATCAGCGAAAGCAATCCCATCACCATCAGCCGGAGCGGTCAGAACGCCCTTGTAATGAAAGCAACGGCAACCGTACAGCTTGAAGAAGGTAGGGTACAGGATTATAACCTCGGCTACAAGAAAAGCATAACCATTGATAATTACGATGCCGGCGGCAGCGCATCGGGAGCCGGGCAATATACTCTGGGCAGTACATGTCAGGTTTCTGCCACGCCCAACAGCGGATATACTTTTGACGGTTGGTATGAGAACGGCCAGCTTGTTTCGTCTGACGTGGTTTACAGCTTTTCCGTGAACCAGGACAGAACTCTGGAAACACGCTACCGGTCATACAGCAACTGGAACATATCTGTAAGCGCAAATCCTTCAACCCTGGAAGCTCTGGGAGGAACGAGTACGATCACGGCCACGGCTGTACGTGACGTGTTGGTAAACGGAGTGAAACAGAATACCGAATCAGGCACGCCAAAACTGTCCCTGACAGGCAGTACTACAGGTTTCACTTTGTCAGGCAACACAGTAACAGCCGGAGTGAATGCAAATTCTACTTCGCGAAAAGTCACCGTCCAGGCAACGTATGACGGTGCATCAGGGACCTGTACAATCACACAGAACGGTGGTAACCTTACGACCGGTGACTGGAACATATCTGTAAGTGCCAATCCAACAGTAATTCCGGCAAGCGGAGGAACGAGTACGATCACGGCCACGGCTGAACGGGATGTATACCTGAACGGTCAGAAAGTGGATACCGAATCAGGCACACCCACTCTTTCCGGAAGTGCATCAGGTTTCTCTTTGTCAGGCAAGACTGTAACGGCAAGTAACAATACGACTGCTTCCGAAAGAAGCATAACCGTTAAGGCGGCACTGGACGGACAGTCAAAGACCGTAACCATTACCCAGCAGAAAGGTGTACAGACATACGGTAACTGGAGTAACTGGACCAACAACTCCCTGACGATAACGGCACAGCCGAGCAGTCTTCCGGCCACAGGAGGAACAAGCTCTCTGACCGCTACCGTAAACAGACAGAGAAGCCGTACAATTTATTGGAATGGAATCGCTACCACGACAGAAACAGATAAGGAAGATGCTGTTGTGACAGGATCAACCAGCTACTCCGGAAGTGCATCAGGTTTCAGCGTATCATCATCAGGAGCTGTAACAGCGAGTGAAAATACATCTAATTCAGCAAGAAGCATTACGGTTACGGGATCTTACCAAGGATTGCAGAGCCGTGTTACTATTACACAAGCTGCCGGATCATCAACCGAAGAATATGTATTTGAACTTGCGAGCGGTGATCTGAACAATTCTGTAGAGTCTTCCGGCGGTTCAATCAGCTACACGGTTACATCGTATGTAAACCGAACAGTAAACGGTAGCACCAGCAAAGTAGATGTTGACTATACGGTGTCTTCTGACGTAAGCTGGATTACTCCCGGAAAGACATCTGCCTCGGTACAGGAGAACCCGAACACAGAAATGAGGGAAGGTCATGTAACATTAAAACAGAACAATAGTGGGAAGACCATTACACTTACAGTAAGACAATTGAAAAAAGTGATTATAGATATTGACTAAACCTTAAATATATGAAGGCAAATTCATTTTTAGCACTTTGTTCACTGGCAACAGCCCTATGGGGCTGTTCCAGCGAACAGGAAAGCAATACAAGTGAGAATATGATCCTGCGCATAAATTCGTGTTATGCAATGGGTGAGGAACAAGGTGAGATCAATGATTTCGGAATGTTCCTGACCACACAGGACGGGGCAATCTTCGACGCAAACGGTAACAATGCCCACGTCACCCAGGATCATGGACTTTGGGAAACCCCATCCATAACGATTTCGCCCGATCAGAGTGCACAGCTTTTCGCATACTGTCCATATACTGAGGATGCTACAGTAACGGATATACCAGTCTGTATTTCGTCCCAAACGGATTATTTATACTCGAAAGGCCAGACCGTAACTTACTCGTCCTATACTCCTTCCATAGAACTGTACCATCTTCTATCGAAGATTACAATACAGATCAATGATGAAGCAGTAGAGAGTCTGAGCGTTTCAGGTTATCCGGAAGATGGTACGCTGAATCTGTACGAAGGAACTTTATCTAAAGGGAAAACGAATACCACAGTCATGTCTGAAGACAACGGCATACTTCTGTTTCCGGGATATAATGATATAGTTATTGATATAACGTACCAAGGTAACTCATACCACTATCCTCTGACAATCGATCTGGAGTCAGGGAAGGAATATATATACAGTCTGGTACTTCAGCAAAACAACAAGCTGGAGATCAGTAAGGTCACAATCATAAACTGGGAAACAGGTGGAAACTACGAAGGAACCATAGAAACAGGGATATGACAATACAAGATAAACTAAGAAAACTCGCATTGCTATGTACACTGATAAAGAAAGAGCAAACAGGTGGTATACGGAAACTTGCGGAAGCTGCAAGCCTCACTAAAAGCTCTACTTTTAATTACCTGAGAGAGTTAAAAGTAATGGGAGCAGAAATCGAGTATGATCCTCACAGGCATACTTACTATTTCAATAATAACTTTGATTTCAAATATTCAATCAACTTAAAATAATTCAATTATGAAGAAAACGTTTATACTCAGCCTGATGGCTGCCATGATAGTTTGCAGCTGTAGCAAAGAGGAAGCCCAGCAAGAGGCAAGCACGAGTTCCGGAAACGGCAAAACCGTAACCGTCTACATCGACGGGGAAACCGCAAACAGCACAGTCAGCGTGCGCTCCACGGACGGAACCGTCTATTTTGACGGAGGATATGCCACCGGCGCCGGAGTCTATGATGGAAATAAACGACCAATAGTTGAAGCCCATCCCGATGCCGGATATGAGGTGGACTTCTTCTACGGAGGTCCCGAATCCGAGCCCAAGAGATATGACTACAGCACTTCCGGGAAAACAACTTTTAATGTAGCCCTAAATGGTGCCGACCATTACTTCAAGTGCGGCTTTAAAGAGAAAAAACGCACCCTGACCGTCAATGCCGGAGCGGGAGGTACCGCGACGGGATCAGGAACCTACCAGTGCGATACCCCCATCACAATCAAAGCAACACCCGAAAGCGGATATGAATTTGCCGGATGGGTAATCGACCAGGGGGACGTAACCATTGCCGACAAAAGCAATGCCAACACTACCGCTACGCTGAATAGTCTTAACAGTACTATTACTGCGAAGTTTGAAAAAGAAGTTCCGAAAGAATATTCCAATGTACGTGTTTCTTTCAACTCAAATTTTAGTGCAACTGTTACCGCTTCAGGAACAGGATTTAATGGAGATAACTTTTTTACTGGTCAAAGTGGTACTTTTAAAGTGTTGAAGGGTGGAACTGTCACAATACGAGTAATGAGAGGAACTATTACGTTTGATGGTGTAGAATATCCCATGGCAGGAGTTGATGATATTACTGTTTGGGGTAATACAAGTATTATAACTTCAGTAACAAATACATTCAATGTAACCTTTACCGCAAATGATAGTAATATATCGGTAAATATACATTGTTATACAGGAGGAAATATAAATTAACTAACTCTCTTAATAGTTCCTTATCATCATAAATAAGGAAAAACCCGTTTACTCCGTGAGGAATAAACGGGTTAAATATTTCTTAGGCTAAAAAAGCTCCAATCCTCACGGACTAGAGCTTTCAAAAAACACGTATAAATCATACAAAATCAATAGGTTGTTTCTTGCCAGTCATCACCAGCAACATCTATCCATTTTGCAGTAAGATTATATTCTCCATTTGTTTCATTTTCCAAAACAATAATATCGTATGCATAAACAGCTTCTGTCCAACTAGTTGTTACAGATCCATACATTTCTTTAAATGTATGTTTTTCATCAAGTGTCGGCGAAGATATACTTGTTTGATTTGCTTTAATAGTAAATACTGCGGCATATGTATTTGTACTTATATAATCAGTTATATCATTTTCTAATTCAATATAATCGTTTGCATATAGATATATCGTAACTCTAATATCATATGGTACAGCCTCTGATAATTCAACTGTAAAATCGTTAGCCCAAGCTCTCCATGGGGTAACCCCAGCTCCTGTATGTGACCATACACCGGTTGGATATGGGTATTTATCAAGTGAACTTCTAAATCCAAATGTTAAAGTCACATCCTTAACTGTCGCTATAAACTTCGCAGTAATAGTACTGTTAAGACTATTATTACGATTTGTGTAAACTGAAAGCCAATTTCTTTAGGTCTGACTTTCATAAAAAAAGAAGAAACAATTATTACCTTTGCCTGAAAAAGAATAGCTGAAAGTTCAGTCAAATGAAGAAATGTAGCGAGATTATCCCAAAAAATGACACAGTTAGATATCATCGCTGAGCAAGTGAAAAACTATATAGATACAATATGCAGTCAATATCAATTCGTACTGAAAGGGAATATCTATTTACATACGCCGCATGAAGAAGTGAATCTTCAAATCTTGCCAACAATCGACTTTAAAAATGATTCAAAAGAAATACTTTCTTAACTATCTTTTCTTTTGACTAAAAGATTATTGAAAAGGATAGAAAGAAGTCAACTTAACCAATGGCTTCTTTATATCTTTTGAATTTATAAAAACATATACTGAAAAATCAATGCAATGAATAAATCATAGAGCTATTGTTATAATATCATCCAGATTGGTGGTGTACTGCTTACTGATGTGTTCGCATTTGAGATGCCACGACTTGTCTGTGGAACCCTGAACAGCTACCTTAATGGTGTTGTGGCCGTTCTTACGGTTAATGGCATCTATGGCAGCAGCCAGGCGTGACTGCTTGTCACGGTCAATGGTATCGAACAGGTTAGTCTGTATGGCAGAGTCAGGAACTATGTTCCAGATAATGACACCGGCTTTCTTGTACTGATAACTGCCCTCTTTGCGGAAATCCATACGGACTGCCCGGACTGCGGTGCTTACAAGTTCCTGAAGGTCATTGGTCGGTACTTGCAGGTGAATGGTACGGTTGATACAGTGCTGCGGAAGATCCAGACGGAAACGACTTGTATAGGCGAAGACTGTTATCTCCGTGCAGCAGCTGTGCTGCATGCGGAGCTTGCGGACACATTCGGAAGAAAAGTTGGCGACAGCTTCCTCGAGGCTGGATAGTTCGGACAGACCGGAGTCAGGGAAACTGCGGCTGGTACAGATACTCTTTTTCTGCGGCAGTTCCTCGACATCGATACAGGATTCACCACGAAGCTCCTTCCAAGTGCGTACACCGGTAATTGTGAGTAATTTTCGCACAAAACTCTCGCTTTTCTGGGTAAAATCCCAAGCGGTATTTACACCGTAATAGCGCAGCTTATCCAAGCTCCGATGGCCGATACCCCAGACATCGCCAATTTCGAAGCCCTGCAGAGCCTTGATACGTTTTTTCTCAGAATCTATCATGCATACGCCCTGATATCCCTTGTACTTCTTTCCGTTGCGGCTTGCCACCTTCGCCAGAGTCTTTGTAGGAGCAATGCCCATTGTAACCGGGATGCCTGTACCCTTTCCGATGGTCTTTACAATCTTCCGACCGTAGGAAACCAATTTCTCCCCTTCTCCGAAGCCTGAGAGATCCAGGAACGCTTCATCGATCGAGTACTGTGTCAGTTCGGGCGTGAACTCGGACAACAGCATCATTACCCGGCGGCTCATGTCTCCATACAGATTGTAGTTGGAACTGAAGACAGCCACATTGTTTGCCTCCAGGATCTCACGGATCTGATAAAGAGGTGTACCCATCTTGATACCCATTGCCTTTACTTCGTTGCTTCTGGCCACGACACAGCCGTCATTGTTCGAGAGAACAACAACAGGTTTGTCACGGAGCAGCGGATTGAACACGCGCTCGCATGAGCAGTAGAAGTTATTGCAATCGACAAGGGCTATCATCTGCCTTTTCTAAGCTGTCTTTTTATGTTGTAGGTAAGAACTCCCCATATCAGGAAGTTGTTCTCCTCAGTAATCTTAATCGGAGTGTATTCCTCGTTAGCCGGAACGAGCCAGATACATTTCTCATTATCGTCAAAGCGAACCGTTTTAAGCGTGAACTCTCCATCGATGAAAGCCACAACGATGTCACCGTCATGAGGTTCCAGGGCTTTGTCTATGACAAGCAGGTCGCCGTCATCGATACCGCAGTCTTTCATGGAATCTCCGGAAGCACGGGCATAGAAGGTGGTGGCCGGATGGCGTATAAGTTCCCGGTTCAGGTCTATGCTGTCAGTCATGTAGTCTTGAGCCGGTGAAGGAAATCCAGCTCTCACACCCTGGTCTGCAAACGGCAATGGCAGTTCGCTGCTCATGTCTGCGGAGTACATTATCAGTTTGATATCATTCATAACAGTAATCCTTTCTTTTGCATCTCTTCACGCACAAGCTCTCTTTCGCTCTTAGAAAGGTCGGCTAATCGGACATTCATCGGATTTTCTTTCTGATAGGCTCTAACATCCTCTATCAAAAGTTGAAAATCGTACAGAAACTCCTTTGTTGCTCCATGTTTGGCATATATGGCATGAGCAGTTTCTAGAATTTCCACAGTACAGCTATCATCGCCCTGGAAGACTATTGCCGGTACTTCGTTTCTCACACATTCTCTAAGTAGTCTAATCTGGTCTTTCATTTTTAATAACGTTACAATATCAGTGATTATTTTTTTTTCGGTTATTAATATATTGATATAATGTAGCCTTACTGACTCCTGTTGTCCTGGTTATCTCGGCTATCGTACAGGTTTGAGAGTCGTATAATTTCAATGCCAGTTCAATTGTTTTAGAGTCTTTTTTCGGACGACCACCTTTACGTCCACGTGCCCGTGCAGCTTCAAGTCCTTCTCTCGTTCTCAGTTGTGAAAGGTCGCGTTCAAACTGACTCAATCCGGCAAAAACGGTAAAGATGAGCCTTCCGTGTGGAGTTGTCGTATCAAACCATTGCTCTTTTAGCGATTTAATGTTTACTCCTATTTGGGATAATCTGTCTACCAGATCAATGAGGAATTTCGATGTTCGGCTTAATCTTGTCAGTTCAGAAACAATTACCATGTCACCAGGTCGAAGAGCATCAAGCATCCGATGAAGTTCCGGACGGTCATTACGAGTTCCGGAAGCCTTTTCTGAATAAATTCTTTCGCATCCTTCCCTTTCCAACTGATCAATCTGCCGGTCAAGATTCTGCTCCAGCGTACTTACTCGTGCATATCCAATTTTCATGTCTGAAAAGATATTATAAATGGGTTTATTGTACTTTGTTTAATAGACGAGTTTACAGACAAAAATAAGCGTTTTTTCCGGAAGTGACAAGACTTCGGTTTTATAGTCTGAAAAACGGTCGTTTTTGGGAATTATTTTAAATGTAAAGTTTTCAATACGAGTGTTGGCTTATGTTAAATAGTAACATTTGTAGTAAATGTTGGTGATACCCCTATACGCTGCCTATATTGTGCAATCGTTAGATCTGTCATATCTACTGCCATACTACAATCTAAGTCTCTATATCTTTCCTCAGCTTCAAAAAGGATTGTTTGTTGTCTTGTGGTTGCTTCCCCTTATATTGTAAAATCCAAATAACTGTCAAACCTTAACGTCACTGCCAGCTTTCCGGAATTATATATAAGAAATTAGTCGTCTCATCCCATACATCCCCCTCGAAATCACGGTTGAAGAGGTAGTCGGTATCACAGCGCATCAGCTTCCACTCGGAACCTCCCTCCGCACGCCAGTACAGATGCACAACCGGAGTCGCATAGCCAACTCCATTATGCATCGGATTCAACCTCCCGACCGGGAACTCGCACTCCATAATCCCCTTCCAGAAACGCACTCCCGAAGCGATGTCCACCGACACCCTGCCGATCTCGTCCGCCCACTGGTCGTCATTGACCGCTCCAGACTTCTGAGTACTGGGACGGTAGGAATTGGACTCCATCCTGAACTCTCTCTCCCATACCGCCTTAATCTCGCCCTTCAGGGCAACCTCAGACCTGTTCGAAAGGGTGTATACCAGATTCCAGGGAGCATCATCGGGCACCGGATAGGCAAGGATGGAAACGAAACCCTGTCCCTCGACCTCCATCATGCGCAGGGCGGGCAGGTCCGCCGGAGCTTCCGGCTGCACCTCGTACATCCATTCCTCGTCACAGCTTTTCACTGTTCCGCCAGCATAACCATACGCCCTGAACCACGCCGTCTCCCCCTTGCGCCGGAACAAGGGCACCAGCTGGTATGTCCCCGGTTCGGAGGTCACATAGCACTGTACCGCCTTACCGTCCCATGCACCGGCAGACACCTTGATGTCAATGGGCTGGAACTGCTCCCTGATCTCCCCATTCTGCATGAACACAAAGCGGAGCTGCCCCTCGAAATCCGTCATCCCGAAATAATTGTAAAACAGTCCGAAAACCTTTCCCTCGTTCCGGTACATGTCATTCCCATATTCTGTATAATTCGGTCGTATGGTAAACCAATTGTCTATGTTATAGTTAGAATCGTTCTTATCCATAATGACAATCTCGTCCGTCTTTCCGAAAGTGCTCCAGTACTCCACGTCCACAGGCACATCGTCCATATCCACCTCGGTATTATATCCTCCCTTCATAGACAGGGTATAGGTGTAAATCATGCCTGCCTTCCAGATATGGTAGTCAGGGAACTCATAAGTGAAGTCCTTTCCGTCGATATTGACTGTCACATTCTCGCCCAGAGCACTCTCCACGGGCAGAAGAATGGCTTCCACCGTCACCGGATTACTGTCATCGAGCATAAATCCGCCCCCGGCCCTGTACGTTCCTACCGTCCCTGCCGGTACAACCTCACCGGTAGAGGCGTTCAGCGTCCCCTGCAAATGGACTCCTCCGAACGACACGGCCGAAACAAGGCCCTCGCCGCTGTAGTCCTTCCTCTGCACCTTGATCCGCACCAGAGTCAGCGCATGATTCATCGCCAGAGAAACGTCCGGGGAAACTTCGGATGCCTTTCCGCTTCCATACAGCCAGTCATCCTGTCCGTCAACTGATAAGGGGATACTTTCGGAAGAAGTCACCTCCTTGGAAAAGGGATAATATGCCGTCACATCCATGTTGCCCGACACCTCTATCTTCGGATCAGCCTGCCACACCTTCCCATCGTAGACAAAGGACACGTTTCTGTTTTCCTCTCCGGCGAACACGCCGATATTGTCTCCCTGTTTAAAAGTCTCGATAATTCCCCTTAACTCCTGCATGCCAGACAACGAGGGAGAGATAGACAGGTAGACCTTTTCCGCCCCGTCCGTATCCGATCCATCACCTTCCGATACCGGTGGTTCCGGTGTGTCCGGCGGTAATACTTCCTCTTTCTGACAGGATACCAAAGCAAGAGCCAAAACCATAACTGTTTTAAAAAATGTTTTCATTCGCATATAAATCAAATATTTAATTATTGTTATTTTTACCGCTTATATGTTAATAGTTTTATAACATATCCTCCTTTAACAACAATACAAATGTACAATTTTTTTCTCACTCTACAAAGTATTTAATCAATTATTTATCTGCTGTTTACAATATTACATACAATAAATTCACTATAAGAATCAAGATATAGAATTTATATATTATACGAATTTTCTTCGATTCAGGTGTCCAAAATTTTGGACGCTTTAACACTTATATTTGCCGGAACTAACAAATTTATTATGACATAATCATGAAAACAAGAGTAATCCTGCCTATACTAATCCTTGCAGCAGCCGGACAGGCGCACGCCCAACGGCACTATACGGGCATAGAAGGCATAGAGGTAAACGGGGGCAGCAGCATCTTCCACGGTACCGCACCCTGCTTCAGTGTGGAGTACTCCAAATACAGGAGCAGGCGGTCATTCTGGAAGGTCGGAATGAACTATCTCGAAAAGAAGTATGATCGTGAAGAAGAAAGCCAGAATGCGGACAACATCTATCTGGACGCATCCTATAACCGCACAGTAGCCACCAACCGCACGTCACTTTTCCTGAACCTTGGACTGGGTGCGCTTGCCGGGACGGAAATCTACAAGCAGGAGAAGAAACAGTACGATTTCATTGCAGGTGGAAAGCTGGAAGCAGAAGTTGAGTTATTCGTGGCGAGTCGTACCGCAGTTGTCGGTCACATCTCACAGTTATGGTCACCCCTGTCCGACATCAGGAAATGGGACACCACCTGGCAGATAGGAATTAAATATCTAATATATTAAGAAAAATGAACGATACAACAGCACTCATAGGCTTGTACAAAACCGTGGCGGGTTATCTCATAGGTGCCGGATTCATATTTGCAGGATTAGGAGTCATCAAGAAGGCGATATCCAACCCTGACAGGATGCGTGAAGGCATCACGACATATATAGTCGCCCTTATAGTCTACATCCTGATATGGAGCTTAATCTGACCGCCCTGCTGATCCGTATCTGCCGATGGTATCTGAGCAGACATTTTTCCGAAAGTAACACGGCTTCAGAGCCGCTTCATGCCGAAGAACCCCCGACAGGCATATTTCAGCCACCGGTACTTACGATAGTATTCCGTGAAGGGCAGACAGAAGAAGAGGCAATTAAATCAATTGCAGACATATACATGAACAGAAACGCATATCCCCCCCCAACGGGTCCAGCTTCCCATCAGGAACGGGAATATTTAAAATACAACAATATCAAATTTGAAAAACTGAAAAAAATAACATTATGAAGCAACTAAAGAAAACCGCATTAATGTCCGCAGTGGCAATGCTTTGCACCAAGGCAATGTCGCAGGGTATCAAAGTAAGCTCACTGTCAGATCTGGAGTCAAAGGCCCAGGAAGGTACAGATTCAGTCGTAAACATTTCCAAATACGGAATAGGAGGTGTCTTTGCCGTGGCCCTGATCTTCGTGATATACTCCATAGCCACGAACCAGCCTCATGCGAAAGAATACGGAATCGGGTGGGTTGTAGCATTCATCTTTTATCTTGTGGCGACACTGGCAATCTAATCATGAAACCCATCAGAAGAATAAACAAGCCCATCAAGTTTTGGGGGCTGACATCAATGCAGGCCGGATTATACATGTTATGCTGCGCAAGCATCATCATCTTGACCGTATTTCTGGGTGTACATCCGGTACTGATCGGATGCGCCGCAGTCGGCATGGTACTGTTTACCAAGGTAGCATTCCAGAAATTCATAGCGGAACACAAGGCCGGTAATCCGGACTATCTGACAGGGCTGAACATACACAGTCTTACCCCCAAGGAAATTACCGACAAGCATCAAACTTTTAAACTAATTATACGGAAATGATCGGGATATATCTTATATCTGCCGCAGGCTTGTGCTGCCTCGTTCTGCTGGTCGCATATCTGTACATGCGTCCCAACGAGATAGAACTGCATGACAAGTCCGTCGATCTGGCTTCAGTCCTTCCAATCCAGACAATCACGGATGACATGATAGTCAATGGCAATGGCGATATCACGGTGGGATATCACATGCTTCTGCCAGAAGTATTCAGCTTATCCGAGAGCAAGGCGGCAACGATACACAAGCAATTACAGGCCATGTGTAAGGAACTTCCGTCCGGAACGGTCATACACCAGCAGTCATTCATCTATACAGGAAAATACCATGATGAAAGCTATTCCAGCAATTCCCTGACTGTTGAGAATCAGAAATATTTCAATGACAAGGAGATACTGAACAACTATGTGAATATATACTTCTCGTTTCCAGACAAACCATCGCGCGTCCGCCGGAGCAGTACGGCAAACTCACTGATCAGGAAGATGAACTATCCTTTCAAGCGCCCGTACAAAAATTACGAAAGACGATTCGAGAGTCTTGAACCCGTGATAATGAACATAGAAAATGCGCTATCGAGCATACAGGATTTCGAGATCAGGCGTATGAACAGCAAGGAACTGAACAACGCAGTGTACGACTATCTTAACCAGTCTTACGAGCGTCCGGTTAAGGATGCTTCCGAGGAAAGGATCAATCCAATAGCGGTGACCAACCACGATGAAGTAAAGATCGGTGAACAATACATAGCCGTACTGTCGCTTACGCAGGAGGGAGACAGTATCAGGGAAATGTGCCGTCCGGCAGTTCCCAAGATGCAAAGCAGAGTAGAAATGCCGGAACGGATCACAAGCATGTGTTCAATGTGCTACCCGGTAGGTCTGGGCCTGCCATTTGACCACGTAACAAACTGCATTATAGAAGTACTTGATGCCGACCAGACAAAGGCCGTCATCGCCAGCGAGCGGAGAAGTCTGAACATCATTGCGCCATTTTACACGGAAGCGGCAGAAGTACAGAACGAGCAGCAGAGATTTGAGGAAGAGATAACCAAGAACGAATGGCAAACGACCTATAGCTCTTTCAACATCATCATAAAGGATTCTGATCCCAAAAGCCTCATGCGCAAGGTATCAATGGGCCAGCAGGCATTTTCCGCCATATCCCAGAGCAGCTGTTATGTAGAGAACGCGGAAACCCTCAACCTGTTTTTTACGAATGTTCCCGGCAATGCCCACACGAATTACCGTGGATTCATCAACATATCCCAGCTTGCCCTGTGCTACCTTCAAAAAGAGAGTACGTATATATCCTCTCCGGACGGCCATCTTTACAGTGACCGTTTCGGCAACCCGGTAAGGATAAACCTTTGGGACAATCCGAACATGAACAACCGAAACAAAGTTGTCATCGGTCCGTCCGGTTCTGGAAAGTCCTTCTGGCTTAACAACTACATATACCAGTCTTACATTCGGAAAAATGACATCATGATCATCGACATCGGCGGATCGTTCCATTCGATGGTAGAACTCAACAGGGGCAAATACTTTGATTCAAGAAACAAGAAACTGTTTGCCTTCAATCCTTTTCTTTGCGAGAAAGACAAGACCGGGAGATACATTTACATAGACCACACGGACGAGGAGTCCACGGAAGACCAGATCCAGCGGGTGAAGTCTATTCTTTCATGGATCTGGAAACAGAACGGTGACATGTCTCCGGCAGAAGGAGCCATATTATCCAAATCCATCAAGGGATTTTATGAGTATGTTAACAACTCTTCCGTAAACAACTCCCAAAACAGGATATTTCCCAACATGATAGAATACAGCAAATACCTGAAGGATGTCTTTTCCAGGCAAATGACAGAATATGAAAAGAAGACCTTCTCCATAGAGGAACTCCTGCTTCTGATGGAGCCCTATACTACCGGTGAACTTTCCTATCTATTGAACGCCAAAGAAAACATCGACATCGTAAACGACCGTCTGATAGCCTTTGATATGGAGGAAGCCCAGAAGCAGGAATATTTTCCGCTCATAGTTCTGATTACCCTTCAAATGATTGCGGACAAGATCAGGATGCGTGAAGGTGTCGGCAAAGAACTGATCATTGACGAAGCTCTGAATTTTCTTTCGGAGCCCAAGTTCGGTGACTTCATAGGCTACCTGTACCGTACCTGCCGAAAAAAGGAGGGAGCCGTCATGATAGCCGCACAGAACGTAAATTTCATCAAGAACAGTCCTCCCCATATCAAGGATTCCATACTGATCAACTGTGACACGAAGATCATACTTGACCACTCGCAATACAGGGAAAATCTGCCGGACATAAAGAACACCCTATCAATCACAGATCAAGAAATAGATCTTATAGAATCCATCCAGACCAGACAAATGCCCGGAGGAGAGAAGAAATGGACCGAGTTCTTCATTAAGTTGGGTAATGAGAGCCATGTCTTTCGAAACGAGGTGTCACCGTTTACGGGCACCGCCTTTGACTCAAGGGAGAAGACGCGGGTACGTCTGAAGGAGCTGTTCGAAAAAACAGGCAGCACGTATACGGCCATAAATCGTTTATTACAGGAACGCAAAAAACATTATACATAATGGAAGAAGCAATAAACGGACTTACAGAGTTGAGCAGTTGGAGCAGTGAATTTAACACGGCCGTCAACGGAACGGGAGGATACATAGCTTCAGCAATCCTTGCCGTAGGACTTGTATATACCATCTGGGCAATAGCAATGAGAAAGGACAACGCAAAGACTTATGCAATAGCGTGGCTCATTTGCCTGATTTTTACAATAATATTCATCTTATAACCTTTTAAACGTAGCACAATGAAAAAAATATTGTACTTATTTCTGTTAGTTGCAGGTTTGAGCAGCACACCTCAGAACACCCATGCCCAATGGATAGTCAACGATCCGGCTCATATGAGCATGAACCTTGCCCAATGGGGAGCAAACGCATCGGCCTGGGTAGAGCAGATCAACTCAATGCTCGAAGCAGCCCGTATACGTGAAGGATTGCAGAGCATAGCGGAGCTGAAACAACTGGAATCCCTTGTAGAGCTCGCCGGTCTGATAGATGATGTTGCCTGCCTCAGTTCTGACTACAACTTCTACATCAACTTAGGCAGCAATTACCATTGCCTTAAATTTCTGAATTTTCAATCTGTGATGGTCAACCTGAATATCAGCACAGATCTGCTCTTCAAGGTAACAACCATATCGAATCTTTTTTCCATGAACAGTGAGGGACGACTGGCATTCATATCACAGGTACGGGAATCGCTAGAACAGTCAATGAAAGACATGAAAAAATTCAATGAGACAGTACGAAGCCGAGTTATAGGGGATGCGATGAAACACCACACCAAAAAGACCTATTTCTCAGGTAAACTTGCAGCTTATAACAGATATAAATTATTATAAATATGGAAGATGCATTTTTATGGGGGCTTCAAATAGATGACTCCCTGACACAGGAACTGATATCAAAAATAAGTGTGATAGCCGCCGGTATCGGCATCATATGTTTCGTATGCAATTTGGCGTATAATTATCTCAGCCACGGAACCAGCCAGCTGTTGAACCCGAACGAGGATAAGTTTCCGGACTTATACGAGATAGCCCGCTGCCTTGCATTGTTTTTCTGTTTGAGCCTGTATTCTCCTATAGCCAAAACCATTGTGGGAACCCTAGATGTGATCAACGAAGCCACCTCCATGACTTCAGACCGTGCCCAGGAGTTTGCGGAATACATGACTACAATGTCAACCGAGCAGGGAGAAATGCTGACAGACTACCAGAAGGAGGCATTGGAATACGGAGTGGATTCTAAGGCCGACAACAGTGAGGCCATGGATAAGGAGCTGGAGAACATGTCCCAGGACAATAAGATAGAAGGAAACGAAGGTTCGCTGAACAACCTGATTGAATTTCTCAACCCGGCAAACTGGGTGTCAGCGTGTCTTCATGCGGTAGTTGCACTTCTGGTGGGCATAATCCAAATCATTGTCCTTGGTCTCGGAATAGTAAGCATGAAGGTTCTGATAATACTCGGTCCTCTTGTCTTTGCTGTGAGCATATTGCCTGTATTCCAAAAGCAACTCGCCAACTGGTTCGGTACCGTATGTTCAGTGGGCATAGTCTTTACGGTGATCAACATATTGAACCAGATAATGTGGTACAGCCTGAAAGGCATATTCACCGCTGGGAGCGACAGTATAGACAGCGCCACTCGCCAATTGCAGTATCTCGGTCTGGACATTGCGATGATAGGAGCATATTGCAGCTGCTTCTGGCTGGCGAGCAAAATAGTCGGGCATAATGACGCTGGCAGATTAATATCCAAAACCGTTTCGGTGGTAACAAGCGCGGCAACCCTCATGCTTGTGGGAGGAGCGGCAGGTGCCAAAGTTGCCGGCAATATAAAGGCAGTAGCCAATACGGGTAAATCTTTAATTGACGAACAATGAAACTGACACAATTTAAAACCGTCGATCAGGCATTCAAGGTAACCGTAATATCTTGTCTCTGCTTCAGTCTTATATCAGGAATAGCTTTTGTAATCAGCATAGTCTATATCTATCAGAAAGCTGAAAGGGCATATGACCATGCTCTTGTAATAGATACCTCAGGTAAAGCATACGAAACGACTCCCGTGTTAGCATCAGACATGAGAGCCTTCGAATATGAGGATCATGTTAAGCGTTTTGTACGGTTGTGGTATGCATTCGATGAAAACAGCTATGAGGGCAACCTGAACGAGGCCCTGAACCTGATAGGAAACAAAGGCAAGGAACTTTTAAACGAGTACAAGGATGTTAACATGCTGAACTCCCTCATACAGAAAAACATCAGGTACGAGGTAAGCATACAGGACATACACATAGACATGAGTACACTACCGGTAAGTGGGGAAATCATTTTCACCCAGACAGGACTCCGTTCACGCGGAGGACTTTCACGGGAAATTCATGCCTCGTTCACTCTCTATGACGTATCACGCTCGAGAGAAAATTCTCACGGAGCGAAGATAGATAAGTGGGATGTCAATTATTACAATTCATCAAAAGATCACGAAAAATGAAAGCAAATCTAAAAGATGTGTTTAAAGGGAAGAGCAAGTACATTCTCATTCTTCCGCTGATATTTATGCTGTTGTTCGGATTGGTTATGTATATGGACAAGAACAGTCCTGCAAAGGCTTCAGACAGTCACTCTTCGGTATATATGGAACCCCCAGTAGAAGATACCAAGGCCGTTCGCAACAAGGTTGCAGCCTATGAAATGGAAGACAAGCAGAATCGTCAGGATGAAGAAACAGAAAAAGATTCACAGTTCAAAGAATCCGATATATTTTTCTCAGCAGATGACAAAAGAGAGGAAGAGAGACAGAATGAGAAAAGATTCGCAAGGCTAAAAGAAGATCCTTACCAGCGTGCTGTAAGCCAGTACAACCTGAATAAGGAATTAAGCACACATGCCTTCGCATCCCGGATGACGGCACAGCTCAATGATCTGGAAGATCAGGAAGCCTCACGTGCTGAAAAGCTGAAGAAGGAAAGTCAGGATAATTATGATAAAAAGATGCAGGAGGTACAGGATTTCCAGAAGAAGATGTACGATACTTACATATCCAAGCAGTCCTCCCAGCCTGTCCCGGCAGAGAAGCCGCAGACAAATGAACCGGAACAGACAGAAGGAGAAGATTATGAGATTCCGTCCGCTCCGATCTACACATCGGATGGGAAGAGATTCAGAAGAGGACGGTTGAATATACCTGAAAAGAAGAATCTTATAAAGGCTTCCGTTTACGGAAACCAGACTGTCGTCAATGGCGGTACAGTCAAGATGCGCCTTCGTGAGCCTATCTTCACCGGAGGTATTGAAATACCGGCCAATACGATTTTCTTCGGGACCGCCGAACTCGGCAGCAGCCGACTGAGAATTAAGGTTTCCAACATCAGATATGGAAGCTACATCGCTCCTGTCAATTACATCATCTATGACAGTGATGCCATAGAAGGTCTTAACTTGCCGTCCAGCCTGAAAGCCGAAGCCACCCAGCGCATCAAGCAGGGACTTGTACAGAATATTCAAATGCCCATATCCTCCATCGGAACTATGGCCAGTGAGGTAACCAGTGCTATCAGCGCAACCACCCAGATTGCCAAACAGGTAATAGGGCAAAGCCTGTCGCAGATAAAGGTTGAGCTTAAAGCCAACTACAATCTCTTCCTGAAGGAAGAAACCCAGGAAGACATGAAGAAGCGTGAAGCTGAAGATGCGGAGCTTGAAAAGCTTTACCAGCAAATGCTGCTCCAGAAGAATGAACCGAAGAAAAAGAACTACTTAAAGAAAATATTTGATTCGCTATGACTCTGATACTTGACATATTACATTACATTTTTGTAGCCACAACTCTCTATACAGGATACAAACTGTACAGGAACTGTTCAGAAGGAATAAAGTTGAAGGAACAAAAAAACCTGCTATACGGATTTATATCATCCATATCCTGCATATGGATAATCAACATCATCACCGGCTTCATCATATAATTATTATGAAAACAAAGACCACAAACAAGACAAAAGGCATCCTTCTAAGAATGCTCATTATGCTCCTGCTTCCCCTTAACCTTGCGGCACAGGAGCAAAAAACCATAGGCTCCGAAACGATATACGTGACTTTTGACAAGACCAAGCACATCGTGCTTCCCAGCCAGATAAGCAACATCAGTTACGGGCGTGAGGACTTCATTGTTGCCGAAAGGGTTGAGAGTGTACCGAACATCGTCCGGATCACGGCCCAGGAGGAGAATTTTTCAGGCAATACGAACCTGAGTATCATCTGTGACGACGGCAGTGTCTACTCATATGACATACGTTATCTACCATCGGGTATGCTGGATACGGGAAACGTTATATATGCGACAGGGAGCAAACAGTCGCGGCTATATGACGTGGCAGTCAACATGAGCAATACCACTCAAATGTTCTTTCCCAATGATATCATCTATTGTAGGCAGGGGAACGAAGAAACATTCGGTATTGAATACTACAACAACATGCTTACAGTCAGCACGACATTCGAAAGTTATCCGACCTCCAACCTCTTTGTCGTAGACAAGGAAAAAAACTGTTATGAGATAACTCTCCATAACGACACAGCCTCCAGTTACATCTATAACTTCGACGATGGCAGACGCTTTATTGCACATGTCGATGTAAATACGATCGAAATGGACAACCTGATAGGTCAGCTTCACAAGAAAAAGCGTAACATTTTCAGCGTCGGAACGATCAAGAACAGATTCGAGATGTCACTTGCCAATCTATATGTATATGATGATTATACCTTTTTTGTCTTTGACATAAAGAATTTCTCTAACATAGATTACGATGTGGATTTTCTTCAATGCTACCTGCACGATGAAAAGAAGACCAAAAGGACTGTCCAACAAGACGTGCCCTATGATCCTGTTGACCAGAAGGATTTCACAAACAGCATAAAGGGCAAAAGCGAGAACAGGTTTGTTCTGGCTTTCAGAAAATTCACGATACCTGATGACAAGGTCTTCGTAATAGAAATGTTTGAGAAAAACGGCGGTCGCCACATGCAGCTTTCGATCGAGAATGAATATATACTTGGAGCAGAAAACCTTAAAAAACAATAGTAACATGAATGAAAAACAATATCTTGAAGAATACCAGTTCAGTAATGCCGGTCAATACCGTGCCATCATGCAGTCATTGGGCTATCAAACGGAATACAACAAAGGCTGTATTCTCTTCACACGTGATAAGGAACAGTTCCGCATCAGGATGGATGAAATCAAATCCCATGTAAGTACCGGCAAGGATGCGAAGGAGAGCCTCGAAAGGATCTGTAAGTATTTCGACAAGGAGAGAAGCTCCGATCCCGGACACATAGATGAACTTTCAAAGAAGGGAATTTCCATTGTGAACTGGGGTAACATCATGTCAGACGATAAGGACAGGTTTACAATAATAGACCATGAACTGAAAATATGCCATACAGGCAAGGAACTTTACGAATATGCCCTGCAGAACCGCTACCTGCTGGACGGTAAGGGCAGCAAGATGGAGGAACATACCATGTCCCATCTAATTTCGCACAACGGGAAACAGGGAAAGGTACGGTATACCGAAAATGGTATATCCATTTTCTACAAAAAGGAAAAACTGGAAATTCCCGACTCAATCTTTGGCAAAAAGCTCAGCGAAAAGCAGAAGCAGGATCTTTTGGACGGGAAAAGGATAGCTTTCAAGTACAAAAAGGGAAACATCTACCTGGAAATAGACCGGGAACTCAACTCAATTATCGTACTTTCGGAAAAAGAGCTTCACATACCACAGGAAATTGGAGGCTACAAACTGACTGACGCGGACAAATACCTGCTGGCCAACGGCTATTCACTGGACAACAAGCTACTGCACAGCAAAGAAGGATATTTTCTGGCAGATATATCTTTTACCACAGACAGGTACGGCATAACCTTCGGAAACGTTCAAATGGTTCCGGATCAAAAGGCACAGGAGATGCAAAAGAAGCAAGAGCAGAACTATATCATCAGGGTATCCACCCCAATGCAAGTGAGTACTGCCATTTCCATGCTGGAAAGCAACGGCATCAATGCCCAGCTTGTCAAAGAAGAGCTTTCGACAGCACTTTCACAATCTGCCGGCACACTTTATTTTATGATTAGTGGAAACACAGTAACCGACTGGGAACCGGTTATCCATGAAAAAGAGTACAACATACCTATCAAAGACATTGAAGAACTCCCTGCCGGAGTAATTTCCGAAAAGGCCGGTGTTGCCGTTTCCATTGAAGCGGCCGACTTAAAGGATCAGTCAGTCGTTGACAGCTTGATCCTGTCTGCCCTCAAAAGCGGAAACTACAGTCAGCTGGACCAGTTGAGCCAAAAAGGATGTAAGCCGTCTTCAGATCTGATGCAACAGCTTAACAGCAGTTTTCCGGACAATTCAGTCATAGCTGTAAAAAAGATATTCAAGCTGGAGTCCAATCGCCCCTCAATGCCCGGAGAAATAAAAGCATCCCCTTCAGTTTCAAGAAAGTCTGAAATGGTGCGTCCCATAAGCCAAACAGTTAACAGAGTATTCTCGGATTTATAAAATCACAGCAACATGTACAACATAAAAGTAGATGCAATCGGCATCGTTTTTTGGCTAATAGCCATAGAATTTTTAGGTCTTATATTTTTCATAATGAGCATATGTTTACGATAGAAGAAGAAATACAGCGTATAGAATCGGGAGAAATTGATTTTCTCGAATTTGTGCTTGATCAGGAAAGCCTTGCGGAAGAATATCTGCAAGATGTATTAAGTAAGGGTATTACGCCCACTGCGCAAAATGCGGAGGATTGGCTGAAAAAATATGAAAATGAAAACTTATACCAGTAACCATGACCATCATACCGGAAAAGGATCTACAAAAATTTGCGGATCTTATGATTCAAAAGATTGAAGAGATAAAGGAAGATCCCCAGAAGACCTGGTTTTCCCCCTACGGCAACGGTCTTCCCCAAAACCTGAATAAAAGGATCTATCACGGAATAAATTCATTTATTCTGGACCTCCTGTGTGATATAAACCAATACAGGACTCCTGTTTTCATGACCTATATTCAGGCGAAACAGGAGCAACTGAACGTCAAGAAAGGGGAAATTTCCTTTCCTGTCGTTTACTGGAATTTCACTTATAAAGATGAAAACGGGAAAAAGATTAGTAAAGAAGACTTCGAGCAACTTTCACCTTCAGACAAGAAAAAGTGCCGTACCATTCCTTATGCCAGAGTATATCCTGTGTTCAACATAGATCAGACAAACATGCCCGAAGCATTTCCGGAAAAATACAAGGCTATATTAGATCAATTCAAGGCGCCCGAACTGAAAGACGAGAAAGGTATGCTTTCCTGTCCCCAGTTAGACCAAATGCTTTCGGATCAGTCCTGGTTATGTCCGATTTTTACAGAACTATCCGATAATGCATACTACAGTCCCTCCCGAGATGAAATCCATATTCCAAAGAAAGGGCAGTTCTATACCGGTGAAGACTTTTACAATGCCCTGCTGCACGAGATGGGGCATTCCACAGGACATTCCGAGCGATTGAACAGAGAAGGAGGAACACAATTCGGAGACGAAAAATACGGTCGTGAAGAACTTGTAGCAGAAATGACAGCAGCCGTAATCTGCAAGACACTCGGACTCCCTTCCCGTCTTCAGGAGGATAATGCAGCTTATCTGAAAAACTGGCTTGGCGCGATAAAGGAAAAGCCCATGTTTCTTTTCTCTGTCCTTTCAGATGTTGGAAAAGCCAGCGGCATGATCCTGGAAGAAGTAAAGAAAGTGAATCTCCAGCAGGATATTACGAAGAATGAAGTACCTGAATGCCATCTTCCGAAAGTAGAAGCAACAGAAGAATCTATCAAACAGGAAGAAAAGAAAGATCGTTCCCTCAATCTTCACCCAGAGGGAATGACTTCCAAACCAATACAATTAACGTTTAATTTTTAAATATATGTTATCAGGACAAATCATAGGATATCTCGGAAGTGACGCAAGAACGACAACCAAAGGTTGCGCGTTCAACGTATCCACAAAACAGAGAATAGGGAATGAAGAAACGACGCTTTGGATTAGCTGTTACCTGAACTACAACAGCAGAATCATAGACTATCTGAAGACGGGAACGCTGGTGTACGTGACAGGAGAACTGACAATCAGCACATATGACAAAGGAGAGGGTGAAATCATACCTTCTGTCTGCGTATCCGTAAACAAAATAGAGCTACTATCCTCAAAGCCGATAAATAAATGAACAAAAGAGAGTTAGCATATATTGGGATTCTGATGTCCGTCATTTTGGCTTTATTGGCAACAGCGGAATACTGTTTATGCAACGGTATGCTGATTCCCAGTGAAAAAGCGATGATTTACGTCGAGAAACTCATCAACAAGGCGACAGAAATCCGTATACTCTACGTATTGATAATACCCCTCACCGGTGCAATATTCCCATCCATAAAGGGTACGGATGAAAGCCCGTTTCTGATTGTTACGATTTTCGTAACAGGGTGCATGATAATTGCAGGATATACCGGTGTAGCATGGTATAATCTCTATATAATGCCGTCGGTATTTGTCGTGTATACAATAACCTCAGTAAGGCTAAGCTGCATATTCATCGGAAGAAGCATCAAGAATGAGCAATCCATATTCGGGTTATCACATGAAAGCTCAGAGTTTTTCTTTGAATTTCAGGATTCTGAAAACAAGACACTCCGCATTCACAAACCGCAGCAAAACATTTATATTGACGGGGGACCTGGTTCCGGTAAATCGGAGACATGGATAAAAGGATTCATATTTCAGTGCGCCAAGAGAAATTACGCAGGGTTCATATATGACTGGGAAGGTGATCCTAAAAAAACAAACTCTCCCATTCTCTCACGTGTCGCATACGGCAGTATAGAACATTTCAAGAAAAAGAAAAGACCTGTACCAGAGTTTGCCTTTATCAATTTCGTTGACATGTCCCGGACTGTCAGGGTAAACGTACTTTCGGAAAAATACATACCAAAGGACAATGAAGCCCTGTTCATACGCAATATCTCCACCACCCTGATGAAGAACCTGGAATCGAGCTGGAAAGAAAAGACGGACTTCTGGGCCAACAATGCCATCAACTACGTGTATTCGATCGCATACAAATGCTATAAAGACAGAAAGGAAGGTATCGGCACTTTGGCACACGTCATCGCCTTTGCGCTATCGGACAGTGACCTTGTCTTCAGGTGGCTGTCAGAAGATCCGGAAATAGCCTTGAACATGTCCTCCATGCTGACCGCATGGAAGCTTGGCGCACAGCAACAGACGGCCGGAGTCGTATCTTCTGCACAGACACCTCTTGTCCTGCTGAACAACAAATACATTTTCTGGGTACTCTCGCCTACTCCTGAGGAGGAATTTTCCCTTGACATTACGAATCCCACACATCCCACTCTACTTTGCATAGGAAACTCCCCCAGCAACAAGGAAGCCGTTTCCCCTCCAATTTCCTGCATCGCCAGTGTGATCATGTCTCAAATGAATAATCCGGGTAAGGTTAAAAGCGTATTCATGGTTGATGAATTTCCAACCATCGTATTACAGGGAATAGACACATTCATCGGAACGGCGAGAAAGCACTACGTATCAACCATACTGGCAGTGCAGGACTTCAACCAGGCGATCCGTGATTACGGGGAAAAAAGCGCCAACATCCTTAAGTCTTCCTGCGGAAATCAGGCTTACGGAATGACCGGAAACGACAAAACCGCCAGGGACATTGAAAGTCTGTTAGGCGAAAAAAAGGAAGTCCACGAATCCATTTCCCATAATCAGGATTCAGGAACCGGCAGTAGAACCGAATCCCTACAAAAGGAGAAAGTCATTAAGGCAAGGGACATTGCAGGGCAACCAATCGGACATTTTACAGGGAAAATAGCCGGAGGAAAGCCCCCTTTCTTCTCGGCACAATTCAAGCAGAGCGAGTATGTTGAGAAGGAAATACCTGCATTTTCCAAGCCTGTCAAAATAGAAGGCAAGCCGGAACTGGAGAATGAGATTCTTGAAGAAATAGTCACACAGAATTATTTTAAGGTCATAAACACTGTTAATTCTGTTTTGAAGAGATATTGTCCGCAAAAGCAGTCGACAGAGGAAACAGAATAGAAAAATATATATCTTTGCACACAGGTGCGTAAAAAAAATTACTTATGAAAGTCGATTTTAACCAACTGAAAACAGAAATCTCACTGCCTGACTTCCTGCTGAAGCTGGGCTGGAAGTTCGCACCCGGTTCCACTCGAACCAGTCCCAAGATGACTGACGGGAACCAGACAATCGTCATCAAAAAGAACAGTTCCGGACAATACACATACTGGGATGTCCATAATGAGTCAATCCGAGGAAAGAGCATTATAGACATCATGCAACAGCATATTCAAGATGAAACCGGCAGAATACCCACACTTCGTGAAGCCGGTGAAGCACTCATAAACTACATTAAGAATAATGAGATCGTTATAGCAAAAGAAAGTGAGTATCATGTCGGAAATGTCGCTCTTGATGACAGTCAGCTACTCATGCTGTACCGACAGTTAAAACCCTACGACGGAAATTTCCTCTCCAGGCGCGGCATATCCGAAGAAACACTATCCTCCCCGACTTTCTCCAATGTGTTTTTTTCTCGCATGTATCAAAAAGAAGGCAACACTTATAACAATACCTGCATCAAACTCATAGATGAAAAAGGATTTCGTGGAATATCCCAACGCTCATACGGCAAGGACGGAAAGAGTTTCAAGGGAATACAGGGCAACAAGTTCCGTTCGATTGCCGTATCCAACTATACAAAAGGAAAAGCCATCGAGCACATCTATGTGGGTGAAAGCATGATAGACTGCGCTTCCCACTACCAGCTCAAGCACAAGCCGGAAGACAAGCGCAATATTCTGTATGTCAGTACAGAGGGAAACATCACGGAAGGACAAATGGAACTGATAAAAATGCTGGCAGACAAGCAGCTGCAAGATGACAGCAGTCAAATAACCTACATTTTCGACAATGACGAGTGCGGCTACAAGTACGCAATCAAACTTGACAGCTACCTCCGAAACGGCACAATCCCGGAGTTGGAAAAGATGTCAGCAGAACAGCTACAGGAAAAGGCGAAGCAGCTTAACATTGATATGCCGTCTTGCAATGACTGGAACGAAGCCCTGCAAAACACCCTGAACACGGATAAAAAAAAAGAGAACAGCAATGAAATGCATATATAGAGAACCTGTTTTCTTTGTAATGGTCATTTCTTTCCTGTGCACCGGATGCATGGCACAATCTCACGCCATAGACGACCTATATTATCAACCTATGACCAAGCAAGAGTTGATCTTTGATTCGCTTGTCAAAAGCAACAAGTACAAAGACATTTGTTCTGTCGATTCATTAATTGAAACAGAATACCGGGATGGACAAGAATGGCTGATATCCGCGAAAGAAAAGTTCATTGTTGAAGCGAACCTCACAACAGGCTATCAGTACGGAAAAGTGTATCAAATCAGTTTAACCATAAAGAACTGTAGCGACAAAAAAATAACATTCGATCCTGAAAACGATATACAGCTCATAATGGTGAAGACGAACGGCAAATCAAAAAAGTTGCATGTATACTCATATGATGAATATATGGAAAAGGTGAAAAGGCGGCAAGATTGGATCATAGGTTCAAAAGTATTCCTCAATGTTTTGAATAACAATTCAAATGAGTTTACTTCCAGTGTTGCCAATAATATTTCATCAATAGAGCTTATGATGATCGGCAAGCAAATGGAAAATGACAGACGAGTCATAGCATGTGGATATTTGAAAAAAAATACCATACATAGCTTCACCGGTATAGAAGGTTACGTGAATATCAGGCAAAAAAGAGCCGGATATTTCCTATATCTTCAGGTATTAGTAGACGGAATACCGTTCTATTTCAGATTGGATGCTTTACAGGCTAAACAAGATTAAATATGTATATTTCATTTATTAATATCATATATAACACTTAATATTGCTTATTTCAGTTTTTTATATTATCTTTGCATAATAAAAAGATAGTTATCATGTGGACTGAAAGAAGCAACAATGCAATCCTCAAAGACATAGGGTTGCGCATGAAAGAATACAGAATCCGGCAGGGTATGCAACAGAAGGAGCTGGCCGAAAGTGCCGGTGTCAGCCTTGACACTGTCGCACGGCTGGAGCAGGGTAAAAACATCTCCTTTGACAAGCTGCTTCGCATCATGAGGGTGCTGGATATGCTGGAGAACCTGGAAGAGTTCATACCGGAACCTCCCATTTCCCCCATGCTGATGAAGAAGCTGCTAGGAAAGAAGAAACAAAGAGTCAGAAACTAAAAGAAAAAGAAGTAAAAAATGACCTTGATTGTAGACGTTAAGTTATGGAGTGAGAATGTCGGTTCACTGATATGGAACGGGAAACTGGACATAGCAGCTTTCCAGTATGATTCAAAATTTCTCCGATCCAAATTGGATATATCACCTATCATGATGCCACTAAAAAAGAGCAGTGAAGAACGGGTATACCAATTCCCGTCGAACAGAAGTGCCTGTTTCGGAGGTCTGCCCGGATTGATAGCAGATTCCTTACCAGACAAGTTCGGTACACAAATCATTAATGAATGGTTTGCAACGCGCGGCTTACCGAATGAGCAGATCACCCCATTGGATCGCTTGTGCTATGTCGGCAAACGTGGAATGGGCGCACTTGAATTTGAGCCATGCAGGAATTTCAGTGAACTAGAGTCATCAACTATTATACATGTAGAGGAACTGACGAAACTTGCAGATAGTATTTTCAGTAATAGAAATTCCTTTCAAGAAAAGCTGATTCAGGAAAACAAAACCATCATAGAAATTCTCAAAGTGGGAACATCAGCCGGAGGGGCTAAGCCCAAGGCAATCATTGCCTACAACGACATGACAGGTGAGGTGCGTTCCGGTCAGGTGAAGGCTCCTGAAGGATTCACCTACTGGCTGCTGAAATTTGACGGGACAACCTATTCGGAACACGATAAAATCACCAATAATCCCAAAGGTATCGGTAATATCGAATACGCCTATTACCGAATGGCAAAAGATTCCGGTATTGAAATGATGGAGTCCCGTTTACTTACGGAAAACGATTACAGCCACTTTATGACGAAGCGTTTTGACCGTCTGGATAACGGGGAAAAGCTGCACGTACAGACACTAGCCGGCATAAGCCATTATGACCGCGACACACGGCATTCCTATGAGGAAGCCTTTGGCATCATGCGGAAAATGAAACTGGACTATCCACAAATGGAAGAACTCTACCGGCGGATGGTGTTCAACGTTGTGTCCCGGAACCATGACGACCACACCAAGAACTTCTCCTTCCTGATGGACAGACAAGGAAAATGGCAACTTGCTCCGGCATACGACCTGTGCTATTCCTATTCCCCTTCAGGAAAATGGACAAACAGACACCAAATGTCACTGAATGGCAAGCAGGAAAATTTTACATACCAAGACCTCATTGATGTAGCAAAAAATACGGGTATAAACAAACCCGATGCAATCATAGAAAAAACGGTTGAGACCGTATCGAGGTGGATGGATTACGCCAAGGACTGCGGTGTAAAGGAATCCCATGCCAGACAAATCAAAGAAAACCTGATACTGCTTTCAGGAGGCTTCAAAGCCCAGCCGGAACAAACCTTCACGGCACAAGAACTGGAACTTATCAGATGCATCGACAAGAAGGACTATACCACACTGTCCGCACTGAAAGAAAAAGGGTACAGCCTTTCTCCGAAAGTATTGGAACACATTGGCGGAGATAAAACCCTTCAAATAGCGGTACGGAAGATATTCGGACTGCCGGAGCAACATGAGAAAATAGAACTGGCTCACAGCAATGCCGCATCCCAGGGAATCGGAAAAGACAGAGAAATCCAATGAGTTTCAATAGGAAACTCAAAAACGGGTAGGCAACGGCCGCCGTGAAGCAGGGAGATGTGGAAGCAAGCTTGACATACTCCCATACCTAAAGTAATGGGATTCGGGCGTCATCGGCAGCAACCTGCATAGCGGGATTTATGCTGTCTCTTCCCGGAGGTAAGAACATGTAAAGGTCAATTTTCTCAAAATGGCAGGTTCTTCAGGCAGCTCTTAATGGTCGCCATTGGGGATATTGTCAGGTCTTGTTCGGCTGTTATGCCTTTGATGTTAAGTTCTTGGATTTCTGAAAGCCTTACGTATCCAAACTCCCACTCAAAAATGTGACAATAGCCGAACAGCAGCCAGTCATCACCTTCCTGACTTGCTTCGGTTATAAGCCAGCAGGCTTCAGTAAAAGGAACGTAAAACTTTGCAATAACCTCTGCACTCGTGCTTTGTCCGTCTTTTGAATACAAAGGATTGGCGTTGAACTTCGCCAGCATGTCTTTAGAAACTGTTATCATATCTCTTGATATTTAATGAGTTAAACATCGGATTATTCTTCAGCTAGATTTAGACCTTTTTTTCAGAAAGTTTCCTTTCCCTGGTCTTTCGAATCCGCTGACTTTTTTTTGAGAATCATTCCCCATCTGAGTTTGAGCCTTTTTTTTACGGCTTATCTAGGTACGGGCTAGTGGAATTAGAAAAGTTTTGAACGAAAAAAATGTTGGGACAGCGGCAAGCCGTCATCGTTATTTTTTTCAGGGCAAAGGCTGCAAGCCGGAACTCTTTCATTTCCACTACACCCTTATACCTTTGCCGTATAAAAAGAAAGGTTCTCTGATGGGGCAAAGGGCAAGAAAAAGGGAAGTAGGAGACCAGAGAAAGACAAGGGATAGGAATGGACAAGGAAAAAGGTGTGCAGCAGGTACACCAGAACAGACACAAGCTGTCTGTAACAAGGCGAAGATCCGTTTACGGTGCTTCGCTTCGGGTAGGCAATGCGGCTGTACCGGGCACGGATATTTCGTCAATGCGTGTATCAGGTGAGAGATTAAGGTTGTTAAGGCGTAACGCCTTAGCTCCGTATCGGAGCATGATGCGGATCGGGATATATGTGCCTTTCTTGCCCGGCTCTTTCCTGTCTGTAAGCCTGTGAGCAGACTGGATAGTGCCGGATGGGGCAAGAATACAGCCGATACCTTAATGGGGTGGTGGGAGTAAGAGAACTGCGTGTACGCAAAACAATCCTCGAAAGGGCATAAAAAAGGGTGGCTGAAGCCACCTTTCTATTTGGATTCCGTTTTTTTCATTCTTTTCGCCTTCTTCTTCGATGGAGCCGGAATCTCCTCTTCCTCCCTCTCCGGTGTCGGATAAAACTCGACGGCTACCATGACAATGCGGTTACGCTTCTTGTCGGTTTCACTCTCTGTCCACTCTTCCGGTTTAAAGTATCCCTTTACAGTGAGGTGTTCACCCTTCCTGATTCTTTCAAACGAACCGGCTGCCTCGTTCTTGCGCCAGGCTTCGACTGGCAGGAAGGCTGATGTATAGGTGGTTTCTTCACCTTTCTTTTCCGGACGGCTTACCGTGATGGAGAAGCGTGCTACACTTGCTGTTTCAAAACTGCGGATCTGTGCGTCATTAGCAACGAAACCTGATACAACGAATGAATTTTCAATCTTTTTCATAATGTATGAATTTTAGAAGTTATTTATCATTTTTCGGTGCCACAATAAAGGAACAGGATATGTGGTAACCAGGAAAAAATGCACGAATACACTTTTTATGTGAAGCAGAAAAAGGAAGATTCTTATATTTTTTATTGGGTAAGATGGCAGCAAATAATTAACCCCTGAATACACTTTTTATGCGTGCAGAAAAAGGAAGATTCTGGAGTTAACAGGCAGGACCGTTATTTGCGAATCGTCCACTGACACTTTCGGAAAAAAGTGGAAACTGTTCCTATAACTTTGCACAGGAAATATGATTTGACTTCGCCGGAAATTCATCTGAAAAAGTTTTTCATTCGTACAGGTTACGGAATGATGCACTCACGGTTTGGGCTGTCAAGCAAGTGTTCTTCCCCCAATAGCCGTGTCTGACTCGGACATGGTGAAGAAACATACATCGGCCGACTGTCGAAAGCCGCAAGAACAGGTCTGCCTGTACCGGCTAAAGGAAAAAAGGGTGTATCACGTAAAGGGATACTCAGGAAGAATAACCGTGAAACCGGAGCGGTAACCTACCTGTGGCAGCCGTCAGAGACGACATCGGAGGAAGAGGAGAAAAAGGCGTTCGCTACACGCCGAAAAGGAAGAAAAAACAAAACGGAAAGACTTCAGCCACACAGAAAAGAACATGGGCTTCCTCCACTGCCTGTCTAAACCTGAATATCTCCCTTGTGTTAACATACCTGCTCCTTTCTGTAATTTATGCTTTGGCAAGATTCACAGACCTTTTCTGGACTTTCCGCCCGTGTCTCTTTCCTTTGTCCTGACTTTTTTTATTGTGTTCTGCCTCGACTGAGTTCACGAGCCTTTTTTGTTCGGCAGCGAAAGGTGGCCGTCCTTCAGACAAGAAAAGTTTTGAACGAAAAAAATACCGATGTCGGGGAGCCTGCCGACATCGGTATTTTTTTCAGGACAAAGGCATCGCCGGAACTTTTACGGTCTGGAGAACGGGCTTAACTTTGCCGAAACCAAAAAAGACGTGCACTTGGTCAGGGCAGGAGGAACAGGGAGGAAGGACAAAACAGGGAAAGCGGCACGGACGGAAACAGGTAAAAGAAAAAGCTTTGTGCGTTAGGGATTGCAGAGAAAAGCCCGCCCCGAAAGGGGAACGCCCTTTTAATCAATGGAATGGGAAAAAGACCAACTCCCACCGTTAAAGAGACGGGAGTATGCCCAAAAAAGAAAACGAAGCTTCAGCAAAGAGAGAATACGGATTCCAGACCGGCTTCAGGAATATAGGAGGAAAGAAAAACGTTTATCAACGATTCCAGACCGGAAAACAGCACAAACGACATGCCGCCTGCTGACTGAAGACGGAACGCCGTAAAGTCAGAGGAGGAAGCCAAGGCATATTCCTCCATCCAGACGGAATTTGCTGACTTGTTCATCCTTGACACAAAACGTACAACTGTTATCGGGTTCCACCCTTCGAGAGAAAGCATGACCTCTTCCCCGGAAGACTGGACACGGAACATTTTACCCAATCCTGAAGACAGGGTATAGCGGGAAAGGAAAAAAAGAGCTTCCAAAGGATTACGGGCAGAATACAACAGGATCTTCTTGTCCTTCACTTTCGGAAAAATAAATGACAGAAGAAGTGGGCTGGAAGAAGAAAGAAGATATGAATGGTTACTGATCCCCTCTTCCAGAAGAGAAAACTGAAAGGGACTCCAGGTGACATGTACGGTGTCCGTATCACTGCCGCATTCGGCATAGCCGGAAATATTGTTGAAAACCAGACTCTCTTTGCCGGAAGCGTCATACTGGAAAAAGTTTACAATCTTGCTTGGGTTACTGATCCCGGACAGCAGATAGCCCTCGTTTCCCGAAGCACGGCGAGTCTTCTTCAAGGTATTTGACTCTGTTGCATCAATGTCAAAAAGATATGTAAGCAACTGTTCCCGGCTACAGGAGTAGTCAAACGATATTTCCGGCAGCTCGGAATTTGCTTGAACCTTTCTGGAAAGGAGGATGGCAAGCTGACAGGCAGAAAGTTCACGGAAATATCTGAGCTCAACGCACGATACTTTTCCCGGTTCAGGGGAATAAATGATGTATTCGCACTCGTTAATGTCAAAACGGAGCATGAAATCACCCATTTCAGAAGGCTGATAGTCATGCAGGACTTCACTGTATTTCATTTTCAATAAATTCTAATTAGTGCAAAGATATGCCACTTGACCGTTTCTTTTTCTTCTTGCCGGAAGAAAAGTTATCATCATTAACTTTTTTCTTCCTGCCGTCATAATCATCCAATACGTTACCCATTCCACTGACCATGTACAGAATATCCTTTTCCATCTCTGGAGAAGATGGATAATACCTTGTAACGAAATATACTGGATTATCAGGTAATGCAGTTTCCTTTGAAAAGTATCCCTGTATGTTGGAATAAGTAAGCCTGCGTGACAAGTCGGAACCGCTGAAAGAGACCGCATTGTCAACGTCCTTGAGTGAAAAGGAAAGTCCATAGATACCTTTGTTATTGGTATGCTCAACCACGTAAACATGATAGGTGGAGGAAAGTTTTTCCTTGAAGTCCTGATAGCTGGAAGTGGAATGGAGAGCCTGGAAGACGACATTGTACAGATAATGTTTCTGCTCGTCCGGCTGCATACGGCGATTGTCAAATTCCATCTGTCCCCACCGATACTTCTTGGGAAGCGCGGAGTCTTTGACGTAAAAACCCAGTTCCCTGATTCCATAGACGTAATGCGACACTCCCCTACTGCTCACCAGACGCATATAACAGCCGTGCTCCGACAACTGTTTCCGAAATTCCTGGACCGTTTTTGCCGTCTGGAACGCCTGATCCATCACCTGTAAAAGTTCGTCTTTATAAAGAGTGCTTAGAAAACCTCCTTCGGAAAGAAGATCCAGCACATCCTCATAGAGTTGATCGCCCAACAGTACTTTCCATTCTAAATTGGAAAGTGGTGCATGGCGTTCTGGAAGAGAGCAAAAGTTTTCCGACTCCCTCAATTTCACCAGAAGGGGTGTTTTGGCCGAGTAACTGCGCAAGCCCTTTCTCAATGCAGTATCAAAGTAATACTGCCTCTGTAGGCTTTCACCCAAAGAGATCCGCTTGCGTTCCCTTCCGATCTCCAACGGTTGCAGCCCGTACTTCTGCTCCAGATTCCGCATAACAGCACATGACTTTGAATTGCTGAAACTGTCGGAAATCCTTTCTCCGAAAAAGTCAATACGGGTTGCCAGAATATGCACATGCCGGTTGTCCTTATCGGTGTTTTCGATGATGGAAAAGCAGGATTCACCATAACCCATTTCTATCATGTATTCCTTTGCCACCTGCATGAACTTGTCCGGAGAAAGCCTCTCCCCTGCCGGTGAACTGAGGACAAATTCTATGTATGGAAGCCTTACCCTGTCATTCATTCCTGCCACCAAAGACATATTTTTAAACAGTCTTTTCAATGGTTCTGAGGATGAATTATACAGTTCTACAGCCACACCATCAGCTACCTTCTTCATCTGATAGTTGATTTTATACTGTAATGTTTCAGAATTAAATGGTTCTAAAATTTCAGCAATCATTCCAGTTTATCCGTTATTATTTTTATTTGATGTAGCAAGTTTTCTATTGATTCAAGAGAAGATATAATATTCTCTTCAGTTGGGATCATATTAATATAATGTACCAACTGATTCAAATTGTTTCCAATTTTCTTCAGTTGAAATACCGTTTGTATATCGGTGTTTGAGCGTATGGTTTCTGACAGGACCGACTTTCTTACAAGCATGGAAAGAGGGATTCCCTCTGACTTTGCCTTTTCGCTCATTGTTTCTTTTTCCTCTTTGGTTACCCGTATCTTGATAACTTCAGTTCGGTTTATTCTCATTTCAATATTCAATTTTCGTGTATGTGAGCAAAGCGAATATCACCGGCAACCCGGTTGTCGCAAGGTAGATTTTGTACCCACAAAATCACACCTTGCATATGACAAAGATAGTAATAAAATATAAGATTGAAAACAAAAAGGATTTTACCTTCGGAAAAAGCGTCCCCAAAAGCCTGAATGATTATGTCGGAATAGAATGGATAAGCTGAGATACACGTATCAAATGATATTTTGTTACATGTTTATCTGTATCAGAATAGACAATGTAACTTGTATCATAATATCACATATTATTTATATCTATATATGTTACGTTGTTTATTTGTTACTTTGTAACATTGTAACAATATAAATAAATAACTAAATATCGTTATTTATTAGTTGCGTTATAATTTATGTTAATTATTTACGTATAAATAATGTTTGTAAGAGAAATATTTATTATGTTTGTTATGCCAAACAAAAAACATAGAATCATGGGAAAAATATTACCGGGAATTTTTGTAGCATTCGAAAACCCCAAAGGAGGGGTGGGAAAGTCAACCTTAACAGCCCTGTTTGCCGGATACATCCATTCTACGGCAAAGGAAACAGGACTTTCAATCGGCGTTGTGGATATTGATGACGCACAGAATACGATCGGAAAAATGCGTGTATACGATGCAGCGCAACAGGAAAATCTGGACGAGGAGTATCAGGTGATGAACATATCTTCCTCTGAGTTCATCGAGAACATGGACTTCCTGAAGGAGAACTTCGACATCATCCTGGTTGACTTTCCGGGTAACCTGAAGCAGCCGGGGGTTGTGGAAACCCTGATGATGATGGACGTGCTTATCATTCCCTTTGAGCCTTCCAAAATTGAAATCATGCATACGTTATCCTTCTACAACTACTACAAGGAAAGCATCATGTCAAAACGGGAAGAACTGGGATACAAGACTACAGTAAGAGGTCTGCCGAACAGGGTAGTGGCAAACCTGATTGAATACAAGGAACTGATCGCAAATCAGGATGAATTGCCCTTCAAGCTGCTAAAAAACCACATCAAAGAATCACGTGTCAGCTTCCAGCGTAACCTATCAACCCTTATAAGCTCATACGACCGCGTCTGCGACGGGTTTGGCGAGGAAATGATACAACTTATCACAGAACATATAAAAAGCTAAAATATGACAGGAAAATCAGCAATTAACGGACTTCTTGCGGCAGCCAAGCAAGAGTCGGAGAAAATACAGAGTGTAAAGTCAGTTGCGGAAATCCCGAACCAACCTGCCAAACCGGAACCGGAAGCAGAACCTGTGCCCGTTATGGCCAAAGAAGAAGAGCCAGAAACGGTACAACCGTCAGGAGAAACAGTGCCTCTGGAACAGCTTCTGAAAAAATGGGAAGAAAAGGACAATGAAATCGTAAGGATTCCCCGTTCGGTACATAAGGAGCTCAAACTTCTTTCTACTATGACAGGAACGCCCATCGGACACCTTGTAGCAAACTGCCTCGTGGCAATGATGAAGCAGCATGAGAAAGAAATAGTAGCTCTGAAAAAAAAATACATCAAAGGACTGTAAGGCAGGATGCATATCTTTCATGTACATTTCATCTTTGAAAAGACGGACGAATACTACGGCAGCATTGCGGCCATATACCAGAACCGCACCAGACAGGAAATCGGTGTCGCCTACAATACTCTGCGAAACGTGAAGTGGAAGGAGATAACGACATACACCACAGGCCGGGCTATCATCCGCAAGGGAGAGGTCATCAAAAGCAAAGGCAAGATGAAAAAAGAACTTCCATAGCTGATAACGTAACAAAATCAGTTACGGAAGTCTTCAGGTTCACAGCGAGATCCTGTGAAAAGTCAGTGTTCTTTCTCTTCCCGAACAGTCCGAATGACTTCCGAGCCTAACCAGATTCACGACTTCATCATCAGTCATATTAAAAGAAGATTATTTTCTACGTGACATTCATGTGGCTACCGTAAAAGATTCAGTTGTCAAAGAATCCTTGACAACTGATTTAGATAGAAGAATTAGCATTAGAATCATATATTTTGGAAAATTTTTCAAAGTCTCATAAATGCAAATAGATATTATATGCACTCATTTTAAATTTGAAATATGCAAATATTGTTTTATTGCATATTTCAAATTATTGAAGATAGAGAACCCATTCTTAAGATTTTTGTAAAAGAAAATATTACTTTAGAGTTACTTTTGTACAAAATGTTGGTGATACCCCAAAAAGAAATATTTTTTTATTCATTTCGCGTTCGTTTTTCCGAAAGTATGTTGAGCGTAGTCGAAGGTATTGTTAGTTGGCCGCAATTGTAAACTATTGTTCCCCCTTCTAGGGGGAGGAAAGGGGGGTACCATTTGTTTGAGAGCGCACAATAAACTTAGAGTATTAATACTTAGAGTTTAAATATTATTTTTTGTTTTTTATGAAGGTATTATCTTATGATATTGGTGGACACTTTTACACAGCTAAATAATTAACCTATCTCTTATTGTGCTGTTTTTCAGCATATAGGATCAAATGCGGTTCAAGAAAATAGGGTGGATGATTTTACACAGCTAATCGCAAAGGTGGACGATTTTACACAGCTAAATTGCCAAAGGTGGACGATTTTACACAG
>OGNI01000272.1_pt1 | contig 43211 bp, 50 predicted proteins | sample 1573421 | NCBI WGS metagenome assembly OGNI01 (sample SAMEA2581928, study PRJEB24529) | metagenome | biome: Human gut stool | place: China | collected 2011
AACATCTTTTCCCGGTTCTCAAACTGCCGGATTTTCTTCTTTCCGTCCTCAAGCTCGGCGGTCAGCTCGTCATAGGTTTTCTCTCTCGGTTTTGTCATAGTTGGTCGCTCCTTTCTGCCCGTCGGCATAAAAATAGAGCAGCCGTTTTCAAATTGAAATGGCTGCTCGTGGCGGTGTTATTCAGTTCTTGTCAGCTCCCAGATAAACGAGAAGTTGCCGTTGTGAAGGTTATGCTCATTTTGCGTTATTACTGTTTCGAACTCTGTCATTCATTCTTTTCACTTTGCGTTTCCATACAAAATATTGAATGAGCCAAGTGATGACGGAAATTGCAACGAATATTCCTACATATGAAAGAATACCAATGGCATTATGCTTCATCCAATTCGTAATATAGGCAATCGGAAACAACGTAACACAGACAATGGCAAAGTAAATTCCGCTTTGCTTTGCAAGGCTCCACGAATCAATTTCCCAAATAACGGAAGCCATTGCGAAGCCTGTACCCAAAATTCCGCAGAGAATTGTTTGAAGAATAACTGCGTTTAATTCATTTTTCATTGTATCAATCAGCTCAGGGGTGACAGGATAGAACGAACCATCTCCTATGCACATTGATATAATCACAGTTATTACAAAACCGATAGCAATGCCGAGAGGGAATCCGAGAAGCCCACGCTGAATCATCTTTTTTTTCATTTTTACCACCTCATATTCCTAATAATTGTTTGATCTTGGCGACAAAACGCCTTGAAACATAAGTAACCGTCCCATTTGAAAGCGTAACACAAATTGTTCCTGCAAAGCTTAAATCAAAACCCTTGACTTTTCTCAGATTGATAATATCCGAGTTTGATATTCGGACAAAAAAGTTGCTGTCCAGCCGCTGCTCCATTTCGTAAAGCCGCAGACGGAGCGTGTACTCACCGTGATTTGTTTCGGCAAACACTTTGCCCGCTGCAGCAAAAATGCGGTAAATATCAAACGGCTCCAACACTTCGACAATATCATCTTTGAATCCGGCAATCATTTTCGGCTGCTCGTCTGAAAGCCTTTTCATGATTTCATTGATTTCGTCGGTCATTTTGTTTGTCACAACGATGATTTTGGGTTCCTTGCAGTTCTCATCTAACTTGATTTCAATTTGCATTTGCTCACCTCCTCTTTGTTACGGTTACAGCAGCCATGAGCAAAACTCCAAAAGAGTAGTAATTGCAATGGTTTCCGGCCATGGCTGAAACCGAAAATCACTCAAATGATATAGAAAGCGGAGCCCCTTTTTGGTAAAATTGACTTGAGAGAAAACCAACCGGAAAGGGGCTGGCCGCTATCTACCGACAGGAAATCATTCAGGATGTGACGCTGTTCACATCCCAAAGCGCCGCCATGTTTTATGACAAGCTTTTCAGCAGCTTGGACTTCACGCTGCCCAGGGCGGCAACCGGGCGGCGGGGCTTCCCGAAAGAAGCCATGGTCTGTGCGTTTATTGTTATGAAATGTGAGGGCTTCGCGCAGATCACAGATCTGATGGATTATCTGGACAACAACCGCATCATCGCCCATTACTGCGGCTTTAACATCATGGAGCCGCTGCCGTCCTACTGGACGTATGACCGCTGCCTGCGGCAGTTGAACAACGGTGCGTTGAAGTCGATCATGGCCAATCTGGTGCGGAAGCTGTATGAGCTGGGCGTGGAGGATGCGTCTTTCGTTGGTCTGGATTCCACACCCGTCATGGCGAACACGAAGCAGAACAACCCGAAGTCCTTTGCGAAAAGCAAGTTCTCCAAGGAAAACCACCCGAAAAGCGACCCGGACTGCGCTCTGGGCATCCACTCGGCCTCCAACCAGCACAATGAGCGGCGGTATGAGTTCTACTGGGGATACAAAAGCCATGTGCTGGTGGACTGCATCTCCGGGCTGCCACTCTACGAGCTGACCACCCAAGCCAACATCATGGATTCCACAGTTGCCGTTGACATCCTCGCCGCAGCCAACCAGATCCTCCCTTTGCAGGGATGTTCCTTTCTCGCGGATAAGGGCTACGACGCGAAAAGCATCTACAACACCGTGAAATCGGTCTATGATGGGGAAGCTTTTATCCCCCTCAAAAAACGCAATTCCAAGAGCAAAGCTCTTCCGGCAGGTAACTTGATCTGTGATGCTGGACTGGCTATGCACAAAGATGGCAAAACCACCGACAATAATCGTACCCGGCAGAAATTCTGCTGCCCCTTCCGTCAGTCCAAAACCGGTGTTTGCCCTTGTAACCACAAAAACTGGAACAACGGGAAGAAAAACAGGGGTTGCGTTAAATACAGGATCGTCCCCACGGATTACAGGCTTTCCATTGACCGCAGCTGCCTCTGTTTCAAGAGAACATACGCCTTGCGTACAGAGTGTGAAAGATACAACTCCCGCTTTAAGGCGTCTGGACAGGAACGATTATGGGTGCGCAACGGCGCAAGCGCGGCAAACCTCAACACACTGGCCCACATCTCCGCTTTAGCGGTTGCGCTGGCCGCTGTTCTGCACGGCTTTCACTCCTACCGTTCTGCCAAACAGCTTCGGCGTTCCGCCTGATCTGTCTTTTCCATACCTTTTGTAGGCGCGGGGTTTACCGCGCTATGGTTTTTGCGCCCTTGAGATGCCCCAAGCTCTTTTGCTTCCCATTTGCCTGTTTGTGGGCTGCTCTTTCCAACTGTTTTGCTCATCGCTTTTACGGTTACAGTATAAGAAAATCGAGAATCGATTTCCACTGATTCTCGACAGGGGGTCGTTTTCAGACCATAGACGGTAGATTATATAAATAATCTTCCTCATCAAATTCGCATTTGTTGCTCTGACAACAGATAAAGTATGCCACAAGACTGTGAATATTTCTACCTGCTATTTCAGCCTGTCGGCGGCGTTACTATCTCTGGCATATTGCCGCGCCGCTTTCCGGCGTTCCTCGCTGTATGGGGCGGTCAGACGGAAAGAGAAACGCCCCTTTGCAATATCAAACTCCATGCAGCCCGTTTCCGGGTCTGCGTCGGTCTGGCGGCACTGGTCGGGGTGAGCTACGGCGTAGGCGGTCAGCCTGTTCTTGAGGTCGGTGTTGTGGGTGCGGATATGGATAAGCGGGTCTTTCTCGTCAAACCAAATGTCGGTAGTCTTTTCCTGCTTCGTAAGCCCTGTTCTCATAAACTCTCCTTTCTGCGCCCCTGTTACGCAATAGGGGCATTTTTCGGGTGTTTTTCCCGGCTCTTGACTTGGGGAAAATGAGGATTTTCAAATAGAAACCGCCCGGACAGGGAATGGTTCGTCAGGGCGGCTGTTATCGCAAGATTTCTGTTTTTTCCGGCTCTTGACCGTCAGACGCGGATAAACGCGAACTGTCGGCAAGCACCAGTTTGAGCAGCTTGTCGCGGAATGTTTCTGTGCTGCTGTGATTGAAAAACAACTCCGCAACAATGGTCTGCCCGTTCCTCTGGGTCGTGATGATACTGTCGGGGGTCTGTTCTGCCATAGGCGGCTCCTTTCTCCGGGTGCAAAAGAGGGATTTCCCGTAACTCGGAAAATCCCTCTTGGTTGACGGTTATTCTGTTTTACTGTGTGGGCTGTGCGGCGGCTGCCTGCGCCTTTTTCTTCGCCCGGTATTCCCGCGCCTTGATACGGTCATACTCCCGCTGCTTTTCAAGGTTTCGCGCCCGGTACTCCCTTGAATACTGCCGGTGGTAGGCGCGGCTCTTTTCCTTTTTGGCTTCTTCGATTTCCTCCCGCATTTGCCGGATTTCCTGCTCGGTCGGTTCTGCAAGCTGTGTCACTTCATTCTCAAACTTGCCGATATAATTGAAATATATGCTGATGTGCTGGATTGCGTATCTCGCCCTTTTCTGGTCGCGCTCATGCACTTCAATCCGGCTGATAAACTCGTTGAGAATGGCGGGGGTAAGCTCGGTAAAGGCAGCATGGCGTTCCGTCAGCTTCAAAAACTTCTGCGCCCGTCCTCCCGCGTTCTCATAAGCGGATAGCTGCTCTTGGAGCGTGGCAAGCTCCGCTTTCAGCGCGTAGTATTCTTCCGAATACTTCTGCGACATCTGCTCATAACGGTCTTGCGGGATCGTGCCGAGGGCGTTGTCCTCATAGAGCTTATTCAGCACCTTGTCAATCTGTTCAAGGCGCGTCGTGATTTGCGGAATACGCTTCTGCTGCTTTTTGGTCTGGTCGGTCTGCTGCATGGCAAGGTTCTTTTTCACTAATGCTTCAAACTCCGCCCGGTTGCTGATAGAATAGTCCTCGATTTTCTTCAGCACTTCCGCGATGGTCTGCATGAGCAAGTCCGCGTCCATGATGTGCGGGGAATGGCATTTGGGGTTCTTGGCTTTTCCCTTGTGGTACTCGCTGCAAAAAGCAACGTGCCGCTTGCCGCCGTTCCGGTAATCTATACGAATGTGCATTTTTGCGCCGCAGTCCTTACAGAAAAGCAAGCCGGACAGAGGGTGGATTTCCCCGTCCCCGTTGGGGCGTCTGACGGGTGCGTTTTCCAAAATCCGCTGTACGGTTTCAAAATCGCTGCGGCTGATAATCGGCTCATGCACATTTTCTGTGATGTGCCACTGGCTCCGGTCTACATAGTGGTTATGCTTATCCCGGAAATGCTTTGTGGTCTTGAAGTTGACCACATCGCCGCAATACTCCTGCCGTGTGAGGATATTGGTCAAGGTGGCTTTGTTCCACTTGCAGCGGTTATCCTCGTTGAGCGTCTTATTTTTACAGGTTCCCCGCCCTCGGTCTTTCATGTAGAAAGTGGGGGTTGGGATTTGCTCCTGTGTCAGATATACGGCGATTTGGTTGCGGTTTTTCCCGCCGATAAACAGACGGAAAATCAAACGGACAACCTCGGCGGCTTCTTCGTCGATTATCCAAAAATCCTTGTTGTCCGGGTCTTTGACATAGCCGTAAGGGGCTTCGGTGACAATCGGCTTTCCACTCATGCCTTTGGTCTTAATGCCCGTTTTCACTTTCTTGCTGATGTCCTTTGCGTACCACTCCGACATGATATTGATAAAGGGCGCAAACTCCAGTGTGTCGGGTTTCTCGCTGTCAATGCCGTTGTTGACCGCGATAAAGCGCACATTGTTCCGTCTGAATATCTCCATCGCGTTGCCGACTTGGAGATAGTCGCGCCCCCAGCGGGTAAGGTCTTTCATAATGCAGACACCGATTTTCCCGTTTTCCACATCGTCCATCATGCGGGAGTAGGCGGAACGGTCAAAAAACCTGCCGCTTTCGTCATCGTCGATGTAGTGCCGGATATTGGTTAGGTGCTGCCCTCTGGCATAGTTCTCCAAAAATATTTTTTGGTTCTGTATGCTGTTGCTCTCGCCGCCGTCCCTGTCCTCGTCGCCCACGGAAAGGCGGGAGTAAAGGGCTGTAATTTTGCTATAATCAGTCATGTGCATAACCTCCTGTGCGTCCATGTATGTGTCATTTACACTTAAAATTATGCACTCCACCGGGCAGAGCCGTATTCCTCGCCTTGCCGATACTTCTTTGCATTCTTCCCTTTGAAGTAGATCACGGCCTTCAGCACCGCTGCACCTACCAGACCCACCATCAGGTCGAACAGATGAAAACTGGGCAAGACACTTTTGTAGGCCAGTCCAAAGTTCATAAAGAGAACCATGAGCCTGTCCACCACGGAATCGCTATTGCAATGACGGTAGAGCCATGCGGCTTTCTCCACCATGTAAAAGGCGATGATGTACGGAAAATTCAGCAGGATCAGCTTTTTCATATCCGCTGACTGCACCATCCTGCTGAACTCTGCAGCCAGTTTTTTGCCCCATGCCGTACCGCCCGTCTGGTTGGACGGTGCTTTGCGCGGCAGGCGGGCAGGTTTTTTCAGATTCTTCATCGTATCGGTTCCTGCTCCCTCTTCTTTTCTTTCTTGAGCTGACGGTGATTGAAAAGTTCCTCTTTCACCTTTTCCAGCTTCTGACGCACCGATTCACGCTTCTGCTTTTTCAGCGTTTCGCTGGTATACTCCTTAAAGGCAGCGGTCATAACATCCACGTCCTTGGCCTTGAAAAAGACAAGGTATTCTGTTTTGCCCTCCTGTTCCACCTTTTTCAGACTATAATCAATGCCATATTTCCGGGCTACCCGGTCAAACGACTTGATATTATTGTCCGTGACAACGATGTTCGTGATCTGCGCGCCGCTCTTTTGCAGGCTCTTAATGCTCTGCCGACCGGTTTTCTTACATTGGCTTTTTTCTCCTTTCCCCCGCTGCTTTTTCTTGTCCATTTCCGCCAGCAGCTTTATCAGGGCTGCTTTCAAAATCTGTGCCGTGATTTTTCCTCCTTTGATGCACAGCGAAATGGTTTTCTCGTTGACTTCTTCCTGCACGGTTGCTCACCTCCCATCTATCGCCGCTGCATCAGGGGCGGACTGCCCCGGCCGCAGGCGGCGCGGTATCGCCCAGCACCGAGCGGAACTTCTTACGGCACTGGTGCAGCAGATAGCCGCACTCCCATTTGTGGCGGCAGTGCTTGCAGGGATGGCCGCTGTCCGTTCCCGGACGCTGGCGCATCATGCGTTCAAACGGATTATCGGTAAAATTCATAGGCTTAACCTCCCTGTTCAGCCAGCGGCAGCACACCGCGCCGCTTCAACGTGTGGTAAAGGAACTTCCGGCCTTTCTGCGTCCATGCCGTGTGCAGCTTTTCCACCTCGGAGCCATCGCTGCGCTGGAGCCGGAACGTCAGGCTGGATGTATACCCCTTGCCGTGGTGTTCTGAATACAGCACCCACTGGCCGTTTGCACGGTACTGGATGCCGTGCAGATGCAGCAGCCGATTGAATACCTTTGCTCCGCAGCCGTACTCTTTGGCGATCTGCGTGGTTGTCACCAGCGAATCGGAATCGCTCAGCTGCGCTTCGTAGCTGTTCCGGCGCGGCGGCTTCTTATGCAGCAGGCCCAGCAGCGCATCCCAGTCAAACGGCTGTGGATGGTACGCCGCACCGACTGCCGTATGGTGCAGCTTGCAGAGCTTCTTTGCCATGTCCGGCGTGATGCGGTAGTCTTTCACATACCGCTGGACCGTGCGCCCGCCCTCATCCTGCAGCCGGACACGGGGCATATACTCGTAGTCGCGGCCCTCGATGAAACCATACTGGCACATACGCGGGAACCACTTGCGGAAATCGCTGCGAATGTGCATCTGGTCATACAGATCACGCGCCCACAGCGTAGAGGGCAGCGTGTCCATACTCATGAATACGATGTTCATGGGGTTGTCCTCCTAGTTCTTATCTACTCTGCCGCTCCACCCAAATTCATGCCGAACCTGTGCGGAATAATAACTATCCACAGTCACCGGTGCATTGTAAAGTGTTGCCAGCAGGTATTGCTTGATGTTCCGAATCTGAGTGCTGTTTTCTTTTAAGCACTCCAATATGTACTGTATGTGCGAGGAATCCAGCTTCATCAGGCGGCTTTTCACCACCTCTCTCGGCTTTTCTTCCCCACAGATGCGCAGGAACTTCTTTCTGCTGGTGACGGTTTCCACCAGCAGTTCCAGAATCTCATACAGGACTGCTTTATCTGCCGGATAGCCCTGTTCCAGAATTTCCAGTTCCAGAGCTTTCTTGAAATAGCGGCGGTACTGTTCTTCTTCCTGCAATTCAGCCGGATAGATAAGATCAGTCTCACTATTATCTGTCTTATTTATCTTCTCAGTATTACTTCCGTTTGATTTTGGAATTCCCGGAAGTTCGTTTTTCATACCACCGGAAGTATGATTTTCATACTTCCAGTAGTTTGATTGCGAAAGCCCCGCATAAAGGTCTTTCACATACAGCAGATTGGGTTTGCCAAGTCCCTGCCTGCGTCGCTCGATAAGCCGAAATTCCTGTTCCAGTTCATCCAGTAGCCGGACGGCTTTCTGTCTGGCACAATGAATAGAGTCCATGACTTCCTCTATCGTGCAGATAATGTAGGCGTTGCCGTGCTTGTCCTGCCAGCCGTTCTTAATGGAAAGGCTCATACGATCCAGCAGCACAGCATACAGCAGCTTAGCGTCCCCGGACATCTTCTGGAACAGATCAGCCTTGACCAGTGCTTTCGGCACACGGTAAAAGCTGTATCGGTCTGCTTCCAGACCTTTGAAATACGGGTACTCCATGTAAATTCATCACCCCCTGTCGGATTGGATTTGCACTATTGGAAATAACAGTACATTCCTACGGTGGAACACGTTTCCTTGCTCCACCGCAGTGTATCTGCTGTTATTTGAGCTTTGCCATTCTGCCCCAGCCCGTTCCTGCCCCATATTTCAGCGGCGTTTTCTCTGGTAAGACGCGCAGGATGCACATTCAGTGCCAGAAGTATCTCTCTGGGATGGCTTATTCAGTTGTCAAAGAACTTTTGTGAGGGCTTGTTGTATAACCCTTACACCTATAGCATTCTGAAAGGGGTGTTTGGCAACCACTTTTTCAAATTTTCTCAAAAAAAATTTGCCGCAGGGATTTTTAAGTCCCCACGGCAGTTTTTCTATATTATGTATAAGTACAACGGATGCGGTGAAGCCCCTTTTTGATTCCCTTTGTCACATATTGATGTGATACTCCCATCTCAGCAGCAATTTCCCGGTGCGTCATTCCCTCAATATAGTGGCGACAAATCATTTCCCACTGGTGCTTTTTCAGCAGTTCGCTTGCCTTTCTCAAAAATTCTTTATTCAACACAAAATCCATAACATTTATACGCGGATCTTCCATTTCATTGTTATACTCCGGATTCACATCCGCCGCATACGAAAAAGTTTCACTTTCCCGTGCCTCAAGATTACGCACAAGTCGATCCTCTCCCTCCAGCACAAGACGAATATGCCATTCCATATCCTCAAAATGGTTATGTGGAATTGTCTGATGCTCATTTCCCTGCGATTCATAGTAGTAGTGTGTACAGTTATGAAGTGCAAACACCGTATATCTTTCGTGTGCATGGTAGGAAACATATCCATTTTTATAGACGACTACTTCCGCATGGTTCTCCATCTGTTTTCGGAGAATCACTTCTATACCATCTTCCAATATCTTCTTCAAACCCGGCACTCGCTTAAATTCACTTGCAACAGGAACCATCTTCTTCAGTTCTTTCAAAGTAATAAAATTCATTTTAACCACCTTCCTGCCTTTCGGCAACAGGCGAGTCTTCTATGAAAGAACAGCAGAAATGACCTCAGACCCACCCGTTTTTTTTGAACGGGGAGCCTAAGCTCCATTCGATTAAAATTATGCCTATACCTATAGCATTCTAAATAAGGGTTTTGGCAACCACTTTTTTCAAAAAACTTTCAAATAAAAAAGCCGAAACAGGATGAACTACTTGCAGGCGCACTACTGCGCTGCATTCGCTCATTCTGTTCCGGCCTATATCACATATTGCTACGGTATCGCTCTAAACAAACAGATATTATATTGTAGACCCAAAAGAACGTCTGATGGAGCTGGTCGGCTAACCAAGTGCCGCCTAAGATTCCACCTCTGCGCTTTCAGTGTCCGATGAAGCACTCTGCTTCAGGCTTCTTTCCGTTGGTTCTCTGCTGTGAAAAATTCGATACTCTTCACGGGAAGGCCGTGAATGCTCTCCACCAGAGATTCAGCAGAAATATAATCTTCACAGCCACCACGCTTGATCTGAAGCATATTCTTTCCATCAACGACACTGCGATTCCCGATCCGCAGCCCCTTTGGGGTGCGGATTTCATGTTCTCCGTTGCTCATCTTCTCACGGCCTCCTTTGTGTTGGTTTAAGTTTCTTTTTTCTTCTATCCAATTTCACCCTTTGAACTTCCGCTCTTTTTTCACCTTTTTTGGCTTGCATATTTACGATTTTTACGGTATAATAATCAAAAAGATGATAGAATATAGCATATATTATAAGCAAGTCGTGCCGCCGTGTCAAGAGGAAAATGTGAAAATTCGTTGCATCTTTCAGATTGAATATTTACAAATTCCTTTGTACATTGTTACAGCACGATAACTACGCCATAGAAAGGTTGCAAACATGAAATTTGGAGAGAAAGTTCGCGATCTACGAAAGAAGCATTCTTTAACACAGGACGAATTGGCACAATGTCTGGGTATCAACAAACGAACGATCATCGGATGGGAGCGTGATGGCCGCTACCCTCGCAGTATTGAAATGCTTGAAAAGATGGCCGACATATTCCATGTACCTTTGACCTATTTACAGCCGGATCAGTCTTTATTTATCGAACGTGCCGCCGAAGCCTACGGAAAAAAGGGTAAAATAGAAGCCCAGCATCTCGCATTTGAGCTTACTGAGCTATTTGCCAGCGGAGAGTTGACCCCGCAGGATATGGACGGCATCATGTATGAAATGCACAAAGCCTATTTTAAGTACCGAGAACAAAAAAGAGAAAAGGAACGAATAATGAACCTGTAAACCACTGTTCCATTCACTATGCCATCCCCGGAAGGAGATCACATTATGGATTCTGCATTTATTCACCAAACTGCCAACGAACTTGTCCAAAATGCCGGAACTCGCAATATCAAACAGATCGCGCGCAGTTGCAGTCTGGACATCAGTGAAACATCTCGCATTAAAGATATGTTGGGTTTACTTTCGCTCTATTTTGATAAGCCTTTGATTCTTATCAATCGCCAGCTGGACAACCAGACGAAGCAGATGGTGTGCGGCTATGCGCTGGGGCATTATCTGGAGCATCAGCTGCTTATGGACTTGCATACCCTGAACAAGTTTCTGACCATTAAGGATAAGCACATCCTTCTTTACGAGCATAACGCTTTCACATCCCACCTGATGCTGGACAGTGATGAAGTCTATCAAATGACGAAGCGTGGGCTGGACGCTGCGCAGATTTCTGTAACGAAGCGGATTCACCTCAATCTGGTGCTGGTGAAATTACTAGAGCTACACCACCTTGGATATGATCTGCGGCATTACCATGAGCAGCACCATGCGTTTATCGAGCATTTCAAGCTGCCAAGATATTTCCGGTTTGATGCTGCGTAAAGATTATCTTCACTGAAAAGCCCACAGTAGGCAAGTTCGTACTTGTCCACTGTGGGCTTTGCTGTTATTTCAGTTTTGCAAGGATTTCTTCTGCGCTCATTCCATTTGCCAAGAGTTTTTTTAAGACAGTTTCCGCTTCTGCCTTTTTTGCCGCCTCGGCGGCTTTCTGATCTTCTTTTGCTTTCTTGGCTTCAAGCTTGCCTACTTCCTTCTCGACAGATTTCAAAGCTGCACGTTTATTTTTCAGCTCTGCTTTCAGAGAATCAATGTTCGTCGTGATAGACGCAATTTCCGTATTGAGAGCTTCGATGGTAGACTGCTTTTCTGCGATCTGGGATACAAAATCACTGACCATTTTGGGCTTGTTTTTACTACCTTTGGTTCTTGGCATACGGATACCTCCATCAAATTTATATTGCTCTAATGTAAGTATATCATATTGTTTTCTCTATTTCAATTTTAGAAATTGAAATGACTAGTTGCTTGTTCTTTTGCGATATGCTCCATATCAGGATAAATAGAACTTTCATGGAATCCCATCGCATCAAGCTGAACTAAGAGTTTCTTTCTGATCTTCTGCGGTATACAAATTTTATAAAAGTAATCGCAGGATTCGTCTAACTTGAGTATCTGATCCAGCCGTTCAGTAATGCTATGAATCGTAAAATCCGACTGTTGCACATACATTCTCAAGTCACATCCTACTCCATGACACGCAATGATTCTGTTCTGTAGTTCATAATCATCGTTGTCATGATCAGAAAATGCGCCTTCCAAGTCACCTCTCAGACTGTCGTAGCTTATCGGAGGCACATATTCTCCATAACCCACTTTTTTATTCAGTTTCATTGGATTCAGCATCCAAACGGCTGCGTCCGTCTTTGCATCTTCATCACCGCTCAATGCAAAATACAAAGCAACCAGAGGCGATTCCGACCAATCCAGTAATCTGGTTGGCAATCCATAATGCTGCATCAAAGTCAACCACGATGCGCGGTCATACCGTTGCGGAGCATTTGGATTCAGCCGCATGGTATGAATCATGAAATTGGTCGATATATACTGCTCATAGTTCTTACCCATACCATCTTTTCGTTGAACCGATGGTACTAGACCCCATGAATAATCAGACTGCCCACGGAACCACATACGATACTGCTGTTCAGCATCTATTTGTGTAATCACATCTACATATGTACCAATATTATCGACTGCCAATTCACAGAGCATTATACAACTCTCCTCTAATAAAAATCTTGCCGACATAAAACAGCAAAATTTTATTTTTCACTTCACTCAAACTACTTGACTTCGATGAATTCCCCCATTTTTATTCGATTTTCTAATGTTTCACACTCCACATTCTCATCTTTTAAATATAGTTTTTCTCGAAGGATTTCATAATCATGTATAATGGTTTCTATCATTCTTGTTAAAGCGTAATGCCTTATTTCATCAACATTGCCATTCCAGCGCTCTGTAAATCCGTCTATTTCCACAATAACGCTCATCCATTTAAGTAAATCCGGAGAAGCATATATATAATTTTGTTGAATTTCTTCTATGATTTTCTTTTCTATATTATCATCTTTGTCATCGGTATTTTCAAACCTAACTATCGGCATTTCATTGAAAGTATAAAGCATTCTACTTTCTGTTGCTGTTTCTTTCAGTACACATCTTAAAGCCTCAGACTTACACACTTTTTCAAATAATCCGCCATATAGTTTTTTATACTGATCTTCAAAGAATTGATACTTAAATTTCAAATCAGCATCGAACCGTTCATTGATTCTGTGAAATTCTGCCTGAACTTCTTCCGTCTTTGTTCTCATTTCTGCAACATCTTGTTTTGTTGCAAAATTTTCAGCTTTTTTCTCAAAATAAGTTCCGAAAGCATTAGTTATTTTTTGCAACAGTTCCATAATGCCCATCCCCATTACTAAAAATATAAGTTCACGCATTCACATCTCCTAAATTTTGCATATATCTACACTTTTTCCCAGAAAAATTAGCATTATAGTAATCTCGCGTGATAGATATATCATACCGTTTTTTATCTCGTATTTCTTCAATACAAACCATCAACTGATTATACAAATTACTGCTATTTTCAGTATAAAACATATTTCTATATGGTTTTATACCATTGTCGGGATTATATTTAAGCATTGCTAAATATTTTTCAATGGAATCCAATATGAAATCATTCGCCTCAATCCGTCTATGTTCACTGATTTTTTCATTTTCTAAGACATATTTTCTATACGCCTCCATGTAAGAAATATGATTGTGTATAATTCTTTCTTCGTGGAATTGTCCCTCATAGTAATAGGAGCTTTCTAAAATTTCGCTATAATGACTTGCCCCATTTTCCTTCATGACAATTTTGTTATATTCTTCAAGACTCATTATACACTTTTTGACAGCCTCTATTACAGCCACAACCGTATCTTTCATTGATTTATACTCTTTTTTGTCATCAAGATTTTGATATAAAAACAGTGATTGACTAATTCCTGCCGTAGAAAATCTGCTTGAGAAGTATTCAAAATGTATGCACATCGTGCTTGCAAACATTTGTCCTGCAGTGGTTGCTCGAATATAAATTCCCCTTTCATCTCTAGTATCACTGGATTCTTTATTAAATCGTTCTTCCGCACTTTCTATATAATTTTTTATAGCGGTTGAAGAATACGCTAAAATATTATCAAATGTTACTAAGTGATTCCAGAATTTCTTATTTCTTAATGAGTACATTCCATTTATAACTGTAACAAACTGATCTAAACTCATTAAATTTCGTACCATCTGGTAAAGATCATCCAATTTTACAGATTCCTCTGGATTGACAAAAAAGCGTTCTATATTTTTTGTTTGCCTATTACATAAAATCGTCAAAATAATTCTTGCATAGGAATATCCATGATGAGGTTTCATCAAAACGGAGCTAGAGCCATATTTTGTTGACGGAATTCCCATGTCATCAAAATATTTCCATTTGAAAAAATGATCTATTAAGAGACGATAAATTATCCCTCTTCCGCCAAAGACACAGTGGTTATCATCCGCTTTAATTAGTCCAATTGCATTTTCCACTTCATTCAGGTGTTCTGTACAGATTGCCTTAATGCATCTCATCGCTGTTCTGTAATCATTATCAAACAGTAGAAAGATGTTTTTCATGAATAATTTGTCGTCAATAATTTGATTCAAACAATTTACTGTTTCTATAAATCCCGTTTTCTTTACTTCACCATTCTTTATCATATCTAATGCGAAATCTAATTTTTTCTGCATTACGACTGTTTTATCCACATCTTCCGACATATCAAAATGATCCATGATGTCTCTCATTCGATCTCTTAAATGTCCTGAAATATGCATGGCCGTTGTTTCACGCATTGCAACCACAATATTGGTTTTATCATATAACTCAATAAAAGCCTGATCTTTTACATCACCTTTTTCGTGAATCTTTAGAAATACATTTTTAGTATCCCAAACAAATCTCCATATACCCATCATTGTATTTTTAAAGATGTCTGTTGTTCCATCAGAAATAATATCAATATTGTCCAGCAAATATGTTAATTTTCTTTCATTCGGAAGTCTATTTGCTGTGATAATTTCTGCATATTCCCATATGGTATAGACAAAAAGTAATTGCTCCAACGATAACTTCTTAAGTTCACTCAAAAGCGTTTCATAGACCGAATCGCTTTCTTCCTGTGCAAGTTCTGGCTTAACTGTATCCCAGAAATTTTTTATGGCTCCAAAGTCGATTTCAACAAAGTTTTCCTCAATAGTCCATCTATTACGCCTAAAGAAGTCATCGACCTTACTTACTATTTCTGCGAGTCGCCCATCATGAGTATGATTGTCAACACTTCGCCTCATATTATAGCAGAGTTTTTCGGAAAAAGGTTTGTCTTTTCCCATTCCACCTTCATCAAAGTTTATATATTTGCACTTTCCTGCCAAATGCTCATAGATATAATTTGTCAAAGCATCACTAGAATTTTCTTCATTCAATCCATGCAATTCATTGAAAAGTATTCTTTTTATTACTTGCAATGATATAGCATATTTTTCATTTACATCATTTATATTATCCGTATTCTCCAGATCTTTTTTTCTACGTTCCTCAAATCCCTCTAAAGGTTTATTTCCATCCGATATATATTGAACAAGTTTCAGAAAATTAGTTTTTCCGCAGCCACGATATCCTGTAACAACAACCAGATTCCGTTCAGCATTATTAAACACCTTGCTTATTATCGCAAGACGTTCATAGGTTTTATTGTTTTTTATATATAGTTCATTGAAGAAATCAATACCCCTTAATGCTTCTTCATACACTTTTTTTGTGCTTGCCGAAAACGGATGCATTATAAGATATTGGTCCAGATCAATTTTGCCCTCATCAATCATTTGCCCCAACCTTTTTGTCATAATCTATCTCCTTTATAATTATACTCCTGCTTTTAGAAACTTATGTCCATATCTGTCGTTGTTTTTGTATCTTATGGGCAAACCACATCCATTTTCGGAGCCATTGTTATTCTATGCTTATTCCACAGTAACGCTTTTAGCTAAATTTCTCGGCTTATCCACGTCCAGCCCCTTAGCGACAGACACATAGTATCCTAGCAACTGCAATGAGATTACCGCAAAACTACCAATAAAGTGTTCATCCACTTTCGGTACATAAACGGTAAAGTTCACCTGATCTTCGGTCTCGTATTTTCCATAAGTAGTCAGACCCATCAGGTATGCACCACGGCTCTTGCATTCCAGCATATTGCTGATAGTTTTTTCGTACAGTTCACTCTGTGTCAGCACACCAATAACTAATGTTCCCTCAGGCTGATTGTGCCGTGCTTCAGCTCACCCGCAGCGTATGCCTCGGAGTGGATGTAGCTAATTTCTTTCAGTTTCAGGCTTCCTTCCATGCAAACTGCATAATCAATGCCACGGCCTACAAAGAACACATCGTGTGCATTCGCATACTTTGCTGCAAACCACTGAATGCGCTCCTTATCTTCCAGAATCTTCTGCATCTTTTTCGGGATAGTCAGCAGTTCGGAAATATAGTAGCTGTACTGTTCTTCCGTGATTTTTTCTCTGACCTTGGCAAACTGGACGGCCAAACAGTACATTGCTGCCAGCTGTGCGCTGTATGCCTTCGTTGTTGCAACAGAAATCTCTGGGCCGGCAAGGGTGTAGAACACCTTGTCCGCTTCGCGGGCAATGCTACTACCGACCACATTGACAACAGCCAGTGTTGTGATTCCCTTTTCTTTTGCAAGGCGAAGAGCCGCCAATGTATCTGCTGTTTTCCCTGACTGGCTGACAACGATCACAAGTGCCTTCTGATTGACCGGCATCTTTCGATAGCGGAATTCCGATGCCAGTTCTACACGCACTGGGATATCCGCCATATCCTCCAGCACATACTGTGCTGCCATGCCAACGTGCCATGCAGAGCCACAGGCAACAATATATATCTGCTCAAAGCTCTTGATTTCATCCTCTGTGATTTCCACGCTGGACAGGTCGATCTTGCCGTCCTTAATAACAGAGTTCAGCGTATCCTGCACAGCCTTCGGCTGTTCATGGATCTCTTTCATCATGAAATGCTCAAAGCCAGCCTTTTCTGCTGCCTCTGCATCCCACTTGATCTCCGTAGTCTGCTTTTCAATTTCATCGCCGTTCAGGTCATAGAAGTGAGCTTCACCCGGAGTCAGCTTTGCAAACTCAAGATTACCGATATAATAAACATTCCGGGTATACTTCAGAATCGCAGGCACATCCGATGCCACATAGGTCTCACCATCAGCAATACCAATGATCATCGGGCTGTCCTTTCATGCCACCTAGATTTCGCCCGGATAGTCCCGGAACATCAGCTCAAGAGCATAGGAACCACGGACACGCACCATCGTCTTTGCAATAGCATCGATGGGACCGAGGTTATACTTTTTATAATAGTAGTCCACCAGCTTGATGACCACTTCGGTGTCCGTCTGGCTGTAAAAGGTATAGCCGTGCTTGAGCAGCTTTTCTTTCAATTCCGTATAGTTTTCGATGATGCCATTATGCACACCGACTACTTCGGACTCGACTGCACCAGAACCAGAACGGCTACAGTTGCCGGATACATGCGGATGTGCATTGGTCTGGCTCGGTTCACCGTGCGTTGCCCAACGGGTATGGCCAATACCGCAGGTTCCTTTCAGGGCATTTCCATTATCCGTTTTTTCAATTAGGTTAGACAGACGACCTTTTGCCTTGACGACCTGCGCCAGAGCCTCACCATCACGAACAGCCAGTCCAGCCGAATCATATCCCCTATATTCCAGTTTCGACAGACCATCCAGCAGAATCGGTGCTGCCTGTCGGTTTCCTGTAAAACCAACGATTCCACACATAGTTTGCTCCTCCTAAATACTAGTTTTCCCCCTAATGTTGATGTTAGAAGTTTTAGCAGATAATTTAAAAACAAACATATCTTGCACTGCCAATCAAAATTCAATCCAAGAATTTTCTTTACTTTTCAATATTTGTTATAGAATCCTAATACTTTCGCATATGATTGCAACAACGTTCAAAATATAGTTTTCTGCTTTTTCAATTAAAGAATTCCTTTTTTGCATAAGTTTTCCTCTTTCACATTATCCGGCAAGGAAGCAAATTATTAATCCATTCTTTTAGCGAACAATCAGCACATCCTCCACATTTTTTCTGTGTGACACGGCATATGTAAAGTCATCCTTATAGTATCCAATTGCAATGAACAAAATAATTTTTTCATTTTCCGGTATATTCTTACAAATTTCTTTGAACTTAAGATTTCTCTCCTTATACTCTCCATTCTGTAAAACACAACTTGCTATGCCATAATAATGTAGAGCTTCGACCAAAGCCATTGTAAAAATTCCACCATCCACGTAAACCTGATTTCTCTCAAAAGGATCATAGAAAGCAGACATATCACTGGTAACCACAATATAATTTTGTACTTCTCCGTCAAATCCTGTATTACCAGCAATCACTTTCCCGAGCTCTTTGTTTACATCTTTATCCTGGTAGAAATAAGCCTTACAGGACTGGCGATTACATGCAGATGGGGCTTTCATTGCCAGTTTTACCGCTTTTTTTTTATCCTCAATGTCGATTGTTCGCTCTGAGAATTGGCGCACTGAATGGCGGCTCATAAAGAACTCAGGAAATGAACTATGGACTTTCTTTTCCATATCGGCTTTATTTACTTCGATAATACCATATTTTTCTTCCGTTAAAAGATATTCTGAATACTTCTCAAATCGCACCAACACATCCTCTGGTTTAAATCCACGTTCTTCGTGATATGCCAAGTAAGCTTTTATTACTCCAAGTGCATTCAAAACAGGAACACTATCTTTAATGTCATATCCGCATTCGACGAATTCATCAATAAAGTCCAACAGTTCCAACGCTTTTTGCACGCCGAACTTCTCTCTAGGATGAGACAACGACATACCTTTTTCAATAACATGTGTCTGTCTCAAAATCTTGGCCTCTAATGCATTCTGTGTTTTGACATTTGGATTGTGATATTGCCAGTGGTTATATTCTTCATAATCAGAATGATAAGCCTTCCACAACTTGTACTTGCTTACTGTCCATTTTTTCTGTTCTTTTAAAAAATCTATTATGTTCATTGCTTTTATTCTCCTCTAAATTGTCGGCGGAGAAATAAGCAACCTTTACAAATCTATAATTTTTGCTTTTCACACAATTTTCTATAAAACTTACAGAAATAATTATATTCTCTTATTCCAAGTCGTTCATATAGATTATGTGCAAAGACATAATCTATCGCCTTGGTGAACACATGATATCTGATCGAGCTGTGCAATTTTCCCTTTTTTGCTTTTAAGGCATGCATCTGAGTATCCGCAACTTCCTTTTCATCTAAGTCGCGAACCACTTCAATGAATCCCAGTTTCTGCATCTTATTAAAATACTCATCAGCACGCGCACTTCGGATTATCACACAGCTATTACCTTCGGATTCTGTTTTTCGTTCTTCGGCATTCCAAAAATCACAGAAACTTATTTCTGCCTGCTCTGCAAAGTGATCCTTGCAGCCTCTGCATCCCGGATTTTTGAATATCTGAGAACTAAACATTCTCTCAAAAAGCGAGCCATTATGAACATACTCGATTTTGTTTCCATCAGAAGAAATCAAGCAGTTCTTTCCCGGCCAGCCGTCTCCACGGTAAAACATCTTAGATATCGGCATATTCTGAAGCTTTTTATACTGTTCGGTTGCTTTGTAGCTCATTCCTCCGCTACAGGTTACGCCAATTGTAAAAATATCTAAGTCTGCCTTACCCCCCCCCAGTTTCAAAGCTTGGATTTGGCAAGGAGTTCCTACGACAGCTAGTTTTTTTATGTTTGCAGGGATATTTCGCAGTCCCGTTAACACAGGAGTTAAAACGTATCTAGATGCATAATCCCTTGTTTTTTCTTTCAGAAAATGTGTTTCAGTCGGGGTGATTAATTGTGTGCTGGTTTCGTTTACACTTTTCGAATCATACCCAGCCATCAAAACTCCATCAACGACCTGTTCTTTCAAAAGGAATTGCACAAGAGAATTGATTACTCCTCCTGATGTTGCATTGTGTCTCACTTTGCGATCAGAAGAATGTGCCAACTGCAGCTTTATGTAATGACCCAGAAATCCAGCTTCTATAAACTCATTCTCAGCAGGACAGCACTTTACGCATTTCCCGCATTGAACACATTGATTTGCATTTACTTCCGGTCTAAAGAAGCCATCAGCATACACCATCTCAATTGCATTAACTGGACATACAGAAAAACAATATCCACATGATCTACATCTGCTGTTTTGAACTATTTCTTCAATGTTCACATTTTCACCTCCTATGCCACATATTATTTCTTTAACTTACTCAATATTGCATTCAATTCATCTCTTCCATAAATAGCTAACATAAAAACGTATCCCACTCCGCCGGCAAGTACGGCATCCAAGCACAATCCCATCCATGAATGAATCGGCAAAGCTGTACGAATCAAAATCATGAGCACTATCAAAACAGGAATACTTAGCCATGTTTTTAACGCTGCCGGAAGGAAGTACGTCATCGGCTGTTTCAAACACCACGCTGCATAGAACGAGTTAAAAACGATATATCGAACAATCATTACGACTGTTGTAGATAGGACAATTGCGTATAGTCCCATTCCAAAGAATTTAATCAACACAATTTCCGCAATAATGCTGATAATACCGCATCCCAAGCTAACAAACACCGGCAGTTTCAGTTTATTCACCACAACACTAATCTGTCCCATCGTAGAAGTAACCGAATTAAAATATGCCTGCACGACAGTCAAGGTCGAAAGCACGGTTATCAGCATTAACTCATCACTCGAAAGACTCTTTTGCCAAAGTGCATAGAAATCATAAGAGAAAACAATGAAGCCACTGATTGGCACAAAAAGAATCAAAGCCATTGTATTAATTGTTTTCTTAACATTGCTTGTCAACCCGGTAATGTTATCCTGCGCATAATACGCAATAAATACTGGCGTAAAAATCGGCGCAATCGTTGCGATAACACTCGTAACATTATTGGGAATTGTACGCGCGATAGAAAGCAAACCCATTTCATAATCGCCAACAAAAATGTTAGCAACTGTCAAATCCAAGCCTCTCAACAAAACAGTGCTGATGCTCGTTAATGCCATCCATGATCCGGACTTTGCCAACTCAACAGCATATTTCCTTTTTGCTTTACTTGGGTCTATTTTGAGTTCCGGTGTCAGCCTTTTGGTAAGGCTCATGTTCATGATAGAGATAACTGCTGTTGCAATCAATGTCGCTAATGCCACCCAATAAATACGAACAGAAATTAAATTCAGGAAAACTACAACTAATGCAAACCGTATCAAATATTGAATGATATTTCGGATGCCCTGAATGTCTGTTCTGTTCGTAACAAATGTCGATGTTGTAAAAACAAGTGTCAACAACGAAATAATATAGGAGCCAAAAATCAGGGCGAACGTCAACTTCACATCAAAAACGAGTGATGTCGGTATCGACAGGACCTTATCCAAATTAGGAACAAGCAAGACTCCTGCAAGTCCTAAAACTGCTGAAATTGCAATATTGGCAGCAATCAAACTATTAAAATAGTAGTTTGCCGTTTCATAATCCTTTTTATAAAAAGAGTTTGCAATAAATCTGGACGCTACCGAGTTGAACACCGTTGCAATGATTGCAGCATATGACACAAAATCATTAGCCAAGCCTATAAATCCATAGGCCGATGCTCCAACCTTACTAACAATGAGCGGAGAGATATAAAAACTAATAAAGAACTGCACAACAAATGCAAAAACATTCATGGCAATGTTTTTATAGCTTTGTTTCTTTCCCATATTTGCCTTCATCTATCAGCATTTTCTCCTTTCTCATTTGTTTAGTATCTGACAAACCAATTCTGTGGTTTTAGATGATTCTTTTTTAAATTCGGCCTTCTTAATTGCAAGAAGACTCTTATATTCATCGTAATTGGACATCATACCTTCAAATTTATTACTAAGACTGTTTGCGGAGAGTTCACTAATTGGAAGGCAATATTCCAAAAGCCCCGCTTTCTTCATAAATCCTTGCATCTTCTGCTCATACGATACAGACACAAACGGTGTTCCCATCTTGGCAGAGAAAATATTGGAATGATATCTCATACCGACAACTGCCTTGATTTTACTGATAATAAATTGCTGGAAATAGCAATCATATTTATCGCTCATCACATAGCAGTTCTGAATAGCAAAGGACTTCATATAGACATAATCATTAGCTTCACTAAAGAGTTGTGGAATAAATAGAACTTTATATCCCACTCCCGTAATTTTCTTGATAAACTCCGTAAATGTTTCTCTGATATTTTCCTTTGTCTTTCCGTCACCTTTATATAGTGAATTCCACTGCAGATCTGTTATAGTGATACCGATAACATTTTGACCATTACCAACAAAGTCTCTCAGCTCTGTATATTCATTAAATTTCTTCTCATTTTCATTGATGTCAATATCATGCTGAAATGCAGAATCTAGTGTAACAATAGGATTAGTTAAAGGAACAAATTCTTTAACCATTTTTGCCGAGATATCTTCACGCAGACAAATTAATGAGGCACCTTCTAGTATTTCTTTTCTGACTGGATTTCGTTCTGCATTTTTAAACGGTCCCATCGAAGGCGCGTAGAAAGCATATGGAACACCCGCTTTTTTTACAGCCAGCAATCGTCTTAACTTAATCGTTTCCTGCGGCATATAGATATCACCAATGGACGGACCACCCGGTGCATGCAAAACTATATCTGCACCATTAATTGCTTTATAAAATGCTTTTGCCCCACTTGTAAGATTGATTTTACCTTTTGTTTCAATAGAAATCTGCTCCTGAATTCTTCTTTTCTTTCCACCAATAGGAAAAGGCGGAAGAACCTTCACATGCTCGTTTTCCGGGAAACTTCCAAATTCGCCCAATGCCCTCTGTACATATATGTCAGCAGATGGATATTTAACCCGCAGCTCATCAATCATTGCTCTTATTGCCGCTTCATCGCCACGGTTATCCCAGTGGCAATTTATAATTACTATTTTCATATAATCTCCTAATATAACACACTTGCGTTCAGCTTAAGTACCGCTTTCCTTTAAAAGCAGTTTTTTAAATGCTTCTGCTGACTCCAAAGCATACCGTACTTTATTAATATCCCGTTTACGATTCGATTTCCACGCTGCATTCGAAGATGAATCCTCTTTATGAAAAACCTTCAATTCTGGAAGATACACTGTTGTCAGTTTTTTTTGCTGTGTAAGATAAAATAAAATATCTTCTTCCATATACAAAAATGTCTCCGGATAGAAGCCATCAAAGTGCTTGAAGTATTCTTCAGAAAAGCACAAAAAACACCCGTGTAGCTGAACATTGTATTCTCTATGCAGATATTGTTTATGCCTATCATCTTTTATATTCGTTTTATATACTCTGTTTTTTAGTGCAGTCCAAATAGCATAAATCTTTCGTAGCTTCCATCTGCAGAGGAAAAGATTCTTCTCATATTCTGCAATTTTCTTTTCAAGCTCACATAGAGATAACGGTTTATTCGTCCCTGGGTTATCGCTGCATCTTCCGTCTGCCGTATATACCATCGGCCCTAAAACAGCAAATTTCGATTCGCAAAATTCATGCTCTATAAGTTCAATCGTATTTTCTTGTAACAGCACTATGTCATTGTTTAGAGTCACTATATATTTCGGGTCATATTTATTTCGTGCATATGCAATTCCAACATTATTTCCTCTTGCAAATCCAAGATTATTTTCCAAGATGAGCAGGTCTATATCCTTGTCTTTCTCATATTTCTCCATTAGTTGCTTTCCTGATTTATTAGGCGAAGCATTATCAACAATAATTATTTGGTATTCACCATCAGCACAACATCGCCTAATAGAAGATACACATTCAACTGTATCGTCCGTTGTCAAATAGTGTAAAACAACAAATACCATTTTTTTCATAATTTACCTCAAGAGCCCAATATGGGGGACGAAATACATTTGCAATCTTTCCATATATTTTTCAGACAAATCTTCCAAATCATTTCTTAATTTGGTTATAATTCTTTTTACCACTATTTTTCTCCTGCGCACCTCTAATTCAAGCATCCTTTCTTCCATGCTTCAAGAAAAACAGATAGTAATAAAGTGCGCGGTAATATGCATAGCAATATCTGTTCTTCTTCATTTCCTGAAAGTTTTCAGTTCTTTTCTTTTTGTCATTATAATTTTTTAAATACAGTTGTTCCGCAAACTTGTACTCAACATTCCGAACTTCTTTTTCTGTTAAAATGTTATAATGTTTTCTGCATCTATCTCTAAACAATGCCAATCCAAGCTTTGATTTCTCGCTTGTCGAAATACTGTTAGAACTTTGCACATGATAAATTGATAGCACTTCTGGAACCACATCAATATTCATTCCCGCTTCTAACAGCTTCAAAATCAAAGTTGAATCCTGCTTGGATGGTACATTGTCGAACCCTCCAATGCTATTCAAACTGTCTTTTCTACAAAGCCACTGTGTAGTTGCTGCAATCGTCCCATCTAAAAGAAACTCTCTTAAACAATTTCCACGATAATTGTTTTTATCATAGACAACATCGTTATTATTGCTATCATCAAATACGGTTTTCGAGTAGCAATAAACCAATGATACGTTATGGTTTTCCTCCAAAAATTTCACTTGTTGCTCGATCTTGTTTGGCAAAATCTCGTCATCATCATCGAGGAACGCAACATAAGTACCATTGCTATTACGGAGTCCTATATTCCTTGCCTCCGCACCACCTACGTTCTGCGGATTATTGATTAGTCTGATTCCATTTTTTACGTCGCCATAATTTTTAATCGTTTCTTTAACAATTTCCGCGTTTTCCGTCGTAGGAGCATTGTCGTTTACAACGATCACCTCAATATTTGTGTAGGTTTGCCCCTTAACACTATCTAAAGCCCGCTGTATTGTTTTTGATCTACCATAAGTAGGAATCACAATGCTTACTAATTTTTCCATTACTCAATCTCAACCTTCCACTCATTCAGTGTATATTTTTTCTTGGCTGCCTTGTTTATCAATTCGATCAGGAGCACCACAATTATATAAACAATCTGTGTATCAGGATATGCCGTCAATCCATTATACGTTGCAATCAAAAAGAAGTACGCACCTATACATGCCGCTCCATACAAATTTTTCCTTTTCAGCAATTCATAACAAGGAATCAGAAGCATCAATGCAATATATGCGATAAATCCTATTACGCCCACTTTAAAAAGCAGACAAAGAATCGGAAATTCCGTTGCAATTCCAGCTGTTCCAAAGTCCACGAAGCGGTGGATATATTCAAAGAATCCATCGCCGATACCATAAAACAAATTAAACTTCAACACTTTCATATCGAACAGCGTTTGCCACGCACCGAATCGTCCTGTCGAAAACTCTTCCGTGCTCAGCCTTCCCAACAGGATATTGAAAAATCCTGCAAAGTACAAGGCAAATGCCCCAGCGATCAGAGCAATCATATATTTGATTTTCTTTATGTTAAACACAATTAAAAGCACGGACAGTATCAAAAGTCCAGTCTTGCTTCCGGTAGAGATCACACCTATCACAGCCACGATATGCATTATGATTGGCGTCTCTGTTTCGTCAAAGAAAGAGTGTTTATAAAACGCATTCAAAATATAATAGCCAACATATATAACGTCGGTAAACAGGTAGTGTCCGAGATAGGACGCATATCTTGATGTGAAAAGCGATTTGCCTCTTGGCACCCAATTTGCAATACAGGTCAGCCAGTTATCTGCCAATGTTCGCATAATCAAGGAGCCTGTCAGCAAATCTACAAGGTATATGATAAAAATCAAATATACAAACTTGTTATATGTCTGAATCAATTTCTTTATCTCGTTTTTCTCAAGCGAGAGCGCGTTATTGTCAACTACAAGCACCAACAAAGACATTGTGTTCATAAAGAAGTACATTCCCCATTGATGCATGGACACATTGTTTATCATGTCGCTTAAAAGGGTAGCTATCAGAAAAAACATCCAAAGGAACATCTTTTTTACGTCAATGTTCCTGAAGTATTTTTTTAGTAAAATGCACATTCCAAGCAGAAACAAAAAGCTAACATATTGAAATGTCGGAATTGTGCTCACACGAATCGTGTAGCCAAAAACAAAGATAGACAATATCATCAGCTTAATTGCTGTATATGTGTTGATTTTGATTTTCACCGCAGCACCCCCTTTACTTCACCCGCCGCACAACAGCAACTAAAATCGCCGGAACACTCAGAAATTTATCATTGCATTCATTCCACAGGTTTTTCAGCTTTTCTCCACCATAAAGTCCATAGCGATAATATCTGACACACTCTTTTGCCCGAATTTTCAGCGGTATATCCTTTGCGGTCAAATCAAAGTTCGCACAAAAGCAGTGAGTTTTCCAGTTTTTCTTCACAATTTCACGCATGTTATTTGTGAGGCCATCCTGTAAATATTCACACAAATAAATCACTTGATTAAACCATCTAAATTTCAACCCCATTTTGCTCAAGGAAGTCCACAGATACGATTCTTCCATGAACTTTTCTCCTTCAATTTTGGGGAATGGAATATTTTTTATGATCTCGGTATAGACAACTTCCGCACGATCTCCCTGAATTTTGTATTTATAACGATATTCCAAAGAGGTTGCATCGATATAGGTTCCCATGAGATTTTCCAGTTCTGACTGGCTATATTGTTCGCCAGGGCTTTTTATTGGAAATCCCTCAAAGTTTCCCTTCAAGCCAACAACTCCGGCAAAACTATCCATCCCTGCTATTTCTTTTTCTGTTTTTTCAATAGCTTCAATAGCGTTCGTACTCAGCGCATCATCTGAATCAACGATGAAAAAGAGTTTACCCATTGCAATCTTTGCGCCAACATTGATTGCAATATGTTTTCCCTCATTTTCTTTTTTTACATACCGAATATTGAACAAACTGTTTTCCCGGATAAATTCTTGAACCAAACTTTCTGTATTATCGGTCGAGCCATCATCCACGATCAACCACTCAAAATCATATTGTGTTTGTTTTCTTAATGATTCATATAGGCGCTGCAAAGTATAAGCTCGATTGTATGTAGGGGTAAACACCGTTATATACGGTTTTCGTGTTGACTCATTCATGATTTCCTCTTATTTTTCGCTTTATCTTTATGATGATTGACGTAATCTCAGGGCCGATAAGCTTTTGAATCTTCTTTTTACGCTGCGTTTTTTTATCCGCCCAAGAGCACGCATAATGATGAATCGAAACAGTGTTTTGCGTTATTTTTATCTCACCTGTTTCACAATTCATTGGATCAAAATAGTCTGACGGATAAATCGTCACTCCCGCAATGGTTTGCTTCTTGTCCTCTTCAACAAATCCATGGCGTTTCAAAATGTCGGTTACATACTGCACTACAGTATTCAAATTATAACTTCCATCTAAATTCTTAAAATGGATTGTATTATAAAATTCCAATATTTCTTTATAAAGCCCTAGCCCGGGGGCAACCCCGAGCCCTAGCCCGGGGTTGCTCTGGGATGCGCTTCCAATTTTTTCAATTCCCATAAATGGGCCATTTTTTAAAATTTCATCAAGAGGCTGAAGAATTTCAACATCCGTGTCAAAGTATACGCCACCGTATTCATACAATATTTTAAAGCGTGCATAGTCACTGACAAACGCCCACTTTTTCGCATCATAAGCTTCCATTGCATACTCACATGATGAAAAATCAAAATTGGATTCATTCCATTCTCTGATTTCCCAGTCAGGGCAATACTTTTTCCATGAATCTATATATTTTTTGTACTCATCAGGAAGAGGTTTTCCTCCGAACCAGCAGTAATGAATAATCTTAGGAATGTTCTGCATTTTGCTTAAGCTCCTCAATTTTCTGCAAGAATATCCGCGATACGCCGACAAGCAAAACCATCGCCATAAGGATTGCTTGCCTTGCTCATTTTTTCATACTCGTCGTTATCTGAAAGAAGTCTGCTAAACTCTCTATAAATCGTTTCTTCCTCAGTACCAACCAGTTTCAATGTTCCAGCAGCAATTCCCTCTGGGCGTTCCGTCGTATCCCGCATCACCAGAACGGGTTTTCCAAGGCTGGGAGCTTCCTCCTGGATTCCGCCAGAGTCCGTAAGAATCAAATAGCTACGGCTCAGGAAATTATGGAAATCCAAAACCTCAAGTGGCTCAATAATATGGATGCGGTCATCTCCGCTCAGAATACTATTGGCCGTTTCTCGAACAACAGGATTCATGTGAATGGGGTAAATTGCTTTGACATCGGGATGTTCATCCATAACACGCCGAATAGCACGGAACATATGCTGCATAGGTTCGCCTAAGTTCTCACGACGATGCGCAGTAATCAAAATCAATCTGCTACCTTTAGCCCATTCCAATTCAGGATGTGTATAGTCTGCGCGAACAGTCGTTTTAAGAGCATCAATCGCAGTATTGCCCGTCACATAGATGCTTGCCGCATCTTTTCCTTCTTTTAGCAAGTTCTGCTTGGATTGTTCTGTGGGCGCAAAATTATATTTACTAATAATCGACACTGCTTGACGGTTGAACTCTTCTGGATACGGACTATAAATATTGTAGGTACGCAACCCTGCCTCAACATGACCTACCGGGATTTGCAAATAGAAACACGCAAGTGCTGTTACAAACGTCGTGGAAGTATCACCATGTACCAAAACCACATCTGGCTTTTCTTCTGTCAGAACATCCTTGATCTTTTCAAGAATAGAAATTGTAACATCAAACAAGGTCTGCTTATCTTTCATAATAGACAGGTCATAATCAGGCTTTACATTAAAGACTTCCAGTACCTGATCCAGCATCTGGCGATGCTGGCCTGTAACACAAACAACCGTTTGGATATTACTTCTCCCTTTTAATTCGTTTACTAAGGGACACATTTTGATTGCTTCCGGACGTGTACCAAAAACAAGCATTACTTTTTTCATTTTTAATTCTCCTCTAAAACCCCAAATGTCTTTTTAATCATAACTTCTTCCGTATAACTGTGCTTAAAATCATCATACGCCTGCTCGATAATTTGAATCTGTTCTTTCGGATTCTTTGCAATACTTTCCAGAATAGTTCCAAGCTGTTCGACGTTTCCCATATCAAACAAATAGCCATTCACTTGATTTTCTATAATATATGGGATTCCTCCGACATTACTGCAAACTAGCAGCACCTTTGCATTCATTGCCTCTGGAATAGTAAGAGGAAACGCTTCATAGAGCGATGGTAGTACGAGAACATCATATTGCGGAAGCAGTTTGCGAACTTCACTTGAAAAGCCCATGAAATGAATCTTATCATCGCCGGCAGCAAGTTCTTTCAAGCTTCCCAAAAGACTTCCATCACCGTAGATATCACATATATAATCCACATTTTTCAACCTTTTCAGTGCCGAAATCAAATATTCGCATCCCTTGACTTTTTCCAATCTTCCCACATAGCATATCCGCAAAGGTTCTATTTCATTTGACCTCAGACTTTTTTCAGCATAATGGATTTCCTTTACACCATTTGGTATTAAGTAAATTTTGTTGCTCTCAATTCCTCTTTCTAGCAGTAGTTTTTCAATTGCCTTGGAGACAACAATTACTTTTTTACTTCTATGGAGGCAGTAGTTTTCTAATGCAACAAATGCTTTTCTTACCAGTCTAGGTTTATCGGCTCTATCGACATCTGCATTACTATGAACTGTTGTCACACGTCGTATTGGTAGATTCATCAAAACTGCAAAAAGTCCAGAATTGATGCCATTAACATCTATGACATCTATCTTTTCTCTCAGCAGAAGTTTTCTTGTTCTTTTTATATCACTGTATGAAAAATCCACCCCATGAATTTCCGCCTTTATTTGGGAATCCATAATAGCCTGTTCAAATTTACTTTTCTTTTTGGTCAATACGACTGCTTCATTTCCAGCCGCAACCCATCTTTCTATCAAAACAAGAAGGTAGTTTTCTGCACCACCAAAGTGTTTTCCCAAATCAATAAAGGCACATTTCATCCTGAAAACCTCAAACCATTTTAATTTCTCATTTTAATCTCTTTTGCCGGGATACCTCCCACAACGGCATATGGCGCGACATTTTTTGTAACAACAGCGCCAGCTCCAATAACAGCACCTTTTCCAACAGTGACCCCCGCCAAAATTTTTGCGCCGTATCCGATCCATACATCATCTTCGATTGTAATTTGTTTCTCGTATGCACCCTGTTGATTCATCGGCACATCCGTTCTTGAAATATTATGATTTGCCGCAATCAGTGCCACATAAGGAGCCATCATAACATTTTCGCCAATTTGTACCGGCCCTTGGATATAGCAGAAATCTCCTATTCCAGAATTATTTCCTAAGCGCATTTTAGACGAAAGATGTGCTCTTCTTCCTATGTCCACATTCTTGCCGCAATAATCAAAATACAACTTCCCGCAGAAAGCTCGAATTTTCTGCGAAATCATCCAACGATGTCCCATCCCATAATGTGGTAGTACCCCCCCCCGAATGAGTAAAGGATATAACCAAGCGCCTTTGCTATTTTATTCATTTTCCTCAGCCTTTCCATGATGTTTTTCTTTGATAATCGCTGCTATAAATTTCCAGTTTCCAACAAAATATCTCTTAAACAATCTTCTTGGTTCCTGCATCACTCGGAAAAGCCATTCAAGATTAGCCCGTTGTACCCAAAGCGGCGCTCTTGGTATATTTCCTGAAATAACATCAAAACTACCGCCAACTCCCATGAAAACAGCATCGTTTCCTTCACTTTGCAAATACTCAATCAAGTATTCTTTCGTTGGCGATGTTATTCCAACAAAAACGATATCCGGTTTTTTGTCTTTTAACTCTGCTGAAATATCCGGCCAATCTTTCTCCTTAAAATAGCCATTATGTATTCCCGCTACTTTAAGATTTGGATGTCTCTTTTTCAGGACTTCACTGGTTTCCTCAACCACTTTTTGTTTTGCACCAAGCAAATAGATGCTGTATCCCTTTTCTTCACTTAATGCTACCAAGCTTTGCATCAAATCCACTCCAGCTACTCTTTCTGGTAATGGTTTTTTTAGGTACTTACTTGCCAGAATTACTGATGCACCATCTGCGTTTATCACACCACAGCTATTAACAATTTCGCGCATCTTCGCATTCTGGTTTACTTCGTTGATTTTGTCAGCATTGACACCCATAAGATGCAATGGTGTCTTTGTCTGCACATATTTTTCAACCAAAGCAATCGTTTCATTAACGTTTAATACATCAATCTCTGTATTTAAGATTGTAATTCGAGGATTATCTCCAAGTCTTTTTTCCTGGCATATTGTAGTTTGCATTTATCGTTTCTCCGACCTTATTTTTTGACTGCATAGCCTTTATCGTTGATTACTTTAATCACTTCGTCCACATACTTCTGGCAGACATCATGGTCAGGTGCTTCCACCATAACACGCACCACTGGCTCAGTACCGGATTCACGCACCAGAATACGCCCAGTATCGCCCAGTGCTTCAGCAACTTTGTTGACTGCTTCCTGCACAGCCGGGTCGTTCTGTGCTGCCTTCTTGTCCGTCACACGGATATTCTCCAGCACCTGCGGATAGATCTTCAGCGGTGCTGCCAGCTCACTCATCGGCTTCTTTTTAGCCAGCATGACTTCCATCATCTTCAGGCTGGTCAGGATACCGTCGCCAGTACTGGCGTACTTGCTGAAAATGATATGGCCACTCTGCTCGCCACCAATGCGGCAGCCGTTCTTAGCCATGTATTCGTAGACATACTTATCGCCAACAGCAGTCTTGGCATAGCCGATGCCCTGCTCATCGAATGCTTTGTACAGACCAAAGTTGGACATAACTGTGGTAACAACGGTGTTGGTCAGCAGTTTTCCGCGTTCTTTCATGTAGCAGCCATAGATGTACAGAATGTGGTCGCCGGTAATAACATTACCTTTCTCGTCTACACACAAGCAGCGATCGGCATCGCCATCATAGGCGAAACCAACATCCAGACCTTTCTCAACAACAAACTTCTGCAAGCCCTCAATGTGAGTAGAGCCTGCGTTGTTGTTGATGTTCAGACCGTTGGGCTGGTTATTGATCACATAGGTGTCTGCGCCGAGTGCGTCAAAGACGGACTTTGCAATGTTCCAAGAACTACCGTTAGCACAATCCAAACCAACTTTGATGCCCTTGAAGGAGTAGATGCCCAGAGAGATCAGGTAGCCCATATAGCGGTTGCGGCCTGCCACATAGTCCACAGTGCAGCCGATATGCTTCCGATGCGCAAAAGGCAGTTCCGGCCAGTCCTGGTCAAACACATGGAGCTTGCCATCAATGTAGTCCTCTACCAGCAGCAGAGTCTCTTCCGGCATCTTTTCGCCGTAGCAGTCGATCAACTTGATGCCGTTGTCGTAGTACGGGTTGTGGCTGGCAGAGATCATAATGCCACAGTCAAAATCATCTACACGGGCGATGTATGCCACAGATGGGGTGGTGGTGACATGGAGCAGATAGGCATCCGCACCGGAAGCCGTCAAACCAGCCACCAGACTGTATTCAAACATATAGGAGCTGCGGCGGGTATCCTTGCCAATGACGATGCGGGCGGGTTCGTTATCTCCATTGCGCTCACGAAGAGCATTGTAATACCAGCCAAGGAAACGTCCCACCTTGTAAGCGTGGTCGGCTGTTAAAATAATCCCAGCTTCACCACGGAAGCCGTCGGTTCCAAAGTATTTACCCATTTTTCTCCTCTTTTCTTTTACTTAATCTCTCTGGAAAATATCTCTCGTGTAAACTTTTTCCTTTACATCGTCCAAGCACTTGTCATAACGGTTTGCAATGATGGCGTGGCTCATTTCCTTGAATTTTTCCAAGTCATTTACAACCACAGAACCGAAGAAAGTCTCTCCGTCCTTCAAGGTCGGCTCATAAATAATGACCGTTGCGCCCTTCGCCTTGATGCGCTTCATAACGCCCTGAATAGAACTCTGGCGGAAGTTATCAGAATTAGACTTCATCGTCAGACGATAAACACCGATAGTTACAGATTTTTCCTGATCCTTGCTATACTCGTTATCCTCGTCATAGCCGTAATAGCCAGCCAGCTTCAGAACACGGTCAGCGATGAAATCTTTTCTCGTGCGGTTGCTTTCCACAATTGCTTCGATCAGGTTTTCCGGCACATCAGCATAATTTGCGAGCAATTGTTTAGTATCTTTGGGCAGGCAATACCCGCCATATCCGAACGAGGGATTGTTATAGTGACTACCAATACGAGGATCAAGGCAAACGCCATCAATGATCTGCTGGGTATTCAGCCCCTTGCTTTCTGCATAGGTGTCCAGCTCATTGAAATAAGCAACACGCAGAGCCAGATAAGTATTGGCGAACAGCTTGACCGCCTCAGCCTCAGTAAAGCCCATGAACAGCGTGTCAATGTTCTCTTTGATTGCACCTTCCTGCAACAGACCAGCAAACTCATGAGCAGCTTCTACCAGACGCTCATCGTTCAGGTCAGTTCCAACGATAATGCGGGAAGGATACAGGTTATCGTAAAGAGCCTTAGATTCACGCAGGAATTCCGGACTAAAAATGATATTCTTGCTGTTGAACTTTTCTCTTACACTTGCCGTATAGCCCACAGGAATCGTGGACTTGATAACCATGATGGCGTTTGGGTTATATTCCATAACCAACTTGATTACAGCTTCAACCGCAGACGTATCAAAGTGCTGGGTCTTGCTGTCATAGTTAGTAGGAGCCGCAATCACAACAAAATCCGCATCGCTATATGCAGCTTTTGCATCCAGCGTTGCGGTCAAATTCAATTCCTTTTCTGCCAAGTATTTTTCAATATAATCATCTTGAATCGGAGATTTCTTGTTGTTGATCATATCGACCTTAGCCTGCACAATATCGACTGCAACTACCTGATGATGCTGGCTCAGAAGCACTCCCAGCGAAAGCCCTACGTATCCCGTGCCGGCCACAGCGATTTTATAATTTTTCATAGTTCTGTTCTCCCTCACTAATTTTTTATTTAATAAAACAGCAAACAAGCCCACGGCGGATTACTCCAATGGCAATCCACCGTAGGCTCGATTCGTTCTCCTTATTTTTTACTTGCTGCTCATTTTGTGGGTCAAAACAGAGCTGCGCCAAAGCCTCCCACCTATAACCTCTGGATTTCAGCTTCTCCGCAGTCTGTCAGCAAATAAACACTTTTGTTGAACGAGTCGAGCCGCCAAAACCCTTTAGTTATCGTGGTATTTCTTGGTTGACCCTATTATATCTCTAGCCCCTTTCTTTTCTATCGTCGGGACACACTTCTGTCGGATTCCCTCATAGTTCGTGTTAGCAATATCATCATACTCTGCACCGCTTACATGATGCCCTGACCGGTTGTAGCAGGTCACCTGACAGCCTTGCTGTGCCATCCGCGTGCACAGCTCCTTTACAACGATCTCCACGCCGCCCTCTCTTGACAACCGCTTCTGTCCAAATACCGCAATTCTAAGGTCTTTCTCCATCTCGTCTCTCCAACCGTATTCCTTCCATGTACTATTTTTTACTCCCCACGCCCCAGCAGGCACACCTTGAATGTCTTAAAAATAATCTTCCAATCCACCCAGAAACTGCGCTCCTTGACATACTTCACATCAAGATCCATCCACTCCTCAAAAGTGAGGTCATTGCGGTGCGGGGCGATCTGCCAGTAGCAGCTCAGGCCGGGGGTCACATACAGACGCTGCTTTTCGTAGTCGCCGTACTGTTCCACCTCTCGGGGAAGTGCCGGGCGGGGACCCACGATGCTCATATCACCCTTCAGGATGTTCCACAGCTGCGGCAGCTCATCGATACTGGTCTTGCGGATAAACTTGCCTACGCGTGTAATGCGGGGGTCGTCCTTGATCTTGAACACAGGGCCATCCATTTCATTCTGGTCCAGCAGGTCGTCCAGTTTTGCCTCTGCGTTGGGGCACATGGAGCGGAACTTATAGAACTTAAAGGGCTTTCCGTTACGTCCGATGCGCTCCTGACTAAAGACAGGACCCGCAGACGGATCGTCGACTACAATTGCGATGGCAGTAGCCAGCATGACAGGCGACAGCACCACCAGTGCCAGCGATGACAAGATCACGTCCTGCGTCCGACGCCCGATCCAGTACAGGCGATGGTCGCGCAGATTTTCCTTGCGGTCAACTTCGACTTCTTTATCGATTCCGACAGTATTCGTAGCCATTTTTTCTCCTCACATAAATCCTTATCTATGCACTTCTTATCGTCATTCGTTTTATCGCAATTTTCAGAAATAGTGCCCTATCAACACGGCATATTTGCGATATGCAGTTTGCGGATGTTGCTTGCGCATTAAAAACACAAACTGCTATAAAGTAATCCCTTTAACTCACACCGTTCCCGCAAGCACCTTCCTTTTAGATAACCGTTCCTCTTTTCCTAAAACCGGCAGACCGTTATTCCTGATCTCCGGGCAAGCAAAAGCCCTCGGACGACAGCTTCGCCCAAGGTCATTTCAAATGCAATGTGGCCGTAATGAAAACCAGAACGTCATGCTACAGCTCAAGCGCCGCATGTGCATTGATTCCAGTATGCAATATTTCACATTTTTGTAGAACCTCAACAAGCCCACTTCATTTTCACCTTTGCGCATCACGCCAGCAAGGGAAACAGCAGTGGGCTTTTTATTTTGATCTATCACATGATTGTTCGCAAACAGACATAAGCCCACTGGATTCACCTCCTTACCGCAATCAAGGCGTATCCTTCCATCTCAAAACGGAAGATACCAGTTCTTCTACATGGCCGTCTGAATTCTCTTATTATTCTATCATGGTTATATCTGGGAATCAATAGAAATCCGAGGAAATGTATCCATCCATGTTTTAGAAAAAAATGCGATTCAGCCAGAACTTTTTTGCACATTGCCCAGTTTCGCATGAAAGTTCCAGATGAAATCACTGATGGACAAAATGTGTGGTCATATAGTTGTCCAAGGCGCTGGAGAGTGCAGTCAGGTGTGATAGCCGCTCCGATGTAATGACAGCCGTCAAATAGAACGCGCCCCTCGCACTGAAAAGCCGGTTTATGCCGTCACATTGATCAGGAGTTCTGACGAGGCATATCGCACAGTACTACATAATTTTTATTCTCTTCCCTGCTGCCCCTATTATATATAGGTATAACTTGCATCCCGTCACTGCAGCTACCACCTGCTCTAAATCGGGCTATTTGTTCACGCAAAAAAGCCCCTGCCGATCACATTTCTGTGAAAGACAGAGGCCTTCTGATGCTAGATTTTAATCAGGGCTGGGGAGATGGAACAACTATCTTATTCTACCGGGTCAGTGTCCCCTTCCAGATTTTTAACTACCCCCGGAGTGCCTGATGCGGCGTTTTCCTGCTGCATTCTGGCACATACAGCTTCGTAGATATAGGCGTTTACGCTTTGCCCCGCCTGTTTCGCTGCCTGCTGGATAGTTGCTTTTTCTCCTTTGGGCACCGATAGCTCCAAACGGTCATAATTATTTTTCACATATTTGTGAACTGCACGTTGTTGTGCTGCACTCGTCTTTGCCATTGATTTTTTCCTCCCGTACATTATAGTGCTTATTATAGCATCCGTCACCTATTCTCGTGAATATACATTTTGCACAAATTTACACCCAAATCATTGTACAACATTCCATCTTGATATATTCCCGTGAATAGTTTATACTCATGCCATCGGGATCACCGGTTCTCACATTCGACCATTCACCCAACGATTTGAAGAGAGGTACGCACATGAGTATCAACGTTTTACTGACCCTTGTCGAGCAGTACAAGGAGGCCGCTCAACTGATCGAGGCCGCACAGGCTGAACAGGAACAGCTGAAGATCCAGATCCGTGAGGCACTGGCTGAGCGCTCCACCAACTATCTGGAAGTAGGCTGCCACAAAGTCCGCCTGTCCGATTTCTCTAGCACCCGACTGGACAGCAAAGCCATCAAGGCGGTAGCGCCCGACCTGTACGACCAGTACAGCAAAACCGTCACCGGCACCCGTTTGAGCATCACCTGAAAAAGAAAAACCCCATACAGCGCGCACCGTCCAAAGTTTGCGCTGTACAGAGCCCGACACACCCGCCGGGGCGGGCTACACCAATATTATACCTGTCCCGGCCTTTTTTATCAAGAGAAAGGTTCGAAAAATCATGAAACAGACTGTCAAAACCTCCCGCGCTGCTGGTCAGCTGGAAAAGATGTTCCGCGAGCTCAACAAGCACTACTTTGCAGGCAAACTGCCCGAGCCCATCATCAGCCTGAAAAAGACCCCGTCCGCATACGGTCATATCACCTGTTCCAAGGTCTGGCAGGCAGGCGGCGAGAACAAGTATGAGATCAATATTTCGTCGGCTACCCTTGACCGTCCCATCGAGGAGACCGCATCCACCCTGCTGCATGAGATGGTGCATGAGTACTGCATGGAGACCGGCATCAAGGACACCAGCAACAACGGGGTCTATCACAACCGGCGCTTTAAGGAGCAGGCCGAAGCACACGGCTTGACTGTCGACCACCACGAAAAGTACGGCTGGACCATCACGAGCCCGTCCGAGGAGCTGTTGGACTTCATCATCTTCCAAGGCTGGCAGGATATTCAGATGGGCGAGCGGTTGGCATGGTCGGATATGGCGGGCACCGGAGCAGGCAGCAAGGCACCCGGCAGCAGTCAGACCGGCGCACCCAAGCCTCCCAAAGCAAAGAGCAGCACCCGGCGGTGGGTATGTCCCAAGTGCGGAACCATCATCCGGAGCACCAAGGACGTGCGGGTCATCTGCGCAGACTGCATGGAGCTGTTCGTGAAGGCTGACTAAATCACAGCAGGACAGAGAGCGAGGGCACGAGTGAGAGTAGTGCTATATATAAAAACAGGAGGCTCCTCATGGATACTTATAAAATCGCTATTGACACCTTTCTTGCCGAGACGTCTGAGTGCAAAGCCAGTGGGTGCGCCGTTTTTTCCGGGGCAGACATCGCATTCCAAGACATCCAGCTGCACACGCACCGGAACAAGTCAGAGCTGCATTTCATGGCCGAACACACCATGCTTTCCATCCCCCTTGCCAGTATCCTGAGCATTGAAAAGTTGGTATTGCGGGATATCCAGTCCACCGAGTATGAGATCATCACCAAAGAGAGCGGCACCATTACCCTTGACGTTGTTTAAAAATGCACCCGTAAAGACAGAGATCCGCCGGGCTGTGAGAGGACGCCCATTATTTAAAGGAGAGCAGCTATGACCATTATATCAGAACGTTTGCAGCACCTGCGCCTGACGCACGGCTATACCCAGACCGAGCTTGCCCGAACCATGGGTGTGACCCGCCGGGCAGTCTACGCATGGGAGCACGACAAATGTCCCGAGATCCCTCATCTGATCCAGCTTGCCCAATTCTATCAGGTGTCGACCGATTATCTGTTGGGGCTGACGGAGTGAGGTGCTCCCCGCCACCGGAGGCCTTACCGGATACTTTTTGCCTGCTATAGTGCGGTCAACCATCAGTCCGCGCGACAACAGCCAGAAAGATCCATATTTTTAACAGCACACTTGTAAGTCCATCTTATCGGATGCATCGTTTGGTAGACTTCAGGTACAGCAAAAGCAAACACACTTCAAAATACAGGAGGAAACTATTATGGCAGGCGCTTTTTCGTTATTTTTAGGCATGTTGGGTCTTGGTGCAGCTGGTGCAGTCAGCGCGGGACAGAACGCAAAAATCAAGAAGGCAGATTATCAGTATGGCGAGGAGCATGGCCTTCATGGCACCTCTGAGGTTCTACAAATGCGGGAGCGAGTGCGTAAAGAATGGTGGAGCATCTGCGGCAAAACCTACAACGCATGTGAGCGGCCTGCATCGAGTTACGGCGACCTCAGCAGAACCCCGTGGTGCTATCTGAAAAAGCGCTGGTTCATTGATCATCTGAACAAAAAGGGCATTCCTTATGATGATCTGGTCGTGGATGATGTTACCGGCGTTACCTTCTACGAGAGCCAGAAAAGAACGTCCCAAGCCTATATGAGAAAGCTGCGGTAATAGGCATCGCGCGTCATCGTCACCACTTCTATCAGCAGCAGGAGGCATTTATGGCTGAAAATAAATTCGTTGTCAAAACGGTATTCCATGATGAAAATGGAGATACTCTGCTTCGTGAAGATTACCGTGAAACACGAGAAAAAGCACAGGAGCTCAAGGATTTGGCTGATTTTGGCTATGCCGGACTTTTTGGCAAGGGTCAAACGAAAGTTACCACCGAGATCATTGAGCGCTGACACCAACCATCATTTCCTATAACAGCAACAGAGCTCTGCCGCTCAGCACGAGTAGCAGGGCTCCTTCTATTTTATACAGTATTCAGTCAGAAAGTGAACTTAAAAAGCCGCGTTTAATATCAGACAGCAGATATCCCGGCGGATTTGCGATTTGATTATGAGTCTCCCCGAAATTGTGGGGGAACAGTTTCATTCGACCACTTTTGGTCAAACGTTATTGGTTTTATAGAACATGGAGGACCGCTCATTTTTGAGCATACTCACTTGTGCGCACGGAGAACATGTTTGAGCACCATCTACATCTGCGCAAAATTGCGCACGCCCTTCTCTTGATGGGGTCAGTCTAAGCGACCTCATCTGAACTTATGTCGTGACAGGGGTGTACTGTTTGGTACAGGGTCGTGTATGGCAATTCTATCAGCGCAACAAAGCTTATCTTGAACCATTGAGCTCGTTAATCAGATTGATGATTAATGAGGTTGGAAACCATACGCAGACCATTTTGACCCACTTTCAGGGGTAATCAATTTGAGTACCCCCTTTTTTGGCAGCTTAAAATTCAGCCACGAAACGGTGTCCACAGTACAGGCGTTCTTATATTATACGGTAACACGATATATTTCGTTCGAGGTATACTTTTTTTAATGGCATCATATCAAAACAGAATCACACTGCAGCAAATGTTTTTCTCAACTATTTGAGATATTTCGCTCTGATCAAATCGTCGCCCATTTCTGATATGCGTCCTATTGGTGAAGGATTGATAAAGAGGAAGGTATTCGCTGGCGCTCATACCATTTAGATCAACTCCAATCTTGAAAAAGCTCACAGGTTCGCTTAGTCAAGATTTCCGTTGGCGTGATCATGTTAACCGAGCGTTTCTGTCCCGTCCTCATGCTTCGGCCGTTCAAGAAGCACTCGGCTAACACAACCACGCAAAAAATCAAATAAAGAAGTCGAATATAGAGCGACATCAGTGCCTATATTTTTCACTGTTCTATATAGTAGAGTGAATTTCGTAGGCATCAATTTTCTAATTTTGTCACCCACCAGACCATTTTCTTTTGTCCTGCTTCAAATCGCTTCTGCTTACTTCCAAGATCATATCCATAGCGCTGCAACCATTGACGCGCAAAGGTATAGCTTGGCAACGATTTCTCGGCGTGTCCATCTGCCTTGTTGTAGATGTGCCCCAGCTCAAAGAAGATTTTCTGCCAATCTTGATAGTAGCGTTCCTCATTCAGATGGTCATCCAGATACTCAAGCAGTGGCGGCGGTTCAAGGCGCTCTACTTTTGCAAGCAGGCTTTCATCGATCTTTTTCAGCAGCTCTGTCTGATACCCCTGTTCGAGCATTTGCAGCAGAAAAACACGTTCTACACGAGCCTGCAAGGTCGCACGTTTCCGCCAGCAGTATTCACCTTCCAGTGGGTCCAAAACGACTGTATGGCTTTTTTTCAGTATTTCCAGTGTTTCAGGCTGATGCAAATATGCCTTCCATGCCTTCTTGTCATCAAACCATTTCCGGTACGCCTCGACCGGCTCCAGCTGATACTTCTCGATTTTTTTAAGCGTTCCTTCCAGACGTTCTTTGGGGTAATGCAGCAAATACACCGCACAGGTATCCCCCTCATCCAAGGGACGTTTGCGGCCAAGGATCTGCGCATTAACGAGCGGGTTCCACAGTTCACTGACAATATATTTCAGCGCACGGTCTTTCATATCCACACCATTATAGAGGGTCGTTGTGGTCAGTGTGACCTGATGCTGCAGAACATTGCCCACGAGCACATCATCCAGTTTGTCAAATTCCTCCGCTTCCTGACGGTATTTGGAGCACAGGCACGCCACATCCTCTATGCCTTCTGCCTTCAGACTGTCCCGCAGTTTTCGCAGCTTGGCGATGGTATTCACAAAAACGAGGATCTTTTCTCCCGGCTGTACCCGGCGGATGATATCCAACTCGTCATCGTCACGGTAGAAGAACTTCACGCTTGACACAAACCGATAATCCATCGGCAGACGATAGTGCTGGCCCTCCGGGATCATTTTCCGCAGCTCCCAATAATCAAAGAAGGGGCGGGCGGTAGCGCTCATAAAGATGCAGGTCTTCGTTGTCCACAGCTCTTTAATGGCCTCATAGCTTGCATCCACATGATCGTTGAAGCTGGCATCCGTTACCATGTAGTGATACTCGTCTGACACGATATAATCAAACGATCTCAGATAAGTTTTAGCGGCATCTTCATTCCTTTGCAGGAAGGTTTCCAGCCACTGGTATGTTTCAACACGGATGGTGTGCTCATACTTGTTATCTATGGCGGGTTTGTTGACAATTCCTCCAAGCGCGGGATCATAGTCCTCGTAGGATACCTCTATACGCCCCAAACGGTTCACATCGCGCTCGATCTGGCTGCGCAGAGCTTCGCGATTGCACAGGATCAGGATACGCTTACGATGTTCATATGCCCACGGCAGCAATGTCTTCAGAATAAAATAGGTCTTGCCGGAGTTCGTACCCGCGTCAAACACCACGATCCCATGCCAGTTCTTGTAATCCTCGCCAACAAGATCTGTGATGTACTGTTTTGCAGGCTGTGGAGTTGCCCCGGCGGTTTCCGGTTCTTCCTCCGGCACAATGGGATCAAGCTGTTCGTCGGCCTCCTTTTTCTTTTTGCGAGAGGCCTTAATACAATCCAGAATCTCCTGCAGTTTTTGCTGTCGTTCTTCTTCCGTCAACGAGGCAGGGTCAATGTGCTGCTCCTGCTCATACTCCCGTTGTGCCTCAACCAGCTTCAGGTAGAAACCATCGAACGGCCAGCGCTTCTCTTCATCACTCATATTGATCCGCGTCTCCTTTTTTGGTTTCACTATACCATATCATTTCGTTTTGCTCAAGGGACATTGACCCATTTTTACTTTTCCTCCCCCCTTCCCCATCTTGATCTTATCTCCGTGGCGATTTTTGCGGGTCAGCTGCTCTAGGGGGTTCAGATCGTCGTAGTTGGCTCTCAGGTCGTCCGCATACAGCGCCACATACCGCCGGGTCATGGTAAGGTCAGCGTGTCCCAAAAGCTTTTGCAGACGGAACGGATCGCCGCCAGCTTGGATATACAGTTTGGCGTAGGTGTGCCGGAACAGGTGCATAGAGGTCTTATCCACGCCTCTGCTATGATTATAATTCCAAATCGCATTGCCGAGCGAATTCAGGGTCATCTGGTTGCCATACTCCGAGACAAACAACGGGGCTGTAGGGTCGCTGGTACGATGCTCCAGATACTCCTCCATGATCTTGACCAGTGCCTTAGAGAGCGGCACGATTTGCTGATTACGCGCCTTCATGTGGCGGAAAAACACTGTCCCGGCGGAAAGGTCCAAATCTCCGATCTGCAGGTTGAGCAGCGTGGATGCACGGCAGCCGGTACCAAGCAGGAAGTTGACAATGACCCAATTACGGTATTCGGCAAAGGAGCAGGTCTTGCAGTCCGGTTCCTTCAATAGCTTCTGCAGCTCATCGGTGGTGTAGGGTTCTTTGATCGGATCATCTGCACGCACCAGTCTGATCGGATACTTTTCCAGATAACCCTTTTCCATGCACCAGTACAAAAACGCACGCACCATGCGGAGGTTCGTATTGATGGTAGTATCGTGGAGCTGCTGGTCCTTCATATAGAAGATATAATCCTCTACCGTTTCCTCTGTGATGGTATGAATGGGCTGCTCTGTATCCCCCAGAAACCGAAAGAAGCTTCTGCCCTTTGCGGCGTAGAAGTCGAGCGAGCCTTGGGAGAGGTTCTTGAGCCGGTTGTACTTTTGGAACCTTTCAAAGGCCTGTTGGATGGTGGGGTTTGCCTTGGCAGCGGGTCTTAAATCACGATTACGCACGAGAGAGACTCCTCCTTTTTTCGCGAAAAATCCCTCTCGCCCGCTCAGCACTTCCAGAAAATGGAATAAAAAGAAAAAGCCCAGAATCATTCGAATCAACGAACAATTCTGAGCTTTCACATGCCGCCGACGGGGGTCGAACCCGTACTCTGTCTCCAGAAAGGGATTTTAAGTCCCTCGTGTCTGCCAATTTCACCACAG
>OGNI01000282.1_pt1 | contig 42325 bp, 38 predicted proteins | sample 1573421 | NCBI WGS metagenome assembly OGNI01 (sample SAMEA2581928, study PRJEB24529) | metagenome | biome: Human gut stool | place: China | collected 2011
GTAGACAATGTCTTCACTGAACTGAACTATCAAGACAACAATCAGTCTGTCTTCAGTTCTATAGCTGAAAATCTCAAGACAGTAATCGTAGTAGACAGAGTATCCTTCACTAATACTAGCTACATGTTCAATAGCTGCTTGTCTCTTACAAATCTAGACTTGTCTAACTTCGATACTAGCAAAGTGACAGACATGGAATGGATGTTCGGTGTCTGTTCGTCTCTTACAAACCTAGACTTGCATAGCTTTGATACTAGTAATGTGACAAGTATGGATTCGATGTTCTATGGCTGTTCGTCTCTTACAAACCTAGACTTGCATAGCTTTGATACTAGCAAAGTGACAAATATGTATAACATGCTCAGTAGCTGTCAATCTCTTACAACTCTAGACTTGTCTAGTTTTGATACTAACAACGTGACAAGTATGGATAGCATGTTCCAAGACAGTTCAGGTCTAACAACTCTAGACTTGTCTAACTTCGATACTAGCAATGTGACAGGTATGAATAACATGTTCGGTGGCTGTTCGTCTCTAACAACTCTAGACGTGTCTAACTTCGATACTAGCAATGTGACATATATGCGAGGCATGTTCGATAGCTGCTCAGATCTTACGCTAGACTGTTCTCATTGGAATGTAGACAAAGTTGCACTTTATGATCGTTTCAATCATAACGCACCCAAAGTCATACCACCAGTCTGGAAGAACTAGAAAGTTCACAGAAAGACTCAGAGAAATCTAGTCTCATGTGATATAATATAATTAATAAGAACGTTTCATCTGTATGAGAATGAGAGTCTGGCAATGGCAATAGCGTACAATTCGAAAGAAGATTCTGTCTTCCCTAGAGACATAGACCAGCATCTGCAAGTCCCAGCATCTCCAACAGTCGCTCGTCTTTCAGAAGCTGAGGCACCAGACGACTATGGTCAGCCATATGCGACTAACACTCATTCTCATACAGATTTGCATCATGCTGAGAACAATGCTATAAAGAAGCTAGAGATGTCTGTCATATGCGATGACAGCATCAATGTCATACATGACCATTCAGACGAATGGAACGCAGACTACAATGATGAGCATTTCAGACTTCATCCGTCTAACAAGCATGGCAGACATCTTCTAGTACAGAACAGCCATACGTTCACAGACCATAGCTATGCTACTACAGCTCAGGCGTCTAAGCCAGATTCTGATCTAGCAGGCATCCATCATTCTCTTGGTGACACAGACGGTCTTGGAGACTATCAAGCTGTGTCTGGCAAGCTATGGAAGAAGAAGAATCTTCCGGACGTTCCAGATTCTATGTTCGACAATCTGAACAAGCTTCCAGACAGATGGGATTCGACAGTCACTCCATATCCCGGTGACAATCTAGCAGACATCTTGGTCGCTCTGCTTGGAGTCTTGCATACTCACAACACTAAGCTTGACCAGTATGGAGACTCTATTGCTAAGATCAACAAGACTCTAGCAAGCTTGATCGAACATATCTGGGGCGATGTCAAGATAAATTCTGACGGCTCTATCAATTGGGGCAAGGGCACAAATATGCTCATTCCTCAGGGCGACTTGAACATCTTCTCTGGCGGTACTGCCGGTGACAATGTCTATTCCAATGCTATTCGTACTCGCAATACTGTCACTGACAACGATATCAGAACTAAGTAGTCTATCATGGCACTTCCAACAGATCCGAATCTCAAAGTCATAGGCGAATTTCGTACCGGCGAGAAGAAGAACACAGGAACAGGTCCCAGTGCTGCACCGACATCTTTCGGGCTTCCTGCTATCAGACCATACATTGTAGCATATTGCAATACAGACTATGATGTGCTTTTGCGTGTATATTCAGATCTTTCTATCTATGCTAGCGTGTCTGGCAGAATATTTCAGAACAATGTCGTAATAGCCAACTATCCTGTAGCATTCTACATAAGCAAGTATGATTGGCGATGGGGCGTAAATGGGAATGGCTTGTATACTATTCCTGCTGCTCAAAGAATGGCATCTGCAGTCATTCAAGTCACATTCTATCCTGGAAGCTTCAGCAATCCAAACTTTCTATGGAACATCAGTTCTGACTGGCAGTACATATGCAATCTGCAAGAACTTCAGTGGTCTTTGAACGATCAGCGAGATGCATATCTGTATGTCGGTGGCTGTGGCGAATATGGAGCAGACGACTACCTTTGGCCCAATCCGTTCAGGATTGTCATAAAAGGGATACGAGTACTTCTAGACTACTATCCATGGGCTGTAAGCGACAGCAACAAGGTCTTTCAGTCTTGCAACAGGAATGGCGGCTTCAACAAGCGATACGAGCATGACAATTCTGCATGGATAGACAGGAAGAATTCTGAGAACGACCCTTCTAAGAACACTGTCTTCTACAGGCAAGGCTCGTCTTGGCTTCCAGCGAAGAAGATAGGCAAGAACACATGACACAGATCACCGCTGACTGGAAAGACGTCCAGCAAAAGGCCTATCGTCTTCTGATCGATAACAGCATAGAATGCGATGCAATATCGACATTCTCGATCTTGTGCACTTCTCATGGTGACAATGACACTTACCAGACATATGTCAACAACAAGAGTCGAGTGACTAAAGACAATGCACCGTCTAAAGCTAACTGGTACTGCACATGCCCTTGGGGCAAGTGGTCTAACACAGGCAACAGACCGCATGATGGTCCAGACTCTACTGGAACTGTCAAAGTCCAGAACCGCTTCTGCTCGCATGCTTACGCTGCGTTTCTGATGCTGTATCAGTACAGAAAGCTGCATAAAGAAGAGATGCAGAAGCAAAAAGAGCAAGATCAAGACCAGAATCTCGACATTCAGCAAGACGGTCTTGAAGAACAGCAGACTGGCAGTCAGCAAGATCAAGTTGAAGAAGAGCAGGACTTGAATCCAAAAACAGAGCAGTATGCAGATCCAGAACAGCTTGAGAACGATCTGAATGCTCTTGCAGACGGCACAGAGTCAGAACAAGATGAATCTGATGGATTCGATGAATAGAATGTTCAACAATAGTTCTCTGCATATCACAGAAATCATTCTTTGGTATCTCAGAGAACTTCGCATATCTTGTATGGATAATTTATAATACCGGCAATTTCAAGTTCACAGAGAACAACCTCATAACTTCTAGGAAAGACTTCAAGAATGGGCTCCGCATTCATAAGCGATACGTACGTCAATGAGTACTATCAAGCAGCTGCTAAGCAGAAGAAGAAGACAGATCTGAAGACTAGAAGTCAGATCTGGCTGTCGCAGCCAAGAGAGGCAGATTCTAAAGTCATAGAAGTACTGACATACAATTTCGCTTCTAGAGCTCCAATCAGCTCCATATCGTTTGACATCTACTCAGTTGGCGCTCACTATGAGTTCTGGTACTGGGACTCTGACGGTACAAGACTTCCACTGATCAGAAACGACTGCAATCAGATCGTGTTCGAAGTAGAATCGAAAGAGAAATGGGACGAATGGACGCACTGGTCTTTCGATGTCCTGCCATGCGTAGCTACTAAGCTTGAAGTCAGAATGAGCAGGATACATGACGATCTTGCTCCTCAGTCTGTCTATTCTCTTGGTCTGAGAAAGCTAGCTATACGACGTCAAGTCAATGCTAGAGTAGATGCTGCCCTGCCAATGAGACCGTCTAAAGACATTCTTGGAAACACGATATCTAAGACTGTCAAAGACTGGCAGCCTGCTATGATGATAGATGGCAAAGACTGGACATTCTGGAAGTCAGAGCCGCAGATCGCTCAGGATGCTGTAGTGTGCCTGTACATGGACATCAGAGACAAGTATGGTCAGCCACAGTATTTCGATTCGATAGACATCGACCCAGTATATGCTGGCTCTCAGATGAACATCTACTATTCGAATGACGATACTGAAGGCGACAGAGATGTGCCGATGTGTGCATACGATTCTGTCATGACAGATATGTCATGGTCTTCAAGGACTGAAGACGACCAGAATCTGATCGGTCGCTATGACATGCTGACGACTGCATCTAAGATGGCATTCGACTTGAAGCAGACAGACATAGACTTGTCTGGAAGCTGGATTGTCGGCATGTCTTGGAGACCAGTACTACCGCTGAAGAGCAACAATCAAGTCTTGTTCTCTTTGGGCAAGAACTTCTATGTGAAGCAAGTCGGCAAGTCATTCCAGTTCTGGTATCAGGATGCTGCTGGAATGAAGCACCTTGACTTGCCATTCCCAGATCTTGGTTCAGCTCTGAACAGTCAGTTCCCATCTGGCATAGCATATCTGAGAGGCAAGCGTAGAGGTGAGAACAGAGATACTGAGATTAGACTTGACTTTGGCATGGACAGGTCTGCAGAAGAAGTACTCAGAATCAGGACTAGATTCATAGTCAAGAACTATGACACTGGAGAGGTCATTGCAGACAAGTCTGTTCAGAAAGCATTGAGGACATCTGTACAGCTTTCGACTATCGTAGACGAGATTCCGAAGGGATTTGTCGTAAATCAGAATTCGAAAGCAGAAGACAAAGACAAGACTGTAGCTCTGATCAATTCTGGCACAGAAGTCAGAATACCTCCACAAAAGTCTTGGGACATTCCATTGAAAGACATGTCAGATCTGCTAGACTTGTCTTCAGCTGAGGATGACTATGATGTCACGGTGACTCTGAACTACAGGACAGATGAAGACTATGATGATGGTGGAAGACTTGCTGTGTATGAAAGCGATCCACCGAAGAACCAGACATGGTGGAACAATGGAGAGAACAGGTCTGCATCTCATCTGTCAATAGACAGCACTACACCATATACTAACTACTTTGACAATCCAAAGTTCGTGACATCTGGTTCATGGAAGCCAGAAGACGTGTCTGGCAATGGAACTTATGCTATGACTGGCAACAGTCTTGCACTGACTGGCAAGATTCGAGTCAGAAATGTTCACAAGCTTGGCACTGAGATGCCAGGAACTGTCAGATACGTCTTTTCTGCTGTTCCGACATTCTCTGGCACAGTCAACTGGTACAAAGACTACGGTCTGTATGTCTATGATGGCAACAAAGAAGAATACTTAGCATTCTCTTCTGGAGCTATCGCTTCTGGCAAGCGAGTCGTGCTTGAATTCAATGCTCCAGCAGAAGCTAGACTTCTAGCTTTTGGCTTTGTCGGTGGTGGAGACGGTCAGACTGTGACATGGTCTAAGCCGATGGTCTGCACTGCAAGAGACTGGGAGTCTATGCAAGCTAAAAGCATAGACTACTTTGACGGTTCTACTTATGCTTCAAGTCTTGCATTATTGCCACGATACAACAAAGAGCTGAATCTGAACAGGCTGCTTGATCTTGAGAAGCCAGCACTTGGTGACATCTCTATGCCAAGCTCTATAGACGGAGTTCAGTTCAGCAAGAGACCATTTGCTGGCAACATATCGCTATTGAAGCCGTTCTTGAACAGATACGATGAGCATGCAATATCTGACTGGATATGGTGCAAGGGCAGTACGTGTCTTGCATTCGAATTCTATGCCAAGTCTGTCAATGGCTTTCCTGACATTCAGCCAGTCATCATAGACGGTGCTAACGTGATTATCTGGCCAGACAGATACCAGAAGACTGAGACTTCTGATGGCTGGTGGAAAGTCTTGGCTAGAGTCACAGTGCCATTCGATCATGACGCTGAATACATGAGCATAGGCCTGTATGAGAGAAGTACTGTGTCCCATACGTTCTATGGCGATCTTCATGTCTATGACAATTCTGACTCTTTCGAAGACAGGCCGAAGTACAACACTGTCAGACTATCTAAGCACATTTTGAAGAAGATGACTTCTGCATCTCTTGACGACATCGTAGTCAGAGTGTCGAATTCTTCAAAAGCTTTCATGTATGTCAGTTCATGTTCTGTAAAGGCAGATGCTTCTAAAGTCGCATCTATAGCAGACACGACTTCATACGTCGGTTCTGTGCAGGGAAGACTAGAATCGTTCGTCATGAAGCAAGATGCTTTGCCAAAAGACATGACTACTGTAGATGGAGCCTACAAAGACAAGTTCTTGGCAAATCCTGACAGATATGTGTCACCAGATGCATATGACATGTCATCTACTCTTGCTAATAGCCTTGTCTATGGTCGATTCAAAGACGAAGACGTTCTCAGAGGTGGAATAGCAGACAGTTGGTACGATGCTAAAGAATGGTCTCCGCTGATGATGGGGCAGAGGCTAGCAAAGACTAAGTATGTGGCGTCAATACCAGTAGAGGCTAAGTATGTCAAGCTAGAGTTCACTCAGCTTACAGCTGTGCAGTATCCGATTGAAGCTGCAGACATCAAGTCTTCATACAGAGTCTTTCCGACTGACTTGACAGCAGAAATGCTGAAGAGGGCGCAAGCAGATGCATCTGTCAAGAACAACAAGCAGACTCATGCGAATGGATACAATTCTGCCCTGACAACTACGCAGCAGAACTACTACAAGTCTATCGATCTTTCAAATCCGTCTGGAGCATTCCAAGCTAAGCAAGACTTGTATTCTAACGATCTCGATGCAGAAGTAGACAACACTGCTAATCCAATCGGATATCTGCCAAACATAGGTGCAGACATAATAGGAGCTCAAGCTTCAGAATACACGTCTGCTGCTTTGTATAATGGTCAGCAGATGAATTCGATATCTTCGAATGAGACGAGTACGAAGCTGAGCTTGCTTGCTAGAATGAATGCTCAGTACCAGATCTATACTGCACAAGCCTCTGAGTCTTTGTTAGCACTGTCTGACCAGTATGGTCTTGAAGACTGGAAGATTCTGCTTGATGACAATGGCTATGTGCAAGACAATTCAGACAAGTCAGCTTCTTCAGGCAGAATACCTGGATACTGGCTGTTCCCAGGTCAGCAGCTAAGCTATTCTGCTGCAAACATGAAGCAGATAACTTCGACATCTAAAGTCGACGTAGTGCAGAAGACTTCTACTTCTCAAGCTATAACGACAGTAGCAGACACTAGGACTGTCAAGCCAGTGCTGAATGTCATCGGTCAGAAGTACTTCTCGTATCCGATGGTCCACTACTATGAGACTAGAACTGCGACAAGGACTCAGTCTATAGCATACTTCGTAGCTATACGAGAGCTGTCTGTCAACTTGATCGACTATCTGCAACAAAGAGACAACGTCACATGGAGCTTCTATTCGCTTGGCAGTTCTCCATGGCATCTCAATGGCGGATACATGACGACTCAGAACATATTCGTACCAGACTTCAGTACTGGTGCAGATGTCGCAGTAGCAGAGACAGACATCATGCATTCTCAGTCATACTACAGGACTGTCAAGCTGCTGTCTGTCAACAGAGACTCTCTAGCTAGCAGGACATATCTAGACTTTCAGGGAGAGCCATGGCACGATTCTGGATACTGGGACAAGTACCCATGGCTTGACTGCAAATGGGATGACTCAACTCCAGACGATCCAAATGTCTATGAAGACAATGGTGGTTCATGGAACTCCAACAGATTCGCTTGGGGTGATACATGGACTGGCACTATAGTACCAGGCAAAGAATGGGAAGTCTGGTACGATGGCGAGCTTGTACGACATCTTGTCGTGAACAAAGAAGACAGAGTCTTCGACGCAAATGGTGCACAAGTGCCATTCAGATACAAGCTTGGCGAACTGATGGTGCCATCGAATTCGCTAGTCTCTCTTGGCATATCGCTGTTCAACTTGAAGAAGACGAATCCGTCGAATCCATCTAAGCATACAGAATGCAGGATACAGCTAGTCTCTGGCAAGTATTCGAACAGCTATCTGATAGATGAAGAGCTTGGTTTTGACGGTTCTTTGCTGTCAGCTTGGCAAGACTTCATCACATCTAGACAGCATCTGCTCGACACTACATACACTTGTCAAGTCTGGCTCTATTTCAATGACTTTGAGCAGCTTGACATCTACTACAAGTCTGCATTCATCGAGACAGGAACTATGCGAGTCTTGATGAAGAACAGAGAAGACTTGGACTGGGAAGATGTGACATCTGCAGTAGGCAGGACAGACTCTCAGTACACGTTCAAGACTGCTGGCAGAGACATGCAGATCAAGATAGAGATGTATGACCCTCAAGACTGGTTCGGTCAGCTGATCGTCATACCGATCTACATACCGCAAGAAGATGCTGTAGACTGGGCTTCAAGTGCTGTACATGAAGTCAGAATCATATACAGCAACGGCTCAGACATTCAATTGTCTGGCTATGCTGGCAACGTATTCGACGTCGGTGTCAAAGTCTACTGGCAGTCTGGATTGACGAACACGTACTTCGACAGCTTGACATTTGCCTCGTCTGATCCGAATGTCATCAACTTCTACAGAAAAGCGTCTGATCCAGCTAAGACAGAGATGCGATTCTTGAAGCACGGAACTGCGACTGTCTATGCTTGGTACAATGGCAAGCAATCTAAGAAGTATACGATAGCAGTCGGATACTAGAAATTATAGAAAGTTACGACGTTTATCTCTGTGAACCTAGGAATATGAAGATATATAATTATCCATATATGATACGAAAAGTTCATAGAGATAAACGTCGTTATTTCTATAATATATTGAGAAACAATTATAGGAGAAAAGAAATAGCAGATATGACATTATGCTATTCTTATGTAAGCGGTTTAGCAAACCATTTGTTCTGACATTATAGACTTGACAATTTTATAGCCTGCAAGACATAGTCTGCAGGCTTTTCTAGTCTTCAGTTCAGCAATAGTATACAGAACTGTCGAAAAGTAAAGCAAAATGACAGATACTGCTGCAGAACTAGACAGTTTTTGATAGAATAGATAATAGATATAGATTGTTTTCAGAACTGTCACTTACTGAATCGCTTTGCCATCGTACGAAAGGACTGCATAATGGCAGACATCAACACTTACGTTGCTAAGAACTACGAACTATGGGGCGCTGGCTTTGGCGTCCTGACATACAAAGGACAAGTCTTAGACCTCATCTCTGACTTCAATGACAGTGGACAGCCTGCTTTGGGCGAGCCGCTTGATGTCATGACTATCAACGATCAGAGACCTCGCACTATCATTCCACCAATGGCTATCTCTTCTGGCACATTCACATTCACTACGTATGGCTTGAGAGACCTTGGTGTATGGGCTACAGTCTTCAATCAGAAGTTCAAGAATGCAGGCGATCTAGTAGACATCTTCAATCAGCAGCTTGAAGATGGTGCCATGCAGATCAACTGGATAACTGTAGATCTGTCTGGCGTGCCATCTAAAGTCTACACTTATGATGGCGTAGTGATAGTCAATGGACAGAAGAATCCGCACATCGACAATCGTGGCGCCAAGCAAGCTTCTTACACGTTCACTTGCAAGTATGTTCGTGTTCAGGAGCAAGTCAAGAATCAGAACAAAGTCGGTCGCTGACATTCAGAGCTAAGATACAAGGAGACGTAAAGAAATGGCAAAGCCATCATACATTCCACCACAGGTCATCGTCAATGGTGAAGTCGACTATCAGGGGACGACTGAATATGTTCAGCCATCAGTCGTGGCGCTAGTGACAAAAGTCGACAGCTATCTGTCTAGAGAGACTTCTAGAGTGCTTGGCAATGGTGCAACTGCAGTCATCAATGTCAAGAACCTAGTCGAATCTTCTGTGAAGCTGAAAGACTACTCTGGCAAAGAGCTTGTCAAAGACACTGACTACACTCTTGCTGTAGACAAAGCAAATGCGACTTTTTCAGTCACAGTCATCAACAGAAACATCAAGACTCAGGCGCTGCTGATCAGCTACGAATACATTCCAGATGACTTCTTCGAGCCACTGAAGTGGTTTACGCTAGCATCTATCACTTCGTACTATGGCGCTGCTTACAATGATGACAACTCTATCAAGACACCAATGACAGCTGCTGCAGACTTTGCATTCAAGAATGGTGCTTCTACTATCTGCATCATTCCAGTCTACGAACCTGCAAACAAGTCTCTTCCATCTCAGACAATCGATGAAGCTCTTGACAAGCTGAAGCTTCATGAAGACATAGCTATCGTAGTCCCGATTGGCTTTACAGCTGCAGAACTGGCACAGGTCAGAGACCACATCAGATGGTGCGAAGAGCATCAACTAGAACGTAGAGGCATCTTTGGTCTTGATGGGACTAAGACTACTTACACAGTTGCAGACTTGACTCAAATTGCTTCTACTCTCGATTCTGAGTTCATCATGTTCATTCCGAACACTATTGCACCTGTCTATGTGACAGATTCTAGAAACTCAGTCAATCTGCCTGGCTGGCTGTATGCTGCAGCTGTTGCAGGTGTCGCTATGGCTACTCCTATCGATCTGTCTCTGACAAGACATGTCGTGACAGGCTTCTTTGGCACTCAGTCTTATCTGTACGAAGAGAAGAACACACTTGCTCAGGCGGGATGCTGCGTCATTGAAATGATCAATGGTCAGCTTAAGATTCGTCATTCTGTAGTGACGAAGCAGTCTCAGCTTCTTGACTGGACATTCGGTGGCATCTACAACTACTTGATGGGTGCTATCAGAGCTGAGCTTGATCCGTACATTGGAAAGCCGTCTACAGACGTCTTAGTCTCTGAGATCGATGCAGATGTCAATCTGTTCTTGACTAAGCAGAAGGAGATCAACTATCTGTACGACTTTGACAGTCTTGAAGTGTCAAGACGCCAGAGCAATCCAGAAATCATCGATGTCACATTCAGATGCTCCATCATTCGTCCAACGCTGTGGATCTACGTGACATTCTATGTAGATCTGACATACTGAAAGACATCAGATGAGAGAGCTTGACAGACTTCATGGTCTGAAGACAGAGACAAAAAGAGCTTTTGTCAGAGCGTTCAGAGCTGGACTTTCAGACTCTTTCTGGAAGAGTCTAGACCAGTCTATGAAAGACGCTAAGATAGAGAACCATGTTCTTGAAGACTTTCCAGTAGTCAAGACTGAATTCCCTATCGTCAGAATAGCTGTGTCATTCGGCAATACAAACTGGCAGAACATATCTAGGTACTTCACTGTCGGTCAAGTCTCTCCGTATCAGACAGCAGAAATTCAAGTCAGAGTGAACGTAGACTTGTTTGCGTTGTCTTCAATACAAAGAGACAGACTGCAAGACGGATATCTGTACATGCTTCTGTTTGCATACACTCAGCCAAAGCATTTCGCTTTTGCACATGAACTGACAAAAGCTAAGAGCATTCAGATTCAGCCAATACTGAACAGCATACAACTTGGTCCAGACTCTGTATCGAACAGCGTACCATGGTGTGAAGGCCAGAAAGTCTTTTCGTCATCTCTCTCATTTGATGCAAACGTTATCTATGCACTTGACAGGAATGACATTCTAGATGTCGTAAGACAGATAGATGTAGACATGTCAGTACCTGGAGATGAAGGGGCCTACGCTAGATGAGAAGCAGAAAAGAACGACGACTGTCAAAGAAGCAGGAGAAGGTATATCATTTCTCTATATTCATGATGTACATGATGGCAATCGTGATACGAATCAATCAAGTCTTCATACCGACGATGTTCGGTGAGAAGATTATAGACGTAGTCATCATGCTTCTAGATCTGGCTTGTCTAGTCTTAGCTTTCTCTGAAAAGAAAGCGCTTGAACAAGCTGTATTGAAGATTATCATATCGACAGCTCTTGCAGAATTCTTGCTATTCGTGACACTCCATTTTGAGACAGCTACTTCTACTGGAATGACAGTAAGGCTAATATTGCCTTGCATGTTCTTGTATCGTCTCAATTCTTTGAACTGGATTGGAAGAAAGACAACATGAATCCAGAACTGTTGAACATCGTTCTGTCATCACCAGTACTTGTAGCAGTCGTTGGTGTAGCGTCTGCAGTCTTGACCTCTATGGCTCAGAACTCCCTGTCTGACAAAGAAGCGAAAGATATTGACGTGCATGATGCAAACACTGAAAAGATAGATGACATTCATTCTATAAGCAAGAATCTAGATCGTCATATCAACAATTCTGAAGAGCCGTTCAGAAAGCAGATGAATGACAAGCTTGATCTGATATCGACTGGAATGAATTCGAATCAGATTGCTATAGAATCTATTCTTGAAAATTCTAAAAGCACTAACACTGTAATAAAGTCTATCAGCAGCAGAATAGACCTGCTTGAAGATAAAGTCGAGTGTCTCGAAGAGGAGAGGACTGCATGACTAGACAAGAATTTCAAAGACCATGGCAATATGTTGATGACATGCGTCTAGTAGGCGTCTTCAGAGACAATGCTCAGACTATGTTCATTGGCATGAATTTTGATGACGATGCTGTAGCATATCTTGTCACAGGCACTCTTCTGACTAGGCTTGAACCGAAGTCTGTCAATCATTCAGACTACGATGTTCTTGTCACAGAAAGCTTCAAAGCTGCATATCCATACTCTCTGTATGTAGTCAATCCAGACGATGAAGCTGGACAAGCTTCGAATGCGATAGTCTTTGACAGATTCGATGGTGTTCCTGTTCTTGATGTTAGAGTAAATGGCATATCTGTAGTCAAGAATCAGATAGCAGACATCGATCTGACTAGGAAGCTTGATCGTCATATGGTACCGAACAAGCTGTATGGTACAGATGGCGATGGTCGAGACAAGATGTACGATGTCGAAGAGATGAAGGGCATTCAGAGCATCTGGGTCAATGGCATTCAGCAGACTGTCACGAAGCACAATGTCTATCTGACTGACATCGCAAACACGTCTAAGACACTGCAGAAGACTACGAATACGAACATAGTCTACGGTACAGATGCAAATGGCAATCAGACGTACTACGATGTCAGTCAGTTTGCTAACAATACCGATATGACGAGCTTGACATCTAGAGTCACAGATCTCGAACAGAACAAGCAGGACAAAGACAATACTGCTAAAGATGGCATGATCGCTGTCATGAGGACCTTCCAGTCTGTCGGTTCTAATGTCAAGCTTACAGACATTACTACTGCTATCTCTAGCAACACAACTAGAATATCGAATCTAGAATCGAGAACCACTCAGAACGAGAACGTCATTCTGTCTGTGAAAGACAAAGACTGGAAAGCTATTTCTGGCGATCACTACATTCTCAACCATCCGATATCTAATACTTCTAGCAACATAACGCTGACAAACAAGACTCTGTCTCAGGAAAATGCATACAGAGATCTTGCTAATGCTGTAACAGTAGCTACAGACCCTGTCAATTCTGCTGCAGGTGCAGTTGCAATAGGCTCTGGAATAGAAGCAGGAGCGAATGCAGTATCTGTTGGAATGTCTGCTTCCACTGTTGCAAATGGTGTAGCTATAGGTCCTGCAGCTTCTTCTTCAGGCGATTCTGGCATAGCTATTGGTAGAGGTTCTGTAGCAAACGAAAACGGTACAGCAATAGGCAGAGGTGCCTCTGTAAAGAATGAAAACTCTGTTGCTATTGGCTATGCTTCTGTGACAAATGCTGACGATACAGTATCTGTCGGATACTATAACAATGATAGTAGTCATTTCTATAGACGAATAACGAATGTCAATACTCCTTCTGGAGCACATGACGCTTCTACTAAGAAGTACGTAGATGACAATGTCTATAAAGACGTCAATCATCCTGTTGCTCTTATAAATCAGAATCTGAATGACTATCAAGCTGGAAATACTGGCTACTATTATGCACCAGGTGGCAATAGCGTAGCTAACAAGCCATCTGGTGTAGGTCATTTTGCTCTTGAAGTGATACGGTCTGCAGATGGAGTATATACGCAGTTCTTATGGGATCCGACTGCTCAAGAGACATGGATGCGATTCTGGAACGGTTCTGCTTGGACAGCTTGGGTAAGAGCTGGTGGCAAGTGGACGAATGACAACATCTCATCTATCAACAGCAATCTGACAAACAGAATCAACAGTTTGCAGTCTTCTGTCAATAGTAGCGTATCAAGTCTTCAGGCTGCCTCTACTAAGCATGACAATACACTGAAAGCTATTATAGCTAAAGTCTGGGGTGGAGCTACTATCAATTCTGATGGCACAGTCGATTGGGGCAAAGGCAACAATTCTTGGCAGAAGATTCCGATTGCAGATCTCAACATCTTCTCTACATCTTCAGTCGATGACAATACTGTCGCCAACTCTATTCGTTCTCGTTCTTTGCATGACAACGACATCAAGGCTCAATGACAGACATGCTATCTAGCAGAATAAGACTGGCAAGCATAGCTGTCGCAGTCGCTTCTGCTAGAATACAGAAAGCTAGAAGACTTTGTCTTCTTTGAATTGGAGATGAGAGATGGTCTACGCTAGAGGTAGTCTGCATTTCGTGCAGAGTATAGACTTTGGGGGGTATGGCACGATAAACATTGACATACAGCTAGTTGCAGAAGTCAATGATGCTAAGAATGCTATGACGGTGACTGTCACAAGCAACAATTCTACATACAGAGGTGGTGTTACTAAAGGCTGGGGCTTTATCAATGTTCTTGGTCTTATGTGGAATGGCACTGGCTTTAATGGTACTGGACCAAGCTTGCCATATGGTCAAGTAGAGAATTACGAACAAGTAGTTCAGCAGATGTCAAGCATTTCTGGTGGGCAAATACCGAACAGCGCCATCTATGGCGTAGCTCTTTCTGATGATGCGCCAATGACTGTCAGACAAGAGATCAGAGGTGCTCAGTCTCATACAATAGCACTGAATGCTAATGACTTCAATGCAGATGGGACATTGAAAAGCATACTGATCGCTAGATCATTCACTAGATATTATACGCAAAATAGAACTGCAAGAGTACAGTCAGGTGTTGATGCATCAATATCTACAGAACGTTTGTCTTGGCCATACTTTCCATGGGCTGTGAACAAAAGTGGCTGGAAGTCGCTTGACTCGAATGGCGGTCTGAGAAAGCGATCTGGTTCTGGATGGTCAGATTTGAAGAACCAGATAGACGAAGGCCAGGCGCAGCATGTCTTTCATAGACTTGGATCTGGCTGGAAACGTGCAGCAAAACTATAAGCAAAGAGAACAATAAATGAGCTGGACTAAGACAGCTAACAAACGCACCAAAATGTCATACCACCAGCCTTGAAGAACTAAAATACAAGCTATAATTCATATTGAAAATCAAATGCAAAACCTAGAAGTTTCACAGAAAGACTCTAGTTTTTCACAGTCTCTTGATATAATATAACTATATGGAACTGAAACTAGAAGAAGATCTAAACATAGTCTTGCCAGACAATGTCAAAGTCTGGGAGCACAAGTTCATACTTGATGACGATTGCGTAAGAAACAGCAACAACATTGGATACGGACGAACTTGGCGTCAGCAGATCTGGCTGAACAAGCAACGCAACGAACAGAAAGCTAAGCTTGTAGAACTGGGCAGGAAAGCTGCTGAGACATACTCTGGCAAGACTATGACAAGATGTTTCTGTGTAGTCGACGTCACAAACAAGACTAATCACAGATTCGATCCACCAAACTTTGAACTGACTCAGAAAGATCTGATAGATGGCATAGTCCAGGGTGGCGTACTTGAAGATGACAACAGCAAAGTCATTGTTGGTACGCTGTTCAGAGACGGTGGAGAGAAGATGCGAACAAACTATACGATGACAATCAGACTGTACGATCTGAGCAAGGAAGAACAATGACATATGGAACAGTGATAGCAGCAGTCATAGCATCTGTTATTCTGCCATTTGCAGTAAATCTCATCAAGAATAAGGCTGTGTCTTCTAATGTAGCTAGCTGGTTAGCAATATCTATTTCAGCAGCTTGCGGTCTTGGTACAGCTTTTGCTTCTGGTGTGCCATCTTCTCCAGAAGAAGTTCTCGCAGCAGTTTTCGCTGTAATCGGTGGCGTACAGGTAGCATATCGCTTGTTCAAGTCTGTCGGTGTCACTAACAAATGGCTTGACAGTCTTGAAGGGATTGGCTCTAAGACAGATTCTGAAGCTGTCGAATCTAAATAGCCTAGTAATGTAGTCAGAAAACTTTCTCATCTCTTTCAAACGAGGCATAGCGTACAATGACATTCAAGACAGAGTTCTTTGAAAAAGAATATGACATACCAGACGGATATCTAGCTGTCAAGACTAGAGCATGCTCTGCTCGAATCAATGTCAATCTAGATTGCTTTGAAAAGACAGAGCTTGAGAAAGCTTGGCTGACATACGAAGGGTGTACAAACGTCTTTGTCGAACATACTTACACTAAGACAGACGACGACCCTGCTAAATATGACGATGGCATCGACCGTTCTAGAAGTCGTGGCTATGTAGTGGCGGTTCATTATGACACTGACGAAGGCGCAGTATATTTGCTGCTAGCAATAGACAAGGCGTATGAAGAGCTTTGCGATCTGATTCTTGATGGTTCTCTCGGAGCTGTGTCTATGGGGTGCAACTGCACTCTATACTGTTCTAACTGTGGCGGAGAGTTCGATGACTGTCATCCATGCGAATGTAGAGCATGTCCGAATCTGATTGGCACTCAAATAGACGGTCATCTAGTCTATGATATCATGCGAGATGTCAATTTCTACGAGATTTCAATTGTAGCTGAGCCAGCAGATCAGACAGCTCTGTTCTATGAAGTCATAGACAGCGATTCTGATTCAGACAAAGCAGAAGTTCAGAATCTTGACGATGCTATATTTGATGACTCTATAGACAGTTTTATAGAATAGGAAGTAAATGATTATGAACAGAGATCTAGTCTTTGCAAGCATGAGACTAGCCAGCAAGAGAACTGCAGACAGCAATATTGAAGCGCATCTGTATTCTGATCATACTGGCATGTTCAATCCATATGATGGCATAGATGTTCCAGATCTATATGTTGTAGCCTGTCTTGGAGAAGTGGAACAGAATGGCAAAGTCATTTCTAAGTTTTCGTGGGGCGTTTGGGAAAACGTAAAAGATGACGGAAGCTATACTATGACTCTTCTACTAGATTCTAATGGAATCGAAGCTTACAAAAAGCACCAAGCACAATTCAAAGAAGCAATTGAAGAATACAAGTCTTATGGCTTCTCCATCTCTAAAGACTTGTCTGCAAACATGCCTGTTAAGAAAGCTGAATACGCAATGATTATTTAGCATGACTTAATGTAGAATAGTCATTAACCAGCAATAGAAATGGAAAGGTGATTGACATGGCATACATGAATGGTATCGATGTCTCTAACTGGCAGAGAGGCATAGATCTTTCTGCTGTTCCTTGTGACTTTGTGATCTGCAAAGCTACGGAAGGAACTTACTACGTATCTGGCGACTGTGCTCGTCAAGTAGAGCAAGCTCTGTCTTTGGGCAAAGCTGTAGGCATATATCACTATGCTAATGCAGGCAATGCTAAAGCAGAAGCTGATTTCTTTGTCAACAACTGCTCTAACTGGATCGGCAAAGTCATTTGGTGCCTTGACTGGGAAATGCAGAACAATGCTATCTTCGGTTCAGGTGCGGCTTCTCAGAACTGGATCAGAACATTCTGCGACAGAGTCAAAGAACGCACTAATACCGAACCGCTTGTCTATACTTCAGCTGGCTATCTGAATGAAGTTCAGAACATTGGAAACAGAGGTCTGTGGATCGCTCAGTATGCTAACATGAATGCTACTGGCTATCAAGAATCTCCGTGGAATGAGGGTGCATATACCTGCGCTATTCGTCAGTATTCTAGTTCTGGCAGACTGAATGGCTATGATGGCAATCTAGATCTGAACAAGTTCTATGGCGACAGAGCTGCTTGGGACAAGTACGTTGGAACTTCTACATCTGTGACACCAGCTCCAACTCCTGCTCCTGCACCAGCGCCAACTCCTGCTGCTAGCACCTACACAGTCAAGTCTGGCGACACTCTGTCTGGTATTGCTGCAATGTTCGGCACTACTTATCAGGCTCTTGCTGCTAAAAATGGCATTGCTGATCCGAACCTGATCTATCCTAGTCAGGTCATCAAGATCTGATCATAGACATGTTGAAAGAAAGTGATGACAGTTGTACACTCTGAAACTGAAGAATGGCGATCTAGACTTCTCTGACAGACGTGGCACTGTCATCACTGGTTCAGACAAGCTTGTGCAAGCATTAGGCTTGTGGGTGTCTGAATCTCTGCATGTCGACAGATTCCATCCACAGTATGGAGCTAGACTTCAAGACATGGTTGGCAGCCCTCAGACAGAAGAGTTCCAGTATCAAGTCGAATCTGAATTGCGAAGAGTAGTCAACGAATACATACTTCAGCAAGCTGAACAGTTTGATCGACATCCTGAAAACTTCTCTAAGTCTGAAGTCATAGTGCAAGTTCTGCTTGTGACTAGTTATTTCAAGAACGATGCACTATGGTGCTCTGTCTATGTCAGGACTATGGCTGGAACTACAGTATCATTGGAACAGGAAGTCATCTGACATGACAGTAGTAAGAGTCGACCAGCAACATACTAGGAACACGTTCTCTAAATGGGTTCAAGATGCAAACCAGATTCTTGGTGAACGAGTCTTAGTTTGTGAGATGTGGAACAGCAACAATGCTCCTGCAAACATCGAAAGATGCGAATGGTGCTATGATGATGTCTATGGCCAGTCTGACACTACAGGCGGAATATGCCCTTGCTGTTTTGGAACTACATACAAGCACGGCATAAGACTAGCACTGTTTACATCTGCTATCATTTCAGCTATCAAGTCGACGTCTCAGTATGACAAAGAACGCGGTGAGTTTGATACTGCTGACGCTGTAGGCAATTTTGCTCCAGATGTAGATCTGCATACTAAAGACTTCGTTTTGAGAATAGACGGCTGGGATGTCACAGACAGAGGTCTGAAGCCCAGAATCACAGAATCTTGGCAAGTCAAGGGCAACTTCAGTGATGGGTTTCTCAAAGACGGATACAGACATCTTGGAGAAAGCCAGAGAATAGGTGCTCAAGTGCCTCTGTCAAGAACAGACCAGTCAAACCCGATAACAGACATAGTCTACGATGGCATGCGAGCACCACTAGTCTCAGATGAGCAGCCCTTCGTAGTCTATGATGAGTCTGTGCCAATATTCGACTGGGCACAAAGAAGAAACTATAGGATAAAGCAAGTTCAAGACGTAGCTCTTCTGACTACTGAAAGACTTGCAGGATTCAGAACAGGACAGTTCAGATAGAATGACGACGTTATTCTCTGTGATTACGAAAATGCATAGGTATATAATTATCCATATATGATATCTGAGTATCACAGAGATAAACCTCGTAACTCTGAGAACATACTGAGAACTATTCTAGTAATAAATATGACAGGGAGGTGACATTCTATGGCAGTAGGCGATCCATTCAACGGTGGAGATCGAGACAGCGCAGAAGACATGGTCTTCATACCATCTTCTCTTCCACTAGTGTCATCTATCAATCTAGATTCGTTGATGGCGCATTTTGACGACAACGTCTATGACAAGTCACCGACTTCGCATCTTCGTCATATCATAGAGGTTCTGTGCGGAAAGTCTGGCTTTGGTGGTCTTCTGTACAAGTCTGTAAGAGACTGGCTGAATGGCGGAGTAGAGACAGCTTGGCTTGGCTTCGTAGATCAGCTGTTCGCATCTATATATGGTCTTCCAAGAATCTACAAAGAGACTACTGTCTTCAATGTCTCAGATGCAATCCTTACTGCAGACGAAGTGTCAGAAGCTCTTGTCAAAGAAGCTTGGTACAAAGCTAGATTTGTAGAGCTGATGCACGCTCTCAATTCTGGTGGCACTGTCAAGGGCTTCAGATATGCAGTCATGGCAATATGCTATTGCGATTGCGACATCTACGAGACTTGGAGATACAAGAAAGAGAGCTTCCCAGTTGGTCGTCTAGGGTACACTCTATACAATGAAGTCGTCATCTGCCCTTACAACAAAGAAGTGACAGAACAGCAGAAAGAGCTCTTGCTAAGAGTTCTTGACAGACTAAAGCCATCTGAGACAGTAGTCACGATAGACGTCAATGGCATAGAAGCTTACAAGAAGAAGGACATCAGATCGATATCTGCTTCATCTTCTTACTTTGAAGTGCAGAAGACTCTGACTAATTCAGTCGACAACAGCAAGCTAGCATCTAAAGTCCAGATGTTTGGAAGCAACTGCGCATACGGCTACGACGAGTTCTTGAAGCTTGGTCTTGGAGAAGAGACAGAAGTCAGAAAAGCTATAGAAGACAGGACTCAGGAATATTCTGAATACTATGTCTATGACAAGTCTACTGTAAGCCAGATAGCTTCTGTCGACTATCAGATCGTAGACATGAATGGAGAGCTTGCTAAAGAGTCAGACTGGACTGAGAAAGTCTCTACTGTCAGATGGTCTGCATGGCAGAACATCCCATTGGCAGACTGCCCAGAGAACTATCCTGGTGGTAAGTTCGGAAGAACACCAAAACGAGCTCCAGCTGTCAACAAAGACGGTACTGAATACATATTTGACTGGAATTCGCAAGCAGAATATGAAGCTTGGAAAGAAGAGCAGATAGTCAAAGCTGGCGGAGAAGTCAAGAATGGTCAGTTCAGATACAGACTGTCTGTATCGACAGTAGCTACTACTTACACTCCAGACATGTCATTAGTGTCTGTGAATGATGCATACAATTCGTCTCAGACTTTGCCAGACGTTCAGCCACAAGAACTGAACAGCTATAACAAAGTCGTACTTAGGAGAAGGTCGTAATCGATGGCTAAGACTTCAGCAGAATGGTCAGAGCAGATATGCTCAGCTCTTGCCAATCTTGACCCGCAGATCAGTACTGAGATTGGTGACCCTATACGCAAAGTCATTGATGCTTGCTCATCTGTAGCAGCAGCTATAGATGTCAACAGTCAAGTCAACATGTCATTCTTCGATCTTGATTCGAAGACTGGTGCAGATCTTGATGCTATAGCTTCGTGGCTTGGCTTTGGTCGCAGACTTGGAATCAGAGCAGTAGGTACAGTACGATTCTTCATAGATGAGCCTGCCACACTGTCTATCGCTATTCCAGCTGGCACTCAGGTCACAGATGGCAAAGTGACATTCGAGACGACATCTTCGTCTGTTCTAGCTCAGTACGATCATGAAGTCTTTGTCAGAGTTCAGTGCACTACAACAGGCTCTGCTGGCAATGTCAATGCATACACTATCAACCAGGTCGTATCGAATGTCACTTCGAACTATGATCTGCAAGTAGAGAATCAGCTGAACACGTCTAATGGCAAAGATGCCGAATCTGACGCAGAACTGAGAAAGCGCATTCGCCAGACGTTCTTGCGAAATGTAGCTGGTACAGAAGATGCCTACAGAGGAGTGTCTGACAAAGTAAACGGCACTAGACGAGTCAATGTAGTCGGTCCGATAGAAAGATGGGAAGAGCAGCTTCAAGTCGTCAAGCTGTCAGATGCTCAGGGTGGTGGCTATGGATTCCAGTCTCTGATACCATGCTCCAAATACACATGGCCAAGGCAGACATATCTTGTCAAAGAACCTGGCACTCCTAGTGAGCATACGTACAAAGAAGGCGTAGAGTACGAAGTAGACAGGTCCCATGACATAGCTCATCCGATTGTCAGAATCAAGATGGATGGAGCTATGCTAGATCTAGACAACAAGTCTGGTGAAGAACTAGACAAGATTGGTTCTGCACTGATTCAAGACGATGGGACTCCACTGTACAGATTCGGTGGAAGTTCAGCTACTGGTACTGTGTCATTCGGTTTCGACATTGCTCTTAAGTCTAATCTGACAATCAAAGCTGGAGCTAGAATCAAGTCTGACGCTGGCGACATCTTCAAGACTCTTGCTGACACTACTATCTATTCTGGAATGCTTGGCTCTGCAGCTGTCCCAGTTGCTTCTGAACAGTACAAAGCGATATCAATACCTACTGGAACTAAGATGACGTATCTTGACCGTACTGGCTTCAAGGTGCAAGTGTCTAAAGCAATATCTGGTGGCGAAGCTAAGTGGACAGATGCTGTATATCGTCAGAAGATACTAGAACTTTTTGGCAAGAAGATACAGATCGCTGAAGGCGACTTCTTATTCTTCAAGCATGAATACACAGCTATCGATTCTAGAAACGATCCAGCAGCTAATCCGCCGCTAGTAAACAAAGTAGATGTGTTTGTAGACGGTCAAGATACACAGCAGATAAGAGAAGTCAGTCAGATAGCTTCTGTCACACTTAACAACGACACTAAGTCTATGTGGTACTGCAAGAACTTCTACTATGAAGATGGCTCTCAATGCGTCAATGGTCAGAAGATAGAAGTTCTTGGATACTGCCCAGTAGTGAAAGTTCCAGACAGCTTCAATGTCAATGGAGCTATGTACAGAATAAATGAACACTACAAGCTTGTCAAGAACCAGATCTTGACTAGAGGTTCTGTAAGAGAGATCGATGCGCTAGCTTGGACACCTGGTGTATCGATACCTTCTGATGGGTCGTTCACTGAGATGACTTATGACTTCAATCGTACAGTGTTTGTAACAGAACAGTTGCTTGACACTAACAGGCAGATCTGCACAGATGTCTTGTGTCATGAAGCTAAACGAATCGGTCTTGCAGTCAATCTGATCGTGCAGAATGTTCTTGGCGAATCAGATGAAGACTTGCTAGCTAATGTCAATGCATTGCTTGACGACTGGGCTGACAATCTTGAATTTGGACAATGGATACAGTGGTCAGATCTTGAAATGACAGTTCGTCAAGCTATAGGCGTAGATGCTTGCAGAATAGCCACTGCTAAAGATGCTTGGCGTACTGTGACAGTCGGCGACAATGTCGGAAAGAAAGTAGCTCAGGGCATTCAGACTCATGAGACTTACAAGTCTTTCTTGCCAAAACAGCACAATGAAGATTTCAGACTTTGGGAAAGCATGATTCCAGAAATCTATCAAGTCAACATTGTGTGTACAGCATCTAACACTTATTCAGAAGACTACAAGCCAGTATGATAGAAATAGCGTGGACTAAGACTACTAGCATCAACGGCGAACCAGGCAATACAGACTTGAGAGGCTCAAAAGTCTCAGTTGGTGCGAAAACCTTACAAACCTAGATCTGTCTAGCTTTGATACTAGCAAAGTGACAGACATGGGTTTCATGTTCTGGAGCTGTAACAAGCTTTCAATAGACTGTTCTCATTGGAATGCAGACAAAGTGACATAGTATAGTGCTTTCAATAAAAATTCTCCAAATGTCAAACCTCCAGTTTGGAAGAATTAGAGAAATTTTGACAGATTGATTCTAGAAAACATTCAATATATAATAGAATATAATTATATGGTGCAGTAACACTTCAAGACAGGAAGACAATATGAAGATATTCCAGAAAGTACAAGGCAATCTCGCTACTAATCTCTATGTGACGAGCAACAATAAGACTGCAGCTTTTGCATCTAAGCCAGTTGCTTCAGTCGATGTTACGCTTACTAGAATGAATGTCAAGACTGGTTCAGAAAGACTGCTAAAGTCCTTCAAGACTAGCTCTGCAGATGAAGCTCTAAGACTAGCTGAAAAGCAGTTTGGCAAGATGACAGAAGTCAAGATAGCTAGAGGTCTTCATTCTGCAGGCGCTTATGATAAAGCCTCTATAAGATCTGCGGCTCGTTCATTCAAGACGGCTCGTCGCAAGCTTTCTGCAGAAGAGCGTCTTCGTCTAATCGATGAAGATCGTTACGATGAAGATTGGGACTACTGATGCAGTTTGAAGATGTTCAGAATGCAATAGCTTATGCTGTAAAGCATAAGTGGAAAGGCGTGTAAGATGATGTAGAATCATATATGCATAGTTTCTATGAAGACGATAAAGACTCTAAGCCAGACATGCTTCTGACTAAGACTGGTCTTTATTCTAAAGCTGACATCTACTTGAATGGAAAAGACAGCAATCTAAGTGTAGATGCTTGGTTGATTCCAATCGATCAAGACCATTTGACAAGTCCAGAACAAGTAGATGTCGGTCATTATTCAAACATGACAGATATTGTCGAATACATGAATTGCAAGACAAATAAGAAAGGGTGGTTAGATATGATTTCAAGTAGGGATCTAGTATTTGCAGGCATGAGACTAGCTTCTAGAAAGACAGCTGATGATTTCTACAAATACAATGTCGATTACTATGAGCCTTCTCATGAATGGATCTATGACCCAGAAGATGGTGAAGCTAAGTTCTTCGATACTAAAGAAGAAGCTATAGAGTATGCTAAAAAGCATATGAAAGACTAAAAGTTGCTACGTTTATCTCTGTGAACCTCAAAATACTAGTATAATAAATTATATTGACAATATCTGAAAGGTTCACAGAGATAAACCTCGTAACTTCTAGAATATACTGAGAACAATTCTGATAAAGGAAATTTAGCACAATGGCAGAAATGACATTCTACAGATTCGATGCTGATGGCGCGAACTCAGACGAAGAGTTTGGTTTTGCCATTGCAAACGCTAGAGACTTCAGTCAAGATGCTACTGAAGACTTTCTGTATCTAGATCCAGATACTTATCAGTGGACAAGCTATTCAGATAGCATAGATCCGACTTACAATCTTGATGACGCTATGCAAGAAATGGCTGACAATTACGAAGCAGACAGCTACAATGTCTTGCAAGATAACACTCTGACTACAGTATCGATAGCTTCGAGTCAGATCGACAGAAGATCTAAGCTCAATGATGAGCTAGAATATGGCATAGATATCGATCTGAATGACATGACTGTGACAGGTGCAAGAAAAGATGTCGAAGCTTGGCAGAAAGCGAAGAACATGAAGACAGTAGAAGATGCGATCAAGACTTCTGGCATAGTAGAACCAGAATGGATCGAACACGATGACATTGCAATTCTGAACAATCATAAGTTCGATACTGTCATTCAGACTAGCTTCGATGGCAAGCTTCATCTATACTATGACAACATAGACTATGGTGCATTCGATTCTATTGCTGATGCAGAAGACTTCTATGACAAGCTTCATGACACCTCTCTGACATCATATTCAGACAAGGACTTTACAGATGAATACGAAGATTATGTCGATGGCTTCTACGACGTAGACGAAGAGCTAGAACAGAATGACGACGTAGAAGACATTGAAACTGCTTCTAGGACTGCTGGAGTATGGAAGCTGAATCTAGATGCACCAATCACAGCTCAAGACAAGAAGACTTTCCTTGACAATTCTGTAGACGTAGACCAGTCTGAGACAGATGATGGTCATGTCATTCTGACTATGACAGGCAATGACAAAGTAGTAGCGGACACTGCAGAATTCCTTGGTCTGACATCAGATTTTGCAGCAGATGCATATACTAGCTCTGACACTCCAGAGGCTATTGGCAAAGAAGCTCCTATAGAAGACGCAGAGACAGAGCAAGAAGCAGAAGAGCAAGAAGAAGATTCTATGCAGAAAGACAAAGTCAAAGATGACATTTCTAGCATTCTAGAATCTTTCAAGAACGAAGTGTCTGATCGAGACGCATCTGTCAAGACTTCTGCTTCGACATTCAACTGGACAGACAGAGACGGTGTGCTGCATGAATGCTACAGTCTGAAAGACTTGCAAGACTCTCTCTACAAATATGCTGATGATGTGCAAGAAGTCGATGTTCTAGATCTGAACGACGATCTATTCACAGTATACAAGCCAGTTAACAGATTCTATTGGACTGCTTCTAAGAATAAGCAAATTGCACTAGATCCAAGACGAAAGTTCAGTTCACCATTTGCAACGCTGAAAGCTGTGCTGAAAGATTGCAATGCAAAATTCAGTATCGATACGAATGACTACGAACAGGGGGAGCTGTTTGCTTCAAGGCAAGCTGCAGATTCAGCCGAAGTCGTTCACGACACAGATGACAACAAGTGGAACGTAGTAGTCAAGCATGAAGATCAGACAGACACGAATACAGATGAAGATTCTGCAGAAGACGGTCAAGTAGAGCAGTTCAATACTGAACAGGAAGCAGACCAGTACATAGAGAACAACAATCTGGAAAAAGCAGATGACCAAGAAGAAAGTGAACAGGCATTTTCAGGAGTGTCAAAAGCTGCTAGTTCCAAACTAGACATGTTCTCAGTAAAAGATGCAGACGGATGCCTGTTGTCTGTCAACATCACTAAGGATGAAGACTCACTAGATGACGATAATGCTCTATATGCGCTAGAACCAGGCCTTGGAGAACCAGACCTACTTAGATTACGCTATACGAATGCATCAATATTCAAGAATGAAGACAGAAAGTACGACTGGACTGTAGAATCGGATGAGGCTGTTGTATGCAGTGGGCAGTCAGACACTTTCGATGAAGCAGAACAGAATGTCTATGCGAACCTGAAAGAGTGGCTGACAGATCTAGCAGCTCAGACGTCTTGTCAAGAACTAGATCTAGATGAAGATGCAGATCTTGTCAATGAAGACTACGACATAAGCTACAGATATCCTGAAGAACGAGAAGTCTTTTTGGTATAATAAATATATAGGCATAGAAATGCCTTGACAACAAGAAAGAATCGAGGAAAGCTTTGGCCGAACAGACAAAGATCGCTGTAGACGAAGCTGTTTCGACTCCTCCTTTTGTTGATGAACCTGAAGATGCTCAGTCAGAAGATGTTCTTTCTGTCGATACAGAACAAGACAAAGAAGACGACAAAGTTGCTGTAGATCCGAAATCTGAAGAAGGTTCTGCAGCTCTTGTCAATTCTTTCGAAGACAAGCTTTCTGACAAGATAGACCAGCTTTCTAACAAGCTAGACGATTTCATGACATTGAACAAAGTCGACAAGATGATCGACAATCTGTCTGAAGTCTTCGATGGTCAAGAACAAGATTCAGATTCTTCTCTTGTCTCACCATCGATCGATTCTGATGGACTAGATTCAGAAGGAATGGGTGCGGCTGCTGATGCAGTATCAGACATTCCAGATGAAGCTGTTCTTGATGATTCAGATGATGAGTCTGAGGAATCGACAACTGAACAAGCTAGCATAACAAGCAAAGCAAAGGAAGAAGCTATGGCTATGACTAAGAAACGTGCCACTGATGACAATGGCACTCTTACTGATACCCAGACTGCTGATGAAGTGCTGAACAAGGTCGTAGACCAAGACAACGACTTTGGCGAGGCTGTCAGCAAGTCTAAGAATGCACCAACTCCAGATTCTGCTAATGTTGGTGACAACAAAGATGGCGGCGGTGATGAGCCTGGTGACACCGATACTTTCCAGCCTGTGACCACTGCTTCTGCAATGCGTCTGGCCGATCTTTACATCAAGGCTGGTGCAGTCAAGGAAGCGTCTCGTTACGATGCTGTCGAAAGACTGTCTAAGCTGTCTAAAGTAGCCGCTGCTAACCAGATCAAAGCTGTCAAGATAGTTCTTGCTGCTGTCAAGAAGGCTGACGAAGAACCTGAAGAAGCAGAAGAGGCTCCTGCAGAAGACGTTACTCCAGTCTACGATCTAGATGGTCTTGAGGCTGGCACCATCACTTCGACTGACGATGGCTACTCTTACGATGTAGACGGTGTCCAGGGCGATGCTGATTCTGTAGAAGAAGCTCTTGAAGCTGTCAAGGATGAGACTGGCAATGATGGTCTAGTGACTTCTGAGGCAGTTGCTTCTCGTCGTCGTGCTCGTCTTCGCAAGAACCTGAAGATTGCAGAACGCAAAGCTCGTCAAATTCAGGCTTCTGATAATCGTAAAGCTACTGTTCGCAAGTCTACTAAGAAGGTTGCAGAACAGTGGGTACAGCTTACTCCAGACTATGACTACTTTGATGACGTAGAAGGTGCTCATGGTCGTGCAGTAAAAGGCTGGGCTCCGACTGACAACACTATCGAAGGCAATGTCTATCAGCTTGAAGATGGCACCTATGGATTCGATGATGTCGATGGCAATTCAAAAGATGGCTTCAAGACACTAGATGAAGCTAAGAATGCTCTTCTAAAAGCTTGGGGCAGAAAGCCAGTATCTTCACATGCAAACAGAATGTCTTCTGTAGACATGAAGGCTGCTCGCAAAGCTGCTCTAGCTGCTGCTCGCAAGAAGGCTGCTGCTAAGACTCCTTCTATCGTTCAGCGTTCTGCTGCTGCAGTCGAGCCCGGCTTCGAGCTTATCTGAAACTGATACTCTAGTAGAAAGAATGTGACTATGATTTTCACAGACAATGTTCATGACGCATTCCTTGGCAGAACTTCTGGCCTTGAATACGACAATGCTATCATGTATGCTGGTACTCTGAAAGAGCCAGCTAAGGGCGAGACCCGCAAAGACATTTTGCCTGGTATGGTGATGAAGCACCTTGGCAACAACGTCTTTACTCTATACGACGGTACTGGCACTCCATTCGGTCTGTCTGCTCTGTTTGTAGCTCCTGGCTTCGGCAAGGGCGGCATCAACCAGCTTGGCTATGCCAATGAGTTCACTGTTGTCGTAGGCAACAACAACTCTACTGTCTACATCAAGAAGGAAGCTCTTGATCCAAATGCTACATTTACACTAGATGCTAGTGGTGCAGCTGTTCCTGTATATGCAAATGCTGATGGTCGAATCTCTAACACTGGTACAGCAGTTATCGGTCATCTGCTAGAGGTCCATGACAATGGCACAATCAAGATCCAGCTTGCCGATCCTGCCAAAGCTGAAGCCTGATTCTAAGAAAGCGTGAAACACAACATGACTGATAAGATTATGCTTGCTAAAGACTGGGCTCAGGCTCGTCAGACAAACATCACTGCTGGCAAGAAGCCTCTTACTGGCAAAGCCAAGGTTCAGAAGATGGCTGCCATCTTCAAGCAGGGCGGTTCTGTCAAGCTTGGTGAAGCCATGGTCGGCCCTATCTCTATCCGTATCAACTATGAAGGCATTGCTCGTCAGGCTCTTGTCGAAGATCTTGTCCCTCAGGGTGAGATTCGTCAGTATCCAGTCCTGTCTGATCTGCCTGTAGCTTACGCCCTGAACTCCAATGACGGTCAGGTTCGCATCTCTCGTGTCGAGGGCAAGGCTATCGTTCCAGAATACGGCAGAATTGCTGCAGAATGGGAGATTGCTCGTTCTGATCTCGAGCTGCTTGCTGCCAACATCGTCGACTATGCCGACAACATGACAGTCCAGCAGATCATGAAGGAAGAGGACAACCTTCTGTACAATGGTCTTGAACTGCTGCTCAATGACTGGACTGAACTGAACGGTGGCGACACTTCTAATGTCCTTCAGGCTACTACTACTGCACTGACACTTGACGACATCATCGATGCTCAGGCTCATATCGTAGCTCAGCAGCTTGATGCTAAGAACCTCATCATGAATCCTGCTCGTGCACTTGACATGTACAAGTGGGATGCTGTCACTACTGGTCTTGCCTTCAAGGAATCTTACTTTGCTGGCAACCAGTACCTGACATTCGGTGACTGGAACGTTCTGAAGTCTGTGACCATGCCTATGGACACTATCTACGTGACTGCCGCTGCTGATTACCTAGGTATCTGGAGCACCAGATATGGTCTAGAACAGGTCGACAATCCAAATGCTCTCGACAAGTTCTTGATCCGCAAAATCTTCAACGAACTTTGCGCATGCGTAGTAGTCAATCCACTTGCAGTTTCTAAGATCAAGTTCTGATATCAGAAGTTAATCAAGAGAACACTTTCTAATGCCCCTTGCCTTCTTGGCAAGGGGTATTTTTATGCCTTCTTTTAGCTCATTAAATACCTTTGTATATACTAAATGATATAATTATTATATGATATGCAAAGGATGCAACAAACAAAGAAATAAGCTTTCTGAAAACGGATATTGTGGCTGGTGCGAAGCCAGAATAAATGGAAAAGAAAGAATCTGCAAACAATGCAACAAGACATTCTTGGCTCACGACAGAAAGCAAATTTGTTATGAATGCAGAGAAAGACTAGAAAAAGAGAAAGAAGAGGCTAAAAAGCGAAGAGAATCTGAAAAACGAGATCCTGAAAACTGCACTTGTCCAATATGCAGTAGAGTATTCGACAATATAGCAGGCCTTCATTGTCATCTTCCAACTCATGATGACAACTATCAGAAGAGACAGTTTTCAGAAGAGACTAGAAAAAAGATGTCTGCTTCTGCAAAAGGCAAGAAGCATGGTCCATTATCTCAGTCTCAAAGAGATGCAATAATTCTAAGCAATAAGACTAGATTAGTTTCAGAAGAGACTAAAGAAAAGATTCGACAAAAGGCTATTGGACGATCACTGTCTGAGTCTACAAAAGAAAAGCTTAGGATTGCTAGCACTGGAAGAATTAAGACAGAAGAAGAAAGAATCAAACTTTCAAAAGCTCATAAAGGGAAAGTTGTTTCGAAAGAAACTAGACAAAAGCTGTCTATCGCTGCTAGAAAAAGAATGCTAGATCCAGAAAAGCGAAAAAATGCTTTTGGAATGGCAAATTTGACTTTTGAAGAACGAAGCGCAAGAGTCAAAAAAGCAAAGAGACATGGATGGACAGAAGAAGCAAAGAAATTTTGTGACAATAAAGACTATGCTATTCAGATTTTAGATTCTTTTGACGAGCGTCCTACATACGCAGATGTCTGCGATAAATTGGGGTGTTTTACACAACAAGTTGAAGTGGCAATCAGAAACTTTGGTTTGCAAGACAGAGTCAAGATTGGAGGTGGCACTTCGAATATTGAAAAAGAACTTTTTGATTTTGTAAAAAGCTTAAACGACAAGGCTATAAAGAACGACAGAAAGACATTGAATGGAATTGAATTAGACATCTATATTCCAGACAAGAATCTAGCTATAGAATTGAATGGAATGTATTGGCATAATGAAGATTTTAGAAATAGTCAGTACCATTTGAATAAGACGAGGCTATGCCAAGACAGAGGCATAAGACTAATACATGTCTTTGAATGGGAATGGAATTGGAAAAAAGACATAGTAAAGTCTATGATAATGTCTGCAATGGGAATGTCAATGCGAATCTATGCTCGTCAATGCACTGTCAAAGAAATCGATTCTAAAATATCAGCAGATTTCTTAGACAAGAATCACATACAAGGGAATGTCAATGCATCTAAACGTTTAGGGCTTTATCATGACGATTGTTTAGTAGCTGTAATGACTTTTGGAAAGCCAAGATTTAAAGCATATGATGGAATTGAAATGCTTAGATATGCTGTAAAGCAAGGCTTGTCTATTGCAGGAGGAATGTCTAAATTGCTAAGTCATGCAATGCGACTATGGCGTTTCAATAAAGTCTTGTCATATTGTAATATCAGCAAATTTACTGGCAAATCATATGAAGCAATAGGCTTCAAAATGATACGACAAACTCCACCAAACTACTGGTGGTGCAATAGTGGCACTTATGACATTCTGACTAGATATCAGACTCAAATGAAAGATGAAGTCAACATAATGAAAGACAAGGGGTACAGAAGAGTCTGGGATTGTGGCTCTAAAGTCTACGAACTAACTGTATAATATCATATTCAAATTCAAATAGTAAAATATTGCTACAGAAAAACACAATGCGCAGTCTACTGTTTTGATATCAAGAGAACACTTTCTAATACCCCTTGCCTTCTTGGCAAGGGGTATTTTTATGCCTTCTTCAGCTCATAGAACACCTTTGCATTTTGACTTCTTTTTGTAGAAAACATTCCAAGATAATTTTGCATTTAATATAGTACGTGATATAATATTAAATATTAATATATTAGAATATGGAGATGTTATGTATACATGCAAGAAATGTGGAAAGACAGGCAAAAGATGGATGCGAGACGGTCTTTGCAAATCATGTCAAAGAAAGACTTGGATATGTAAAGAATGCGGAGAAGAATATCTTTCTATCAATGAAAGAGATCAATGTCTAAAATGCGAACAAGCAAAAGAGAATATTGTATGTGATATATGCAATAAGCAATTTCCTACAAAGAAAAGCCTTGCAAACCATCGACGATATCATAATGAAAGCTATACTAAGATGATGGGAAGCAAGCACAAAGGAAAGATTGTTTCTGAAGAGACTAGAAAGAAGCAATCTATAGCAAGAACTGGCAAAAAGTTATCTGAAGAGCATAGAAAAAGCATTAGTAGGGCTGTCAAAGAGCGATGGAACTCTCCTGGATATAAAGAGCAGTATCACGAAAGAAATGCAGGAAAGCGTCACATTTCCGAAGAACAGAAGTCTTTGCTTTCAAGCATTCGAACAAAAGCTTGGCAGACAGACGAATATAGACAGCATCAGCAAGAAGCATTAGACAAGCTTGGTGTCAAAAGTGTATTTCAGTTAGACAGTGTCAAAGAAAAGATAAAGAAGACTAGCGAAGAGAAATATGGAGGAATTGGTTTTGGGTCTGATGAAGTCAGAGCAAAGATAAACACTACAAAACGAATCAGCAAATGGCATAGCATTGACTATTCTGAAGATGCTATACGGTTGCTAGAAGATAAAGACTTCTTTGACAATGCTGTTGGCAATGACAAAATAGATGTTGATGAAATAGCTGAAAGATACAACATCAATCCAAATCATCTAATACAAGCAATATGGCGTTTTGGTAAACAAGACAATATTGAATGGGATAGAAGACGGTCTCAAGCTGAAAAACTGTGGCTAAGAAGATTCGAGAAAGCAGGTTTTGATTTCATCGAACAGGCTAGCATATATGACAGGAAGATCTTGAAATGCGACTTCTTGAATGAAAAGCACAAGTTTGCAGTAGAGATCAATCCAACATACACTCACAGTACTTTTGGCAGATGCAATTATGGGAATGTCGAATATGACTATCATTACAATAGATCTAGAGAAGCAGAAAAGAATGGATATGAAGTCTTTCATGTATGGGACTGGGAAGACAGAAATCTAGTACTCTCTTTCATAAAGTCTAAACTTCATCTTGATAGTCATAAGGTATCTGCTAGAAAATGCGATATTGTAGAACTGTCATCTAAGCAAGCGAATGATTTTCTTGCTAAAAACCATCTTCAGGGTGGCATAGCTAAAGGACAGTCTGCTTGTTACGGGCTTGTATACGATGATGTTCTTTTGCAAGTATCTACTTACGGCTGTTCTAGATTCAACAAGTCTTATGAATGGGAATGCCTTCGTTCATGCTCTCTGTCAGACTGGCACATCTATGGAGGGCTTTCAAGACTGCAGAACTACTTTATAGAACAGAAAAAGCCGAAGTCTTTGATAGCATACACAGACTATTCTCGTTCAAATGGAGCTATGAATGAGAACATCAACAGAAGATTCTTGAACTACACTGGTCCGTCTCTAGTGTGGTATAACTATGATCGAATGCTAAGAGACACTCTGATTCGATCTAAAGGCGCTTGTGCAATACTTGGAATCGACAGAATCGATAGAGAAAAGACTGGTTTGTCGAACAACGATATCATGCTTACAAATGGATACTACGGCGTTTATGACTGCGGTTCTAAAGTCTACGAACTGAATCTATAATACAATATCATCTTCAAATTCAAATGTAAAATGTTCTGACAGATAGTCTAGTCTTTCAAGCAAATTTTTGATACTATGATAATAGGTCTAATATAATCAGACCAATCTAGATTGGATAATGACAATGACAGAAAAACTGTTTCCATTAAGTGGAAAAGCTACTACTCTGGGCAAGATCAGCAACAAGATCGCAGAGATAGAGCAGATCATCAAAGACGATTCGTCTCGTGACGAATTTGACTTCTCTAAACTGACAAGCAAACAAATCGCAGATCTGAAGTCTGCACTTGGCATCAAGTAAGCGAGAAAGAGGCAATATGGTCTACAAAAGCAAAAGACGTGCTCCAAAAGAACAGACTTCTGGCGCATTCACTCCAAACTACAAGTACCCGACATTCCATACTGGCGGTTCTAAGAGCAATCACTTCGTACAGATCGGTAATGCTCTAAAAGACATCGATCGTCGTCTTGGTGCAACTGGTGATGCCAAAGTCAAGGTCGACAACATCGTAGACGCTACTGACCTTGGCAAGGACATTCTGCTATCTGCTGACACTCAAGACATTCGTGACATTCTTGAAGTCCAGACAGCAGCTGAGACTAAGACTGCTATCGATGCCGCAGTGACTGCAGAAGCTAACACTCGTACAGCTGAAGATGCAAGGCTTCAGACAGCTATCAACACCGAGACTGCTGCTCGCACCGCTGCAGATGCCGCTCTTCAGACCAAGATCGAAGAAGAGACTGCTGCTCGTACTGAAGCAGATGCAACTCTTCAGACTAACATCGACAACGAAGCTAAAGCTCGTGAAGCTGCTGTGACTGCTGAAGCTGACACTAGAACTAAAGCTGACGACAAGCTTACTGCAGATCTTGCTGCAGAAGTTGCAAATCGCACTAAGGCTGTTGCTGACGAACAGACAGCTCGTGAGATTGCAGATCAGACAGAGGCTGCTACTCGTGAAAAGCAAGATGCTGCTATCACTGCTGCTATCAACACAGAAATTCTTGATCGCAAGAATGCAAATGCTGCTCTTCAGACAGCTATCGACAATGAAGCTAAGACTCGTAAGGCTGCAGATGACAAGCTGACAGCAGACCTTGCCACGGAAGTCTCTGATCGTACCGATGCAGTCAGAACTGAAGAAGAGGCAAGAACAGCTGCTGATGCTAAGCTGACATCTGATCTTGCTGCTGAAGTGACAGCTCGTACAGAAGCTGATGCTGCTGAGATTGCTGCTCGTACTGCTGCAGACGAAACTCTGACTGACAATCTCGCTAAAGAAGTTTCAGATCGCGAAGCTGCTGTATCTCAAGAAGCTACTGCTCGTACAGACGGCGATGCAAATCTGCAGACAGCTATCGACACTGAGAAAGCTGATCGTACTGCTGCTGTCAAGACTGTGTCAGATGCTGTTGCTAAAGAGACTGAAGATCGCACTAATGCTGTGACTGCAGAAAACACTGCTCGTGTTGAAGCTGATCGTACTCTTCAGACCAAGATCGAAGAAGAGACTGCTGCTCGTACTGAAGCTGACACGACTCTTCAGAACAACATCGATCTGAAGGCTGACAAGACTGCTCTTCCGACTAAAGTCTCTGAACTTCAGAATGATTCTGACTTCCAGTCTGGTGCTCAGGTCGATGCTAAGATCGCCGAAGCTACTACTACGGTCTACAACTACAAGGGCGCTGTCGATACTCCAGACGATCTTCCTGCTGGTTCTAAGCAGAATCCGAACAAAGTCGGTGACACTTACAACGACAAGTCTACTGGCATGAACTATGTCTGGGATGGCAAAGCATGGGATGCTCTTGGAGCTGTCACTACTCTTGCTACTCTCGGCGTCACAGCTACTGCTGAAGAACTGAACTACGTTAAGGGCGTCACTTCTGCTATCCAGACTCAGATCGATTCTAAGCTTGCTGCTGATGCTAATGCAGTATCTGCTGCTAAGCTTGAGACAGCTAGAAACATCGCTCTGAATGGCGATGTCACTGGTACAGTTGCATTCGACGGTTCTGCTGATGTCACAATCAATGCAGTCATTGCATCTGAATCTGTCGAACCAGCTATGCTTCTTGCTGCTACAGAAGAAGAGAAAGCTGCCTTCAGAACTGCTATTGCTTCTGCCTCTGCTGCAGATCTTGCTACTGAGATGACTGCTCGCGAAGCTACTGATGCTGCTGTCGCTAAGGAGACTCAAGATCGTACAGCTGCTGTCAAGACAGTATCTGATGCAATCGCCAAAGAGACAGAAGATCGTGAGAATTCTGTAGTCACTCTTAATGCATCTATCGACACTAAGCTTGCTATTGCAGACAAGCCTACTGCAGACACTCTGTCTGGTGCTACCGATACAGGCAAAGCTGTTCTGAAAGCTGCAGATGCAGAAGCTGCTCGTACTGCTATCGGTGCTGGCACTTCATCATTCTCTGGCTCTTGGAACGATCTTACTGACAAGCCTGCACTGCTCAAGGGTGACAAGGGCGAGCAGGGTGATCCAGGCGTTGCTGGTCCGACTGGTCCTGCTGCTGGCTTCGGTGTTCCGACTGTCACAGTCGACAACACTGTCGGCACTCCTTCTGCTACAGTGACTGCTGAAGGCGAAGATACTGCAAAGATCTTCAATTTTGCATTCACTGGCATCAAGGGCGAGAAGGGTGACAGAGGCGAACAGGGTCCTGCTGGTGATAAGGGCGAACCTGGTGAACGTGGTCCTCAGGGCATCCAGGGTCCTCAGGGCGAGCCTGGTGCAGAATACGTGCTTCCTGCTGCAACTAAGAATGCTCTTGGTGGTGTCAAGCTCATTGAGTTTGACAATGCAATCGGCGAGCAGACAGCGCATGCTACTATTGCAGAAGATGCGACTGTAGATGCTGCTGCATTCAATTCTCTAGTCACAGACTACAACAAGCTGCTTACTGAATTCAACAATGTCATCAGCAGCATGGTTGCTGCAGGCATTTGCACTCGTCCATGATATAGACAGAAAGTTACGACGTTGTTCTCTGTGATTACGAAAATGCATAGGTTATTAATTATCCATACAACATATCGGAAATTCACAGAGAACAACGTCGTCATTCCTGGAACATACCAGGAACTACTATAGGAAAGAAAATGAACATGGTCATTAGCAATGACAGATTCTGGTGCAAGACTACGAATCTGGCTCTGCCATTGTACAGACCACGTGAACAGGCAGATCTTACAGCGCAGTACAATACTGCTATGTGGAAGCTTGACAAATATTTGTCAAGCTATCCTTCTATTGTTTCCGGTTCTGGCGCTCCAACTGATGAAGCTAAGATCGGACAGCTGTATGTAGACACTGACACGATGGTCTTGTATGTGTATGCATACAAGAACAATGTCATCAAGTGGTACCCCCTAACAAATGAGAATGCAGATTCTGCAAGACCGTCTATGTGGTTTTCTGGCGCATCTGCACCTCAAGCCGATGGAGACTGGCAGAAGCAAGACTTCTATCTTGACAGTTCTACTGGAGACGTGTATGTCTATACTGGCAAGCCTTCCGCAGATCTGAAAGTCGTAATAGACAAAGACAATCTTGCTACGCTTCATGATGGTGAAGTCGTCATTGGCAAGAACTGGTTCAGAACTCAGGGCAAAGCTTCATATCAGTACGATACGAATAAGACTGAGTTCCCTGGTGTTCCAAGCAAGCAGCAGCCAGTGACTCTGCCAATAGATGTCTATGTGACGCCCTTCAAGTTTGAAGACGATTTTGGAATGACAGACTACGATCTGTACTACAGTCTGTCTGGTTCCAATTTCGATTCTGGTCGTCATTTCGAACATCATCTTGCAGGAGACAACAGTTTCGAATCTGTAGCAGAAGTCCCAATCTCTACAGTATCGACATACGATTCTTGCTTGTTCTCTATCACATTCAATGACAGTCAGACGACTTATGCAGATGACAGAACTGTCAAGACAGTAGAATTCACTACTTACGGTCTGTATTCTGCTTCCGACTATCAGAAGATGCAGCTAGCAGGTGTCAAGTACTTCGACGCTTCTGGAATAGTCATGCAAGCTAGTCCATGGATGCTTGTCACTAACATCACAGGTCCTCAGGGTCCCAAGGGTGATGCTGGTCCTCAGGGCATTCAGGGTCCGAAAGGTGACAAGGGTGACAGAGGTGAACAGGGTCCGAAAGGTCTGACTGGTCCTCAGGGTCCTCAGGGCATTCAGGGTCCAAAAGGTGACAAGGGAGAGCAGGGCAATCCTGGCATTCAGGGCGTCCCTGGCAATCCTGGTCCTAAGGGAGATCAAGGGTCTAAGGGTGACAAAGGTGACAAGGGCGACAAAGGTGATACGGGCGACCGTGGACCAAGAGGCGTTCGTGGAACCAGTGTCAGATACGGTGTCGGAACTCCTACAGACACAGGTCTAGAACTGCTTGGTGACAGCTATATTGATGCTGCTACTGGCAATTTCTATGGATACGAGGAATAGGAGTAGACAATGGCTCTGACATGGATTAAAAAAGGAAATCTGAAAGGTCCAAAAGGCGACAAGGGAGACACTGGTTCAACTATCGGTCTGCCAGTATTTGCTGTCAATGCTATAGGTGATACGACAAGTCTTGATGGAGACACTATTGTAAAGCCATGCATTCTGATTCTTCCGAATACTACACCTCCAGCAATCTACTATTCAACAAAATAAACAATTACGAAAGGAAATGAAATGGCTGCTACTTGGGTTGTAAAAGGCAATCTTAAGGGTCCAAAGGGCGACAAGGGTGAGACTGGCAAGTCTGTACGCAGTTCTGACATCGACATTCAGTCTAATGCAACTGTACCTCTAGCTAATATCAAGCCTAATACGAATGTTGCTGTTGGAGACACTATCTTCGATGTCAATGGTGATGTGTTCACTGTGACTGCTGTCACTGAGACTGGCGCAACAGTCGGTACTGCACTGTCTGGTGTGTCTATGAAGGGTCCGAAGGGTGACAAGGGTGAACAGGGTGACACTGGTGAACGTGGTCCTCAGGGCATTCAAGGCATTCAGGGCGCAAAGGGTGACGCCTTCTCCATTGCAAAGACATACCAGTCTGTTGCAGCTATGAACGAGGGCTTTGCTACTGATACTGTCAAAGAAGGCCAGTTCGTCATGATCGATACTGGCAATGTCGATGACGAAGACAATGCAAAACTGTATGTCAAGGGCAAGACTGCATACTCTTACATCGCAGATCTTTCTGGTGCTACAGGTGTTCAGGGCCCTCAGGGTGTTCAGGGCGAGCAGGGCGTACAGGGTGAAAGAGGCGATGTCGGTGCAGCTGCTGGCTTTGGTACGCCTACAGCCACTGTAGACGAAAATGTCGGCACTCCTGAAGTCACAGTCACTGCTACAGGCGACAACACCGCTAAGGTCTTCGACTTCGCTTTCAAGAACCTGAAGGGGGCTACTGGTGATAAGGGCGAAAGAGGCGAAACTGGTCCTGCTGGTGCCAATGGTGCTCCTGGCACTCGCGGCTCTAAGTGGTCTGTAGGCACTGGTACTCCAACAGATACTAATGCTATTGCTGGTGACCAGTATCTAGACACTGCTACTGGTGACGTATATACATTCGCCTGATCTGAAATTGGCTAGACGCTAGCAAAAAAACAGCTAGCGTCTAGCCTTTCATACTATTAGAAAAGAGCATTGACATGGCATGGACTAAGAAGACTAACATCAAAGGCCCAAATGGTGACGATGGCATCAGAGGAACTAAGATCTTTTCTGGTGCTGCCGCTCCTGAAGATTCTGACAAAGCAAACAAGATCAATGGCGACAAGTGGATAAACTTGTCTACTATGGATCTATATGAGCTTGTCGACAATGGCGAGTAATTGACGATTTACGACGTTGTTCTCTGTGATTACGAAAATTCATAGGTATATAATTATCCATATATGATATGAAAATGTCACAGAGATCAACGTCGTAACTTCTAGAATACTCTAGAAACCAATCTAACAATAGAAATAGACTGGAATCAGCAGAATTGTACTGGAAAGTCATAGATGAAGCCCCTGCAGAACAAGCAGACACTAAGCTTCAAGCTTACAGATGGGATCCGTTCTCTCAGCCAATCATGTATCGACCAGATGCTAATGGCTGCATTGAAGAACGAATCATGGCTGCCGAAGAACGTTCTGATCCGACGACATTTCGAGTAGAATCTAGAGCGCAGTTCGTAGAAGGCATCAACACGTACTTCGAACATGATGCAGTTGAGAACGTCTTCAAGCCATTCTGGAATGACAGAGTCTTGACAGAAGAAAGTGCTGGACGTGTAGCTTACGACTACAAGATACACTGCGATCCAGCTCTTGTCAATGACATGTTCTCAGTAATGGTAGCGCATGCAGAAGATGCACCAGAAGATGATAGCTTTGGCATCAGATACAAGCATCTTGTCATAGACTACTATACAGTCTACAAGCCTCAGGACTTTGCAGACGGTCACATACAGTATGAAGCTGTCCTTGCTGACATAGAAAGACTGATGACAGCATTCAGACCGACTTCAGTCACTTGCGATCAGTTCAATTCTGCATTCATAGTCCAGACTTTGCAGAAGTACGCTGCAAACAATGGCATGAGCTGTCAAGTATACGAAGAGACAGCTACTGGTGCTAAGAACTTCAAAATGTATGAGAATCTGAAGTTCAGCATCAATACTGGTCTTGTCCATTCGTACTATGACTCTATGAACAAGAATGAGAACTGGCGATGCTTGCTTCAAGCTATGCTAGAACAAGTCCAGCTAGTCAAAGGTAGAGTAGACAAGCCTAGATCAAAAGAGTTCGGACATCTCGATCTTGTAGACTGTGTAGCTGTGCTTTGCATGCAATTGCTTGGAGATCAGTCGTCTATGAGACGAGAACTGCTGAACAGTGCATTCATAGACAACAGTTCTGTATTACAAGAACGATTCAAGTCTGCTAGACTTTCTAACTGGCAGAACATGAACAACCCTATGTCAGGGTTTGGAAGGAGATACTGATGCCAGACAAACTGATAACGCCACTGACAGGCAACAGCAAGCCTGTCTACACTAGTCCAGAAGACTACTACAACAAGAACATAGCACTGCTGAAAGCTGGTCTGTACCAGCCGAAAGAAATTCGTTCTGACTGCATGCCATACTTTGGCTGGATGCCATTCACTTCATTGCTATCTTACAACAATGATCCATTGCAGCTAATATCTGCTATTGCTAAATGGGCAGATCAGGCAAACAGTGTTACAAATAAGATGCAGTACGGCATCATACCGACAGACTACTTCTATGAGACTCTAGCTGACGGTCATACATACAGATTCAGAATAGCTGACAAGAACCATTACAGAACGCAGTCTTTCACTAAGACTCACTATACAGTCATTGCAGATGAAGTGTGGAGCAAGACAGTAGCATTCAACAGTGACAATTCTAAAGGCAATGACTATTCTGTTTCTGATTTTCGCAAAGCCTATCAGACAGAAATTCTGAACCAGTTCAATGCAGACCAGCAAGCTTCTATGGTTGTAGCACCAGTATCTAGCTACAAGCAAGATGGTACTGCAGTACAGATTGATGACAAGATCTATCCGATGTCTAATTTTGAGATGTCTGGACAGAAAGTGTATTCGAAGGAAAAAGAAGTCTTGCCTGGTGGTACAGAATCACCTAATTGGCATTTTGACTACATGTATAGCAAGAGCGTTGATCAAGACCAGACTAGAAGAAAAACTTCGTTCAGTGCAGCAGTGAATGGAACTAAAGATCAGTTTGGCAATTGGTATTGGCTTCGTGCTGCTTATGCTTCGACTACTAATTCTGCATGCGCTGTCGACGGCGGTGGCAATATGAACGACAATACAGTATCGAGCACGTACCACACTGCACCATCCTTATGCTTCAATCTCGGCTAAAAGCAGAGAACTCTGTTTCGAAGAAGCAGCGTGGTGGTCCCATTGAAATGAGACCACTGCTGATATAGAAAGTTCAGAAAAGTAGTTCTAACTTGTCAAGAATAGCATCATGACAGACAGAGACTATTTTCTTGAATGGCAGGTCTTAGCTGAAATCTAACAAGAAATACGACTGCTACAATTCTTTGAAATCTGTCGAACAAGAATTCAAGACTCCTGTCGACAGCGCTTGATCAGAAAGGAAACAAAAAAAATGGCTGAACATACTATAGAATGGACTAAAGATAGTCTCTATGAAGACACTTGGTACGCTCATAGAGATGACTGGGATCCGCAAGATGAGACTAAATACTATGGCATCACAGATCGCAAGTACAGAAAGAACAACTGGCCTCTAGAAGATCCATTCTGGAATGCAATCATAAAGAAGAACCAGAATGCTTCTAGCATTCAGACTGCATCTGAAGAAGATGAGCTAGTAAAAGAGTTCGATTCTGTCGAAGAAGCTAAAGCTTTCGTAGAGCAAGAACTGCTTGCCAAATAGAAATCTGTCATATTTGTCTCTGTGTCAATAGGCATGTAGATGTGTCATTGACACAGATATGTCAAAGAATTGTTCTAGATCATATGAAAAGGAAAATATCATGGCATGGACTAAGACTGCTAACATCAAAGGCGAGCAGGGAGGGGCAGGTACTAGAAGTACTAGTGTCTTCTTCAACAGCTCTAGCAATGAACTAGATGGTGACTTGAAGATAGATTCAGATGGGGCATTGTACGTATATGAAGTGCCTAAGACACAGTTCGCGACATTTGATGCTAGCACAGGTACTCTAAGATTCTGGAACAGAGAGACAGTACCCTCAGTAGGAGAC
>OGNI01000309.1_pt1 | contig 40143 bp, 33 predicted proteins | sample 1573421 | NCBI WGS metagenome assembly OGNI01 (sample SAMEA2581928, study PRJEB24529) | metagenome | biome: Human gut stool | place: China | collected 2011
GGTATGGTTGTGTAAACTGCCGTAAGATGGAGCTTGCCGTATGGACAGACTCCAAGGTAAGTGACATTATCAACAACGACTACGTACTTATTACACTTTATGTAGATAATAAAACCCCGTTGACCTCACCTGTTAAAGTGACAGAAAACGGCCGGGAACGTACATTGCGTACAGTAGGCGATAAGTGGAGTTATCTCCAACGCGTTAAATTCGGTGCCAATGCACAGCCCTTCTATGTGCTGATAGATAATGAAGGTCGCCCTTTGAATAAATCTTATTCGTATGACGAGGACATTCCTAAGTATATCGAGTTCTTGCAAACAGGATTGGAAAACTATAAGAAAGGAAAATAAACGAACGAATGCCCGGCTGATATCATGCGACCGGGCATTTTTCATTAATCAATAACTTTATGAGACATATTGTAGACATCGAGACATGGGAGCGCCGGGATAATTACAATTTCTTCCGGGGCTTTGTAAATTCCTGGTATTCTATTACCACAGAGATTGATTGTACCGAAGCCAGTGCCGCAGCGAGAGCCTCGGGCCATTCCTTTTTTCTCTATTATCTGTATGCCGTAGTGCGTTCGGCGAATGAAGTTCCGGAACTCCGTTATCGTACCGACAAGAACGGACAAGTTATTTTTCATGATGAAGTGGATATCATTTCTCCGATAGCTGTTCCCGGAAAGACCTTTTATACGGTTCGGATTCCTTACCACGAAGATTTCAAACGCTTTTATGCCGAAGCGTATGAGTTGATAACCAATATCCCCGAAGATGGCAATCCTTATGGTGCCGAAGAGGAGTTGGCAAAACAGGGAGATTATGATGTAGTGCATTTAAGCGCTGTCCCCAAAATGTATTTCACTGCCACCACCTATACGCTGGCCGAAGCCGGCAATGGTTGCAGTTACCCTTTGATGACTTCCGGTAAAGCGGTAACCCGCGAGGGGCGTCTGGTATTTCCTTTATCCATTTATGTAAATCATGCCTTTGTAGATGGTTCGCATCTGGCATCATTTTTTCAAAAGATAGAAGAACACCTGAAACGAATTTCACGGGAATAAATTGATGGAATAAGTAAGCTATGCTTTTTTCTTATTTTATCTTTTCCCTTTTTTATTTCCCGGATTTTACATACGTTTGCAGCATCTATTAAACTTTTGTTTCCCGAAAAAGCTAAAGATTGCTATATGTGTGCAGATAATTTCTCAGAAGAACGTTCACTCATTCTCCGCTTGATAGGGGGGGATGAGGACGCCTTTTGTGAATTGTATGCCACTTATAAAAACCGTCTGATATACTTTGCAATGCGTTTCCTTAAATCGCGGGAGTATGCAGAAGATGTTTTTCAGGATGCTTTCACTGTAGTTTGGCAAAGCCGCCGTTTCATTAATCCCGATGCTTCCTTTTCTTCCTATCTCTATACCATCATGCGTAACCGGATACTGAACCAGTTGCGCAATGCCGCTAATGAGGAAAAACTAAAGGAGAGTATTCTTTCACAAGCATTGGACTACACGGAAGATACCAAACGTGAAGTAATGCTGAATGATTTGAAATCCCTCATTTCCCATGCCTTGCAGCAGCTGACTCCCCGCCAGCGTGAGATTTTCGAGATGAGTCGTGAAGCTCAGCTCTCTCATAAAGAGATTGCAGATAAGTTGGGCATCTCCATCAACACCGTTCAGGAGCATATATCTACCTCCCTTAAGTTGATTCGTACCTATCTCATTAAGTATTCAGGCAGTGAATATGTGGATTTGCTATTGCTGCTGATTTGCCTTAATACATAATAAATGTTAATCATACCCTAGATGTTTTCCTTTACTGTGTATTACTCTATGTAAAGGAAAAGTTTTCATGACCTTTATACTAAAAGAGCCCGCACAATGAAGAATGATGTAACAGACAAATCTATAATGCGCCGTTATCTGGATGATATGTACACCCAGGAAGAGGCCCGTGGATTATTATCCCGACTGAAAGATGATATTCATGCCCCAATGCTGGACGAATTGGCAACAGATGTCTGGAAAGAAGCCGCTATGGAAGAGCTCACCACCGGCATGGAACGTGAAAAATATAAGGAAGAAGCCAGTCGGTTACTGAAACGCATCGAACATAAGAAACGCACCTGGTTTCGGCGGATAGTCCTGACGGTGGCAAGTGCTTCTGCTGTTGTACTGCTCATTTTCGGGGGAATCAATCTACTGGGTTATATGGATAAACAGCAGATTTCTTATTTGGAAGCCTCTACCTCTTATGGTGAATCCAGACAAATCCGGTTACCGGATGGAACACAGCTGATCTTAAATTCCTGTTCCCGTGTTCGCTACCCGAACAGTTTTGTAGAAGATGAACGGCAGATAGAACTGGAAGGCGAAGCTTATTTTCAGGTTCAACGAAACGAAAAGCAACCTTTTATTGTCAGGACCGCCCGTTTTGATGTAAGGGTTCTGGGAACTTGCTTTGATGTGAAAGCTTATTCTTCGGATGAAGTTGTTTCTGTAGATGTGGAAAGTGGCAAAGTACAGGTGGATCTGCCTGAAGCGATGATGCGTTTGCAGGCTAAGGAACAAGTGTCGATCAATACACTTTCCGGTGAATACAGCAAGCGGCGCGAAGAACGTGATGTTGCCGTATGGCGCAAAGGTGGATTACGTTTTAGCAGCACTCCGGTGCGCGATGTGGCTAAAGAGCTTGAACGCATGTATAATTGTCGCATTACGTTTGCGGAAGGACAGGAGTTCAACAACCTGATTTCCGGAGAACATGAAAATAAAAGTTTGGAGGCGGTACTCCAATCAATGGAATATACCAGTGGCATCCGATATAGAAAAGAAGGAAATCATATCTTCTTATTCAAGTAGCAGAAAAGCATGGATATACGTCCGGCTGGTAAACGGATGTGTGTTATAATATATGTGAGTATTAATATGTTTAATCTTTAATTAAAAGAGAATATAGAATATGAAAGCACCCACTTAGCGTCTCCTCTAAGAAAAATAGGAGCTGTCTCACAGAGAAGCCCCTATCTCGTAATGCGAACAGGTATTCATTCGTTTCGACCCGCGTGAATCATGTATCGCGAATTACTCCTTTGTTCTAATTAATTTTATCAATTACTAAAACGCACAAATAAATGAATAATCTTCCTAATTCCAAAAGGAAAAGTAGAAATATACATTCGTTTTTAGCTTTTTTACTATTCGTATGCTTGTCATTGATGCCTGATCAGGCGCAAGCTCAGAAGGAAAAAAATGTAACGTTGAACGTTCAGAATGAAACTGTAGAGAATGTTTTTGTTCAGTTGGGCAAGCAGACAGGCTTGAAATTCTTTTATGATCAAAATGTTGTGAACACTGCTCCGCGTATATCTGTCAAAGTAAAGAATAGTCCCCTGCAGACTGTTCTGGACAAGATTACAGAGCAAACCAATTTATTTTTCAATAGGGATAATAATACAATATCTGTAGGCAAACAAAAAATCGGGAATGATGCCCTGAAGTCGAAGACAAGAACTATAAAGGGAACAGTGGTAGATGAAGCAGGTGAGTCGGTAATCGGTGCTACTGTAATGGTGAAAGGCACTACTAATGGTGTAACCACTAATCTTGATGGAAATTACACGTTGAACGATGTTCCTGATGGTGCTACTATCTTAATTTCCTATATCGGTTACCAGACTGTTGAACTAAAGTCCGGCAGTAAGGAACTGGTAAAAATTACATTAAAAGAAAATAGTGAATTATTGGATGAGGTTGTAGTCTTGGGATATGGCAATATTCGCCGTAGTGATGTGACGGGATCTATTGCGTCTGTTTCCTCGGAATCTATCTCTAAAGTAGCCTCTGCCTCCGTGGCCGATGCCTTGGCGGGAAAGATGGCAGGTGTACAGATCACTACAACAGATGGTGCATTGGATGCTGAAATCAGTATTCGTGTACGTGGTGGAGGATCAATCACTCAGGACAATTCACCGTTATTCCTGGTCGACGGCTTTCCGGTTGACGATTTGAGTGGTATTCCGCCTACGGACATCGAGTCTATTGATGTCTTGAAAGAGGCTTCTATGACTGCTGTTTACGGTGCCAGAGGTGCGAATGGTGTAGTCATCGTAACCACGAAGAACCCGAAGATGGGTAAGACCTCGGTTCAGTTCAATAGCTATGTACAGACACGTACACTGGCAGGGAAGTTACCGGTAATGAACAACTATGAATTTGTGATGGCGGAGTACGAGTATCAGATGATACGTAAAGGATCGGCTGATACTTTTATTAAGAATTTTGGCTATTATGACGATATTGACTTATACAAATATACGGACTCTACCGACTGGCAGGATGAAGTGCTGGGAGGCAATCCGATTTCACAATACTATAATCTGACTATCAGCGGCGGTAGTGAAAAGACGAAATTTAATCTAAGTTATAACCGTAATAAAGATGAAGGACAGCTGATAGGTTCCGGTCTGTCACGTAACAATATTATTCTGAAGCTGAACCATGAACTGTTCAGGAACCTGAAACTGGAGACGAATGCCACATATCGCACCCGTACCATTGACGGAGCAGGTACATCGGGAACCAACATTGTCACGGCTCTTCGTTTCCGTCCCACAAACGGACTAACTTCCGGCGCATCCCTTGATCCGGATGATGATGATGAAAATCTGGATGAAGATGGTAATTCCTTAAATCAGAGATACACCCCGTTGGAGGAAAATAAGCAGAACTATAGAAAAAGGGAAGAAACTGCAATCAGCCTCAAAGCAGCTTTGGTGTGGGATATGTTTAAAGGAATGCAATTCCGCTCCGAATATGGCATCAGCACAACGGACTCGAATGATGATCAGTTTTATGGAGCTTTATCCAGCACAGCGTCTGCTGCGGGAATGAATAATATGCCTTCGGCTAAGCGTACTAAAACACATAAAGAGTCGTACCGACTGGCAAATACGCTGACTTATCGCAATTTGTTCCGTAAAATTCATAATGTAAACCTGATGCTTGGACAGGAAATAAACCATTCGCAGAATAACAATACTTTTATGAGTGCACGTTATTTCCCGGTTTCCATTACGGCAGAAGCGGCTCTTGAAAACTTTGCACTGGGCACTCCACACCAGAGCACCAGCTATAAAGCTGCTCCGGACAGAACAGCCTCTTTCTTTGGCCGTGGCTTGTACGATTACAAAAGCCGTTATTATGCCACTTTTACATTTCGTGCAGACGGTTCGACGAAGTTTGCACCCGGTAAGCAATGGGGCGTGTTTCCTGCCGGTTCCATAGCTTGGAGACTTTCCAAAGAGAAATGGATGAAATCGGTCAGGTTTATTTCAGAACTGAAACTGAGAGCAAGTTACGGGTTGGCTGGTAACAACCGTATCAGTGATGATTTGTGGCATAACATCTATCGTGTGTATAGCGGATCAAGTGCTCCCGGTTTCAATAATGAAGAATATAATTACTATCAGTTTGCCGACCAGACTTATTTGTATGATCCGGATTTGAGATGGGAAACTACCATTACACGAAATCTCGGTTTGGATTTCGGTATCTTCAAAAACCGTTTAACCGGTACAGTCGATGTATACTGGAATACAACTAAAGATTTGCTGGTGCCGTCAATCATTCCTAATTCATCAGGTTATTCGAGACAGATGACAAATGTAGGCCGGACTTCCAATAGAGGAGTTGAGCTTTCATTGAACGGTAAAATCGTCCAGACAAAGAACTTTAATTTGTCTGCCAGTTTCAATGTGGCCTTTAATAAGAACAAAGTCGATAAGCTTTCTTCCGGTGAGACGGAATGGAAAACAAAAGCTTCCTTGTCCAACTGGTATGGAACCTACAATTATAAAATGGAAGTGGGCAAAAGTATGGGACTCATCTATGGTTTTGTGAATGATGGTTTTTATACGGTTGACGATTTTAATTTTGATGAAACGACAAAGAAGTGGACTTTGAAACCGGGAGTTCCGGATAATTCTTCATTCAGTTCAGGTAACTTTAGTTTTAAACCGGGAGCAATGAAGTTCAAGAAACTGTCTGATTCCGACTCAGACCTGATAACGGAAGAAGACATGACGGTCATTGGAAATACGAATCCGAAGGTAACAGGTGGTTTTGGCCTTTCCGGCAGTTGGAAGAACTTGGATTTTACCGCGTTCTTTAATTATATGTGCGATTTTGATGTATTCAACGTCAATAAACTTTATTTGAATTCGGCTGTTCGTCGCAACTATTCCAATCTGTCTACCAATATGAATTTGGCACGCCGTTTCCGCTATGTGGATGATGCCGGTGTCAATGTCTCCAGTGATCCGGTTGCATTGGCCGCATTAAATCAGAATGCTGCCACTTATTCCTGGATGTCCGTTACACAGGGTATCACAATGAGCGATTTGATTGAAGACGGTTCATTCCTGCGTCTGAGTACGCTGACTGTGGGATATACATTTCCGCAACGCTGGTTGAGCCGCCTGGGAGTCAAGAGTCTGCGCCTATACTTCTCCGGTAGTAACCTGTTCACTCTGACGGGATATAGCGGATATGATCCGGAAGTGAATATACAGAAAGGTTTGACGCCGGGTATAGATAATAATGTGACTCCTCGCAGTCGTGTTTATACGCTTGGAATGAATTTGAATTTTTAATACTATAGAATTGAACCATGAGAAAATTTTATATTCCAGTTATCATATTGATGATACTTACATCTTGTGAAGATTACCTGAATGTAAATTCGCCTTCCACTTTTGATAAAGATTATATATTTACCAGTGAATCGGAGATTGCGACTGCCGTTAATGGCATGTACGTGCCTATGGTCAGTGGTAAGGGATGGGTAGGTAACCTGGCCCAGAAAATGCTGTTTAATACAGATGTGGAGTTTACTACGGTCACTACGTCGTCCAATCTGAAAGAGAGTGCTTTCGAACCGAGTGCAGGTGACATCAGTTCGTACGGCAGCATCTGGACAGGGATGTATGATGGAGTGAACAGGACGAATGACGTGATAGAAGGTATCGAACAAAGTCCTCTGTTTGAGGCTGCTGATAAAACCAAGCCTTCGCGGTTAATGCATTATTATGGTGAGGCGAAAGTTCTGCGTGCCATGTACTATCTGGAACTGGTGAGAAACTGGGGAGACGTTCCTTACAGGCGGAAACCGGCAGGAAACAAGGATGAACTGTTTATCGGTGCAACTGACCGTGACATCATATTGACAGACATGATCAATGACCTGATTGAAGTTGAACCGGTCATGTGGTATGCGGAAGAATCGGACAGGGGAGTGGAAGCGGCATCAAGAGAGTTTTGCCAGGGATTGATTGCCCGTATGGCATTGTATAGAGGAGGATGGACTCTGCGTCCGGATTACTCGAACCCTGCCGCTATCGGTTCAATGCAGCGTAATGATGACTGGCAGAAATACTATGAGATAGCCGAGAAATATGCAGGTAAAGTGATTAATGAAGGCAAACACTCGCTGAATCGCTCATTCCGTCAGGTTTGGGTGGACGAATGTAGTTGGGTTGTTCCGGTGAATGATGATAATATCTTCGATGTACCGGCAAAGGTAGGAGGCTCCGGAGAGTTGGGATATTCCTGGGGGACATACATCGTTTCGCAAAAGAATTCAGAGGGACAGAATGCATCTAATGCTCCGCATGGATATTCTTCGGGAGGTTCCAAGCTGGCGCTTACCTATATGCTGTCATTTGATAATAAGGACTTGCGCCGCGATCTTACGTGCGAGATGTTTCGCTATGAAAATTCAGGAATGACTAATATAGTTCAGAAACCGATAGCCGCCCTTACGGTTTATTGCGGAAAATGGAACCGCCTGTTTATGGCAACTCCTCTGGGCAGTACTTCTAATAAAGGTACCGGAATCAATTACACTTATATGCGGTATGCAGACATACTACTTATGTATGCCGAAGCTGCCAATGAGAATCATAACGGTCCTACACCCCAAGCCAAAGAGGCTCTGAAGAAAGTCCGCAACCGTGCTTTCGCGGCGGAAGATCAGCCGGAAATGGTAGATGCCTATGTCGATAAACTTACTTCAAAAGAAGATTTCTTTGATGCAATCGTTAAAGAGCGCGCATGGGAGTTTGGGGGTGAAAAGCATAGAAGATATGATCTGGCGCGTTGGAATCTGTATGGAAAGACCCTCTATAACTTGTATTTTGATTGGATTACGTTAGGAAAAGTTGCCCGTACCAAGCAATATGAGAATACGACCACTGCATTTGAGGAACCGACTTATGATGAACGTTTTGAATCTTATCCGGCAGTTGCTTATTACAAAATGGTCGATGCCGTGAATCCGGCTGCCGTATGTGTATCGCAGACCATAGACTGGTATAAAGAAGGAGGCAAGAACTCTTATGATGAGGCTTTTGAATCCTATCCTTCAAAGGCACCTACGGGATATACACTTATCAATATGTGTAATCAATATTGCACGCAGGTCAAGAATACTTCGAATCCGCGTCAATGGGTTCCTGCCCCTGCTGTCTTGTTTTCCTTTTACGGCTATATCAATGAATCGAATGCCGCAACTGTGAATCCGGAAACCGATCCGGTCCGCTATCTGGTACCTATACCTCCCGATGCATTGTCAAGCCATCAGGGACTGTTGAAGAATTATTATGGATATTAAAAAAGAGAGTATGAAAAAGTTATTGATATATTTGATACCTGTATTGGCATTTTGTCTATTGAATATTACTTCATGCAAGGATGATGCGGAAGAGCTGCCCCGCCTGTTCAGACCTTCCTTTATAGCCTCCTCCTGTTTTGCGGAAGGGAATTCGATTACCCTTGCCTGGAGAACATCCGGAGAAGCGACCTCTTATACGGTGGAGCTTTCGCGTGACCAAACTTTCCAGTCGGAACCCGCTGCAACGCAGACCGTAAACAACGGTAAATGCACTTTTACAGGTTTGCGTTATGAAACAGGTTATTATGCACGGGTAAGAGCGAATAATGAGGGTCTGGATATCATTTCAAACTGGACGGAATATTCTTCTCTTATCACCACTTTGACGCGTATCATACCCAAGGTACTTTATGCATTGGATGAACACCAGATAACGGAGAATTCGGCTGTGATAGAATGGAGAGTCTCTGACCAGAATCCTGTGGACGGTGTTTCCATCTGGCAACAGGAAAATGGAACGGATGAAAAGCATTTTGACTTGTCCGGATCGGAAATAGCTTCAGGCAAGTATGTAATTTCAGGATTGGCTCCCCGTACATCCTACTATGTTGCATTGACCAATAGCAAAGCTCCCGAAGGTGCGGAAAAGTACAACCGGCAGAAATTTACAACAGCCGGTATGCCTTCCGGTGCCGTTCTGGTGACAGACGGCGTTGACTTACTGTCAAAAATAAAAGAGGGAATGGATGATGACAGCCAATCAAGTTTGATCTTTCAATTGAAAAACGGGGTTGATTATTATCTGTCGGCAGACGGATTTCCCGAAAGTAGCACCGGTGACATCAAACTGACGAAAAGCATTGCATTCCTGGCTAATCCCGGAGATCGCCCTACGCTCTATATACGTAAAGGTGGCTTCATCATTAAACCGGAAGTGAATAATATTCCTGAAATCAACTATTTTATTGTTGAGAATGTGAATGTCAAAGAGCCAATCGTGTCCGGAGGAAGTGGCGGTAGCAAAACACGCTTGTTGAATATCGGCAAGCACGATGCCGGAACTGATATCACGATAGACCGTTTTGAAATCCGTAACTCCGATATTGTCTTGCCTTCTACCGTTCTGATGATGAGCGATGCCAGCGAAGGAATGACGACCATCAACCATATCCGGATTGATAATTGTCTGGTTACCGGAATCAATGACACCAAATATGTAACGAAACAGTTCGGATTCATACATGCCATCAATAAAGGTTCCAATGTCTGGAATGATGTTTCTGTAACGAACTCCACCTTCTATGAATTTTATATCTCACCGGGTGTCTTTGGAGTGCTTACCGCCGATGTGCCGATTTCGGCTAACGCTAAGGTGTCTATCTCAAATTGTACATTCTATAATTGGGCTACAAGCAAGTCGTCGTATACGGCAATTGGCAATTTCTCTAAACTGTCTGTTGCATTGCCACTATCTGTTAATGCCTGTGTTTTTGGATATAGTGCAGGAAAGGCTCTGGTTCCGGGACAAGTCAATCTGACGGGAAAGAATAATTATTGCACCACAGACTTTGAGCAGGCAGCCGATACTGGATTGGCGTTGATAGATTTGGGTATGTCGGATTCTTCATTTTTCAGGAATGCTAAGGATGGTGACTTTACGATTATCAATACCGGGTCTACGGTTTATACCCAGGAATATGGTGACCCGCGCTGGATAACAGTTTCCGAATACTAACTTATTGATAAAAAACAGAAAGTGTAAGATTCTGTAAGAGGGCTGTGCTTAGTATGGACGGATTTTGATTCGTTCATACGGGCCGCCTATTGACTATACACTATTAAAATAGGAGATTAGAATAATGAGATATGCTACAATTGGAATACTTCTTCTGGCATGGGGCCTGTTGGCCTGTGATGAAAAAGAGGAGGTTTCCGGTCCGTCTGTTCCTTTCCCTGATTATGGAGCAGTACTTGCTTTTCCGGGAGCAGAAGGGTACGGACGCAATGCGGTAGGCGGAAGACATGGCGAGGTCTATCACGTCACTACGCTTGCTGACTCTGGAAAAGGCTCTTTGCGTGATGCGGTGAGTAAACCCGGAAGAATCGTTGTTTGTGATGTTGCGGGAATCATTCGCCTGCAATCCCCGCTTGCTTTTTCCAAGAATCTGACTATTGCTGCACAAACGGCTCCCGGTGACGGAATTGTCGTTTATGGAAATCATGTTTCTTTTTCCGGGGCCGACAATGTCATTTGCCGCTATCTGCGCATACGGATGGGAGTGAACGGGAAAGACGGTAAAGATGCCGCCGGTGTCGCTTACGGAGCGAATATGATTTTTGATCACATGTCGGTCACCTGGGGACGTGATGAATGTTTTTCCATCAATGGAGATCCGAAGAAACCGGGCGATCAGCCCCGGAATATAACTATCCAGAACTCCTTTATAGGGCAAGGCCTGCAACCACATTCTTGCGGTGGACTTATCCAGACTACGGCTGAAAATGGAGTGACTTTATACCGTAACCTGTATATCGACAACAAAACCCGTAATCCGAAAGTGAAAGGCCTGAATCAGTTTGTAAACAACGTCGTTTACAACTGGGGTAATGGCGGTGCTTATATCATGGGTGATACGGAACAGACTTCCGAAGCCGATATCCGGAATAACTATTTCATAGTAGGTGCTACTTTAAATTATGATGGGAAAACGCTGGGAGCCACAGCTCCCTTCACGCGCTATAACGAACATTTTCGTGCCCATTTATCCGGCAACTATTATGATGGAAATAAGGATGGAGTGCTGAATGGTCGCGAACTGACCCGTGAAGATTGTACGAAACGGAAACAAGAGTCTGGCACTGAAGTCGTGATAACTCCTACTTTTCTGGATAAACCGTCGGATGTGCATCCCGCTATCGAAGGTTTGATGACTGCCCGGGATGCTTACGAGTGGATCGTACAGCATGGTGGAGCCTCATTACCCGCCCGTGATCAGGTAGATAGCTATCTTGTTGAAGAATTAACTTCATTGGGTAGGAAAGGAGGAATTATTCTCACAGAGATGGACCTGCCTACACAAGGCCCCGGTGAAATAAAATCGGGGACCAAACCACTGGATACGGATAATGATGGTATGCCCGATGACTTTGAAGATACATACGGACTTGATAAAAATGATCCGTCCGACGCTATGAAGATAGCTTCCAACGGATATACTAATATTGAAAACTACATATTCCTGATAAACAAATGAAAAAGATATATACTTATTTGATCTTCTCATTCGCCCTGCTATGCAGCACTTCATTGATTGCGCAGACCAATGAGAAAGCCAGAGAAACTGCTGTGATGATTGCCGACCGCATTCTGAAGTCAACAACCTATGATTTTGTAGATAAGAAAAGTGGCAAGACCTATACATCGCTCAAAAACGTACCTTTAAATAAGAATGTGAAAGTACAAAGTAAATACCTGGATTGGCATTACACAAACGGAGTCACTAACATAGCCCTGATGGAGTTGGGAGATAAATTAGGTACTTCGAAGTACGAGAACTATGTTCTGAAGAATATGAATTTCATTTTCGACGATGCAAACCAGGACTACTTCCATCGCCTGTACGACCAAACATTGGAGCAGGAAGGTTGGAGAGCTGTGAACCATGTGAATTGGCACATGATTTACCGGAATAAACGTCTGGATGATAATGGTCCTATGGGCGCCAGTCTGATTGTGCTCAATCGCCGTCATCCTGATGGTGTCCGAACCTCGTCTTGCCGATGGCACTATTGCCCGGTTATGGCCGCATGTCAATACTATTTGGGCCGATGATGCCTTTATGGCCCTTTCTTTTCTGGTCAGGATGGGAGAGGCGACAGGCGATGCCAAATACTTTGATGATGCAGCCAATCAGATATTGAACTATACCCGCTATCTGTGGTGCCCCGAAAAAGGATTGTACTATCATTGCTATCACACGGATAACAAAGCGCATGGCGTTGCCCATTGGTCCAGGGCAAACGGATGGGTTTTCATGGCTACTGCCGATTTGCTGGCACGAATGCCCGCCGACCATCCGATGCGTGAAGATGTCATCCGGAACTTCCGTATGCAGGCGGACGGACTGATTCGTTATCAGGGTGCGAACGGATTGTGGCATCAGCTTCTGGATAAGGAAGATTCCTATGAAGAAATCACGGGAACCGCCATGTTCGTCTTCGGCATTGCCAGAGGGGTGAAACAAGGGTGGCTGCATTCCGACTATATCTATGTGGCATGGGAAGGGTTGAAAGGCATGCTCACCAAGATTACTCCGGAAGGTGATGTAACGGCTATCTGTGCAGGTACGGGCATAATGCCTGCTTTGTCATTCTATTATAACCGTCCCCAGTGGAAGAATGATCCGATGGGAGAAGGCCCGGTGCTGAGGGCATTGGTGGAAATGATTGACGCACCCAAGTATACGGAAATCAAGGCCGAACAGCAATACGATAAAATCAAGTGATTTCTTGATATTACAGGAGTATTACAGATTTATTACAGAATCTTTCTTTAGCTTTGTATCTTCTAAGAAAATAAGTTGAAGTAAACCTTTGAGGATAATATGCTAAAGAAATATTCTGTATTACGGGGATTCGTCATTTTATGTGTAGGACTGCTTGTCTTCTGTCTGTCTCCTTTGCGGGCACAGGACAGTGATTTTGTGACTTGGAACAAGATGAAAGCCCGGCACGATGTGTCCTCCAAAGTGGAACTTTACGGAGATGTCGAGATGCGTACCCGTGACGCACTGGATGAGATAGACCGTTGGGGCTTCGGCGTAGGTACTTCCGTTCTTCTTCTTCCGTTTCTAAAAGCTGAGGGCGGTTACGAATACCACTACCGCAACCGTGGTGAAGACGGCTGGAAATCCCGGCACCGTTACCATGCAGGTGTCTCTTTTACTCTTAAAAAACGACAATGGACGTTCACCCTGCGCGAGCGTTTCCAGCATACTTTCGACGGACGCGGAGCGGATGAATTCCGTCTCCGCACCCGCCTGAAAGCTGCTTATAAGGTAACTACATGGTCACCGTATGTCTCTTTAGAGCAATATCACGGTCTGGGCAAAGATGAATGGTTTCATGCCTCCCGCTTCCGTGCCCGCGGTGGGGTGGAAGCTAAACTGTCGTCCTCTTGGTCGGCAGATGTTTTCTATTGCTACCAGCACGAGGGTGATCTGGACAGGCATATTCTGGGGTGGGAGTTGATTTACCGATTCTGATTCATATTCTTTCTTTTTACTCATTTATTTGTAGGTATGCGATGCGTTCACTATATTTGTATGTTCATTGTTTGTGAACAGGGTTTATTAGTGAACAAAAGATGCTACTGAAATGGAAAAAGAACTGATTCATGAAGTTGAAAATAAACTTGTTGAAATAGTAGGTCGAAGCAATGTTTATGTAAAAGCAAGTCCGATCCCGGAATTTAACTGGATGTTGTGTATCAGAGGCTATGAATTTCTATGTGAAGTTAAAAAGACGGTTACGAGAAGTAATTTCGGTAGCATACAAATGAAGTTGAGGACATGGCAAGAAAACACAGATAAGCCGGTTTTGCTTGTAGCACAAAACATTTATCCTCTTTTGATGGATGAATTTGCCCATCAGGGAATTAACAGTTTAGATAGTGCAGGAAACTGTAGGATTAAGGTCGGTGATTTGCTAATGCATATTGAAGGAAGAAAAGTACCTCCTAAGTTTCAGGCAGCATCTGCCAACAGAAGTCGTTTGTTTCAGGAAGCCGGAATAAGAATTATATTTCGTATCTTGTTAGAGCCGGATTGGCTAAATCTCTCTTATCGGCAGATGCAACTATCTACCAATGTTTCCTTGGGTTCAATAACTGTTATAATGAACGAGCTTTTAGAATCAGGATATTTGTTGAAGACGAACAAGGGAAAATTCTTAAAGAATAAGCAGGACTTATTGGAACGCTGGGTGGTTGCTTACAATGAAATTTTGAAGCCTAAACAGCTAATAAGGAGAATGACTTTCAAAGATGCAGAGCTTCATAAGAATTGGGCTGATTTAAAATTGCCATCTGACATATATTGGGGGGGAGAACCTGCCGCTAACTTGGTTGATGGTTATCTGTATCCTGAGTTATTTACCCTTTATGGCGGTACTATGGGCGATTGGGTAAAAGCAGGCCTCAGACCGGATGATGAGGGTGAAGTTTTCGTTTATAAGAAGTTCTGGAGTAGTGTTGAGCAAAGTCAGGTCACTCCGGCATTACTAATTTATGCAGATTTAATGGGAAGCGGCAACAGCCGGAATATTGAAGCTGCTCAAAGAATTTATAATAATGAATTACAATATCTCCAGTGATGAGTTTGATAATCTCTTAATAAAAGAGTTGTTAGAAAAACTTAGCCGATATTTCGAAAAAGAGAAGCTTCCTTTTTATGTGATAGGGGCAACAGCTCGTGACATCATTATGCAGAAGCTGTTGCAACAGAGATCTGTCAGACATACGCAAGATTTGGATATTGCTATAGCTATAGCCGATTGGCAAAAGTTTGAGGAAATCTCAAACGGTATTGCGCAGATGGATGGTTTTGAGAAGTCTTTGAGTCAAAAGCAACGCTTTTATTATAAGAAAGTATATGAGATAGATATTATCCCATTTGGCGAAGTTGCAAAAGAAGATAAGTGCATTTATTGGCCGCCCGAAGAAGAAAGCCGCCTTATTGAGCATATGATGAAGCAAAACATAGCTGTTTCTTATGAGAAAGTTTACAGGGTAATATCTCAGATATCGTCAATTTTGTGTGGGGCAATTTAAAAACGATCTTTTCCCATAAACTTACAACTCATGTCATAAGTAGACAGCTTTCATATTAAAGCCTTCTGGCGGATACGAACTTCGTCTTCGCACTCACCAGAAGGCTATTTATAGGGAACTATTGCTTATTTATTTGTCCCCATCCAAGTCCATTTATGCCAGATATGCTCCAATGGACCTTGTTTATGTTTGCTCAACCACCATTTACAGAATTTTACTTGCAACAGGAACATGCAAAATCCGATTAGCAGACTGAGCGTATATCCACAATAAGGAGCCAGATACAGACCGATAGGGAAGTAAATCAGTGCTCCCATTATGGATTGGGATATATAGTTCGTAAGACTCATTTTTCCATAGAATCTTAGGCTGCTGACGGCTTTACTGAACTTTTCACGTTGGTAAAGCAATACGAATGAAGCTACCAGTACGAAAGTAAAAGCTAACTTTTGCCACATGTCGAATGCAGTTCCGGCTGTTTGCTGTATGATTGTACTGTTCTGCATAATCAACTCTTTCAGGGCATAGAGAGGAGCAAAAGAGATTGCGGAGATAATCAATATCTTTATCCAAAAATGGAGATTCTTTTCCGTCGTAACGAAAAGCTGCTTTCTGCCGATGTAGAAGCCTAAGAGGAATAATCCGGCTGTTTGGAAAAAGCGTCCTGCATTTACTGCCCATAATAAGCTGGCTTTCTGACCTAAAGTAACATTCCCCCAGATGAAATCCCAAAAGTTGCCGGCTTGGGTGTACTCTGCCACTTCCGCATACATTTCGCCTACCTTCAGGTCCGGTAGCTGATGTGCGGGATTGATCAGATTGGCTATGTAATGATACCATTCAACAGGTTGTAACAAGAAGATAATGGAAGTGATGAGAATAGCTTTATCACTCCAATTCCGGGTAAAGAACAGGACAAGCCCGACAATTACAAATAGCAATAATACATCTCCTGCAGGAAAGAAAGCAGCGTTTAATGTTGCAAATGCAGCCAGCAGAACTAAACGCCATAGGAAACGATAACCGAAGTCCTTGCCTTGCTTCTTCTGATTATTGCTCTGAATGTAAAATGTAAATCCGAACAGGAGAGCGAAGATTGCGTAAGATTTTCCGGCAAGTAGGGTAAAAGTACCGCTTAATACTCCCTGGTCCAATATATTTAGCCAGGTTGGTGAATCTGTGGGATAAACGGGAAAAATGAAATGTTCAAGACTGTGAACCAAAAGGATAGCCATTACGGCAAAGCCTCGTAGGGCATCTACTACCTCGATACGAGGATTCTTGTTGCTTAGTTGTTCCATGAATTATTTATTTAGTAATGTTTTAATTCGTTTATTCATCGGTTTTTCAAAATAGTAGTAGGAGAGTAAACTTAATAGGACGATAATACAGAATAAGATCGGAATAGAAATATACCATGCTATATGAAAGTTACTTCCTTTTTGCCATTCTGCATAGGACAGCAGCACAAAAAGATGAATCAGATAGAAGCTGTAACTGATCTCTCCGCCAATCACTAAAATACGGTTGGATAAGAGGCGTGAGACTATACCTTTTTGTAGAGAGAAGCTGATCAGAAGAAATGCAACCGGAAGCCAGTAGTAACAGGAATACCGATACACTTTGGGTATTTCAGCCGCATAGAGATAAAAGGCTAAAAATAAAGCGATGGATGCTATTTCAATAATACTTCCTTGATATGCAGTGATGTTTTTACCTTTCAAACGGTCGTACAATTGAAACAGCAGCATGCCGGCTAAAAAATCTGGTAACCGGGTAATCGGATTGACGTACCAATATCCTTTTATATCGGTTTCTGGCGTAAAATGCATGCCGATCACAATCAATACGGCAGAAACTAAGAAAACGCAGAGCAATTTTTTATAATCCTTTGCTATGGGTATCAGGAATGGGAAGCAGAGGTAAAATAGCTGTTCGCAACATAAACTCCACGAAGGGCTGTTGAATGAGAAAAAGTAGTCGGCTTTTGGTATGTAGGCATTTGTCAATGTGAGTGAAGCTAAGAAGTGTTTGAGCCAATCTATCGCTCCTGATGCAATGACATAGTTTCCTAAGGCGACAGCGATAAATAAGGTCAGCCAGTGCAGGGGATAAATACGTGCGATGCGTGCTACCCAAAAAGCCCGTTTGGTTATTTTGTTTTCACTGAATCTTTTCTGATAATTGTAAGCTATGATAAAGCCGCTTAGCACAAAAAAGAAACTGACACCCACAAATCCTTCTTTGAAGAAATGGGTGTCAAAGAATTTATCTATAGTATAGCAATGTGCTCCAAACACCATCAAAGCAAATATAAACCGTAAGGAGGTGAGTGTATTTATCATAGCTCTGTATTTTGTAGCCTTTTTGGATGTTTTTTATTTTGACTCCTCAAATATACGAAAAGAGGAAAATTAATGTCTTTTAGGCTGTTCTTTTTTAGTGGAATTTCGCATTTTATCATAAAAAAGAGACTTACATGTGTTAATTATGCAAGTCTCTTGATATAAAATACCAAATATAGTATTCTCTTTTTAGAAAGTATAATAAAAAGCTCCCATCCATACCCCACCTTTATCCAAAATGAGTATATTTGCCCGCATCATTCTATTTTTTAACCTTAAAAACACAGTTTAAATGCAGCGTAAAACTCCGCAAACATCTGATATTGACGATGAAACACTTTTTGCTAAAGTGGAGCGGGGAGATGTAGAGGCATTTACTGCGGTTTACAATAAATATCACAAACTGCTTTACGCATTGGCCTATCGCTATTTGATGAGTTCTGCGATGGCAGAAGACGCTGTACAACACGTATTTACCCGTTTCTGGGAATTCCGTTCGGAGCTTCGGGTAGGCATCAGCCTGAGAAACTATCTGATAACAATGACTAAAAATCATATACTCAATGTGATACGCAATGAGAACACCGCCCTTACCAAGAATTATGAGATAGCTCAGGGCACCCCTGCTTACGAAGATACCCTTGTTGACAGTTTGGAAAAGAAAGAACTGATGTCCATCTTTTATAAAGCAGTCGATATGTTGCCGCCCCAAAAGCGGGAAATCTGCCTGATGAAGGTGCGCGAAGAACTCTCCAACCAGGAGATAGCCGACCGCCTGAAACTCTCTATCAATACAATCAAAACCCATTATTCCGATGCGTTGAAACTGCTGCGCGTCCATTTGGGAAAATTGCTAATTTTTGTCACGTACCTCACCTTGTTAAGGTATTTAAGTGTCTATTTAACAGTATGAGTACAGAGAATATGAATATACCTACAGAGAAACAGATACAGGAAGTGCTGGCAGGGACATCTACTCCTGAAGTTGCCCGGATCGTAGCGGCTTGGTTTGCTACCGATGAGGGTGCGGCCTATCTGGCTAAAAGTATGGACCGTGATGCCGTACAGATCAAACAAGGATTCGAAGAACTCTATGTCAATCACGAAATCCCGTCCGAAGAGATGTTTGCCCGTATCCGCCGCAACATCCGACAGAAACGCATCCGCAGGATTACCTTCCGTGTGGCAGCCGTACTCATTCCGTTTGTGCTGCTGATAGGGTTGTTTGTCCAGGTGAATACCCGTGTCGATCTGCTGGGTGATTCCGGTTACGAAGAAATCTATGTGCCCAAAGGTGAGCGCCTGCAAATGATGTTTCAGGATGGCACACGTGCTTATATAAATTCAGATTCACGCCTGAAGTATCCAAAGAAATTTGCGCTGTCCAGCCGTGAAGTCTATCTGGAGGGCGAGGCTTATTTTGTAGTCTCAAAAAATTCCCACCGACCTTTCATTGTCAATCTTAACGGGCCTGCCGTGCATGTTCTGGGAACTTCGTTCGATGTTCAGGCTTATCCGGAGAATAAGGATATCACGGTCTGTCTGGACGAAGGTCGTGTTAATCTGACACTTGCTTCAGATAAGAAATACCCGTTGAAACCCGGTGAGAAACTTGTCTATAACAAGGAAAGTGAGCATTGCACCATTACCCGACATGCTGATATTCATCTGTCTTCCTTGTGGAAAAAGAATGTGATAGCTTTCAAGGATGCCCCGCTGGCCGAAGTTATCAAAGTGCTGAATCGTTGGTATGATGTGGACTTCAAGATAGAAGACCAGTCAGCTTGGGATGTATACTTTACGATTACATCAGAGAATACGCTTCTCGAAAAAGTTCTGGGTGATCTGGAAAAGATTGCGCCGTTACGGTTTGAATATAAAGAGGCTGAAAAGGAAGTGATAGTCACAAGAAAAAAAGAGGATTCCCGTTTAATGCATTGATTATGTAGATTTGATTTGTAAATAATACGTGAAACAAAAGTGCGTATTGCAGGTAAAATTACATTCAGTAAAGTGAGCATTGCAGATAGTTTACGCTATATTAAACTTGCGCATTACAGAAAGTATCCTTGTTTTGGCGCATTGACTATATTGAATAGCATGATATTTAAATGTAAATGGAGTTGGGTAATAATTCAAGACTATTCTGTATGCCCCATTAATAACCGTGAACAACGTTTTTAAAGAATAAGAGGAATGTTTTTTAAGAATGTTGCCGACGTTTATTAACAGCGTAGAAATCGATCTTAAAACTGAAATAGAATATATGTATACAAAAAAGGCGATAATTCTTCATGAGAATGACCGCCTTTTATCTTTTATACCCGTCTTGTTTGGGGTGAAAGTCACCCGTATTAACTATAATCCACCTGAATAGCTTAGGAGTAAACCATCGGTTGATTATATGGATTAACTCCTACTTTAGCTGGATATATTGTCAATTTTATGCACTGTTTAATGTTTCGTTGTAAAGGTCTTATTTTTCCCATTTACGAAAGTTTTAAGTTTATATTAGAGTTTCATTTTAAACTTCTACAAATATACTACATCAGAAAGGCGAAGTCAAGTGTTTCAGCCCCGTTTTGAATTATTTTTTTATTTATGGTGCTAATATCTGCATCCGGCAAAAGTCATTACCGGAATGAACAGCAATAAAGATATAAATAACCGTTTCATAATCTGTATTTTAATTGATTTGATTCAGCCAGCCGGCAATTAGCGAATGGCAGTTGGACGTTTGTGAAGAGCGTATCCACAGACTTGGAGTCAGGAAGTTGCCTTCCGGAATGAGCCGTTTGGCATCAGACTCTACACTGCTGATTCCACTGCTTGCGCTTGATACGATCAGACCGATACTTTTGCCTCCCATCCGGTTGCCGTATTGAAACAGGAATGTTTGCAATGGGGCAGCCATATTGCTCCACCAAAGGGGTGCGCCTATGATAATCCGGTCGTAATCGGCGATATTCACCTCCACAGGTTTGATTGCAGGATAAGATGCCGCGTCATTCGGCTGGTTCCGGATTGCCTGAATCAACGCACTTCCGATGGCATAGTTGTTGGCGGCATAGTCGAGTCCCTCTTCGGCAGGTTCAACTCTTACCACATCGGCTTCTATCTGTGTCTGTAAGTCACTGACAATCGTATGCACATTGTTCGTGAAACTGTAATACACGATAAGGGTTTTACCCGTTGCCGGATCGGGGTCAGGAGTAGGATCAGGATCGGGAGTAGGCGTCGGAGCTTCGGTCTGTGGACCATCCGGTTCGTTACTATCGGTAGAGCAGGCGCTCAATCCCACCGCTACAAAAACGGCGAATAATAAATATAGGTACTTTTTCATAGCTTCTTACATATTAAAATAAAACTTTCATTTTCATATCTGTTATTTTTAGTTGTTTCTTTGATGCAAAGATAAAAGCAAAGACCTGCAACGGCTTTGTTGCGAGGCTCAATGTGTTTTGTTTTAGCGACCTACCTGCCGTTGTTGCTCGGCATTGTATCTGTCTCCGACAACGGGAATGGCGGCAACAGCGTTTTCCAGTTCTTTCCACTCTTCGGGAGAAAGTGTAAATTCCAGTGTGCGCAGGTTCTCCTCCAGATGTGCAAGTTTCGTTGTTCCGGGAATCGGTACGATCCACGGTGCCTTCTGTAGCAACCAGCCGAGTGCCACTTGTGTCGAGGTCATGCCTCGCGTGCGGCCGAAGGCTTGTAGCACATTCACGATGCGGGTATTTGCCCGCATTGCTTCCGCTTGGAAGCGCGGCAGGGTCTGTCATTGATGCAGCCGCCCAAAAATCCCCGATTCAGCGGGCTGTATGGAACAAAGCCGATTCCCAGTTCCCGACAGGCGTCGAGCACTCCGTTTTCCTCCACCAGACGGTGCATTAGGTGATATTCGCTTTGGATGGCCGTCAGCGGGCAAACGGCATGAGCCTTGTGGATGGTCTCGGCGTTGACTTCGCACATGCCCCAGTGTTGTACTTTGCCCTCTTTCATCAGGTCGGCAATAGTCGATGCTACCTCTTCTGCCGGGGTGTTGGGGTCGGCACGGTGCTGGTAGAACATGGGAAGCGAATCGAGTCGGAGGCGACGGAGCGACTCTTCGCAATAGCGACGGATGGTCTCCGCCCGACTGTCCTGACGTCCCGTGCCTTTTCCGTCGATTACTTCGTGTCCGAATTTAGTCGTTACGTTAATCCGGCCTTTGAACTCGGCCAGTGCTTCTCCGGCTAAATTCTCGTTGGTCAGCGGCCCGTAGATGATGGCGGTATCGAAGAGCGTTACACCGCGATCCACTGCTTCGTGCAGCAACCGGATGCATTGCTTCTTGTCCGGATGCTGGCTACGGTTGTAGGTCATGCCCATCACGCCAAAACCGAGTGCCGACACTTCGAAAGCTGCCTTGCCCTTACCCAATATACGATGTCCCGTAATGTGGGCGACATCGCTATTGTTATCAGATGCTGCCGTCTGTTTCGTTTCAGTGGCAAATACCTTGTTCAGTCCGGTGGGCATGGTCAATGCGGCTCCTGCCAGTGCTGCCGTCTTGAGAAATCCGCGACGGCTGATATTCATTTTATTGTTTTCTTCTTTCATGTTATTTATTTTTTTAGTTCCTTGATTGTTCTTGCCGGATTGCCCGCAACAACGGTCATGGGCGGCACATCTTTGGTTACTACGCTGTTTGCTCCTATGATAGCGCCGTATCCGACTCTGACACCGGGGAGAATCGTGGCGTTGATACCGATCCAAACTTTATCCTCAATGACAACGGGACGGCCGTAAGTCGCACTGCGGTTTTCCGGATCGGAGTCATGGTTGATGGTAATGATGTTTACTTTCGGACCGACCAAAACATGTTTGCCGAGTGTAATGCCGCCACGTCCGAAAAACGTGCAGCACTGTTGGATAAAGCAGCCTTTACCTATCTTTATATGCTTGCCGTAATCCACATAAAACGGAGGTAGTAAGGTTACGGATTCATCCACTTCCTGCCCGATGATTTCTCCCAGTATCCGGCGGACTTCATCCGGTGTATGGTAACCGTTGTTCAGTTCGGCCGCTGTTTTCATTGTATCCCAAATGGAGTTTATTAACTCGTCGTATCCTTGATCCGACGGGGAAACAATTTCTCCGTTCAAGTCTCTTGCAAAAATTTCATTCATAATGATGCTTCGTTTAATGTTTTGGTGCAAAATTACGAAGAGAGCCTCGTAACAACTTTGCTACGAGGCTCAATTAATTTTGTCCTGAAGTTCATTTTACCATGACGGAGCTACACCGTAGGCTTCCTTATATATTTTGGAGAAATGCGACAGGTTCTTGAAGCCTACATCGAAACAGGCTTCCGTCACTCTTTTCTTGCCCGATTTTATCAGGCCGTGCGCTGCCTCCAGACGACGTCTGATAATCCATTTCTGCGGTGTCAAATCGCTCACTTTGGCAAAATCACGTTTGAAGGTTGCCAGACTGCGTCCTGTATAACTCGCGATTTCCCCCATCGAGAGGTCATACATGTAATTCTCATTCAGATAGTCGAGAATGTCTATTTTCCATGGTTCCACGAAATCGAACAGCGAAGCATAGAGGTTCCTGTCGGTATTGAGCAGTACATACAGCCCCTCGGTCATTTTTAACTTCAGTACATCTTCGGAAGGCTTTTCGCCCGCATCGAAGTAAGGGATAACCGATTCGAACAGCGACCGAATGTCGGGTCTGTTACTCGGTAATACACGCAGACTTGCTTTTTCACGCTTGGAGTCGGCCGGTATCTGTTGTTGGTTGAGTGTATGGTAAAACTCCCTCAGAAAAGGCTTTGTGAATTTCAGCACGACGGAGCGGTAGGGCTTATTGTCCTCAACCTTTTTTTGCAGCCACATCCGGTTATCACGCCGCATGAAAGCGCAATTTCCCGGATGCAGAACGGTTTTCTTTCCCCGTTCCTCTATTTCCAATTCGCCGGAGCATAGATAAATAAGCGTATGCTCCCTGTTTTCGTGGGCACACCCCCGGTCATCGGTGAAATAGCTCGCTATAAGCACATTCAAGCAATCGAATACATCTAATTGTTCCATATTGTCAGCCTTTTATTTTTGCAAAGGTAGCAAGTTATATTTACTTTTTATTTGTTGTAAAGCTCAATGTTTTCTCAAGAAATCATAAGTAACAATTTATCCTATCAAAAAAACACATTATCTTTGCAATACAATTTGAGCTGTTTAGCCGCTTTCCTATCCATGCCTTATACCTCATGCGAATTCTTTTTTATCAGTTTGCAGCCAAATAAATAGCTTCAGACTGTATCAAATATAAATAAAAGCAAGAGGACGAGCTACATTTTGAATCGCTGATGACGATTCTTGGGCCTTGGAAAGCCTTTTTCCAAACTTTTTTTGCAAAAAAGCATTTTTCCCTCACCCGCTCCGAAATCTTGTGTGTCTACTTAGTATAAAGCGATTTATACCATTGTTAATCTAAAATTTAAGTTATGAAACACAAGATTTTACTTGTACTGTTTTTGAGCTTTATGGCATGTTTCACAGCCAATGCTCAGAAAGTGACCTTGCAGTTCCGGCAAGTTAAGTTAGCAAAAGTTTTTGAGGCTATCACTCAGCAAACCGGACTAACCGTGGCATACAGCCGTCCTACTGTTGACCCAGATCGGGTTGTTTCTATCGAAGCTGATAAAGAAGAACTTTCAGATGTGCTTACACAATTACTGAAAGGCACGAATGTGACCTTTGAAATTGGTGAGAAGAAAATCTATTTGAAAGAAAAGCCAACTTCGGATGTGCAGCAAAATCGAAAGGTTAAAACAATCTCCGGTATTATAGTTGATGATAAAGGAGAGCCGGTGATTGGTGCCAGTATTGCCGTTCAGGGTACTACTTTAGGTACTATTACTAACTTAGACGGTGAATATACCTTAGCCAATGTTCCGGAAAATGCAGAAGTAACCATTTCATTCATTGGCTACCAGACATTGACATTTAAAGCTAATGACAAAGCCTTGCAAAATGTCACTTTGAAGGAAGATAGCGAAATGTTGGATGAAGTCGTAGTAGTGGGATATGGTGTACAACGTAAACGCGATGTAACCACTTCTATCTCCTCAATGAAAGCGAGTGAATTGGCAGTTCCGGTTTCCAGTGTGGATCAGGCGCTTGTTGGTAAGATGACCGGTGTGCAGGTTTCACAACCGAATGGTATCCCGGGGGGCGGATTATCTATTAAGGTGAGAGGTAGTGGTAGTATTACTGCCGGTACGGAACCGTTGTATGTGGTAGATGGTTTCCCCATGTCCGGTGAAGCAGGAAATGGTACAGGACAAAATGTATCTCCTTTGAGTTCCATTAATATGAATGACATTGAATCCATTGAAGTTTTGAAAGATGCTTCGGCGGCAGCTATTTATGGATCAAGAGGTGCAAATGGTGTAGTCATTATTACTACTAAGCAAGGCAAGGAAGGTAAAGATATGAAGCCTACTGTGCAATATGATGGATATGTAGGTTTCCAGCAACGTACTAAAAAGATAGATATGCTGGATGCGTATGAATATGCTTGGCTTTCCTATGATGGACACAACAATGCTTATCTTGATTTGCTGGAAAGTAAAGGTCTTGAAGGTAGCATTAATGATTCTAATGAAGTTCGTAACCAGAAGTTGGGAAAGAAACCGGATGTTATCAATCAGGCTTATTTGCTACCTCCCGAAATAATGCCATATATCAATGGTGAAACCGGACTGACGAATACAGATTGGCAAGACGAAGTTATGAGAACAGGAATCGTCACAAGTCATAATCTTTCTCTGTCCGGAGGAAACAAAGCTGCCAGATATTTTATTTCCGGTAATTACATGAAAGAGCAGGGTGTTGTTATCGGTTCGGATTTTGAACAGATGGGAGCCAGAGGAAAAGTCGATGCTAATTATAAGAAATTCACTTTCGGTACTAATCTGTCTTTTAATTATTCTGTGTATAACATCGTTCCTACCGAGGACAGATATAAAGAAGAGACAATCGTAGCTTCTGCTTTGGCCATGTCACCCACTATGCCGGTGTACAATGCCGACGGTTCTTATAATTTTGATCAATGGAACTGGCAGTATAAGCATCCGCAGATTGTAAATCCTGTAGCTTTGGCAAACGAAAAGGAAGACCAGATGAAACGTTACCGTTTTATGGGAAATGTCTATGGTGAATACGAACTCTATAAGAATCTGAAATTCAAGACAAGTTTCGGTGTGGATTTCAACAGCTACAGCCGTTCTTATTACAGACCTTCCACTTTGCCTACTTCTTTAGACAGACTTCCGCCTTCAGTGCCGGAAGGGTCGAAGCGTGATAAGAATATGCTGAACTGGGTATGGGAAAATACTTTGTCATATACTACAATAATAAAGGATGTGCATAATTTATCTGCCATAGCCGGATGGACTGCACAAAAAGAATCAGTGAACACTTCATTGCTGGCCGGTAATGGTTATCCTAATGACTTGGTACATACCATGAATGCAGCATCAGCTATTACAAACTGGAGTGCAACCGCTTACGAATGGTCGTTGTTATCGGCATTGGCACGTGTGCAATATTCATATAAAGGTAAATATTTACTATCAGCTGCTGCTCGTATGGATGGATCTTCCCGTTTTGGAAAGAATAACCGCTGGGGTATGTTTCCGTCAGCTTCTGCCGGATGGTATATCAGTGAAGAAGATTTTATGAAAGATATAAAATGGCTTACTTCCTTGAAATTGCGTGCGAGCTACGGTATCAGTGGTAATTTTAATATTGGAAATTACGAGTATTATGCTACGTTATCAGAAGACAATTATGTGTTTGGAAAAGCTGATGGCACTTTGGCCAGCGGTTTACGTCCTGCAACAGCTGGAAATCCTGATTTAGGTTGGGAGAAGACAGCTATGTTCAATCTGGGTTTGGAAATAGGACTGTTTAATATGCTGACTTTAGAACTGGATTTGTATAACAGTAATACAACTGATATGCTACTGAATGTACCGGTTGCCGAGTTTTCCGGTTTCAGTACAGTGCCTATGAATATTGGAAAAGTAAATAATAAGGGCGTCGAATTCGCTATTTCTACTACAAATACTTGGGGAGACTTTACGTGGAATAATCGTTTTAATATCTCTGCCAACCGGAATGAAGTAAAAGACCTCGGTGGTGTTGATGAAATGATAACTACTTCCGAGAGTGTGACTTTCATTACTAAAGTCGGAGAGCCTATCGGTAACTATTATACTTTGGTAACGGATGGTGTATTCGCTAATCAGGCAGAGATTGATAACTCGAAGAATCCGGATAAGAGCCAACGTAAATATGCCTATGTCAGTGGTGCGAAACCGGGAGATTTCCGTTTCAAAGATATGGACGGTAATATGGAGATTGACGAGAACGACCGTACTATTACAGGAAACTACATGCCGAAGTTTACGTATGGTTTCTCTACGGATTTTAAATATAAATGGTTCGATCTTTCAGTTGCCCTGCAAGGTGTGCAAGGGAATAAGATTGCTAATATATTCCGTCGCTACATTGATAATATGGAAGGAGGAAACAACAGTCAGGCCGATGCTTTGGACCGTTGGCAATCGGAAAGTAATCCGGGCAGCGGCTATGTAGTTCGTGCAAACAGAAGTGCAACGGGTATGAATGGTACTACTTCTACCTGGCATATTGAAGATGGTTCTTATATGAGAATTAAGAATATCACTTTTGGATATACGCTGCCTAAATCGTTGCTTACCAATGTAGGAATCAGCCGGGCAAGAGTTTATTTCTCTACTCAGAATCCTTTCACTTTTACCCAATATAGCGGATACAATCCAGAAGTGAATATGAAAGGCGGTTCACTGACTCCTGGTATCGATTATGGTACATATCCTCTGTCTAAATCATTTGTATTCGGATTAAACGTAACCTTTTAAATAATCAAGATATGAAAATTAAATATTATATTGTAGCTTTTGCATCTCTGTTGCTTACCAGCTGTAGTGATTTTCTGGACTTGACACCTGTATCTGAGGCTTCTTCTGCAAACTTTTATAAGAATTCGTCTGATATAAATTCTGCTATATCAGCTTGCTATGCTTCATTGCAGGGAACATATCAATATGGAGAATTCTTAATTTGCCTTATGGAAACAAGGTCTGATAATGTGGAAGATATTAATCCTGGTGGAGCTGCTGGGGTATACTATTTTATAGATAAATTCACTGCTACATCCGGAAATAATGTCGTTCGCTATGCGTGGAAAGAATTATATAACCAGATATACAGATGCAACAATGTACTTGCAAATATAGATGTGGTAACAGATGCTGTGCTGAAAAAGCAGTATGAAGGGGAAGCTATGTTTTTACGTGCTTTGGCATATTTCAATATTGTTCGTCTTTGGGGAGCTGCACCTCTGATCCTGAAACCGGTGACGGCTATTGAAGCCAAGGGGTATGGACGTAGTTCAGTGGCGGATGTTTATAGAGCTATAGAAGAGGATTTGGAGGCTGCATCCGGTATGCTTACTTCTGCTTATGATGATGACAATCTGGGAAGAACCACTTCCGTAGCTGCAAAAGCATTATTGGCAAAAGCTTATCTGACACAACAAAAGTGGTCGGCAGCAGCGACTTTGCTGGATAACATAGTCAAAGATTATTCATCTAAATATGGTTTGCAGAACACCGTTGCTGATGTTTTTGATGTAAACCAGAAGATGAATAAAGAAATTCTGTTCGCTGTACGATATTCAAAATCTGTTCTTGGAGAAGGACATGGATACAACGATTACTTTAAGGATAAGTCGGTTATTGATAGCAAACTTTTAGCTTCTTATGGAACTACGGATGATCGTAGGTCAATGATCGAATATAAGAAAGTGGATGCTAACAATAATGTAATAGCCAAGTATTACGATACGTTCGACGCTACTACGGCAAAGGTTGGATTTGACTTACCATTATTGAGATGGGCAGATGTATTGCTGATGTGTGCTGAGGCTCGCAATGAAGTAGCCTATGAAAGTTCTGAATCAAGTAAGGCACTGAGTTACTTGAATTTGATTCGTAAGCGTGCAAATGCAGTGGAATATAAAGTGACAGATTTGAAAGACCAGAGTGCTTTCCGCAAGGCTGTATTGGAAGAACGCCGTTTGGAATTCCCGTTCGAACTGCATCGTTGGTTTGATTTGATTCGTACGGATACGGCGATAGAAGCTATGTCAAAGGTTGGTTTCACAATAACAAAGAATGATTATTTATATCCGATTCCGAAAACGGAGGTCGATTTGATCGACAATCCGGAAACATTCCCTCAAAATCCGGGATATAACTAATCTGAGTATTTATTGAGTGAGGATGCCTGAAAGTATTGCCTCTCAGGCATCCTTCTAAAACTATGAAACATGAAATATATTTGGGGACTGTTGTTCGCCTTGGTGGCAGAGTGTGCTTTCTCACAGGAATTGCCTCAATGGAAAGAGGGATATATGGATATCCATCATATAAATACGGGACGGGGAGATTGCACATTTTGTATTTTGCCGGATGGAACTACGCTGTTGATTGATGCCGGAGAGAATAATAGAGTTGGAGAGAGGGTCGTAGCTGCAAAACCAGATGATACCAAGAAAGCTGGTGAGTGGATTGCAGATTATATACGCTATTTTATACCTAAAGACAAAGAAAACATTGACTATTATCTTTTGACGCATTATCATTCAGATCATATCGGTAGTTGGTTGCATAAGAAAGAAGATAAAGGCAGGTATTATCTGACTGGGGTTTCCGAGGTATATCGGAATTTTCCTGCTAAGGTAATCGTGGACAGAGGGGATGACTTTATGCCTCCTTCCGATAAAGATTCTTGCTATATGAACTATCGTAATTTCGTAAAATCAATCTCCGACTGCACTAAACGTGAAACCTTTAATGTGGGATCGTGCAATCAATTTGTGTTACGCAATGAACCGGAAAAATATCATTCATTTGGTGTGCGTAATGTATATGCTAATGGTAAGGTTTGGGATGGAGATACAGGAGTTACCTCATTATTTTCTGATAAGGGCAACTATTCAAAAAGTGAAATGCCCAGAGAAAATATGTATAGCTGTGTGATAAAGTTGAGTTATGGTGCATTTGATTACTATACAGGAGGGGATATACCAGGCTTTCTCCGTCCGGGACGTCCTAAGTGGCATGATATTGAGACCCCGGTTTCTGATGTGGTAGGCAAAGTAGAAGTGGCGGTATTAAATCATCATGGCAATGAGGACGGGACTAATGAAAATTTTCTCCGGAATTTATCACCTCAGAATGTCATAATGTCTACTTGGGATGCTTTGCATCCTAATCATACGGTGTTGTATCGTCTATTCTCTAAAGAAATTTATCCGGAAGAGAGAAAGATATTTTCCACGAATATGCATCCGGCTACTAGAATTGTTATCGGTGATTTGGTTGATAGAATGGCATCCCATCAAGGGCATATAATGGTACGTGTATATCCGGGAGGCAACAAATATCGTATGTCTGTTTTTGATGATGCGGTTCCCATATCCGAAAGCCATGTCATCTATGAATCGGATCTATTTGAATGTATGAAATAAACAATAAAATTTATGAGAAGGAATCTATTTTTATTGAGTTGCCTCTTGTTGTTGTGTACAGTTGCTTTATGGGGGCAAAATCCTACTGAACGGATTCATAAAGCATTTAATGAACCTGCTGAAAAATCAATTCTGGTGGTTTCGCACCGTGCAGATTGGCGTAATGCTCCGGAAAACTCATTGCAAGCCATTCAAAATTGCATTGATATGGGAGTGGATATGGTTGAAATTGATTTGAAGCGTACTAAAGATAGGCATCTTATCTTGATGCATGATAAAACTATTGACCGTACTACCACGGGTAAAGGTAAACCGGAAGATTATACGTTGGAAGAGTTGCGTCAGTTCCGTATGAGAAATGGAGCCGGACATAAAACCCGTCACCTGATACCTACTTTTGAAGAAGTGATGAAGTTATGTAAAGGCAAAATCATGGTGAATGTGGATAAAGGGTATGATTATTTTAAAGAGGCATACGCTATTCTCGAAAAAACAGGTACTGTGCATCAGTGTATAATGAAAGCCGGGCTACCTTATGATCAGGTGAAAGCAGAAAATGGAGAAGTGCTGGATAAGATGATTTTCATGCCTGTGATCAATTTACACAAGGAAGGTGCTGAAGCGATTATTGACGGTTATTTAGAACACATGAAACCTCAGGCTTTTGAATTGGTATTTGATAATGACGGACCGGAGGTACTGAGACTGATAAAGAAAGTACATGATAGTGGCGCTAAAATTTTTATTAATAGTTTGTGGCCGGAACTTTGTGGCGGCCATGATGATGACCTCGCTGTAGAGTTGAAGCAACCGGATGAGAGTTGGGGATGGATTATTGGACAAGGAGCTAAACTGATTCAGACAGATCGACCTGCGTTATTATTAGTGTATTTGAAAAGTAACAGTCTGCATAATTAGTTCTTATAATATTATGTCAATTAGCTGATTGTTTTTTACATCTTCATGGCATGAAATATAGGAAATAAGAGTTAATGATGGAGTTTTTATTTATTTTATTGAGAGTCTTAAATCGATAAATATGAAAACAAAAAAGATTATAAATAAGAGTGTGTCTTTATTTCTCTTGTTGCTGTTTATTCATTCTGGATTGTGTGCAACAGAAATTGATGCAACTATTAGCTTGTATAGTTTGTTTGATCCAGATACCGATATGGAAAACGGTATTAAAGGGACAGTCAATTCAGGTGGAAAAATAGATGTAAAGATATATGAAAAAGGGTTGAATATTTTGGTTTATCATACCTATATAACATCTTCTTCAACAACTTTCGCCGGAATAGCGACGAATTATAATAAATCGTCTTTAGGAAGTGGAGCCACTTACTATCCAAATGTATGGAATAGCAAAGAGATAAAGACAGCATTAGGTTCAGTCGATAGAAAAAAATACGATACTTCTACTACACGACCTTATCCTTTTTTGAGAAGTAATCTAAATTTAAGGGTAGTGATTACTGAGACAAATGCACAAATGAGTGTATGTAAGATACCTGGCGTTGGCTTGATTGACAGAACTGGAGGAAATCCATTGTTTCATCCGAAACACTTTTGCCACGATCTTAAAAATGCGGATAATTGGGCGACTATTGCTTGGTTGAAGATGAAGCAACCTGATATGAGTAAAGGTTCAGATTTGGTAGTTGCGGCGCATAGAGGAGTATGGGGAGATAATCTTGGAGATGGAAATCCAGAGAACTCAACAGCCGCCCTTGCTGCGACTAAAGAATATACTCCTATACTTGAATCGGATATAATGATTACTGGACACAATGAATTAGTTGTAATCCATGATTATAATTTACATCGTTTGACTGATTATTCTGGGACAAATAGGGATTATTTATTTAATATGAGTTGGAGTCAGTTGTCAGGATTACATTTACGTAAAAGAAATATGAAAGTGACTGACTTTAAATTGTTAGATTTTGGTGCTTTAGTAGATTTACTAATTCAGAATCAATTGGTATTGACTGTTGATATAAAGGACATTCGTGCCAGATATGATAAAACGGGATCTTGCGTTGATAATTGTGATTATGACCCTAAAACCCATGGAGAAGCAGCTGGAAAGAAAATTAAAGATAGCTGGATGGCTATTCTGAAAAAGTGTATTGAGATTGCAGCATCAAAGAATGCATTACAATATATAGCTTTTAAAGTACCACACAAATATTCTGATATGTTGGCGTATATGCCTGATTCTATATTGTCTAAAGTACAATTTATGCCTGTGATTCAACCTAATAGGACTGATTACTTGGATTTTACCGATTCATGGATTACAGAAGGTGGAAATAGAGTTATTGCCTATGAGACCAATTTTAAGAGTAAAGATGATACATATCTACAGCCTTTTACGCGTGCAGGAAAAAGGTATCAGAATTTTCTACATTATGTATATGATCGATCTGGGTTAAGACCTGGATGTTATCCGGAGGAACCAATGGGGCCTAAAGGAATTGTGAATCGCTGGGCAGATTGGTTAATTAAAGATTTGCGAACAGATGTGAGAGGTGATCATTATTTTTTAATGACTATACCTTATGGAAAAATAATGGTGCTTACAACAGATCGTCCTGATATTTGGCAAAAAGTAGCTGAGATTTATAATAATATTCCTAAATAATCTGATAGCCTATGAAAAATTTTAAATTAAGATGTGTATTGTCTTTAGTCGGACTACTGATAATAGTGAATCTTTTTTCTCAGGACAAGCATGATTACATTACCCCTTTAGGTAAAAGTTTGTTCTTTCGAGAGGTTAGAGATGCGAACAGAACTATTTTGAGAATGAGTGAGATAAGCCCTGTAACTTCGGGGATGGATGGACTCGTTGTTGTTTTTAGCATGAGGCAAAATTTGAGTCAGGTTACCCGTCCGTTGAAGTTGGTCTCTTTTAACAGTACGGTTGAAGAAAATAATTCCCACTTGGAAGTATATTATTATGATGGAACTATAACTGTCCGAAGAAAAACATCTCCGAATTCCGCATATTACTATGACTACAATCTCTATGATCCCATGTTTACTGTGGATCAAGGAGTATCGCAATGGGAGATACATTTATACTTTACAGGTTTTTTCTTCTGGATAGAAAGTAGAGACACCCGTAAGCTGACAAGTAATAAATGGCATGCCCCTATCTTCTTTGGCATCAATTTGCCAAGCATTAATTATATGGGTAACTATTTAGACCGTTCGTCTTCTTCTTATATCATATTTGGCGATCCGAATCCATCTACAACATTTACTATGCCTGATGAAATTGCCATTCATGAGTTTAAGTATGCGGAACTGAAAGATGAGTTGCAAACACATTTCTGTGAAGGCAATTAAAATAAACGTGCTTATGAAAAAAAGTATATTAATTGTAACGCTATTCTTTGCTGTACATGCGTATAGTCAAGAAATACCATTGCCACTAAAATGTTTTCCTTTGAATGGAACTGATTCCGAGGACATCATGTCTGGACAAATGGCGGATATTTATGGTAGTGTTTATGCTTTGGTAGACAGATTTGGAGTAAAAGGGAAAGCGATGTCTTTTGGCAAGGAGGACAGCTATCTTTCTTTTTCCATAGCTGAAGATAGTTTTGAAAGTAAGAAAGAGCTTACTTTTACATACTGGATGTATGCAGGTAAAGACTCTTTACAACAAACCTCCTGGGCGGAAGATCGTAATAACAATCTATTGTTAGGGATGGAAAAAAAAGGGGAGAGAGCAGTTTTGAATATCTATCATAAAGATAGGCAGCAGAGTTTACTACCCGATCAGCAGTGGATGTGGAGCGATTCTAATTTTACTGGAGGCGATGGTTGGTACTTTATAGCGATTGCTTATGCAAATGATGGTACGCACTTTTATATGGTAACACCTGAAGGGAAAATGACAGAATGTTATTCCGCTTTTACTCCAGATTGGGAATCTTTTCAGTCGATATGTATAGGAACGATGGGAGATATTCCTGCTGCCGGAATGGATGACTTTAAAGTCTATGGTACTGCGTTGTCGAAAGAACTGGTATCTGTTTTATACCAATCCGAGTCCCAGCTCAGTATGGGGAATGAAGCTTTGATTAATGTGGGAACGAATAGTTCTCTTTATTCTTCTACATGGTATTTCCATTGTGTGGGATTGCAGGAAACGTTGCAGTATGCTTTGCAAAATCGGGCAGATATGACTTTTATTAATGCTGATGCCGGCTATGCTTTATCAATGGTGCCGGATATGGAGTCTGATTTGCAGAAGTGGATACTCTGTCCGGTGAAAGATACTGCACATGGGCGTATTTTTACTATTGCTAATGCCGCAACTGGTATGAATCTGACAGATATACCGGAAGGGGTACTCCAGCAAGTGGCGGATAACTCTGATTCTCAAAAATGGTGTCTAAGCCAGTTGAAGAAAACGAATCAGGTAAAAAATAGTACAAAAGATGCTGCTAACCTTATTCCTCTGTATGAGGAAATATATTTTGATAAATCAGTGAGAGCTATCCGGATTCGTATCGCTTTTCCGGAGGTTGAAAATGCAACGGCCAAGTTATTCGATTCTCAGGGCGTATTACTTCGTGAACTGTACTCTGGTCAAACAAAGCTTTTGGAAAAAGATGTTCGGTTGGAAAACGATGGTATTTATTTAGTTCTAGTCGAAGCTAATAATTATCGGATTAATAAGAAAGTTTTTGTAAACAATTAAATTGTATATTATGAAAAAGATATTTGTATTATTAGTCATTTTAACAGGAGTTGTGGGTGACTTAAATATTCAAGCGCAGTCGAAGTATTATATGTATTCTAATGGAGGAGGGGAAGGCGAATATATTGATAATTTAAGAAATGCCCCCTTGGCAATACCCGCGCTCTGGGGAATTCGCTTTAATACAGGCAGTGGAACAAGAGGATTTGTTAACTCTAATGGGAAATGGGGTTTCTTGAAACCAGGAAGTGCTTATTTGGTGGAACCTGGTAGTTTTAGTAATATTTTGAATGGCTTTAATAATCTTACTCTTGGCGTGGAGGGTTGGATTTTTTCTGAAGGTATTTCCGTAAGAAAGTATATAGAATCTTCAATAGCCAATTCTGTTGATATTTTGGCGGACGATACAAAGAGTTATATTAAGTCTTACGGTGATAGAGAGGGATTACATATAAGATCTTATACCGGACAAAAAATCTATATGTATGATAAAGTCTATTTTGATCAAAATTCATGGACAAGCTTCGGACCAGGAAAGAATAACCATCCAACGATTGATAATCCCCATTCAACCGTTCTCCGTATAGGAAGTAATAATGGAATTGCCTTCTGGGGAGGAGAAGGCGTACAAACAGATAATAATCCTCAACTCTATCTGACAAAAACAGCAGTGGGTGCTAATGTTCCTGTTACAATAAAAAGCAATGATGTTTCATTGTTTTTGGGGACCGCACAAGATGATAAAGATGGCTGGATCGGTACGGTTACAAATCAGGGTGTGCATCTTGGAGCAAACAATAGATCGGTGGCGTATCTTGGATCTGATGATAATATGTATGTAGGTCTGACTGATGATGATATGAGAAAAATTCGTCAGGAATTAAAGAATAAATATCAATTGTTTGTTGCTAAGGGTACTCTTTCAGAGGATTATGGTATATCTCCTAAATCTTCTTGGTCCGATTTTGTTTTTAGTAAGAACTATAATCTTCTCAAAATCTCAGAAGTGGCTGCTTTCATCCGGAAGAATAATCATCTCCCCGATGTTCCTTCAGCTGAACAGGTGGCTGAGGAAGGTTACTCTCAGCATGATATGAATAAAATACTATTGCAGAAAATAGAAGAATTGACTCTTTATACTATTCAACAACAAAAAGAAATTGATGATTTAAAGTCACAACTTCAGGAATCAAAAAAATAGGTGTAGTATTTGTATAATAGTTTGTGTATCAGGGGAAATCAATAGGAATATTTCTCCTGATCAGTAATCTTGTGTCTGAAAATGAAAAAAAAAATGAATAAGATTGTCCGATTTTTTAGTGTCAGTTCGGTAAAGCCGTTGATAAGTGATAACGCCAATGAGTTGGAGAAGAAGTATAAACGACTGAAATGGTCTACTTTTCTCGCAGCGACCTTGGGTTATGGAATGTATTACGTATGTCGCCTTAGCTTGAATGTAGTAAAGAAACCGATTGTAGATGAGGGTATATTTTCTGAAACGGAGTTAGGAATTATCGGTTCTGTGCTTTTCTTTACCTATGCAATCGGAAAGTTTACAAATGGATTTCTCGCTGATCGTAGTAATATAAATCGTTTTATGACTATCGGTTTACTGGTTACTGCATTGGTTAATCTATGTTTGGGATTTACCAACTCATTTATCCTGTTTGCCATTCTTTGGGGGATTAGTGGTTGGTTCCAGTCTATGGGAGCTGCTTCGTGTGTAGTGGGGCTTTCCCGTTGGTTTAGTGATAAAGAACGTGGATCTTTCTATGGATTTTGGTCTGCCAGCCATAACATAGGCGAGGCTTTGACTTTCATCATCGTTGCTTCTGTGGTTAGTGTTCTGGGATGGAGGTATGGTTTTCTGGGTGCAGGTCTCGTGGGGCTTATCGGAGCATTGATTATATGGCGGTTCCTTCATGATACTCCGCAAAGTGAAGGACTTCCGGCGGTGAATCAGCCGAAGGAGAAAAAAGAAATGAATGCTGCGGAAACTGCTGATTATAATAAAGCGCAAAAACAGGTTTTGTTGATGCCTGCCATCTGGATATTGGCTTTATCCAGTGCTTTTATGTACATCAGCCGTTATGCGGTGAATAGTTGGGGAGTGTTTTATCTGGAAGCCGAGAAAGGATATAGCACTTTGGATGCCAGTTTTATTATTTCTATCAATTCGGTTTGCGGTATTGTTGGTACAGTCTTTTCCGGATTTATATCGGATAAGCTGTTCGGTGGGCGTCGCAATGTGCCTGCATTGATTTTCGGATTAATGAATGTAGCCGCTTTGTGTCTGTTCCTGCTTGTTCCCGGTGTGCATACCTGGGTAGATGTGACGGCTATGATTTTGTTTGGAACAAGTATTGGTGTTTTACTGTGTTTCCTGGGTGGGCTAATGGCGGTCGATATTGCTCCGCGTAACGCTTCGGGTGCGGCACTGGGAGTAGTGGGGATTGCCAGTTACATAGGTGCCGGATTGCAGGACGTGATGAGTGGTGTGCTGATAGAAGGAAACAAAACGGTGGTGAATGGGGCGGATGTTTATGATTTTACGTATATCAATTGGTTTTGGATTGGGGCTGCAATATTATCAGTCTTGTTTGCATTATTGGTTTGGAATGCCCGGAATAAAGAGCCTGAATAGGTGTTATATAAATTAATAACATTAAAGATTATGGAAATTGAAGAATTGCGCGATGCACTGAAAATAGCCAGTGCTCACGAGTATGCTCTCATTGAAGAGCTGTTGGTCTGTGTCGATAAAAAAAAGTTTGATTAAACAGATCAGGCAAACAGAGAAAAATGATACGCCTGTGAGGGTGGAGTATTACGGCAACCCGAAAATTGTTGCCCGGATTCTTGTGAAGTTGATAGAGCAAGGGAAGCTGCGCTACAACGGTGAGGATAATTACTCACGGATCATCCGTTCGCTGACTTCAGTGGTGGATGTGGTGAATGAATCGACGGGAAAGATTATGAGCGGGGAGTCGCTGGTATCGTATGTAAAGTGGATACGGGCGGGGGAGTTGCCGGAAGATTAAGTAAGAAAAGGCGGAGTAATCCGCCTTTTTGCTAACTTTGCAAAAAACATTGCATGGCGGATATTCCTCTACATAAAGCAGTTCAGCAATCCGATTTCGGGATATTTGCAAAGGAAGTTTCTCCTTTTTCCCCGAATCGGCTGATCAATTACACGCATCGGGATAGTTACTATATATTCGGTATAGTGGAGAGTGGAACCTGTCGTGTCGGCATTGATTTCAAAGATTGCGACTTGTCGGCGGGGAGCGTCATCTGCACCCAGCCGCATCAGGTGCATCGGATCGTTGATAAAGGGGATGCAAAGTCGTTTCTCTTATTCATCGACGGGGTATTTATAGATGCTCCCACCAAACAGACCCTTGCCGAGTATGCCTTATCGCCGATACCATTTAAGATAAGCGATACACAACGTACCGAATTGATTCAACTGTTTGCCATGATTCTCCGCAGGATAGGCGAGCGGGAAAATGATGAATCGAAAACGGTTTTACAGAATCTGGCATGTACCGTTGTCGGGATCATAACGGATGCCACCCGGAAAGTAATCGGGCAGGAATTCAAAAACAGAAGGCACATTGAAATTACATTGGTTTTCAAAGAATTACTTTCTGAAAATGAGCAAATAAACAGAAATGTATCTCATTATGCAGAATCTTTGCACATCTCATCGGTGTATCTGAACGAGGTGGTTAAGAACGTTACAGGCGTGAGCGTAAGCAGATATATTCAAAACGAACTCATATTGCATTCCAAACGAATGTTGGTATATACCTCTCTGACTGTGCGGGAGATTTCCATTCATCTGGGGATAGATGATTATGCCTATTTCACACGGTTGTTCACAAAGGCGGTTGGCATAAGTCCCACTCTCTACCGAAAAAAATACCTCGAATAGTGCAATCTTAACCTTACATAGTCTATTCTTCTATTTATCAATGCACTGTAACTTTGCAAACAAAAAAATGACAGAACAATGAGTTACTTATTATTTAAAAGAGGAAACGATTTAGGAGGTTGGATTGTCTTTCTGATAGCAGCTTTTGTGTATGGAATGACTATTGAACCTACCGCAAGTTTTTGGGATTGTCCCGAATTTATTTCATGTGCCGAAAAGCTACAAGTAGGTCATCCACCGGGAGCACCTTTCTATATGCTTGTCGGGAATCTATTCACCCAGTTTGCATCCGATGCTTCGCAGGTGTCGCGCATGGTCAACTTTTTAAATGCACTATTGAGTGCCGGTTGTATCTTGTTTCTTTTCTGGAGTATTACCCGATTAGTGAGAGCCTTGCTTGTGGGCGATGAACGGAAATTATCTGTTATGGATGTTATTATCATTCTGGGAGCAGGTTTTGTGGGAGCTTTAGCTTATACTTTCAGTGATACATTCTGGTTTAGTGTGGTAGAGGGGGAGGTATATGCTTTCTCTTCTTTCCTCACAGCCTTGGTATTTTGGATGATTCTTCGCTGGCAGGACGAAGCAGATTCAATATCCGGCGACCGCTGGATTATCCTGATAGCCTATATCATAGGACTTTCCATCGGAGTACATCTGCTCAATCTGCTCTGTATTCCTGCTATTGTATTGGTGTTCTATTACCGGAAATACCAAGCTGTATCACTCAAGGGAGTGATCGGAACGATTGCTCTGTCCGGTCTTCTTATTGTATTGATTCTCTTTGTTTATATACCCGGAATGGCTGATATGGGAGGATGGTTCGAGCTATTCTTCGTCAATGTATTAGGATTTCCTTTCCAAACAGGATTAATCATTTTTCTGACTTTAGTCCTGTCTTTGTTGATAGGAGCCATCTACCGATTCAAAAAACGCATAGTACATACCGGTTTATGGTGCCTACTCATGCTCACCATAGGATATACCACTTATGC
>OGNI01000339.1_pt1 | contig 37824 bp, 31 predicted proteins | sample 1573421 | NCBI WGS metagenome assembly OGNI01 (sample SAMEA2581928, study PRJEB24529) | metagenome | biome: Human gut stool | place: China | collected 2011
TTAATTAACTCTCTCATTTTCAATCGATTACATAAGAATTAACAGAGTATTGTTAATACAATCAGTTGTCTATAAGAAACTTTCGGACATTTTCCGCGCGTTTTTGAAACGCCACTGTTGATTATCAATGCGTTACGTTTTTTTATTGTCCGACTCTGTTTTTTTTAGCTTGTTTGTTATTGATAAATAAGCTATCTTTGCGCAAGTTAAAATTTATTTTGTATGATAAAACTAATAATTATTATTTCAATTATTGCTCTATTTTCAAGTACGAGTTCTGTAGCACAAAATGTTTATGGAACAACTATTGCTATTCCCCAACAAGCAAATGGGAATAAAAATAATACTGGAGGAAATAACAATAATCCTCCAGTGTTAGGCAAACCAAATCGCTCTTCATATAGAAACTATTATGTATGTTTGTTATTTAAAAATAATTATACCAATGTTACTATATTGATAAAGAAAGATGGAGCAGAAGTAATTTGTAATAAGATATTATGTGTTACACAAAATACTTATAGAAAATATGATATTAAACAATATGGAAGTGGAACATACACAATAATAGTGTTTAATAATGAAGGTACACTTTTAAATGAAATTATGACTATTTGATAAGATTCAAACACAATATACACTATAGTGATATATGTTTAGTCACAGGAGAAGTACAATCCTAACAGTGGCTTGGATATGTTACAAAAGGTGAGTCCGAACCTTTGTGTAGAAATGTCTTTATGCTCAAATGTTTGAAGGAGCGTTGAGACCAAGCGGGTATTTATAAACCTTTTAATTCTTGTAAGAAATGAAAAAGAATTTGTCGTTAGTTCAGTTGACATCATTGCCAGACACTCTCAATGTGAGTGAGATGATGAATGTGTTGGGTGGATCGGGTATTGACGATTCTATTAGTAAGTGTTTAATAATTTCAATAGCAGTGAAGTGCTCTGGCACCTCTGCCGTTATGTGTTCTAGCACCCCTGCTATTTCATGTGCACCAAACGTTTCTGCAGTAACTTGTAAAGGTGGAGGTGCTTTAAAAAAATAGACTTAGGATTTAAGATTAATGGCTATGTTGAAACAGGCTATAGGGTAAATCCTATTATTGAATAAAGGATGTATCAGATTCTCTAAAGATTTTGATACATCCATTTTTCTAACCAATTAAGTAAACAAAAATGGATAAACAAAAGATATACATATTGAATCCAGACTATAAGTTTAAGAATGATGAGGATCGTGTGGTAATGTATTCTCAAGCAAACGTTCGTAATGATAGTGAAAAAGAATGGTTAGGGTTTGTCCATCCTTATCAAGCTTTGCTGCTTGGGTTGTTTACCAATGAGTCTACATTTGAAGAACACTGTAAGGAAATAAGTACATACTTCAATATGCCGCTCCTACAAGTAGAGGACATGATGGTACAATACGTTGAGAACAAGGGATCAATTTATAATAAAAATGAAGGTACGTTTGTAACATTTCCTAAGAATGTATTGATTCCATTTGAAGGTCAACTGCCCGATTATGATTTCTGTCAAGGTGATTTGATGTGCGAGACCGTGGATATCAATCCTGATCGTATGCATAAGGCTCCTCACTCAGCTCTTTTTATGTTGAATAACCATTGTCTTACAGATTGTTTGTATTGTTATGCAGACAAGAGAACTAAATGTGACGAACTGACAACAGAGGAAATCTTTGACATTATAGATAATGCAAAACGTCTAAAGATGGCTAAGATAGATGTTATAGGCGGCGAATTGTTTATAAAGAAGGATTGGGACAATATTCTTGAACGGCTCGTTTCGTATAATATGTCACCAAGTTTTATATCTACAAAAGTACCTGTTACAGAAGATATAATAGAAAAACTGAAAAGAACCAGGTATAATAATGTGATTCAGATTTCCTTGGATTCTATGGATGAGAATATTCTGAAACAACTCATACATTGCCCGAATGGCTATCTTGATAGATTATTGGCAGGTATAGAATTGCTTCAAGAGAATGGTTTCAAGATTCAGTTTGATACAATTCTTACCAACTTGAACTCTTCAGAGGAAGACCTTATAGCTCTATATAATTACATAAAAACAATTAACGGTTTAGTGTATTGGGAGATAAGAGTGCCGGAAATAAGCATATATCGAAGCGAAAGTTTCAAAAAAGTTGTATATGACAAGGCTGAAATACAAAAAAGTTGTATATTTGCAAAAAGCATAAAAGAAAAAGCTAACATCAATATTCTTGTGAGTGACGAAATACTTGCATCTTCTTATTTTGACACATCTCCAGGGGAAAAATGTTTCAACCATGGTATTTGTGGCATCTTGAACGATCAGATATTTATACTGCCAGATGGAAAAGTTGGTGTATGCGAACAACTCTATTGGAAACCTGAATATTTAATAGGCGATTTACGAAAACAATCCATTGAGGAGATATGGAATTCTCCTAAAGCCAAAGCAGTATTGAATATGCGCTATGGTATGGATGAAACAAGCAATTGTCATGGATGTAAGGTCGTTGAGTTATGTTCTAAAACTCATAGACGTTGTCCGGTAAGAGTTATCAAGGCATACGGAGAAGCCCATTGGGATTATCCAGATCCTCATTGTACTCGTGCTCCTAAGCAATTAAATTCAGAATTTATACTTTAATTTCAACCCACTATGAAGAAAACCACACTCATTACATTATTATTATTACTGTTGTTTGTGCAGTCTAAGGCACAGACGGTGACGGGTCGTATCGTTGACAGCGAGAAGCAGTCGGTGGTGATGGCAACCATTGCGCTCCAGACATTGGACAGTATAAACATTTGCGCAACTACAGCCGATGCCGACGGACGTTTCGTGTTGACGGCCGACTCCATACCTTTGCCGTTCCGCCTCATCGTGAGCAGCATCGGCTATGAAACGGTGATGCCCGAGTGTGCGTCGTACGCTGTGGGTGACGTGGTGCTGGCAACGAAGACCAATGTTCTTGGCGACGTGGTGGTAAAAAGCAAGCGTCCGATTCTAAATGTGCAGGGAGACAGAATAGTGGCGGACGCATCGTCCATTATAAAGGGCCGCATTGTGACATGTGCCTTCGACGTGGCGAAGTATGTACCAGGCATTCTGTGCAAGAACGACAATGAGCTCTCCCTGGCAGGCACCATGTCCACCACGGTGCTTGTCAACGGCAAGGTGTGGAATGGCGGTTCGGTGCTCGAGTATCTTAAGACGCTGCCTGCCGAAAAGGTGTCGAAGGTGGAGCTGCTTTACAATGCTTCGCCCGACATGCACGTTACGGGAGCCGTCATAAACGTTGTGCTGAAGGACAGCAGGGGACGCGAGCTGACCGGTCAGGTGAAGTCGTCGTATTACAACAACTATCACAACACGTTCCAGGAATCGGGCAGCCTGTTCTATACCACGCCTAAGTGGTCGTTGTACAGTATGTATACATTCGCAGACGCCAAGAGCATAAGCCGTTCCCAATATCTCAGCCATCACACTGTTGGCAACCAGGTGTATGATATAGACGTTGACGCGCGCACGCACAGCTCGTCGCTCACGCATGCGGTATACACCAACGCCACATACAACGTGTCCGACAAGAGCAACGTGTCGCTAAGCTACAACGCAAGCTTCTCGCCGAAGAGCGACACGAAGGGCAGAACGACAAACAGCTATTTCAGCAATTCCAACTACACCACCTCCGGCAATTCGTACATGCACAACCTGCATCTGGCGTATGTGCTGAAGCAGCTGAGACTCGATGCCAACTATATGAGCTACTCGAACGACGGAATACAGGGCATGAACTACGAGAAGTATGAGAACCCGACGGCTTACTCCTACTGGCGCAAGCAGACCTCCGACCGTTTCAACTTCAGTGCCGACTGGGGATTCGCTCTCTGGAAGACGGCACGCTTCTCGGTTGGAGCGACATACGCCTACTCCAAGACCGGTAACCGGCAGAAGAATGACGACATTCTGAACGGCGGAGCAGGCAGCTTCGACATCAGTTCGTCTAACGACGAGCATACCGCCAATGGTTATGCGGGGCTGTCAGGCACGTTGTTCAAGCAGAAACTCAGCTACTATTTCCACATGATAGGACAGTATTACAAGATCAACGACTACGAATGTGGTGCGGTGCTGCCTACAGCCTCGCTTACATACGTGTTCACGCCGAAGCATATCATGATGTTGCAGTACAGCAAAACACGCCAGTTTCCTTCCTACTGGGAGAAGCAGGAGTACGAGCAGCGCAGCGACGAGTACACGGTTAGCATCGGCAACCCCGATCTTCGTCCCATGGATTATAACATCCTGCAGGGCATCTACGTCTTCAACAACCGCTACACCCTCACGGTGAGCTACTATCGCGTAGGCAACTTCATAACAGGACAGACATATCAGAATCCCGACCGCCTCGAAATGGTGTCAAAGAACTTCAACATCGACTATACCTCATCTTTGCAGTTTACGGCGACAGTGCCCGTCAGCATCGGCAAGTGGTATAATGCCAACTATGTGCTCACGTGCTATAAGGACCGCTACAAGAGTAGCGACTGGTATGGCTACTCGTTCGACCGCAGCAAGTGGGCTACGATGCTCAATCTCTCCAACACGTTCACCTTTTCGCGCAAGCCCATGGTGGCTCTTGATGTCAACGCCTTCTTCCGCACGCCTACCATTGTCGGTCTGTGGAACTACAACCGCCAGTGGAATCTGGACGCAGGTTTGAAGTGTCAGTTCCTAAAGGATCATGCCGTAGTGGCGCTTAACGTGTCGGACATCTTCGAGAGTGGTATGCCGCTGATGAAGGAGAAGTTCTATACACAGCGTCAGACTACCGACGTACGCTTCTACCGTCGCAGCATCTTCCTTTCGTTCACGTACAAGTTCCGCAACTTCAAGGAGCAGAACGCAGGAAGCGTCGATACGTCGCGTTTGGGATATTAAGCAAGGAGCAAAACGCAGCCTATATAATGACGTAAAAATATAATTTGTATGTTTTGGTCAAACTTCAAGATTTATAGGCAGCATGATGCTATGCAATGTGGCATTGCTTGTCTACAGATGGTCTGCCATCATTACGGCAGAAATTATACGCTTGATGCGTTGTCGCACTTGTGTGGTGCGACAACGCAGGGTGTCTCGCTACTTGGCATTAGTGATGCAGCCGGTAGTTTAGGTTTGCAGACGGTGTCAGGAAGGGTTTCGTTGGAGATGCTTGGCAAAGCCACACTGCCATGCATATTGCATTGGAACCAGAACCATTTCGTTATCCTGTATTGCATCTCGCATAAAGGTATGCGGTATCACATTGCCGATCCAGCCCGAGGTCTGGTAGAATACACACAGCAGCAGTTTGTAGACCATTGGGTCGGTACCCATTCTTGTGGCGAAGAGAAAGGAATAGCGATGTTTTTGGAGCCGACACCAGCATTCTTTGATTGTGGCTGTGAAGATGATGCTTCGTTTGAAACATCAAAACGTTCATTTGGCTATCTTGCAAGATACGTGTGGATGTATCGTAAGTATTTTGTGCAGATAGGTGCAGGTCTTATTCTTGGTAGTTTGATGCAGCTTATACTGCCGTTCTTGACGCAGTCGATAGTGGATGTTGGTATTCGCAACCATGACATAGGTTTTGTTTGGCTCGTGCTTATCGGTCAGTTGATGCTAACGTTCAGTAGTACGGTTGTCGATTTCATACGACGTTGGTTGTTGCTGCATATCAATATGCGTGTAAACATATCGCTTGTTAGCGATTTTCTTGTTAAGTTGATGCGTCTTCCGATGTCGTTCTTTGATACCAAACAGATGGGAGATATTCTGCAGCGTATGGGTGATCATGGGCGTGTCAACTCGTTTCTTACGCAGCAAACACTTGGAATCATGTTCTCGATGATAACACTTGTTGTGTTCAGCGTCGTGTTGTTTTGGTACAACGTGTTGATTTTTGTAATATTCTGTGTTGGTGGAGTGCTTTATGGTTTGTGGCTTGCTTCTTTTCTGCAGCGTCGTAAGCAGATAGATTATGACGTGTTTGAGTGTCAGGCTGAGAATAGCAACAAGACCTATGAACTTGTGACTTCTATGCAGGAGATAAAATTGCAGGGTTGTCAGCAGCGTCGTCGTTGGGAGTGGGAAGATGTGCAGGCGAAATTGTTTGGTGTACAGATAAAAAGTCTGCGTCTGCAACAGACGCAAGAGGCTGGCAGCATATTCATAAACGAGGTGAAAAACATAGTGATAACGATAGTAGCAGCCACGGCGGTAATAAACGGTGATATGACTCTCGGTATGATGCTTGCAGTGCAGTATATTATCGGTCAGCTTGGACAGCCTATAGAACAACTGATGTCTTTCGTGTATTCTTTGCAGGATGTGCGCATAAGTCTGGAACGTATAAACGAGATTTATACGATTGATGATGAAGATAAGAACTGTGGCAATCGTTGTAGATACGATGATGATAATAAAGGCATAGATATAACCGAGGCTTGTTTTAAATACGATCGGCACGCTTTGCATAATACGATAGACGGGGTGTCTATCAGCATTCCGCATGGAAAGGTTACAGCCATAGTTGGAGCATCTGGTAGCGGAAAGACAACGCTTGTTAAGCTGATGCTTGGCTATTATCCACTTCTGTCTGGGAAAATATCTGTTGGTGGCACAATGCTTAACGATTTAAACCCGATATGGTGGCGCTCACAATGTGGGGCTGTGATGCAGGAAGGAGTTATCTTCTCAGAAACTATAGCGCGTAACATAGCTGTTGCTGACGGCGAGATAGACACCAAGCGACTTGCCGAGGCTGCCCATATAGCGTGTATCGACGGTTTTGTGGAGTCGTTGCCGCTAAAGTATAATACGAAAATAGGACGTGACGGTATGGGGCTTAGCCAGGGACAGAAACAGCGTTTGCTCATAGCACGTGCCGTGTATCGCTCGCCTGATTTCATATTCCTTGATGAAGCAACCAATTCGCTTGATGCCCAGAACGAACGACAGATAGTGGAAAATCTTGCAGATTTCTACTGCGGACGTACTGTAGTGGTGGTAGCTCATCGTCTGAGTACGGTGCGTAATGCCGACCAGATTGTGGTTATGGAGGGTGGGCGTGTTGTTGAGACTGGTACGCATGCAACTCTTGTGGAACAACGTGGCGTTTATTATACTCTTGTTAAGAACCAGTTGGAATTGGGGTGTTAGCGAATTGATTTTTGTGTAAAACCAAATAAGTAGGACGTTATTATGGAGAAAGATACAAATATCGAGCTGCGTAGCGAGACTTTACGCAATGTTATAGGACAGGTGCCGCCACTACTTGTGCGTGTTGGCACTATGGTAATTGTATTAATAACGTTGGCATTGGTGTTAGCTGTGTGTTTCGTGCCTTATCCTATAACTATAAAATCGGACGGTATGGTGGTGGAAACAAAAGGTAGCGGTTGGGTTGCTGTAAGAAGTAGTGTGCCTTATAAGTTTCTATATGTTTTTGACACAACGCGTGTTGCTAATGTTACTTATGAGGGTGAACCAGATGTTATAAGCAATGCAAAAGTGGTTAATGTTGATACTAAAATAGTAAGGAAAGGTAACGATAATTATTTTACGGTAACACTCTTAAGTTCTACCGCTTCGAACGTTTTGCCAGTTGTAAAAGGCGAGAGTGTGAAAGTTGAAACGATTGTCAGCGAAAAAACAATCTGGCAAGTATTGTGGAATTAGCGAGATGTAGCATAATTGCCTAATATGCATCTGTAGGCGAAAAAATCTACCATATCTTCCAGAATCGCCGTAAGCTGCACATTATGAGTATTATAAAGGCTGGCAGATAGGCTTGGAAACGAGATATCTTCCAGCCTATCTTCCAGCCTTTGCTTGCTATCTACCAGCAATAATGACCAATATGTCGTAATACATATACTCATATAAAAAGCGAAGTCCCACCGTGGTACGCATCGTTGAGAGGCGTGGTGGGATTTGTTGCTGCAAAGATACAAATAATTATTGAGAATCCAAATTTTTTAGCAAAAAACACTCAAAGAAACAAGATGGGGTTGTGATGCAAATCACAACCCTCTTGCTTTGTATATGGTTTCCTTTGCGGCGTTTATCTCCTGGAATTTCTTCTCGGCAGCCTTGCGCACATCGTCGCCGAGCGTAGCCACGCGGTCGGGGTGATGCTTGAGTGCCATGCGGCGGTAGGCAGCCTTCACCTCGTCGTCGGTAGCTGAAGGGGCGATGCCGAGCACCTTGTATGCGGCTTCGAGGCTGTTGCCGCCCGAAGAGAGGTTGAGCATCGAGCTGAGGTCTTCGGCTGAGATACCGAGACTGGCAGCCACGAAGTGCAGGGCATCAATCTCGTTCTGCGGCACGGTGCCGTCGGCTTGCGCTATGAGCACGAGGAAGTTGAGCAGTTGCAGACGCTGCGAGTAGTCCATGTGCTGCGCTATCTCGGCGCACGACTCGCGTATGATGTTCTTGAACGCAGCTTCGCCCATCTGCTTCTGACGCTCGAAGAGGCGCAAAAGAATCTCCTCGCCCTCGTGTACGGCTATCTCGCCGAAGTTGCGGCGCAGGAAGGTGCGCACAAGCTCCATTTCGGAGTGCATCACCCTGCCGTCGGCTTTCATGATGTACGAGGCGAGCACGAGCAGCGAGAAGAGGAACGAGTTGCGCTGTCCCTCATACTGCTGCTGGGCTGAATAGCCGCCGTATGTGTTGCTGTTTCTGTACGTGCCGTTGTCGAACGTGTTGTCGGCGTTGTTGCTAAAGCCTTCGGCTCCCTTATCAAAGAGCCAGCCTATGGCGTAGCCGGCAAGTGCTCCAAGCGGTCCGCCGTTGATAAAGCCGAGAAAACCGCCAATCCATCTTCCAATTCCCATGTTTTGTTGTTTTTATTGTTTGTTGTTTTTTTCTGTAGAAGGTATGTCAAAACTACAAAATAGAGGCGGAGAGCCAATCGTAGGAGGCTACGGCATTAGCTTTCCGCTACGCGCCGCTGACTTTCAGTTCTTGCCGTAGCCATTGGAAATAGTAGTAACGATTTGTATTTCTTTTGTTAATGGCTACGGCAGGAATGCCGTAGCCTCCTACGATTTGAATCGTTTACATTCTATTTTCCAAATATTATAGTTTTGATACACCCGCTACGGGTGGTTTAATAAGCCTTCTGTACGAATTGCTCTGCTTCGGCTTCCGCCATGCCGCTCTCCACAAGCACCTGCTTCAGGTTGGCATAGTTGTGGCGGAACGCTTCGATGCGCTGCTCAGCCTCCTGTGGAGTGTAGCTGATGGCTACGCCTGTCGACTCCATTGTGCCTAACTGTTCGTTGAACACGAAGCCCGGTGTGCGACTCTTGACGGCTACGCATCCCTGCTGTATGTGGCGGAACTTGCCGATGAGTCCGTCAGCAACAGGCGTGGCGTTCTGTGGGAACGCTATGGTGACGGTCTTCTCCTTCGCGCAGTCGGTATCGGGTATGTCGATGAGCACCGAGAGGTTGTTGCCGTCGTATGTGTAAGCCGTCTCTGTGCCGTCTATCTTCACGCTGGCGGGCACAGTCGACGCCACCAGTTTAAGTGTGTAGCGACGGTTGGCAGGCATGTCTTTGTACGTGCCTTTGCGTGCACCGATGGTTACGGCTATGGTGCTGTCGTTGAGCGTGCGCTTGGTGAGCAGCGTGGTGGCGTACTCGTGGGCGTAGTGTTTGTCGTTGCCGTTGTCCTCGTAGAGCGTGAAGCTGCTGTCGCCCTTGCCCGGATAGACGGCTACGGTTATCGGTTCGCTCGTGCTGCTGAGGTTCTCCACCTTGCCGTATTCGGGCAGAACAGAGCCTGCCTTTACGTAGACAGGATATTCGTCGAGCTGGAATTTGCGCTCAACGGTCTGTCCGCCACGTAAGAGCGTACCCGACGAGAGTTCGTACCAGTCGCAGCCCGCAGGCAGCCACACCTGTTGTGTGGAGATTCCGTCGTGCATAGGGCTTGTAATGGGGTAGACAAGCACATTGTCGCCGAACATATACTCGTTGCGGTTGGCGTAAGCCTCCTCGCTCTCGGGGTAGTCGTAGTACATCGGGCGACAGAGCGGCAGGGCATCGTCGTAGGTGCGTCGTGCCATGCTATATATATAAGGTGCGAACTGGTAGCGCTGGCGTATTATGTCGTGCAGGATGTCGCGCTCGCGGTCGGCGAACACCCACGGCTCTTTATTGAGTCCGGCATCCTTTGTGGAGTGGGTGCGCAGAATAGGGCTGAACGCACCGAACTGCATCCAGCGTATGTACATCTCGGGGTCGATAGAGTGGGCACCCATGTGTCCGCCCATGTCATGGCTCCAGTAGCCGTAGAGCACGTTAGACGCTGTAGAATTGAAGTAAGGCTGGAAGTCGAGCGATTTCCAGCTTATTATGGCGTCGCCCGAGAAGCCTATCTGATAGCGGTGGTTGCCCAGTCCGCCCCAACGATGGTAGAGCATAGGGCGTGTGTCGCGGTTGCGCTCCATGTCGGTGAACGTAGTGTAGTTGATCCACCACGTGTTGCTGAGGTTGGGGAACTGTTTGTCGTTGCCCCACTGCTGCCAGTCGAGCCACCAGAAGTCGACACCGTCCTTCTCCATCGGGTGCAGCACCTTCTCGTACCAGCCCTGCATGAAGTGCTTGTCGGATGCTGTCCACTCTATAGTCTTCTTCGTGGCAGGGTCAATGCCCATCCACTGTGCCATCGCCGGGTAGCAATCCTCGTCGGGCTTTATGCCGTCGGCAGGGTGCAGGTTGAGCGTGGTCTGCAGGTTCTGCTGCTTTGCCCACTGCAGGAAGCCCTTTGGCGAGGGAAACAGGCGTCGGTTCCAGGAGTAGCCTGTCCAGCCACCGCGTGAGGGTTCGGCATAGTGCCAGTCCATGTCTACGACGAGCACGTCGAGCGGAATGTCGTAGTTGTGCATCTTCGTGACGAGGTTGCGCAGCTCGTTGTCGCTGTACGTCCAGTAGCGCGACCACCAGTAGCCGAAGGCGTAGCGCGGCGGCAGCGGCACCTTGCCCGCGAACTCGGTATAGTCGCGCAGTGCCTTCTTGTAGTCGTGGCCGTAGGCGAGGAAATACCAGTCCTGTGTCTTTCCCTCGTTCGGTCGGTGGTTCACCCACTGCCAGTCGGAGTCGTCGAACACATATCCGTTGGAGTCGTCGATGAACGTCCATCCGTTGCGCGAGAGGAGTCCGTCTTCGAGCGGCATCTTGTGCGAGTCGAGGTGCGTGTCGCCATCGTAGCCGTCGAGTGTGCGGTAGGTTCCCTTCAGATTGGCATCGTCTTTCAGTCCCGGATGCCAGCTGAACGAGGTGGTGTATGGGTTGTTGGCTTTCTGCTTGCCGTCGGTCTTCCGCTTCGTCTTCGTTGAAGAGATGCGAAGATTCTTCTCGTTGAACATTCCGCTGCCTTTGGTGTACGACAGGACGAAGCGGTCGGTAGATATAGTGACGGTTTTCGGCGTGTTCTTCACCTTGTATGCTGCGGCAGGGTAGCTGCGGTCTACGGCTATGAACGACTTGCTATCAAGAAACTGTCCGTCGGGTGTGTATTCCATGCGTATTGCTCCGTCGGTAATCACGGTGAAGCGCACGTTCTGGTCCTGATAGGCGATGTTCTGGTTCTGCGCAACGGCGCACGTGGCTATTGCCGCAAGTGCTGTTGTGATGATGTTTCTTTTCATAATTGTATGTGTTTTATAGTGGTTTTGTTTGCTGTTTGTCGGTGGATTGCGTTCGCCGTCCAATCAGATTGCGTCCGCCACCCGATCAGATTGCGTCCGCCACCCGACCAGATTGCGTTCGCCGCCCGATCAGATTGCGTCCGCCGCCCGATCAGATTGCGTCCGGTGAACGATGACTTTTGCTTTGTTTGCAAGTCAGTCGTTCGCTATGCTTTCATAACTCGGGATGTCCTGCAGGAAGTTGTAGTTGCGCTTCTCGTAGTCTATTTTGCAACAGTAATGCTGCAAACCGTTGCTTACTACGAGATAATCTACGTGTAGCAACAGGTTGTAAGCTGCAATCTGCTCAAACACCTTCTGCGTTATTTCTATCATAGGTGCCTTGTATTCCATTATCATACGCGGCTGCAGATGGCGGTTGTACAGCACGCTATCGGCGCGCAGTTTCTTGTTGCCGATGCTGAGGCTCATCTCGTTGGCCATGAGGGCAGCGGGGTAGCCTTTGTGTTCTATCAGATAGTGAACGAAGTGCTGGCGCACCCATTCTTCGGGTGTCAGTGCCACGTAGCGATGGCGCAGAACATCGAAGATGCGAGGCTGTTCTTTAGTGCCCGACAACTTTATTTCGAAAGATGGTAGGTTTAATCGAATCATTTTTGTAATTTTGCTTATGCAAAAATAGTGCAAATCGAGTGCAATCAAGCTTGCTTGAATTGCTGAGATGCAGCCTATTTTATGCAAAGATACTGAATTTTGCGTATTTTTACACCTTATTATATTATAATTATGGCAGAAAAGAAATCATCGGTCACATTCGAGACCATTATGCGCGACCTCAAAGCTAAGAAATACGCTCCAGTGTACGTGCTTATGGGCGACGAGTCGTACTATATCGACCGAATAACCGATTACATAGCAGACAATATTCTTGACCCAGACGACCGCGACTTTAATCAGACGGTTGTGTTCGGTGCAGACACAACGGCGGCGCAAGTGGTAGACATGGCAAAGGGATACCCCGTCATGCCGGCTGCGCATCGCGTGGTAATCGTGAAGGAGGCGCAAGGACTGAAGTCGCTCGATGCTTTGGAACGCTATTTTGAGAAGCCTTTGGCGTCTACGGTGCTTGTTATAGCCTACAAAAATGGCACTATCGACCGCCGAAAGAAGATTGTGGGCAAGGCGGAGGCTGTTGGAGTGGTGTTCGAGAGCAAGAAAAAGCGCGATTATGAGCTTCCGGCGTTCATCGAGGCGTATCTGAAGAAAAATCATGTGGCAATAGACACGAAGTCGGCTGCGATGATAGCTGAGCATATCGGAGCCGACCTCAGTCGACTCATTTCGGAACTCGACAAGGTTATGATCTCGCTTCCGGATGACGATAGGCGAGTGACACCGGATGTTGTGGAGCGCGAAATCGGAGTGAGCAAGGAATTTAACATTTTTGAACTAAAGACTGCTATCATAGAGCGCAATGTGTTCAAGGCAAACCAAATTGTGAAGTACTTCGATAAAAATCCCAAGGCAGGGTCGCTCTTTTCGTGTCTGCCGTTGCTCTATACCTACTTCCAAAATCTCATGGTGGCATTCTATGCACCCGATAAAAACAACGACAATAACCTCGCTGCATTTCTGGAACTAAAATCGGTGTGGGGATTGAAAGACTATAGGGTAGGGATGCGCAATTTTAGCGCAATGAAGACTCTCCAGATTTTAGCCAAAATAAGAGAAACAGACGCCAAAAGTAAGGGTTTAGACAGTCTGAATACCTCCACAGACGACCTGATGAGGGAGCTAATCTTCTTCATTTTGCATTAAAATAGCTGGTTTTTGTACCTGTTTTTCTCTAAAATAGAAATTCTGAAAGACCTTATTTTTTAGCCTAATTCCTTACAATTCATAGGAGTTAGGCTATTTTTGTGCCCTTATACGTGGCTGTTTTTTGAGCTGCTTTTATCCTCGTTCGTATTTTTTCAGAAATGCAAAAAATCGCTATTTTCGACGCTTCAATATTCACGTTTCGTAAACCTTAACATAAAGAATTGCATATTTACACACGTAAATCGTGAGTAAATGTATGTTTGTAAAGTTATAAAGGCGCAAGTGAATATGTAAATGTAAATCATATAACTTTGTGTATTTGTACTTTGAAATTCACAAATCAATACTATACAAGTGTGGTAATGATATTAATGCGAGTTCGATGATTTGACGTAAGTGCTTGAAAAAGTGCACGATAATACTTTGTGTTACACAAAAACTTGTTTGTTTTTGTGAAATACAGGCTTATCTGTGCATTTGTATATTATTTATTTGTGTATGTATGTTTTGTAAGTGAAATAAAATCAGTTATTTAATACGAAATGTTAAACGTATTCTTATATATATAAAATGCCCTAATTCAGCAATGTGTGTCTACAAATCTATAAAGCATGAAGTAAAATGTAATTTGTAATATTAGCTTTGTAAATGTAAATAAAAATATTGATATTGAAATATTAATTTAAAAGTTTGTATATGTCGATTTATATGTTTAACTTTGTAAATGCAACGAAAAAGCGACCAAAAAGCACTTTTGGGGTATGTCTCACGTAAAAAGTAACTATAAAATGAAGGATAGAATTAAGAAAATTATGGAGATGCAGCGAACCACTCAACAGGATTTCGCTGATCAGTTGAAAATAGCTCCAGCTACTTTGAGTAGTATTTTCACTGGACGCACTCGCCCTACTCTGGCTATAGTTGATGCGATAAAGAGTCGCTTCCCGCAGATCTCTACCGACTGGTTGATGTTCGGTAAGGGAGACATGCTCGTGAAGCGTGATGAAGAGGCAGAACAATCGAATGGTGAAAATGGGTCGGAAAACGACCTGTTGATTGATTACGATTCGGCATTAAAAACAGAACAAAATAACGCCGACAACTCACCTGTTAATCAATCCATACCAGACTATGCTACGAAAAGTGGTGATGTTGCAGGTTTCGCGATGAAAAGTTGCGAGGTAAAGCAGCGTCGAATAACCGAAATACGTGTTTTTTATGACGATCAGACCTGGGAAACGTTCGTGCCGAGCGCAGGTTAAATAACATTAACTGTTTTCTTGTAATAATAATAATTTGTATCTTTGCACCTTACTAAATATAATTGATAAAAGTGCTTGCGCACACTAATTAAAAGGTAGCATAAACAAATATTATATAAATATTCAATGAAACAGTACAAATTAGTGAACAATGTGCTTGGCTGGCTCACGTTCTTCGTGGCAGCCTTCGTGTATTGTTCTACGATTGAGCCGACAGCCAGTTTCTGGGACTGTCCTGAATTTATTACAACGGGTTACAAACTCGAAGTAGGTCATCCGCCAGGAGCACCTTTCTTTATGCTTACCGCAAACCTGTTCTCGCAGTTTGCGAGCGATCCGTCGCAGGTTGCGCGTATGGTGAACACTATGAGTGCTTTGCTAAGTGCTACCACTATCCTGTTCCTGTTCTGGAGTATCACGCATCTTGCGCGCAAGCTTATTCTGAAGGATTGGAGTGAGATGACTCTCGGTAAGCTTATTGCTATTCAGGCATCAGGCTTGGTAGGCGCACTCATCTACACATTCTCCGATACATTCTGGTTCTCAGCAGTAGAAGGTGAAGTTTACGCCTATTCGTCAGCATTCACAGCTATCGTTTTCTGGCTTATCTTGAAGTGGGAAGACCACGCCGATGAGCCTCATAGCGACCGCTGGCTGGTGCTTATCGCATACATGACTGGTCTGTCAATCGGCGTTCACCTGTTGAACCTGCTTTGCCTACCAGCCATCGTACTTGTCTACTGTTATCGACGCTTCCCACACATCGAACTTAAAGGCTCGTTACTTGCTCTTGTTGGCTCGTTCGTGCTCGTTGCAGCCGTGCTCTATGGTGTCGTTCCGGGCATCATCACCGTAGCCGGATGGTTCGAACTTCTGTTCGTGAACACCCTCGGATGTCCGTTTAACACTGGCGAGATAATCTATATAGTGCTGCTCGTAGCCATTGTCATTTGGGCTATCTATGAGTCGTATGTTGACAAGAGTTTCAAGCGTCAGAACATCTCGTTCGTTCTCTCGGTAGGTATGCTCGGCATACCGTTCCGCGGAATGACCTGGGGTGCAGGTCTCTTGGGCTTAGTAATACTCGTAGCTCTGTATTTCGGTTTGAACTATCGCAAGAAGATAGGCAAGGAACTCGTTCCTGTGGTTACTGCACGCTTCAAGAATACCGCTCTGCTCTGTATGCTGATGCTTATGATCGGCTATTCGAGCTACGCTGTCATCGTTATCCGCTCGGCTGCTAACCCTCCGATGGATCAGAACTCGCCAGAGGATGTGTTCACACTCGGTTCATATCTGAGTCGTGACCAGTACGGCGACTCTCCGTTGCTCTACGGCCAGGCGTACACCTCGCAGGTGGCTTACGACGTTGATGGCAATATGTGCGTGCCGAAGCACAAGGAAGGTGCTGCGATATGGCAGCGCAAGGAGAAGGCTTCTAAGGATGAGAAGGACTCTTACTTTGTTGTTTCGCATAAGGACAAGATCATATATGCTCAGAATATGCTCTTCCCGCGTATGCACTCGTCGGCTCATGCTGGAGCTTACGAGAACTGGATGGGTGGCGTTGAGGGTACTCAGGTGCCTTACGACCGCTGCGGCGAGCCCGTGATGGTGAAGATACCTACTCAGATGGAGAATATTCGCTTCTTCCTCTCTTATCAGTGCAACTTCATGTACTGGCGCTACTTCATGTGGAACTTCGCCGGACGTCAGAATGATATACAGGGCAACGGCGAGCCAGAGCATGGCAACTGGATTACAGGTATCTCGTTCATCGACGACTGGATGCTTGGCGACCAGAGCAAAATGCCAGCAGAATTGAAGGCTAACAAGGGACACAACGTGTTCTACTGTCTGCCTCTGCTGCTCGGACTTATTGGTCTTTTCTGGCAGGCTTGGCGCGGTCAGCGCGGCATCCGCCAGTTCTGGGTAGTGTTCTTCTTGTTCTTTATGACAGGTCTTGCCATCGTGCTCTACCTTAACCAGACTCCGCAGCAGCCACGTGAGCGCGACTACGCTTATGCGGGTTCGTTCTACGCATACGCCATTTGGTGCGGTCTCGGTGTGCTGGCTATCTACGATATGCTCAAGAAAAAACTCAAGGGCAATGATGTAGCCGTTGCAGGCGTTGTAGGCGTAGCCTGTCTGCTCGTACCTATACAGATGGCATCGCAGACATGGGACGACCACGATCGCAGCGGACGTTACACCTGCCGTGACTTCGGTCAGAACTATCTGATGACATTGCAGGACAAGGGTAACCCAATCATCTTCACAAACGGCGACAACGATACCTTCCCACTCTGGTACAACCAGGAGACGGAGGGCGTGCGCACCGATGCGCGTGTCTGCAACCTCTCTTATCTGCAGACCGACTGGTACATCGACCAAATGAAGCGTCCGGCTTACGATTCGCCTTCTGTGCCTATCACATGGCCGCGTATAGACTTCTGTTCGGGTACTAACGACTACATTGAGGTTAGACCAGCTATGAAGCAGCAGCTTCTCGATTTCTACCGCGAGTATCCGAAGGAGGCGCGTGCTGCTTTCGGCGACGAGCCGTTCGAGGTGAAGAACATAATGAAGTACTGGGTGCGCTCTAAGGACAATGACACGCATGTTATTCCGACCGACACGCTTTACATCACTATTGATAAGGAGGCAGTGCGTCGTTCAGGAATGATGATGGCAAGCGACACCATCCCCGATCGTATGGTTATCTCGCTTGCAGGCAAGCGTGCTATCTACAAGAACGATATGATGATGCTTGAGATGCTCGCGCAGTGCAACTGGGAGCGTCCGTTGTATGTGGCTACAACCGTAGGTTCAGACAATTATATGAATCTCGGCGACAACTTTGTGCAGGAGGGCTTAGCTTACCGCATTACTCCGTTCAATACTAAGGCACCAGGTGCAAAGAACTTCGACACAGAGAAGGTTTATAACAACGTGATGAACCGCTTCAAGTGGGGCGGACTCGACAAACCCGGTCTTTACATCGACGAGACTGTGATGCGTATGTGTTACACCCACCGCCATTTGCTTGCTCAGCTTGCTATGCAGCTTATAGCTGAGGGTCAGAATGCAAAGGCAGAGAAGGTGCTTCACAAGGCAGAGAAGGTGCTCCCCGAATACAATGTGCCATACACATTCTTGTCTGGAGCGGCTGATATGGCTCGCGCTTATGCCCTTATCGGCAAGAAAGCGGATGCTGCACGCATTCTTAACAAGGTGTGGGCAGACGCAAAGAGTTATGCCGACTACTACTTGCAGCTCACAGGTTCGCGCTTTATGATGTCGCAGAACGACGTTCTTCGTCAACTCTACATCATGCAGAATATCGCTGACATAACACAGGCTTGTGATCATTCGCTCGCCGATCAGCGTTTGAAGACAGTTAATGCCCTCTATGCTGTATATCAGGCAAAAGGAGGCGCACCGTACGACGGAGAATAAATAGGTAATAATGTTTATAGAACAACCATCAATATGGCTTCGATGGCTCTATCCGAGAGCGTCGTGGAGAATGGATCATAACGACCATTCGGTGTATCTCACGTTTGATGACGGACCGATACCCGAGTCGACACCATTCATTCTCCAGACGCTGAAGGAGTTCGGAATACACGCTACCTTCTTCATGGTGGGCGATAACGTGCGCAAGTATCCCGAGCTCTACAAGCAGATAGTGGCTGACGGACACCAGGTGGGCAACCACACGTATCATCACTTGGGAGGATTTAAGCATCTTACCAGCACATACGTGAAGGACACCAACCGCGCCAACGAGCTGATAGGCTCCCACCTGTTTCGTCCGCCGCACGGCTGTATGAGTCACGCCGAGTATTTGTGGCTGCGTCGCAAGTATCGCATCGTGATGTGGGATCTTGTGACACGCGACTACTCAAAGTGGATTACTGCCGATGATGTAGTGGAGAATGTGAAGCGTTACGCCCGCAACGGCTCAATCATCACGTTCCACGACTCGCTGAAGAGTATCGAGAAGCTGCATACTGCTTTGCCGCGTTCGCTGCAATGGCTGAAGGAGCAAGGCTATAGCTTCAAGGTTTTCGACTAATAGGAACTGCAGAACTATTTGATATTATGACAACAACCATAACATCTGAACAAATAAAAGCCGAGGCAGCAAGTCTCGGCTTTTTTGCTTGTGGCATAGCGAAGGCAGATGCCGTAGAGCAAAGTGTCGTCGACAGCTATCGTCGTTGGATAGCCGAGGGCTGCAACGGCAGCATGGCTTATCTTGAGAACTATCCCGACAAGCGTTTCGATCCGCGTCTGCTTGTGCCTGGTGTGCGCAGTATTGTGTCGGTGGCACTCAACTACGCCCCGTCGCGCTGTATGCCCTCAGATGCGCCTCAATTCGCGTCGTATGCCTTGGGTAAGGACTATCATGATGTTGTGAAGCAGAAGCTCTCCCAATTGGCAGAGCGTCTCGGATTGGAGTTGAACGATCAAGTACGTGCTTTCTGCGACTCCGCCCCCGTGCTCGAACGTTATTGGGCTGTGCGTGCCGGATTGGGTTGGATAGGGCGCAATCATCAACTCATCATTCCTCGCGCTGGTTCGATGTTCTTTCTTGGCGAGCTGTTTCTGCCCGTAGAAGTGGAGTACGACGAGCCGATGCACTCACGTTGTGGCACGTGCAACCGCTGTGTCGAGGCTTGTCCTACACATGCGTTGCAGCGCAACGCTGACGGCGAAACCTGTAAGTTCGACGGTAGGCTATGTCTGAACTATCAGACGATAGAAAATCGTGGTGATATTCCGGAAGATCTTGCTTCAAAGCTCGCTCCTTATATATATGGATGCGACCGCTGTCAGTCGGCTTGTCCGTGGAATAGGTTCGCTGTGCCCAATACGACCCCCGAGCTGCAGCCTTCCGACGAATTGCTTGCGATGAAGCGTGAGGACTGGCTTAAGCTTACGGAAGAGGAATATCGCAAGCTGTTCAAGGGTAGTGCGGTGAAGCGTGCGAAGTATACGGGCTTAATGCGAAATATTAAGGATGCGTTGGGGTGATTTTCTCTTAGGGGGGTGCACTTGTCTCAAGTGCACCATCAGAATTTAATCATTACACAACTCGGTTGGTGCACTTCTTGCTCTGGCAAGCGGCAAAGCCGAGCGGAGGCAAGTGCACCCCCTGAACTTAATCATTATGCAACTTTGTTGGTGCACTTGAGACAAGTGCACCCCCTGAGGGTGGTCAGTTGATTCGTGCTATTCTGATGCCCACCTGTGACGGATGTTTCTGCATGTAGTCGTGCAGTGTCATCGGCTCCTCCACCACCTTCTTGTGTATCTGTGATGCGTTCAGCATGTGCAGTCCGTCCTTGTGCCACACGGCGATGCCGATGTGCGACGTGTCGAGTCCCTTTTTCTTTGTTATGATGGCGATGATGTCGCCGTCGTGTATCACCGACCGCAGCAGTCTGGTGTTTTTGATGTCGCCCTTCGGTATGTACATATATGTCTTGCCCGACAGGCGTTGCTCCATTTGGGCTATCGGTTTCACCATTTCAGGATTGTTTTTCAGCATCGGGTATGCCTCCGTATGCGTACTCATGAAGTTGATGCGGAGCGTTTGTCGGGTGTTGAATGGTGGGTTTGGGGTATTCACTTCGCGCACGAAACCCTTCTTAGTGTTCTCCTCTATCCACTCTGTGAAGTAATGCTGACGCGTAGGGTAGGACACCGTGCCGCCAACGTAGCGTATCATACGCAGGAAGTAGAGATAGTCGGCGTAGGAGGTGCGGTTGTTCTTTACGCACTCGTACACGGCGAGCACGTTTTCTACGTATGTGGTGCAGTCGAGCTGGCGCAGATTGACCACAAGACTCTCCTTTGGGTTTACCTCCAGCGTCTTTGCCACGTATGGTATGCCCAGAAAACCGCGTGCTATATGCAGCAACAACTGTCGGCGCTGTATGTCGGCATTGGTTGTCGTTGGCATGGATGTGCGGTATTTTTGTGCCTTTGCGATGTGTTGCATCACGCGTGCGCTGTCGTTCGTCGCGGCATAGCACTGCGTGGTTAGCATTGCTGCGGCTATTATTGTGAATACGATTGATTTCATGCTGTTTGTGTTTAATGTATAGTGTTACTTCTTCCTGTTGAAGTTAAATCCGAAGTATATGTTCAGACTTCCGAACATACTATTCGTTGAAAATCGAGGTTTCTTGTAGTTGTACGAGTGTACGATGGCGCTCATGCCGGCGAACCATCTCATGTTGTTCCACACGATGCCGAACCGTCCCACGCCGTCGATGTTGAAGTTGTCCATACTGAAGTCGTGGAACGAGAGCACGTCACTGTTTTCATTGCCCGTAGCGTTCTTGTAGCCTAACGCCATCGACAATGAAGCCGCCGCCAGCCAGTTGTGAGCGAACGCCCAGTTGTAAGCGTATCCGCACGACACGGAAAGGTCGGTGTATTTTATCTCCTTCATCTTCAGGTTGCTGTCCATGTATCGTTCCGCCACGTCCTCGCCCAAACGGTTGGCAACGGTGGTGTAGAGCTTGTCCCAGTCGATTTTCAGCGAGTGCTTTGTATAGCCCAATCCGCAGAGCCACGAACCGCTTGAGCGGCGTTGTATGGTGCTTTGGCTGAATGCGGCAGGGTAGGAGAAACGCCGATGATTGAAGATGTAGTAGAGGTTGAAGCCCTTGATGCCTACGTTGATGCCGTCGAAGTCGATGTTCTTAAGTGGGCGCGTGTTGATAGAGTTGTTAGAGTCGAAGCTGGCGTACGAAATCTTGTAGTTGCTTCCTGTTTTGCGGTAGAACAGGTCGATGCCAAACATGCCGGTGTACAGGCTCAAGTCGAACTCCGTACTTCTACTCTTTTTACCCAATTCGTTGAAGTCTACTGTGTAGCCGAGGAACAACCAACGCCAACCGAAGTAAGGCCCGAACTTTATCTTCGGTTCGGGGGCAAATGTGAAGTCGTTGCCCTGCGAGCTTGTTATACGATAGCGTTCGTAGGTGTTGGTGTTCTGTACCATTGCCGCATAGTTGTATTTCTGTGGCTCAATATAGGTGGTGTCCACTTCGGAGAACTTCTCGAATAGACAAACTAATACGTTCCCCACCTTCTTGAAAAACGGTGTCTTCTTTTGCGGTGAAGGCGTTGTGATTGAGTCTGTCGCCAACGTGTTGTCTACTACGTACGTAGCGGCAGAGTCAGTCGAAGCCACCATGCCGCAGCTGTCGGCAGGTGTCTGTGCTGAGGTCTGTATGCTTGCGTGTATAGCAAGGCAGAGTATGACGGCGTATAGTCTCATTATGTATCTATGGATGTTGTAGTTTAAGTATTACAGTTTGCCCAAGATGCGATCCATCACCCAGTTTACGGGCGTAGCACTCACGCTCGTACAGGTGCAGATGCCTGTGCCCTGTAGATGCTCTATAACTGCTTTGATGATAGGCAGTTGCACGTATGGCGGATTGGGTACAACGATGCTCGTTTTCCCATTGCTCGTCACGAGCTGTATAGGGTCGTAGTTGTACACCGAGAACGAGAGCATTCCCTTCTCGCCAATCACCTCTATGCAGTCCTCCTTTGCGCTCTTGTGGCCCACGAAGCACCATGAACCGCTGCCCGGCAGTCCGTTCTCGAAGTAGAAGCACGCACTTATCGTGTCCTCCGCCTTGTACAGATGCGCACGATTAGAGCAGTAGCCATGAGCACGTGTGATGATGCCGAATATCTCCTGCAGCAAGTCGAGCTGATGCGGTGCAAGGTCGTAGAAGTAGCCTGCGCCAGCTATGTCGGGTTGCAGACGCCACGGCAGGTTGTGCGAGTCGCTGTAGTCGAGGTCGCGTGGTGGCACCGAGAAGCGTATCTGCACGTTCGTCACCGTGCCAATCTCGCCCGAGTCGATAATCTGCTTCACCTTTTTGAAGTAAGGCAGATAGCGACGATAGTAAGCCACGAAGCACGGCACGCCCGTTATCTCGCTGATGCGGTTGATGCGTGCGCAGTCCTCGTAGCTCGCTGCCAACGGTTTCTCGATGTACACAGGCTTGCCCGCCTTCATCGCCATGATGGCGAAGGTGGCATGGCTCGACGGTGGCGTAGCGATATATACCGCTGTCACCTCCGGGTCGTCGATGAGTTGTTGTGGGTCGGTGTACCATCGCTTTATGTCGTGTCGCTTGGCGTACGACTTCGCTTTCGCTTCGTTGCGGCTCATCACTGCCACAACCTTCGAGCCGGGCACCTCGTTAAATGCCGGTCCCGACTTCTTCTCGGTCACTTCTCCGCAACCTATAAATCCCCAACCTATCTGTTTCATGTTCGTATCGTGTTTTATGAGTCAAAAATTAAACCGATGTCAGTCTCTCGGTGTGTCTTTTCTGATGTCGCAGCCCTACTTTTGTCATCGGATTGCGTCCGCCGCCCGATCAGATTGCGTCCGCCACCCGATCAGATTGCGTTCGCCGTCCGATCAGATTGCGTTCGGTATCCGATGGCTCGGCGTGAGCTTTTTAACCGTAGGAGGCTACGGCATTCTTGCCGTAGCCATAGCCAATAGTCATAGCCAATAGCCAATAGCCGTTGCCATAGCCAATAGTTGTAGCGATTAATGGCTACGGCAGGAATGCCGTAGCCTCCTACTGTTAGCCTTTCGTCGCAATTCTGTAGTTTTGACATGCCCGCTTGCAATAGTAGCCTATTTGTTCCGCTCCAGCCAATCGTCGATAAGCATACGTGCCAGACTTAGTTTCTCGGGTATCGTAGGCAGCGAGTGCTTGTTGAACCATCCGCCGCGCGAGAGTTCCTCGTCCTGTAGCTTCAGCTCTCCGCTCTCGTATTCGGCGAAGAAGCCCACCATCAGTCCGCAAGGGTAGGGCCAGGGCTGCGACTTGAAGTAGCGCAGGTTCTTTATGGTGAGCTGCGTCTCCTCCATCACCTCGCGTCTGACCGCCTCTTCGAGCGACTCGCCCGTCTCTACGAAACCCGCTATGCAGCCGTAGAAGTCGGTCTTGAAGTTGCGCGCGTGCACCAGCAGCAGGTCGTCGCCGCGGTTTATGAGCACGATGATAGCCGTGGCGAGCTGCGGCCACACTGTCTTGCCGCAGTTGGGGCATCGCTTCGATATGTCGGTGTCCATCTCCATCGGCGAGCCGCATACGCCACAGAAACGCGTGTTGCGGTCCCAGTAGAGTAGCTCCTGCGCCTTGCCAGCCTTTAGATAGAGCGGCAGCGGGAGTTTGTAGAACGATTGGCGCAGTCCGCACATCTCGTAGCGTGGGTCGCCCCCCACCTCGTCGATGGCGAAAGTCTTCACCGGGGTGCCGTCGTCCATAGGTGAAACGTTAAGGATGTGAGTGTCTGATGTCACGCCGATGGGAGGCTGCTCGCCACTCGGAATGGTGTGAGTGCCGTCGGTGCGTCGTTCCAGAAGCACGTCTCCACGACAGAAAACAAACCAGTATGCCATACAATGTGTGTTTTAAAATTGATGTTAGTGCTACAAAGTTACTGCTTTTTATATAAAAAAAGAATGAAATCTTGTATAATCCAAAGATTTTTGTACCTTTGCAATCACTAAAACCCTTGTAGGAAGACTGCATTATGATACTATTAATCGTTACGGTATTAATTATTGGTTCTCTTCTGATTGCTACAGAAAAGTACACCAATATCAACAAAGCTGCGGTTGCCATCTTTGTAGGTACACTTGGCTGGATACTCTATGTCTGTTTCGGTGCCGACTTTGTGATGGGGCAGCACGCCGTCGACTATGCTACGTTCCTCGGTGGAGCCGAGTCGTCGTCGGCAGATGTGAAGCAGTTCATAGCCTACAACGTGTTCCTCAAGTATGTAGGCAAGGCTTCAGAGATAGTGCTCTTTTTGCTTGCTACGATGGTTATCGTAGAGATATTGCAGAACAACGGATGCTTCGACTTTATTTCACAGCTGCTGCGCACACGTAGCAGTCAGCGTATGCTGTGGACACTCTCCGTTGTGACGTTCCTCATATCAGCCAATCTCGACAACCTCACCACAACCGTTATGATGCTCACCATAATGCACGATGTCGTGATACGGCAGCGGCAGCGTGTGCTGCTCGGTTGTGCCATAGTGATATCCGCCAACTGTGGCGGTGCGCTCACCGTTATCGGCGACCCTTCGGGCATCGTTCTGTGGAATATGGGTGCCGTCACCGCCTCCAACTTCTCGGCTTCGATGGCTCTGCCATGTCTCATAGCGTGGCTCGTGCCCATCTTCTGGATAGGCAGACAGCTACCTACACGCATCGAGACACAATGGATAGTGCTCCCGTATCGTGGCGACGACACACGTCTGAACGTATGGCAGCGCGTCGTGATGCTCTTCGTGGGCATCGGCGGACTATGGTTTATCCCCACGTTCCACAGCATCACGAAGCTCAGTCCGTTCCTCGGAGCACTCTGCGTGCTCTGCGTTCTGTGGATAGTGAACGAGATTGTGAACCGCAAACTGATGAACACCGACGAGATGATACAACGTCGTGTGCCGCGCGTGTTGCAGTACGGCGTGATACAGATGATGCTCTTCGTGCTCGGCATAATGCTCATCGTAGGTTTCGTGAGAGAGACCGGTGTGGCTGCGTACATGGCGCAGTTAGTTGACCGATACATGAGCAATCTGCTCGTGCTCGGATTTTTCACACAGATGCTCAGTAGCGTGCTCGACAACTTTATGTCGCTCATGACGATGGTGTCGCTGCGCGATGTGGCTGACAGCGTGCAGGCGACAGTGTATGCGCAGAACGGTGCGTTCTGGAAGATGATGGCATACGCCTCGGCGGTAGGCGGCAATATCCTGTGTATCGGAAGCATCACCGGATTGGCGCTGATGAAGATGGAGCGCATACCGCTCGGCTGGTACTTCCGGAATGTAGGCTTGGTGGCATTCGCAGCTGCCACTGTAGGACTCGTCGCTATGTACATCATGCTGATGTAAGGCGGGGAGAGCTCGCTATATATATATAATAAGGTGAAAAAAGAACCCAAACCAATATAATAATTTGATAACAATGGCAAGAATAAAGACAATCGGTGTGCTCACCTCAGGTGGCGATGCACCGGGAATGAACGCCGCCATCAGAGCGGTGACACGTGCAGGTATTTGTAACGGATATAATATAAAAGGCATCTATCGAGGATACGACGGACTTATCAATGGCGAGATAGAAGACTTCACTACAGAGAACGTGAGCGGCATCATCATGTCGGGCGGTACAATTCTGAAGACAGCGCGCTCAAAGGAGTTCATGACCGACGAAGGCAAGGAGAAGGCTTACCAGCAGATGCAGGCACACGGCATCGACGCCCTCGTCGTAATCGGTGGTAACGGCTCGCTCACCGGCGCAATGGAGTTCGCTAAGAAGTACGACGTCTGCTGCATCGGTCTGCCCGGCACAATCGACAACGACCTCTACGGCACCGACTCTACAATCGGATACGACACCACAATGAACACCATCGTGGAGTGCGTGGACCGCATACGCGACACGGCGCAGAGCCACGAGCGCATCTTCTTCATCGAAGTGATGGGCCGCGACGCAGGCTTCCTCGCACAGAACTCGGCCATCGCAAGCGGTGCTGAGGCTGCCATTATCCCCGAAGACTCTACCGACGTCGACCAGTTGGCACGCTTCATGGAGCGCGGCATACGCAAGTCGAAGAAGAGCTGCATCGTCATAGTGTCTGAAAGCCCGAAGTGCGGTGCCATGTACTACGCAGAGCGCGTGCGCAACGAGTTCCCGCAGTACGACGTGCGCGTGTCTATTCTCGGCCACTTGCAGCGCGGCGGACGCCCGTCGGCACACGACCGCATCCTCGCATCGCGCACAGGCGTTGGCGCTATCGAAGCAATCATGCAGGGACAACGCAACGTGATGATTGGCGTGCGCAACAACGAGATTGTCTACGTGCCACTGAGCGAGGCTATTCGCAGCGACAAGCCGTTCGACCGCAAACTCATCCAGGTGCTCGACGAACTCAGTATCTAACAATAGTGGTAAAAAACCACCACGGCATTGGTTGATTTGGTGCAAGAAAGTACAATAAATATTAAATAGTTTTTTCAATAACGATATAGTTATTATATTTGCAGCGGAATTAAAAATTTAAACAAATATAGTATGTCACAACTCAATGGGCACATCTCACAGATTATCGGTCCTGTTATCGACGTTTACTTCGATACGGCTGGTAAGAACGCAGAAGAGGTACTGCCTAAAATACACGAAGCGCTGAAGCTCAAGCGTCCTAACGGACAGGAGCTTATCATTGAGGTTCAGCAGCACATCGGTGAGGACACGGTTCGTTGCGTAGCAATGGACAACACCGACGGTTTGCAACGCGGTTTGGAAGTGGTGCCTACAGGCAACGCTATCCTTATGCCGGCAGGTGAACAAATCAAGGGCCGTATGATGAACGTAATCGGTCTGCCTATTGATGGTATGAGCAAGCTCGATATGGAGGGCGCTTATCCTATCCACCGCGAGGCTCCGAAGTTCGAAGACCTGTCTACACACAAGGAGATGCTCGCTACGGGTATCAAGGTCATCGACCTCCTCGAGCCTTACATGAAGGGTGGTAAGATCGGTCTGTTCGGCGGTGCCGGCGTAGGCAAGACCGTGCTCATCATGGAGCTTATCAACAACATCGCCAAGGGACACAACGGCTACTCGGTGTTCGCCGGCGTAGGCGAGCGTACACGTGAGGGCAACGACCTTATCCGCGACATGCTTGAGTCGGGCGTAATACGCTACGGCGAGAAGTTTAGAAAGGCGATGGAGGAGGGCAAATGGGACCTCTCGCTCGTCGACCCAGAGGAACTAAAGAAGAGTCAGGCGACACTTGTCTACGGACAGATGAACGAGCCGCCAGGAGCACGTGCTTCTGTTGCGCTCTCAGGACTTACCGTGGCAGAGGAGTTCCGCGACCATGGAGGCAAGGACGGCGAAGCAGCCGACATCATGTTCTTCATCGACAACATCTTCCGCTTCACACAGGCAGGTTCTGAGGTGTCGGCTCTGCTCGGCCGTATGCCGTCAGCTGTGGGTTATCAGCCTACACTTGCCAGCGAGATGGGTAAGATGCAGGAGCGCATCACCTCTACAAAGAAGGGTTCTATCACATCAGTACAGGCGGTGTATGTGCCAGCCGACGACTTGACAGACCCGGCTCCTGCCACAACATTTACTCACCTCGACGCTACAACCGAGCTCTCGCGTAAGATTACCGAGCTTGGTATCTATCCAGCTGTCGACCCGTTAGGCTCTACATCGCGTATCCTCGACCCGCTCATCGTGGGCAAAGCTCACTACGAGTGTGCACAGCGCGTGAAGCAGATTTTGCAGCGCTACAAGGAGTTGCAGGACATCATCGCCATCCTTGGTATGGACGAACTCTCTGACGAGGACAAACTCACCGTGAACCGCGCACGTCGCGTTCAGCGCTTCCTCTCACAGCCGTTCGCCGTAGCCGAGCAGTTCACCGGCATACCGGGCGTGATGGTTTCTATCGAGGACACCATCAAGGGCTTCAACATGATTCTCGACGGAGAGGTAGACAACCTGCCGGAGCAGGCATTCCTCAACGTGGGAACCATCGAGGACGCTATTGCTAAGGGTAAGCGACTGCTTGAGGCAGCCAAGGGTTAACATCATCATTAATGTTTTGTATCTATGAGTTTGAATTTGAAAATCGTTTCCCCCGAAAAGGTGGTATTTGACGGAGCAGTGGAGCGCGTTGTCGTTCCCGGCACAAGCGGCGAGTTCGAGATTCTCGTCAACCACGCGCCTATCATCTCCACACTCGAAAAGGGAAGGCTGGTCTATCAAGACTCTGAAGGCAGACACGAACAGATGGTTAACGGCGGTTTCGTCGAAGTGCAGAAGAACAACGTGAACATCTGTGTTGAACTCTGACGAAACGTACAATGACATGTTGAAAGAAGAAATCAAAGGCATCAGTCGCCGATACATACTGCAGTCGCTTTGCCTCCTGGCAGTGGTCACGCTGATACCCGCACTGCTCTCATTGCTGACAAACGTAGGCAACCTTACAGTGCCTACCATTGTCGCATTGTCGTTCGCAGTGGTGGTGGAGTCGGTCGATGCTCTCGTATGGGGCAAGGTGCGACAGGCAGGCGACGACGGCTTGCCCACATTCTACACCGCAGTGTCGGGCTTTCGTATGTTGTTGGCATTGGCAACCTTAGTTGTGTGCTACTTCGTGGTAGGTCGTGACGCGATGATGGAGTACTGCCTGGTGTTCATGGGTTACTATTTTGTCATAATGATACACCACTCAGTGTTCTTCGCGCGCATATCAAATTCTCACACATCGTGTGACAATGAAAACAAATAAAATAATGAAACAGATAAGGTCATTAATCGTACTCCTGGTGGTGATGCTCATGCCGCTCGCGGCTAACGCCTCGCATCAGAAAGAGGGACAGATCGACATACCGGAGATGGTTCTTGAGCACCTTTCCGACTCATACGAGTGGCATATCGCTTCGTATGAAGGAAAGAGTCTAAGCATACCATTGCCTATAATCGTACGCAGTTCGGCTACAGGCGACTGGACGCTGTGTACTGCGGAGAATCTGCCCGCCAACTACTTCTTTGACGCTGAGCATCATGGCAAGATCTACGAGAAGATGCCCGACGGCACAAGTGTAAGACCGCTCGACCTGAGCATAACAAAAACCGTAGCACAGATATGGATTGTTGTGTTCGTGCTCATAGCGGTGTTCCTCTATTGTGCACATTGGTACAAGAACAGAGACGAGAAGAGCGAGGCTCCGAGAGGATTTGTCGGTTTGATGGAGATGTTCGTTATGACTATCTACGATGATGTTATCAAGGCAGCAATCGGCGAGAAACGCTTCAAGCCGTTCGCTCCATACTTGCTCACAGTGTTCTTCTTCATCTTCACAACCAATTTGTTGGGACTTCTCCCGATATTCCCAGGTGGAGCTAACGTGACAGGTAACATCAACATCACGTTCTTCCTCGCTATGTGTACGATGATTGCCATCAACCTGTTCGGCAACAAGGAGTACTGGAAGGATATCTTCTGGCCGCACGTACCGGTGTTTCTGAAGGCTCCGGTGCCATTGATGCCAGTGATAGAGTTCTTCGGCGTGTTCACAAAGCCGTTTGCCCTCATGGTGCGTCTCTTTGCCAACATGATGGCAGGACACGCCATCATCTTGAGCTTCACTTGCGTGATATTCCTTGGATGGTCGCTTGGTGTGGGCTATGGTATCGGACTGAACACAGTGAGCATCATCATGATGCTGTTCATGAACATGCTTGAGGTGCTTGTAGCATTCGTTCAGGCTTATGTCTTCACGCTGCTGAGTGCGGTCTTCATCGGACTGGCTCAGAAGGACGAGGAGGCAGAGGCTTAAAAGCTTAAGAGAATAAATATTAACAGTAAAAAATAATAATTTAAAAAACTAAAGAACTATGATTATTTCATCACTTTTGGCTGCTGAAGGTCTGGCACAGCTGGGCTGCGGTCTCGGAGCAGGTATTGCAACAATCGGCGCAGGTTTGGGTATTGGTAAGATTGGTAGCAGCGCAATGGATGCTATCGCTCGTCAGCCAGAGGCTACTGGCAAAATCCAGACAAACATGATTCTTACCTCTGCTTTCGTAGAGGGTTGTGCTCTGTTTGCCATCGTAGCTTGCGCCTTCCTTATCAAGTAGGAACAGGTCATCGTGTAAATTATAGCAAATGAATTTTGATAAATTACCATCAATACTAACTCCTGAACTCGGACTCCTCTTCTGGATGCTGCTGGCATTCCTGGTGGTCTACTTCGTACTGTCGCGCAAGGGTTTCCCTGCCATTATTGCAATGGTCGACAAGCGCAGCAAGTACATCAACGAGAGCTTGAAGAAGGCAGAACAGGCCGCTTCACAACTCGAGAACATCAAGCAAGAGAGCGAGGCTATGCTTCAGGAAGCACGAGAGAAGCAAGCCTCTATACTGAAAGAGGCGGCTACCACTCGTGATGCTATTGTGGAGAAAGCTCAGGAGAAGGCGCGAGAGGAGAGTGCACGCATCCTTAGTGAGGCGAAAGCCGAAATCGAGGCACAGAAGCAAGCTGCTATAAGCGAGCTCCGTGAGCAAGTAGCCATATTGAGTGTTGAGGTTTCGGAGAAGATTCTCAGAAAGAAGCTCGGCACTGATGCAGCACAGATGGATTATATTAATCAGATGCTTGATGAGGTTACATTAAATAATAAATAAGTGTAGGCTATGGATTTAGGATTAATATCGGTAAGATATGCTCGAGCCTTGCTTAAGGCTGGCATTGAGGCAGGTGTGTCCGACCGTGTGTACAACGATATGCTCACGGTGTTGGAAAGCTATGCCAAGGTGCCGCAGTTCAAGGCTACCATAGACAATCCGATGCTGTCGAGACAGCAGAAGGGAGACTTGCTGATAGCTGCGGCAGGTGGCGCTTCATGCGAACTCACACGTACGTTCTTCGGACTCGTACTGAAGGAGGGACGTGAGCGTATCATGCAATTTATAGCTAACTCGTTTATTACGTTGTACAGAAAGCATAACAATCTAATTAGTGCTAAATTAACCACCGCCACAACTCTCGACTCGCAGACTGAGGCGAAGTTGCGTCGGTTGGTAGAAAGTAAGACAAATGGCACTGTTGAGTTTAAGACCAATGTGAAGCCCGAACTCATAGGCGGATTCGTACTCGAGTACGACACCTATCGTATGGACGCAAGCGTGAAGTCGCAGCTCAACACCATATTGTCGCAGCTTAATTAAATAAAGATTAATTTCTATGTCAGATAAAATTAAACCAAGCGAAGTGTCACAGGTGCTCCTCGAGCAGCTTAAAGGCCTTAACAACGGCAACAAGTTCGACGAGGTGGGCACTGTGCTCGAAGTGAGCGATGGCGTAGCGCGTATCTATGGTTTGCGCAACGCTGAAGCCAACGAGCTTCTCGAATTCGAGAACGGCACAATGGCTATCGTGATGAACCTTGAGGAGGACAACGTTGGTTGTGTGCTTCTCGGTTCTACCGACGGCATCAAGGAGGGCATGGTTGTGAAGCGTACAAAGCGTATTGCGTCAATCAATGTGAACGACAATATGCTCGGTCGTGTCATCAATCCTCTTGGCCAGGCCATTGATGGCAAGGGCGAAATCGACCTTACCGACTCTTTTGAGATGCCGCTGGACCGCAAGGCTCCTGGTGTGATCTATCGCCAGCCGGTGAAGGAACCGCTGCAGACAGGTTTGAAGTCGGTCGACTCGATGATTCCTATCGGACGCGGTCAGCGTGAGCTTATCATCGGCGACCGTCAGACCGGTAAGACTGCCATTGCTGTCGACACCATCATCAACCAGAAGAGTTTCTACGAGGCTGGTAAGCCCGTATATTGTATATATGTGGCAATCGGACAGAAGGCATCTACCGTTGCGGCTCTTGTTGAGAACTTGAAGCAGCATGGTGCTATGCCTTATACCATCGTTGTTGCGGCTACGGCTGCCGACCCGGCTGCCATGCAGTACTACGCACCGTTCGCAGGTGCGGCTATCGGCGAGTACTTCCGCGACCGTGGCTACTCGGCTCTCGTAGTGTACGACGACCTCTCGAAGCAGGCTGTTGCCTACCGTGAGGTGTCGCTCATCCTGCGCCGTCCTTCTGGACGTGAGGCTTACCCGGGCGACGTGTTCTACCTGCACAGCCGTCTGTTGGAGCGTGCTGCACGCATCAACGACCAGCAGGAGGTAGCAGAGCAGATGAACGACCTGCCGGAATGTATGAAGGGACACGTGAAGGGTGGTGGTTCGCTCACCGCGCTTCCTATCATCGAGACACAGGCTGGCGACGTGTCGGCTTACATCCCGACCAACGTTATCTCTATCACCGACGGTCAGATCTACCTCGAGAGTGACCTCTTCAACCAGGGCTTCCGTCCTGCCGTCAACGTAGGTATCTCCGTATCACGTGTAGGTGGCTCGGCTCAGATCAAGAGTATGAAGAAGGTGGCTGGTACGCTGAAGATCGATATGGCTCAGTATCGTGAGCTTGAGGCATTCTCTAAGTTCTCAAGCGATATGGATGCCGTTACAGCCATGACTATCGACCGCGGACGTAAGAACAATCAGCTCCTCATACAGCCTCAGTATTCACCGATGCCTGTAGGCGAGCAGGTAGCTATCATCTATTGCGGTACGCACGGATTGATGCACGCTGTGCCAGTAGAGAAGGTGCGTGAGTGTCAGGATGCCTTCCTTGAGAAGATGCGCTCTGTTCATCAGGACGTTATCGAAGCACTCGGAAGTGGTAAGCTTGACGATCAACTCACCGCTGTCATCGAACAGACAATGGCAGACATCGCTGGTCAGTATAAAAACTAATTGCTTATGCCGTCGCTCAAAGAGATTAAAAACCGAATATCATCTGTCAACAGCACCCGTAAGATTACGAGTGCGATGAAGATGGTGGCTTCCTCGAAGCTGCATCATGCGCAGACAATGATTGAGAATATGCTTCCTTACGAGACACTCCTGGAACATATCCTCAAGACGTTCCTTGCATCGGAGACCGATGCACGCACGGTGCTCAACGAGGTGAGACCGGTGAAGCGCGTGGCATTGGTGGTATATGCGTCTAACAGCAGCCTGTGTGGAGGCTTCAACGCCAACGTTATACGCCTCTTGCAGCACGTTGTAGACGAGTACGCCGAATTGGGCAAGGAGAACATCGTAATCTACCCGATAGGCCGCAAGGTGGCTGAGAAGGCAGTTAAGATGGGGCTTAACGTGGCTGGCGACTTCACTGCGCTTGCCGAGAAGCCCAACGCCAACGACTGCATCACCATAGCGCGCGAGCTGGGCGAGAAGTTTATCAGCGGCGAGTACGACCGCGTAGAGATGATCTACCACCACTTCAAGAGTGCTGGTTCGCAGATTCTCACACGCAAGCCGTTCCTGCCGATTGACATCGAGGAGGAGCTGAAGCGCGACCACGAGCGCGACTTGACATCCAACGTCATTACAAAGAAGGCGCAGGAATACATCAAGCGCAAGGAGGAGGAGAGGAAGAGTGAACACAAGGAGGCCGTTCCGCTGAACGACAACTTCCTCGTAGAGCCAGACATGAACACAGTGCTCACGAAGCTCATCCCGAAGTACTTGCACCTGATGGTGTACACGGCACTGCTCGACAGCATCGCCAGCGAACACGCCGCACGTATGGTTGCCATGCAGACCGCTACGGACAATGCCGACGAGATTTTGCGCGAGCTCAATCTGCAGTACAACAAGAGTCGCCAGCAAGCCATCACAAGCGAGCTGCTCGACATCGTTGGTGGCAGTGTCAACAACTAACGGCGCAAGCTCCAGCAAATACTATAATACAGAAAGGAGAAGTCAATCAATGGCTTCTCCTTTCTGTTTTTTTGTTTATATATTAAGGCATTACCAGTAGGCTATTGGCTTTTTATGCACGCAAACCGCAGCAATACCATTTATTTTCTGTATATTTGCATGTCAATGCGGGTTTATCTCAATATATAATGACCATTGTATTAGGTTTCTGCCATCCGCACCGACCGATGCAGACATCCGCACCGACCGATGCAGACATCCGCACCGACCGACGCAGACATCCGCACCGACCGACGCAGACATCCGCACCGACCGACGCAGACGTCCGCACCGACCGACGCACGCCATCAGAGGTGCGACATTACATGCTCATTCTATCACGGCACACCCCCAACAGTAGCAAAATTATATTAAGAATAATAACTAATCTCAAAACAATAACAATGAACGTAAGACATTATCTGCTTTCTTCGGGCCTGCTCTTCTGTGCACTCACCGCTTCTGCGCAGCGCAATATGCAGGCAGAGGAGTTCCCGTTGGGTCAATACGAGGAGCTGACGGACACCAAGCCGCACGACGCGGATGCCAAGTGGGCTGCAATGAAGTCGCCCGTAATGCTCAGTTGGGCATCAACCGACGTGCGCTACGGCAAGCATCATGTGCCGCAGCTTGCGAAACTCAGCAACGCTTGCACGCTGAAGGCATGGCGTGGCGAGCGCGTCAACGCACAGGCTGTACTCTGGACGAATACTGATCTGAACGATGTGGAGATGCTCGTGAGCGACCTGCGTTCGGGCGCAAACGTTATTCCTGCCTCGAAGGTGCGCTCCCACTTCGTGCGCTACGTGATGACCGACGAGCTGAACAAGGACGGCAAGGGCGGCTGCGGATGCCGCGAGAACAAGGCAGAGTGGGACTCGTCTATCGTTGCCGACGCGCTCGACATCAACAAGTGGCTGCCCGTGCAGCGCAAGACGGCGCAGCCTCTGTGGGTGAACGTGTGGGTGCCGGAGGACGCTAAGCCCGGAACATACACTGGTACAATCACAGTGCGTGGCGGCGGTATGGACGACAAGGTGCTCAATCTCAGCCTACAGGTCGTGAACCGCACACTACCCAGTCCGCGCGAGTGGCACTTGAACCTCGACCTGTGGCAGAACCCGTATGCCGTAGCACGCTACTATAAGGTGCCGTTGTGGAGCAAGGAACACTTCGATGCAATGCGTCCGATAATGAAAATGGTGGCTGATGCCGGACTCTCGTCCATAACAGCCAGCATTATGCACAAGCCGTGGAACGGACAAACCGAGGATCACTTCGACAGTATGGTGACACGCATCAAGCGTCTGGACGGTTCATGGAAGTACGACTATGCGGTGTTCGATCGCTGGGTCGACTTTATGATGAACGAAATAGGTGTGAAGGGACTCATCTCCTGCTACACCATGATACCCTGGGAGCTGAGCTTCGACTACTACGACGAGGCTACCAACCGCGTACAGTTCATCAAAGCAGAGCCTGGCGACGAGGCATACGCCGAGTACTGGGGTAGTTTCCTGCGCGATTTCGCTCGCCATCTGAAGCAGAAAGGCTGGTTCGAGAAGACCGCCATCTCTATGGACGAGCGCTCTATGGAGGCTATGCAGGCGGCTATAAAGGTGATAAAGGAAGCCGATCCCGACTTCAAGATTACGCTTGCCGGCAACTATCACGACGAGATACAGGCAGACCTCTACTATCTCTGCATCCCCTACGGTGCACGCTTCCCGGAGAACGTTCTGAAGGAGCGCCGTGCGAAGGGACAGATCAGCACCTATTACACTTGCTGCACGGAGCCGTTCCCCGGCACATTCTCGTTCTCTAACCCTGCCGATGCTGCATGGATAGGCATACATGCCGTAGCAGGCGACTACGACGGCTATCTGCGCTGGTCGGTAAACAGCTGGACTCGCGACCCACTGCGCGATTCGCGCTTCCGTACATGGGCTGCCGGAGACACCTACAGTATCTATCCCGGTCCGCGCAGCAGCATCCGCTTCGAGCGTCTCGTAGAGGGCTTGCAGGATGCCGAGAAGATTTGGCAGTTGCGCAACCACTACAAGAAAACGGGCGACAAGAGCCGTCTTGCACGCCTTAACAAGAAGCTTGCTGAGTTTACACCTGCCAATATGACGGCTGAAAAGGAGCGCAATGCTGGCCGTATGGTGCGCGAATTGGAGCGATTGTTGAATGAATAGAAATACCAGTAGAGAGGGGGTAAACTAACAATTTACTCCCTCTTATCATATCCTTGCATTTTAGCAATGATTTGTCCTTACATGTTAAACAATTTGTGGGTGCCCCCGAATTGTATAATAGTAAAATCCTTTGCTTTATTTTCGATTGAAAATAGCAATAACGTATTTGATTATAGCACAATACAAAACTTTAGCGTGTGGCGGTAATAATTGTATTAATAATTTGGTTTGGTGAAATATTTTTTGCTATCTTTGCAAAATAGATACATATAAATATATAACTCTCAAACAATAATGAACACAAGTAGGGTAGATATTATTATTCCAGTTTATAATGTTGAACCATATTTGCGACGTTGTCTTAATAGTGTTTTAAAACAAACGTATAAGCATTGGCGTGCTATCTGTATTGATGATGGTTCTACAGATGGTTGTCCTGCTATACTTGAAGAATATGCAGCAAAAGACTCTCGCTTTATGGTGGTTCATCAAGCAAATGGTGGACTCTCTCATGCCCGTAATGAAGGCATGGCTCTCGCTGATGCTGAGTATGTAATGTTTGTAGACTCTGACGACTTTATCCATCCTCAGACATTGGAACTTGCTGTAAAGCTGATTAAGCGTGACGGGACGGATATGGTGAGTTGGTATAAGGATGTTATATATATAAACATTCAGCTACGCTTGATGCATAAGTTGAAAATGAACACTATCAATGTCCGTCCATGGCGTATCCCGTTTAGGTGTAGCCTTAAACTATCGAAATCAGTAATTACTGACGATGCTTTGAAACATGCTTCCGACTGGCGCCATCCTGATATCAAATATCCGATAAAACATAACTACGTTTGGCGCCATCTGTTTAAACGCTCTTTGATAAAGGATATAAAGTTTATCAAGGGATTGAAGTATGAAGATATTCCCTGGTGGTCGGAGTTGTTGGTAAAACCTGTGAAAGCTACAATTACTCATCTTCCGCTTTATTACTATTACGTCAATCATAAATCAATATCGAAAGCTACGGGAGGGGTAGAACGTCTGATGTCTCAGCTTAAGGGCCTCTCTTATGCACAGAAGCTATATGAAGAAGCTGGCAACATGGAGCGTATGCGTTTGTGGAGTCGTAATATAAAATGGGCAATTCTAACGGGTAGTTCAAGGGTTTTGTATAAAATGGGAGAAGGACCACAAACGGATAGTCTGGTGAAGTACATTACAGATTTGGCAAAGACCGGTTTCTTCGACGATGCTATAGGAACGAGGGAGAATATTGCAAAAGAGTTGTATTATACAGTAGCAAAAGGACTACGACGGCTCACCCGATATATCTAGGGGGAAACTTTTTGATTCTACAGAAAATTTATACC
>OGNI01000378.1_pt1 | contig 35338 bp, 35 predicted proteins | sample 1573421 | NCBI WGS metagenome assembly OGNI01 (sample SAMEA2581928, study PRJEB24529) | metagenome | biome: Human gut stool | place: China | collected 2011
ACTAATAAAGGCGTGATTACGGCAAAGAAAAAAGGGCGAATCCTGCGGAAGCACGGGCACCGTATTTTCCACCCATCGTTCCTGCAAACAGGGAAACACACGCGACAATGACCATACATCCGCCCATGACGTAAATATGGTGGATATCCCCGGCTTCCACGCCGTTATCGATGATCGATGCCATCATCAGTGGGATGATCGTTTCCATGAGTACTTCTAAGATCATGAAAACAGGAGTGAGGAAAGAATCTTTTTTAAATTCTTTGATCTGGGCTCCCAGAGTTTTTAACATAACATCACATCCTTTTCAAAAAATAATTGATTTTTATTTGTTAGTGTGCTAACAATATAGTTATAAGGCATAAAAAAAAGAATGTCAATGTAAAAAATAATATTATTTCAGCAGGAGATAAATCATGCATACAGATACGATAGGATATAAAATACGTTTGATCCATAACCAGATCCATAAGCGGATGGAGGCAAAAAAACAGGAAAATGAAAAAGAACCACTTACGGGAATGCAGCGCTGGACGCTTGGATTTTTGCGGGATCATGATGGAAAGGATATCTATCAGAAGGATATTGAAACGGAATTTTCGGTATCGCGGGCAACCGCATCAAACATGCTTGCAGTCATGGAACGGAAAGGGCTGGTGCGCCGTGAGACGGTGGAGCATGATGCGAGGCTGAAGAAACTGGTGCTGACAGATAAAGCACGTACTATGGTAGAGAGGTCAGAGCAGGATATGCGTGAAATGGAAGCTCTTTTAGAGAAAGGACTGAGTGATGAAGAGGTAAAAGATCTTAAGAAATATTTAGACCGGATGCTTTTGAATCTGGATGTTGATATTGCCTGTCCGAAGAATTCTTTCTGTGGTGGCATGAAAAAATAGAAACACTAGATATTGTGGTTGATGATGCAGGATATACAAGTGAAAAAAATGACGAAGAAATCACCTTAAATTTGGTAATAGTGAATAAAGACCGCGTATTTACTGGGGTTGCAACGATCGATTCTGTCCGGATATCATAAAAATGGGAAAATATATATGTTCCAAACACATTGACAAAGACACAATATATTGTATAATAAGTACTCGTAGGTTATGCGGCCGTTTGGGTATGGCAGGCAGCCATCAGTCAGAAACAGAAAGGGATTTGATCGGAAATGAAAATTATTAAAAGAAGCGGTATGGAGGATACCTTTGATATTAAAAAAATTGAGGCGGCGATCCGCAGGGCAAACAACAGCGTTATTGATTATGAGAAGCTGACAGATAAGCAGATTGATGAGATATCAAAAAATGTGGAAATTGCCTGTGAAAATATGAAACGTTCTCCAAGTGTAGAAGAGATTCAGGATATGGTAGAGAACCAGATCATGAATCAGCGTGCATTTAATGTGGCACGAAACTATATTACATACCGTTACAAACAGGAACTGGTGCGCAAATCCAACTCAACGGATGAACAGATCTTAAGTTTGTTAGAGTGTAATAATGAGGAAGTAAAACAGGAAAATTCAAATAAAAATCCAACGGTAAACAGCGTGCAGAGAGATTATATGGCAGGAGAGGTCAGCAAAGATATCACAAAGAGATTTTTGCTGCCGCCGGATATCGTGGAGGCGCACGAGCAGGGAATCATTCATTTTCATGATGCGGATTATTTTGCACAGCATATGCACAACTGCTGTCTGGTCAATTTAGAGGATATGCTTCAGAACGGAACTGTTATCAGCGAAACAATGATTGACCGTCCGAAGAGTTTCTCTACAGCATGCAATATCGCAACACAGGCAATCGCACAGATCGCAAGTTCCCAGTACGGTGGACAGAGTATCTCACTTTCCCATCTGGCACCGTTCGTACAGGTCAGCCGTGAAAAATACCGTAAACAGGTTCGTGCAGAACTTGAGGCGATCGGAGTTGAACCGACAGAGGATAAGGTGAAAAAAATTGCTGAGATCCGTGTAAAAGAAGAGATCAACCGTGGCGTACAGATGATCCAGTATCAGGTGATCACCCTGATGACAACAAACGGACAGGCACCGTTTATTACAGTATTTATGTATCTTGATGAGGTGCCGGAAGGTCAGCTTCGTGATGATCTTGCAGCCGTGATCGAGGAAATGCTTCACCAGAGAATCCTTGGAGTGAAAAATGAGCAGGGCGTGTACATTACACCTGCATTCCCGAAACTGATCTATGTCTTAGAGGCAGATAATATCCGCGAAGGTACGAAATACTGGTATCTGACAAAACTTGCAGCAGAATGTACTGCAAAGAGAATGGTTCCGGATTATATTTCAGAGAAGATCATGAAGAAATTAAAAGACGGCAACTGTTATACCTGTATGGGATGCAGATCTTTCCTGACTGTTGACCGCACAAAAGAAAATTATGCAAATGCAAAAAATTACGTTCCGGGTAAGAAGTATTACGGCAGATTTAACCAGGGAGTTGTCACTTTAAATCTCGTGGATGTCGCATGCTCTTCCGGAAAAGATATGGATAAGTTCTGGGAACTCTTGGATGAAAGATTAGATCTCTGCTACAGAGCGCTGATCATCCGTCATAAGAGACTGCTTGGCACACCTTCTGATGTTGCGCCGATCCTCTGGCAGAACGGTGCTCTGGCGCGCTTAAAGAAGGGAGAGACGATCGACAAACTGTTGTATGATGGATATTCTACGATTTCTCTTGGTTATGCGGGACTTTGTGAGTGTACCAGATACATGAAGGGGGTTTCCCACACCGAGCCGGAAGGAACAGAGTTTGCATTAAAAGTAATGCGCCGTTTAAATGATGCATGTACGGAATGGAAAGAAAAACACAATATCGATTTCAGCCTGTACGGAACACCACTGGAATCAACGACTTATAAGTTCGCGAAATGTCTTCAGAAGCGTTTTGGCATTATTCCGGGAGTGACGGATAAGAACTACATCACAAACAGCTATCATGTCCATGTGACAGAGGAAATCAGTGCATTCGATAAGTTGAAGTTTGAGTCACAGTTCCAGGAGCTTTCTCCGGGAGGTGCGATCAGCTATGTGGAAGTGCCGAATATGCAGAATAATCTTGACGCTGTACTTGCAGTGATGCAGTATATTTATGACAATATTATGTACGCAGAGCTGAATACCAAGAGCGATTACTGTATGGAATGCGGTTATTCCGGAGAGATCAAGATCGTCAATGATAAGGACGGCAAACTTGTCTGGGAGTGTCCAAACTGTGGCAATCGTGACCAGAATAAGATGAGTGTGGCGCGCAGAACCTGCGGCTACATTGGAACACAGTTCTGGAATCAGGGCAGAACACAGGAAATTAAAGAGAGAGTGCTTCATTTATAAAATTCATATTGCGAAAAAGAACCGTATATCAACATTGATGTGCGGTTCTTTTTATGATAAACTGTAATGGTACTAAATCACTAAAATAATAATTTAACTTTGGAGGATAAAATGTTAGAAGCAGGAATCAAAGGACAGCATACAATTATAGTAGAGAAAGAAAATACGGCAGCAGTGATGAAAAGCGGTACATTAGCAGTATTTGCGACACCGGCAATGATTGCGCTGATCGAGGAGACCGCATGGAAAAGTGTTGCAGATGAACTCGAAGAAGGATGTGTGACTGTGGGAACGAGCCTTAATGTAAAACATCTTGCCGCATCGCCGGTGGGAATGAAGGTGACCTGCAATACCACTTTGGTGGAAGTGGATAAAAGACGCCTTGTATTTTCTGTGGAAGTAGAGGATGAAACCGGGAAGATCGGGGAAGGAACGCATGAGCGTTTTATCGTACAGGCGGAAAAATTTCAGAATAAGGCGGACGCCAAGTTAAATAGATAGGAGGGAACATTGAATTTAGTTATTGGTTTACTGGTTCCTTTTCTGGGAACTTCATTAGGGGCAGCATGTGTTTTCTTTATGAAAAACGGGTTGAACCGTCTGGTACAGAAAGCACTGCTTGGCTTTGCATCCGGTGTCATGGTGGCGGCGTCTGTGTGGTCGCTGCTGATACCATCGATTAACATGTCAGAGACGATGGGAAGATTTGCTTTCCTGCCTGCAGCAGTTGGATTTGTATTTGGAATTCTGTTTTTGCTGCTGATGGATAAGATCATTCCACATCTTCATATGAATGAGGAAAAGCCGGAAGGTCTGCCAAGCCACCTAAAAAAAACAACCATGTTGGTACTGGCTGTTACCCTTCACAATATACCGGAGGGGATGGCAGTAGGAGTCGTATTTGCAGGACTTTTATCAGGTAACAGCACAATTACGTTAGCGGGAGCATTTTCGCTGTCCATAGGGATCGCGATTCAGAATTTCCCGGAAGGCGCCATTATATCGCTTCCGTTAAAAAGTGAAGGAGGCAGTACGAAAAAGGCATTCTGGTATGGTGTGGCGTCCGGTGTGGTAGAGCCGATCGCAGCGGGGATTACGATCATATTAGCCGGAATTATTACACACATGCTGCCATATCTGCTGGCATTTGCAGCAGGGGCAATGATTTATGTGGTAGTGGAAGAACTTCTTCCGGAAGCATCAGAAGGAGAACATTCTAATATTAATACAATTGGATTTGCAGCAGGATTTCTGATCATGATGATATTAGATGTCGCATTAGGATAAGGAGCAAATAAATATGCAGAACGATTTAAGAGAACAGTTGATCAAACAATTTCCATCAGATGTGGTAGAGATACTGGATCAGAGCGGTAAACCATACTATGGCTGTCCGACCTGTAAGAGGGCAGTTACAGTAGGAACTGATAAATGTCCGGGATGCGGACAGGTGCTTGCGTGGGATCACATCCGCAAGGAAAACCAGAAAAAGGGAACCATGACGGCAGTACTTAAGTTTGAAGTAGCAGGCGATTTTACAAAAGGGGACTGCAGAAAATGTCCGCTTTCCTACATTGCAAAAGAAAAAAATGAAAATGTTTATGAATGTCCGTTGAAAATGCGTGCAAACTGTAAACTTGAGCTTATGTAGAAAGGAAATTCATGCGCGGTGTACAGATGGTCATTATAGCGGTCGGAGGCATTTTATTATTCTGGTTCTTCGCGCCGCTGTTATGCAAAGGAATTTTTAATATAGGAACGGCGACCGGGATTCTGATCTCGTTATTCCTGTTATGTTATGGAATTTTTTTCGGGCGTATGAACAGGAGAGCTTTGATATTGTGGAATGGCAGGAAAACACACTGGATATGTGTTTTCCTGCTTGTCCTTGTACTTATAATGATCATGACAGTGCTGGCAGAGACATTTCTGATGATCCACTCAGCATTACACACTCCGCCGCAAAATACGACCGCTGTTGTTTTAGGATGCAGTGTAAAAGGTACAAAACCAAGCAGAATATTAGAGGAACGTATTGATGCTGCATATGATTATCTGAGTGTAAATAAAGATGCAGTATGTATTTTGTCCGGTGGCAGAGGACCGGGTGAAGATATCACGGAAGCACAGTGCATGTATGAAGTGCTGACAAAACGGGGAATCAGTGAAAATCGTCTGATTTTAGAAGAACGATCTACAACGACGGAAGAAAATTTAAAATATACCGGAGAAATTTTAAAAGACCGTGGACTTGATATGACTGTGACACTGGTTACCAGTGAATTTCATGAATATCGGGCGAATCAGATGGCAGCCAGGCTGGGAATGAAAAGTTACAGTACCCCGGCACATACATTTTTTGTATATTTTCCCACCTATTATGTGAGGGAACTGTATGGCATTTTATATTATGAATTGCGTCATTGGGATTAGTGTGGAAGTATTTTTATAAAAACAGTGCAGTAATAAAAAGTGGAATGTCAGAGAGAGGAAAAGATGCCAGGAAAATATTATGCAGTAAAAAAAGGAAGAAAACCGGGAGTGTACCAGAGCTGGGCAGAATGTAAAGCGATGGTGGACGGCTTTCCTGGAGCAGTATATAAGAGTTTTAAAACAAGAGAAGAAGCAGTGGCTTTTGCCAAAGCTGCGACATATACCGGAGCAGATGCTGCGCCAAAGAAGCAAAATGCAATGAAGAAAACAATGCAGCAGGAAGATGGGACGATGCCGTCTGTCTATGCGTTTGTGGATGGTTCTTACAATGTGGCAACGCATGTCTACGGATATGGCGGCTTTCTGATTCATGATGGCATAAAAGAAGTGCTGCAGGGGAGTGATAAGGATGCAGAGATGGCAGCGATGCGCAATGTCGCAGGGGAAATCTGCGGCAGTATGGCTGCGATCAGAAAAGCGGTCGAATTAGGATTGCCGGAAGTAACGATTTATTATGATTACATGGGAATCGAAATGTGGGCAACCGGTGCGTGGAAGTGCAATAAAAAAGGGACAGCAGCATACCGTGATTATGTGGCATCGGTAAGAAATGTGATTGTGATCCGTTTTGTAAAGGTAAAAGGACATTCCGGTATCGATGGCAATGAGGAAGCAGATATGTTAGCAAAGCAGGCAGTGGGGAATGAGATATAAAACCGGAATCCGGGAGCAGATATATGGATAAAAAGTTAAAATATTATGATCTGATGGAGGACTTAAGAAAACAGATCGTTTCAGGAAAAATAAAGCCGGGAGAAAAACTGCCATCGGAAAATGAACTTTCCGGGACATATCAGGTAAGCAGACAGACTGTACGGAAAGCTCTGCAGATTCTTCAGAACGAGGGATATATTTATGCGGAACATGGACGTGGAACGTTTTGTTCGGAGATGGCGAGACGCACGGGTGAAACAAAAAATATAGCAGTGGTCACGACATATCTGTCTGATTATATTTTCCCGAGAGTGATCCAGGGAATTGATAAAGTCCTTACGGAAAATGGATATAGTATTCTTTTAAAGAATACAAGAAATTCCAGAAATATGGAAGCAAAATGTTTAGAAGAATTATTGCAGAAGGGAATTGATGGGCTGATCATAGAACCAAGCAAAAGTCAGATCTTCTGCAAACATATTAATTTATACCAGACGCTGGATGAATATCGGATTCCATATGTATTTATTCAGGGCAGTTATGCGCAGCTTGCAGAAAAGCCCCATATCCTTTTAGATGACTGCCTTGGAGGATATCTGGTTACAAGATATCTGATCTCACTGGGGCACCATCACATCATAGGGATATTTAAAGCGGATGATACGCAGGGACAGCAGCGGCACAAAGGGTATGTGCAGGCTTTACAGGAAGCAGGGATTGCGTATGACCCGGATAAAGTGGTATGGTTTTATACGGAAGACCGGAAAACGCATCCATATGAACAGATGTGTCATATGGCTAAGATGAGATGTGAGCATTTCTTTGACAGTGTGGTATCGTATAATGACCAGATTGCACTAGAGGTCATCCGGGCATTAGAGGATGAAGGACTTAAAGTGCCGGATGATGTTTCAGTGACAGGATATGATGATTCCTATCTTGCGTCAAGTGGAAAAGTACCGCTCACCACGGTGGCTCATCCACAGGAAAAATTAGGTGAAATGGCAGCAGAGCTTCTTCTTGGACTGCTGAAAGAGGGAAGTGTCCCGGAGTCAGAAAAGCAGATCCTTGTGAAACCAAAGCTGGTGATCCGGGAATCCTGTATATCCCGGAAAAAGGAGGAATAAAAGATGAACTATGCGCAGATCAAACCCTGTTCCATTGAGAATGGTACAGGTGTGAGGGTGTCTTTGTTTGTGTCCGGATGCAGACATCACTGCAAAGAGTGCTTTAATCAGGAAACATGGGATTTTTCCTATGGTAAACCATTTACAGAAAATACGGAAGATGAGATCATGCAGGCGCTTGCACCGTCCTACATTGCAGGACTGACACTGCTTGGAGGAGATCCTGGGGAACCGGAAAATCAGCAGGGGCTTCTTCCTCTTTTACAGAGAATAAAAAAAGAACTGCCGGATAAAAATATCTGGGTGTACAGCGGATATCTGTATGAGGATTTTCTGCCGGGCGGAAGGGCATATTGTGAGGCATCAGAGCCTTTTTTATCAATGATCGATGTTATGGTGGATGGACCTTTTATTTTAGGGAAAAAGGATATTGGCTTAAATTTCAGGGGATCTTCGAACCAGAGAATCATTAATGTGCCTGAAACGAGAAAAAAACAGGAAATTATATTACTGATGGAATAAAGGAAAAGGGGAATAAGATGAAGTTTTCATGGAAAATGATTGCTGCTGCATTAAGTTATGCATTAGGTGTTCTGGGCTGGTGCTATGTTGGCGGTTATAAGATCCTGACTGGTCCGGTAAAGGGACTGATCCTTGCGCAGATGGCAGGAAGCATGTCTTGGGGACGACTGGTAGCTGCAGCGATTGAAGGATTTATATATCTTTCGTTAGCAGGCGGAGTCTGGTGCATTGGGTATATGTTAAGCAGTCATTTCAGGGAAGATTGAGAAATACATAGAGAGGAACGAAAAGAAAATGGTGTTTAGAGTGCCGTCATATTATAAAGAGTTCCGGTGCATTGCTGATAAATGTCCGGATAATTGCTGCAGGGGATGGGAAATTGATATTGATGAGGATACATTGGATTATTATAAGGATCTGAAAGGACCGATGGCAGAGAAAATCCGTGCATCGATCAGTGAGGATGGCAGTTTTGTGTTAAATGAAGAGGGATGGTGTCCGCTTCTGAATGAAAAGGGACTCTGCGAGGTATGTCTGACTTTGGGGGAGGATTCTCTGTCAGAGGTGTGTACGGAATATCCGAGATTTACAACGGAGTATCCGAAAACGAGAGAAAAAGTATTATGTCTTTCCTGCGGGGAAGTTGGGCGTATCGTCTTTTCAGATACGGAAACGATCGGATTTGACGAACAGATTCTTTCGGAAGATTATGATGAGTATGAGTGGGAGGAGGGGGATGATGAGCTTGCGGAGAAACTTGAAGCAGTAAGAGCACATGCGATCGGCCTGCTTCAGGATCGCACTCATTCCATAACAGAGCGCATCGCAATGTATCTCGATTATTGCTGTCAGATGCAGAAGGAGCTGTTTGAGACAGCGCCAAAAATGGAAGAACCGGAAAAGATCAGCCTTTACGAGGCATTCTTACAGCGGCTTTCGCAGTATGAGGAGCTTGAATCCATTGGTGATGCGTGGTCTGATATGGAAGATAGGCTGAAGAATTTTTATAATGAAGAAAATTATGAAAAGACGCACCGTGCTTTTATGGAGTCACAAAAGGAAAACGAGTATCAGTATGAACATCTGATGGTATATTATACTTTCCGTTATTTTATGAGGGCATTCTATGATAACAATCTGCTTGAAAAGGCGCAGTTTGCAGTTGCATCTTTTTTGATGGTGTGTGATATGGATGTCATGGTCTGGATGGAAAACGGACAGAAATTTGATCTTTCAGACCGTGTCGAAACGACGAAAGTTTATGCAAAAGAAGTAGAACATTCCGAAGAAAATATAGAAATGCTAGGAGAATCATTTTTGTTTGAAGACGTATTTTCCGTAAAAGGTCTGCTTGCACAGATCATGTAAAAAATAAGCCGGGTGACAGGGCACCTGACAGCTTTCATAAGCTGATGGCCTGATCAACCGGCTTTTAGTATCTGCCTGTGAGAAAATGCAGGAAAGATACAGGCTTTTTCCCGGCGGCTTTTGTCTCGTCGATATATTTCTCATAGAAAGAAACAACTTCAACGAAAGACATTGCCGGATCGATTGCATAAGTCATACAACACACCTCCTTATTTGTTTTCTATAATATAGCATAATGTATCGGGAAAATCAACAAAAAACAATTCGACATATTGTGCAATATAGACAAAAACTGATGAGACGGACGAAAAACTGTACAAAAGCAGGAAAATAACAAGTGTGTATTTTTACTAGATTTCACATAATAAAATTGTATAATATTACTTGAGATTTAAAAAAGTGATTATTTTTCCAGAAATGAAACGGGAAAAATAAAAATATTATACAAAATATTTCTGACATAAGAAAAAGGGGAGACTATGGATCAGGGAGAAGCAGGCCGCAGACGTGAAGCGGAAAAAAGAAGATACGAGGCACGAAAAAGAAGACAGAAGAAACGGAAAAGACAGCAGATGTTTGCAGGCGGTGTCATGATCTTTACGGCAGTTATGTTTGTGGGAGTGATTTTATATGGTGTATGGCGCATATCCCACAGGACAATACAGACACAGGATGAGATCATTGTGGAGGAAACGAAATATATTGCGGACCGGCCGGATTTTTCTGTGCAGCTTTTAGATTATAATGAATTCTCAAGACCGGGAACGGCACTTGAAAAAATAAATGGGATTGTTGTGCATTATACCGCAAATCCGGGAACAACGGCGCAGCAGAACCGTGATTATTTTGAAGGACTGGCGCAATCAGGGGAAACGCATGCAAGCAGTCATTTTGTGATCGGGATCAGTGGGGAGATCATCCAATGCATTCCATGCAATGAAATCGCATATGCTTCGAATGAGAGAAATGCCGATACGATTTCCATAGAGTGCTGTATTCCGGATGATACGGGAAAATTTACGGATGCGACTTATGGATCGCTGGTTCATCTGGTGACATGGCTGATGGGACGTTATGATCTGACTACGGATGATGTGATAAGACATTATGATGTAACAGGAAAGGCATGTCCGAAATATTATGTGGAAAATGAGGCTGCATGGGAGCAGTTTAAGTCGGATCTTGTCGATTACATAGAGACCAACGGTATTGCAAAAACAGAGGAAATACAGTAAAATGAGAGTATCAATTATGTCGAAGGAAGCAGTATGATAGAGAAATATTACGAAGCATTGCAAAAAAGAGAAAATCTCCGCGAAAACCTTGTAGAATTGCGTAACAGGATGAAAGATGAAACCGTCAGAAAACAGTTTGCGTCACTGAACGGGGATGGCAGATTACTGTTAGAACTGTTAGAGGAAGAAGATCCTAAGGTGCGTAAAAATGCAGCGATGATCCTTGGGGAACTGAGGCTGGCAGGTGCTGCAGATGCATTAGTTACGGCATATGAAAGGGAGCAGACTCTTTTTGTAAAAAGCGCGTATTTAAAGGCACTTGCCTATTTGGATATTACGGCATATCAGGAACGGCTCAAAGAGAGGATGGAAGAACTTCTCTCTTATACTCCGGCAATAGAAGAAAAAAAGCATATTGATGAGGAGGTTCGTGCACTTGGCAGGCTGTTAGAAAAGGCAGAAGATAACAAAAGTCACGCATTTACCGGATTTAAAGATCCACATGAGATGCTGCTGCTGACCGGGCATACACGTACGGATGTAACCTTGAAGGAAATTGGGGAACTTCCAGCGGATATCAGGAGAAAAACGGCAAAACATCCACTCGGAGTGGCAGTGTATACAAAGGATGTGCGTGCTATGGCAAATCTGAGAACTTACCGTGAACTTTTGTTTCCGATCCGTTTAAAGCAGGATGAGGGGCAGGCAGAAAAGTTAGCAGATGCGATCTGGCAGAGCGGCATCAGTGATTTTTTAAAGGAGTGTCATAAACAGGACACCCCGTTTCGTTTTCGTGTAGAGATCCGGGCAGATATGGAGAACGACAAAAGAGCTTCTTTTGCGAAAAAGTTTGCAATACAGTTAGAGCGTGCATCAGCGAGATGGCTGATCAATTCAACGGGTGATTATGAAATAGAGATTCGTCTGATAAAGAAAAAAGATGGAGGATTTGCACCATTTTTAAAACTGTACACGATTCCGATGCGGCGTTTTGCCTACCGGAAAAATGCAGTTGCAGCATCCATTCATCCGTCACTGGCAGCAATGCTTGTGGCACTTGCAAGACCATATCTCAAAGAAAATGCACAGATCTTAGATCCATTCTGCGGAGTGGGGACAATGCTCATCGAGAGAGACATTATAGAACCGGCAAGGGAAAAGTATGGGATCGATATTTTTGGACCGGCGATTGAAGGAGCAAGGGAAAATGCCTCTTTAGCGGGTGAAAAGATCAATTTTATCCATAGAGATTATTTTGATTTTAGACATGATTATCCGTTTGATGAGATCATTACCAATATGCCGGTAAGGGGAAAACAGTCACGCGGTGAGATGGATACACTTTATGCTTCATTTTTTGAAAAATCAAAAGAAATTTTAGCACCGGGCGGAATGATGTTTTTTTATTCAAATGAAGAAGGAATTGTAAAGAAACAACTTCGTTTACATACAGAATACAGGTTGATACAGGAGTTTGTGATTTCAGAGAAACGTCATTTTAGTCTGTATATCGTTGGAATAAAGGGGTAAAGGAAATGGCACTTTTGAGTAGGAAGAAGGAGGATGATCCTTTAAGATCAGAACAGGTACTGTTGGATGTATCACTGATGCAGAATCTGCAGGACCGTTTCTGTGATGCGAATAACCTGTATCTGATGTGTCTTGACAGAGACTGCACGGAAGTCACAAAGACATATGGTTCGAAGGAAGAACTTGAGTATCTGGGCAGTGTGATCGACATGGACAGACATGCTGGGCTGTTAGAACGGCTGCAAAACAGCAGGATTGAAAGCGTGATCGAAGAGGACTGTGGTGCAGATGGAATCCGGATGTGCGGGGTAGCTGTAAAGGTAAGCGGAGAGGTATCTGCGATCTGGATCGTGGTCGGTATAATGGAAGATGCCGGAGAAAATGTACCGGATTACATGATGAGAACAACGCCGGAGCGTTATTATAAGTCGATCGAGTTTTTGGAAACATTGTCAAAGCAGATGTTTGCCGTCAAATTAGAGGAACTTTTAGCACAGGAGGCTTTTTTAAAGAGCCGCGAGTCGGAAGAACAGATGGAGACGGAATTAAAACGCAATGAGGCGATGACAGCGATCGTGCGTATGCTTGAGTCGGAGGACAGTTTTGATGGAATTGTCCAGGATATTCTAAAGGAGGCATGTGGGTATCTTGAGATTTCTGCTGCGGTTTTGTTCCGGGAAAATATAGACGGCGCAACCGTTAATATGATCAGTGAGTATTATTCCGCGGGAAGAGAGTCCCGGATGGATGCTTCACAGAACATTCCAAAAGCAGAATTGCCTTTTTTTAATGGAAAACCATACATGATCTCTGCAGATTCGAAGATGCCTGAGTCGTTCCGCAGACTATTTGATGCACAGAAAATGAAAGCGGGGCTGTTCCTGCCGATCGATGTTGGTGGGAAAACAGGGATGTATGTCTGCTTCTGTGAGGATGAAAAAGAACGTATCTGGGACAGTGGAGAGATTAAGTTTGTCAATGATGTCAGAAGGATCATACAGACGATCCTGGTAAAACGTATCGCGAAAAATTCACTCGCAAGTTCGTATGCGTCACTGGAGGCGATTCTTGAAAATGTGGGATGCGGAATCTACGTGATGGATACAAAAGAAAATACCATCCTGTATACAAACCAGCGTTTCCGTAAAGCGTTTGGTGGAGATATACACAGTGCCGGCATTGAAGAATGTTTAAGACAGGGAGCACAGTCAGAGGACAGCCTTTATTTCAGGGAAGTTTACTCAAAAGAAGAAAACCGCTGGTTTGATCTGCACAGTACAAGGATCAACTGGGTTGACGGAAGAAAAGTTCTTTTATGTACGATTTATGATGTGACAGATAAAAAATTATATCAGCAGAAGATTGAGCGTCAGGCAAACAATGATTTCCTGACAGGGCTTTATAACAGAATGCGCTGTGAACAGGATCTGGAACGGTATATCCGTCAGACGAAAGAGTTTGGTGGAGAGGGAGCATTACTTTATATTGATCTGGATGATTTTAAGCATATCAATGACGGACTTGGACATCAGTATGGTGATGTTTTACTTAAGAATATTTCCGGCAGCCTGCAGAGGATTCCCGGTGTGGAGAATAACTGTTACCGTATGGGCGGTGATGAGTTTATCATCATACTGGCACATCATCATATGACAATGCTTCAGCAGATCTTAGATGAGATCAAATCGTTATTTACAAAACCGTGGATGTTAAAAGGAACAGATTATTACTGTACGATGAGTATGGGAGTTGTGCGTTTCCCGGCAGATGGGGACACGGTGGAAGAACTGATCAAAAAAGCAGATATTGCCCTTTATTCTGCAAAGTGTGCAGGAAAGAACCGTATAGAGTTTTATGATGACAATGTTGAGTCTACCTCTTACAAGCGGCTTGATCTTGAAAAGAATATGCGCAATGCAACGAGAAATGCATTCAGCGAATTTGAAGTATATTTCCAGCCAATCGTAAATATCACAAAAGAAGGAAATCCATGTGCCGGTGCAGAAGCACTGATACGCTGGAATTCAGGGGAACTTGGATTGATACCGCCGACAGATTTTATCCCGCTTGCGGAATATTTAGGACTGATCAACCCGATCGGCGAATTTGTTTTGCGTGAAGCGTGTATCCATTGTAAATACTGGAATGATATGGGGCATCCGGAGTACAAAGTAAATGTTAATCTCTCTGTAGTACAGCTTTTACAGAACGATATCGTAGAGCGGATCGCACATGTGATCGAGGAGACAAGGATCACACCGCAGAACCTTACCTTAGAAGTAACAGAGAGCCTTGCCGTCAATGATATGAGCCGGATGAAACGGATACTTGCAGATATCAGACATCTTGGAGTACGTGTTGCGCTGGATGATTTTGGTACAGGCTATTCTTCTTTAAATCATATCAGGGAGATGCCGATCGATGTCATAAAGATCGACCGATGCTTTATCATTGATATTGGAAAAGATGATTTCTCCAACGCATTTGTAAAAATGGTCGGAGAACTGGCAACTGCGATCCATGTGAATGTCTGTGTAGAGGGCGTGGAGACAAAAGAACAGTTAGATGCGCTGATGGGATCAAAGGTTCAACTGATTCAGGGATTCTATTTTGGAAAACCGATGAAGGCAGAGATGTTTGAGAGACAGTTCCTGTAAGGACTGTCTTTCAATATCTAAATAATCAAAACAGTTCCAAAAATTAAAAAAATAAATAAAATTAAAAAAATATCAAAAAAACTGTTGACATATTTGTTTTTCTCTGTTATTATAAATGAGTCGTCGCGAGAGAGTGATTGATACGCGGAAGTGTCGGAATTGGCAGACGAGCAAGACTAAGGATCTTGTGTTCATTGCGAACGTGTGGGTTCAAGTCCCATCTTCCGCATCAAAGATTTCTTTGATTGACGGGTTTGCAGGAGTGGCGGAATTGGCAGACGCGCAGGCTTCAGGTGCCTGTGGTAGCAATATCGTGTGGGTTCAAGTCCCATCTCCTGCATTTTTATATGTTAGGGTGAAAGAAGCATTGAGGATTCGATGCTTCTTTTTTTTCTCTCACAGAAGACATGGGGGCAAAAGGCGGCTCACAACTTAGTGGTTGTCAAATTGCGCAAAGCCGTGGCCCATTTTATGACTTTGGGAGAAAATTACGTTCCGTGAAAATAGTACCTTTTCCATAGAGAAAATACAAAAAGAATATGCTAAAATGAAATCGTATTGTTTCTTTACATTAGAGAAGTAAAGAGGAAAAGGAGAAAATCTATATACTGGATTTGCTTTGCTAAAACTAAAAACGGTAGTTACAATGATGACAGTTATGGCGAGTTCCGCCTTTCAGTTGCAGCCCAGTATCTGAATGTAACCGGAACAAAGAATGGTTCCTGGGGACGTGCAAAACAGATTACCACGGATAAAAAAGTAACTGGATTTTTAAGTTCCAACACCAGAAAAAGCTGGTTTAAATTTAAAGTATCCGGAGATACAACAGCAAGATTGAACCTTTCACTGGAGAATCCGCTGGGAGAAAGTGTTTTTGAAAGCAGCAAAACAGGTGTGACGTTATACCGTTCGAACCATAATGTATTAGAACGTATGAATATTGCAGAAAATTATTATTCTTCTGCATGTTCCAAAGAGGTTACATTAAAGAGCGGTACTTACTATGTTGAAATTGCAGGCAGTGAAGCTTATACAGATAGCTGGGAACCGACAAAACTGAAAAACACCGGTGTGAACAACATGGGTGTGGTAAATTTAAAGATCACTACCGTCAAGAAAGCAGCAATTTCCAAACTTTCCAATGTGAAAGGGAAGAAAGCACAGGTTACATATAAGAAAGTAAACAATGCAAAGGGATATGAGATCCAGTATTCCACGGACAAGAAGTTTAAAAAGGGCGTGAAAGTCAAAAAGGCAAACGCAAAGACAACAAAGGTTACTCTGACAAAGCTGACAAAAGGAAAAAAATATTATGTGCGTGTCAGAGCATATCGTGTGGACGAGGATGACAACAGAGTAAACGGCTCATGGAGTGAGGCGAAATCAGTAAAGATCACAAAATAAGACAGCAAGGTATAAGTGGCGCGGCAGAAAAACTGCCGCGCTATTTGCATTTAGGAGGAAATCATTTATAATAGATACCAATGTGGCACAGAAGGCGGAAAACAAAGGATGGAAAAATGATTGCTTTAAATGATTATCTTTATTCCGGGGATACGGTATTTCGGATTTTAAAAAAATATACAGAAGATTTAAAACGTGTGGCAGAGGAAAATGACAGTGAGGTGGATCGGTTACACTGTAATTTCCTGATGCAGATCATGGAATTGCTAGAGCATAATGACTTTTTGACAGCACAGTCGCAGAAAATACGGGAATTTTATCAGTATATGGCGAAACAATATCCTTACCTTTCTTTTACTTTTAAAGGAAGGATCAAATCACTGATCCGTGCGGAAGCAAAATTCAACGGATATATCGTAGAGCATGTTTATAATTATTATCTGAAAAACCATGCCTATCCTCCGGTGGATGAATTAAAGGAACGGCTGAGCTGCTTCAGGGACCTGATTGCATACCGCATTGTCATATCCATGCCTAAATGCCATGTGGGAGATGAAAAGGAAAGAGAACAGGAAGAAATCAGACATTTATATGAGATCGCAAATGTGCTTAAGGTATTTTTAGAGGAGCGGGGATTTACGGCAGAACCGGCAGGCGGTATAAAGCTGAGTGATTCTTCACTGCTCAGTGAAGAAGTACGGCCGTATTACAGGGATTATATTGTGAATGAAGAACCGGATGGATACCGGTCGTTACATATTACTTTTTTTGACAACAGTGCACATTGTTATATGGAAATGCAGCTTAGGACAAAAGCGATGGATGATATAGCGGAAATCGGACCAGCGAATCATCTGGGATATGAGAAGAAGCAGGAGAGTGAACGTGCAAGACGTGATGCTGTTCCGGTGGGGGAATGTATTTATTTTGATGAGGCATATGAAAGAGGAATGAAACTGCAGCAGATCGAACTGGCAAAACTGGATGTGAATATGTTTTCGGCAATTGATAACAGCCTGATCAATGATGGGTGTGGACTTTACCGGGGAAGGCTGATCCTTCCATATGAACATTTATCTCGTTTTCAAAATGATTAATGGAAAAGAGGGCAAAGTTGAGGGCAAAATTTTGTCATTAATTTAAAATAAAAAAAGGAAATCGAAAAAGAACGCGGAATATATATATTGTAATTACTGTGTGGCAGGTTTATCCAAAGAGGAGGAACAACATGTCGATACGGGAAGATATTGAACGGATGGAATGTGAGAACTTAAGTCCGTATGCTACGCTCAGCATACATTCAAGAGGACGTGATTATCCGGAAGAACAGTGTGATATAAGACCTGTATTCCAGCGCGACAGAGACCGGATTTTACACTGTAAGGCATTCCGCCGGTTGAAGAATAAAACACAGGTGTTTCTGACACCCAAAGGAGATCATTACAGAACGAGGCTTTCACATACCTTAGAGGTATCACAGAATGCCCGCACGATCGCGAAAGCACTGCGGCTCAATGAAGATCTTGTCGAGGCGATCGCATTAGGGCATGATCTGGGACATACGCCGTTTGGGCATGCTGGTGAGTTTGTGCTGAATGGACTGTGCGATGAAGGTTTCCATCACAATGAGCAGAGTGTAAGGATCGTTGAGAAGCTGGAAAAAGACGGTAAGGGACTGAATCTGACCTGGGAGGTAAGGGATGGCATCTTAAACCATCAGACGAGTCTGATGCCGCATACTTTAGAAGGAAAGATCGTCCGGCTGTCGGATAAGATCGCCTATATCAATCACGATATTGACGATGCCATAAGGGCGCAGATACTGACAGAGGAGAATATACCGTTAGAACTTCGGAAAACACTGGGATTTTCGACGAGGCAGCGTTTAAATACACTGATACATAACATCATCAGCAACAGTGTTGGAAAAGACGATATCATTATGTCGGAGGAAGTAGAGCAGGCTATGATCGAACTGCGCAAATTTATGTTCGGCCATGTCTATAAAAATCCGGTAGCAAAAGGGGAAGAGACCAAGGCAAAAGCCATGATCGAGCAGTTGTTCTTCTATTATATGGAACATGTAGACCTTCTCCCTGAGAAATATCTGCGCATGCGTGATGCCGGTGAAACAGACCAGCGTATCATCTGCGATTACATCTCCGGCATGACAGACCAGTACGCCATCACAAAATTCAGCGAATACTTCATGCCACAGGCCTGGCAGGTAGATGGCTACTAACAACGAAAGGAGAAAAAGATGCCGTATTATTCTGATGACATCATAGAAGAAGTGCGTTCCAGGAATGACATTGTTGATGTGATTTCCCAATATGTGCGTCTTTCAAAAAAGGGCAGTACCTATTTCGGACTCTGCCCGTTTCATAATGAAAAAACAGGCTCCTTTTCCGTGTCGCCTAACAAACAGATGTATTATTGTTTCGGATGCGGCGCGGGTGGAAATGTATTTACATTTCTGATGGAGTATGAAAATTTTACATTTGGTGAGGCGATGGAAGCGTTAGCCGACCGCGCCGGTGTGGAACTGCCAAAACAGGAATACACCAGTGCACAGAGGCAGGAAGCGGACAAGCGCGCAAGACTGCTTGAAATTAATAAAGAAGCAGCAAAATATTTTTACATGCTGCTGCGTGGAGAGAGAGGTGCGCGCGCGCTTAACTATTTCAGAAAGCGTGAGCTGTCAGATGAGACAATGCAGAAATTCGGTCTCGGTTATTCCGACCAGTACAGCGATGATCTTTACCAGTATCTCCGCAAAAAAGGATACGAAGATGATATTTTAAAAGAATCCGGTTTAGTCAGCATTGATGAGAGGCGCGGCGGGTATGATAAGTTCTGGAACCGTGCGATGTTCCCGATTATGGATGTACACAATAAGGTTATTGGTTTTGGTGGACGTGTCATGGGGGATGGTGAGCCGAAATATCTGAATTCTCCGGAAACAAAGATCTTTGATAAGAGCCGCAATCTTTACGGATTAAATTTTGCAAGAAGCACCAAAAAGCCACAGCTTCTTCTTTGTGAAGGTTATATGGATGTGATCGCCCTGCATCAGGCAGGGTTTGACAATGCAGTTGCTTCTTTGGGAACGGCACTTACGAGTGGACATGCAAATCTGTTAAAGCGCTACACGAAAAATGTTTATCTGACCTACGACAGCGATGGAGCAGGTGTAAAGGCGGCGCTTCGTGCAATCCCGATCTTAAAAGAAGTTGGGATCACCACGAAAGTTATCAATATGAAGCCGTACAAAGATCCGGACGAATTTATCAAAGCACTTGGTGCAGAGGAATATCAGAAGCGGATCGATACAGCAGAAAACAGTTTTATGTTTGAAATACGTATCTTAGAGCAGCAGTATGATATGCATGATCCGGAGAGCAAGACAAAGTTTTATAATGCGGTTGCAGAAAAACTTTGTACGTTCGGGGAAAAATTAGAGCGTGATAATTATATTGCTGCGGTAGCAGAGAAGTATATGATCGGTATAGAAGATCTGCGCAGGCTGGTAAACCAGTATGGTGCAAAGATCGGTATGGCAGCGGGTGGTGCATCACCTGTGAGAGAGCGGGCAGAAGTCAGGCGTGACCAGGGCGGTGAAAAGAAAAAGGAAAGCGGTATGATACAGTCACAGAAACTGCTTTTGACCTGGCTCATCGAGCATACCGGATTATTTCCTAAGATTGAGAAATATATTTCGCCGGAAGATTTTACAGAAGAGATTTATCATAAAGCGGCGGAAATATTATATGAACAGTATCGGGATACCGGTACCGTCAACCCGGCAAAAATTGTCAGTATGTTTCAGAATGAAGAAGAACAGCGCGAGATCGCAGGTCTTTTTCATGCCACGATCCGTGGTGTAGAGACAGAAGGAGACAAAGAAAATGGTGGATATTCCAAAGAAACGTTTGAGAAAGCGTTAAAAGAAACCATTATCCGGGTAAAACAAAACAGCATTGAGTATCACTTGAAGAACATGGCACCGACTGATATGGCGGCGCTGCAACGGTCAGTGGCGGATAAGAAGGCACTTGAAGAATTAGAGAAAGTGCATATTTCCATTGATTAAGGACAAAATAGTAGAAAACCTGAGAGGATGAAACAAAATGGCAACAAAAAAGAAAGAAAACAACGAAAATACGAAGGTTTCCGGAAAGAAAGCGGATGCATCTGCAGTAAATAATGCGGAGACAGAAGCAGCAAGAGAAAAATTTCAGGAAAAATTAAAAGAACTTTTAAGCCTTGCAAAAAAGAAAAAGAATATGTTGGAGTATCAGGAAATCAGTGATTTCTTTGCTGATATGCAGCTTGATTCCGATAAATTTGAGAAAATTCTTGATTTCCTTGAGGCAAACAATATCGATGTTTTAAGAATTACAGATGATGATGCAGATGATGATATTCTGCTTGAAGTGGATGATGATGACGAGATTGAGGTAGAAAAGATCGATCTTTCTGTTCCGGATGGTGTATCCATTGAAGATCCGGTACGTATGTACTTAAAAGAGATCGGTAAAGTGCCGCTGCTTTCTGCAGAAGAGGAGATCGAGCTGGCAAAGCGTATGGAGCTTGGCGATCAGGAAGCAAAAAAACGTCTTGCAGAGGCAAACTTACGTCTTGTAGTCAGCATTGCAAAACGTTATGTGGGACGTGGTATGTTATTCCTTGACTTGATTCAGGAGGGAAATCTTGGTCTGATCAAAGCAGTTGAAAAGTTTGATTACCGAAAGGGATATAAGTTCTCGACATATGCAACATGGTGGATTCGTCAGGCGATCACAAGAGCTATTGCAGATCAGGCACGTACGATCCGTATCCCGGTACACATGGTAGAGACGATCAACAAACTTATCCGCGTGAGCAGACAGTTACTGCAGGAGTTAGGACGTGAACCTACCCCGGAAGAAATCGCAGCAGAGATGAACATGCCGGTAGAGCGTGTGCGTGAAATCTTAAAGATTTCCCAGGAGCCGGTTTCCTTAGAGACCCCGATCGGTGAGGAGGAGGACAGCCACCTTGGAGACTTTATCCAGGATGATAATGTACCTGTTCCGGCAGATGCGGCAGCATTTACTCTGCTAAAAGAACAGTTAGAAGAAGTGCTTGGTACACTGACAGAGCGTGAACAGAAGGTGCTTACACTTCGTTTTGGTCTTGAGGATGGACGTGCAAGAACACTTGAGGAAGTTGGAAAAGAGTTTAATGTTACCCGTGAACGTATTCGTCAGATTGAGGCGAAAGCACTGCGTAAACTGCGTCATCCAAGCAGAAGCCGCAAGTTAAAGGATTATCTGGAGTAAGATGGTAAAGATATCAGACAGATTAAAAACGGCGGCTTCATTGGTCAGTGAAGGTGTGGTATTAGCAGATGTGGGAACAGACCATGGTTATGTACCGATTTATCTGTTAGAACAAAAGAAGATCAGATGTGCGATCGCAATGGATATTAATAAGGGACCACTGGAACGTGCAAAGGAACATATTCATTTATATGGTATGGATGCATACATACAGACCAGGCTTTCGGATGGAGTTGCAGCGTTACAAATGGGCGAGGCAGACTCCATACTGGTTGCAGGGATGGGTGGCGGACTTGTGATGCATATTTTAGAAGAAGGAAAAGCTGTCTGTCAGGCGGCAGACGAATTGATACTTCAGCCACAATCGGAACTGTCCGGTGTCAGGGATTACCTTGCGAAAAACGGATACATGATCGATGCAGAGCGTATGGTATTTGAGGATGGCAAATATTATCCAATGATGCGTGTGCATTATCAGACAGGGAAAAATAAAATAACAGCAAAAGATGCATCACTAAAAAATGCTGGGAACTGTGAAAGACAGGATCAAAGCAGATATAAGGTCGAATGTTTATACGGAAGACACTTACTTATGGAAAAAAATCCCATACTGCATCAGTATCTGCAGAAAGAACACAAGGTGTTTGAAACTATTCTGGATAATCTTTTAAAACAGCCTGAGTCAGAGAAAATAACTGCACGTATCGGAGAAGTAAAAGAATCGCTTGGTTATAATGAAGCTGCACTTGCATATTATAAAGCATAAGCCATCCTTGTGGAAAATGACATTTTTTACATGCTGGATTTGTGCTGTCTTAAGAAATGGGCGGGAATGGAGAATCATATGGGAGAAGAACAGATCATTGTAAAAATCGGGGAAGAAGAAAAAACGTATCCGACAGGAATCAGCTTTTTAAGTATAGCGCAGGAATATCAGGACCGGTATGAGGATGATATCGTGCTTGCATTGTATAATAACAGACTGCGTGAATTAAAGAAAACCATAGAAAAAGATGGAGAACTGTCTTTTCTTACAACTTCTGATAAGACCGGAAAACGTGCTTACCGCAGGAGTGTCACACTGCTGATGCAAAAAGCAGTGTGGAATCTGTGGAGCAAAGAGCATATTGGAGTACATGTCAGATATGCTATCGGTCAGGGATATTACTGTGAACTGATGAAAGATGGGGAAAGCTGTAAGATCACGGAGGCGATGATCGGATCACTGAAAAAAGAGATGTATCGTCTTGTGATGGCAGATCTGCCAATCGAAAAATACAGTATGAATACGGATGAGGCAGTAGCTTTATTCCATGAACTTGGAATGAAAGATAAAGAGAAGCTGTTCCGTTACCGGCGCAGTTCCAGGGTAAATATTTACGAGCTGGATCATTATAAGGATTATTTTTATGGATTTATGGTGCCGTCTACCGGATATTTAAGATATTACGATGTGACAGCATACCAGGATGGATTTGTACTTTTGTTCCCTGGGGAAGATGCAAAAAAAGTTTCGGAATTTGTGCCTTCGGATAAATTGTTTTATACATTAAAACGTTCGAGAGACTGGGGAAAACTGCAGCAGATCGATACGATCGGCGCTCTTAATGATGCAATCTCTGCAGGAAAGACGCAGGAGATGATCTTGACGCAGGAGGCACTGTTTGAAGAACGTATCGGCGCACTTGCGGAAATGATCGTAAAGGAAGAGGGCAAGAAGTTTATCATGATCGCAGGACCGTCTTCATCTGGAAAAACGACTTTTTCACACCGCCTGTCCATACAGCTTGCGGCAAAAGGCTTAAAACCGCATCCATTTCCGCTTGATGATTATTATGTGGATCGTGATAAGTGTCCGCGTGATGAAAACGGAGAACTTGATTTTGAGTGCCTTGAATCGCTGGATGTGGAGCTTTTCAATCATGATATGAATGAACTTCTGGCAGGAAAGGCAGTGAATCTTCCAATCTTTAATTTTAAAACAGGAAAAAGAGAATACAAAGATAAGATCATGCAGCTGGGAAAAGATGACGTGTTAGTTATCGAGGGTATTCACGGACTGAATGATAAATTGTCCTATTCTCTTCCGGTAGAGAGCAAATTTAAGATTTATATCAGTGCGCTGACACAGTTAAATATTGATGAGCATAACTATCTGCCGACTACTGATGGAAGAATGATACGCCGTATCGTGCGTGATGCAAGAACCAGAGGAACTTCAGCAAAAGAAACGATAGCCATGTGGGATTCTGTGCGCCGTGGGGAGGAAAAGAACATTTTTCCATTTCAGGAAGGGGCAGATGTGATGTTCAATTCTGCACTGATCTATGAACTGGCAGTATTAAAGATATATGCAGAACCATTGCTGTTTGCCATTGACAAGGACTGTCCGGAATATCTTGAGGCAAAACGTCTTTTGAAGTTTTTGGATTATTTTCTTCCGATGTCCCCGGATGGAATCGGGCAGAATTCTATCATCCGTGAATTTATCGGTGGTTCGTGTTTTAATGTATAAGAAAAACAGGCTTGCACAAATAAGAAAAAAAGTGTATAGTTAATCGGGTGCCTTGCTGGCAGAATGTGCCGGCTGGCAAATGATGGATTTAAGTAGGACAAATGATCGCGGCCCGTTTATCGGGGTGAGGAAAGTCCGGGCTTCACAGGGCAGGATGCCGGATAACGTCCGGTAGAGGCGACTCTAAGGATAGTGCAACAGAAATATACCGCCCGGTATATACCGGGTAAGGGTGGAAGGGCAGTGTAAGAGACTACCGTCTCTCTGGTAACAGAGAGGGCATATGTAAACCCCATCCGAAGCAAGACCGAACAAAAGCGTTGACGTGGCCCGCCAGCTTTAGGTAGGTTGCTTGAGGCGGCTGGTAACAGTCGTCCTAGATAGATGATCATTCCGACTGTGGCTTGCCACAGTTTAGACATAACCCGGCTTATCGTCCTGCTTAAATCAGATATCAGTAATGGAAATATAACCAAAATCTAAAATGTTTCTTAAAAGACAATAGGAATGTTGACGTTTGTGTGTATTGGGTTTACCATAGCGTCATGGACAAAAAACGGTGCCAGATGGGTACCGTTTTTCCGTACATAAATATAAAAATGTGATGGCATCTGGATGGAAAGGAATGTTATAGATGAGAGAAAAATTACGACAGTTTATGATTGGCAGATATGGGGTGGATGATCTTTCAAGAGTGCAGATCATAGCTGCGCTGGTACTGCTTTTGGTATCTACATTTTTGCGGGTGAATATTTTATACTGGCTGGGACTGGCACTGTTAATTTATTCTTATTTCAGAATACTCTCGCGGAATGTGTCAAAACGTTATGAGGAGAACCAGAGATTTCTAAATGCAAAATACAAGGCAGTGGTAAAGAAAAACAATATGAAAAAACGCTGGGCACAGCGTGGTACTTACCGTTTTTTCAAATGCCCTCAGTGCAGACAGACAGTCCGGGTGCCGAAGGGAAGAGGAAAGATCTGCATTACCTGTCCGAAATGTAAGACAGAATTTATCAAAAAAAGCTGACAAAGGAGAAATGCTTTGTGTTTGGTTATATTAATATCAATCAGAAAGAGCTGACGGAAGAAGGCAAAAAAGCATATCAGGCATATTACTGCGGACTTTGCAGACAGCTTAAATCAAATTGTGGAACCAAGGGACAGATGCTGCTTGCATATGATATGACGTTTCTGATCGTTCTGCTGACCGGCCTGTATGAACTGCCGGATGAAAAGTCACAGTTTACCTGTGCACTGCATCCGTCACAGAAGCGGAATGCGTGGATCAACGAGGCTACAAAATATGCTGCGGATATGAATCTGATTCTGGCATATCATAATCTTATTGATGACTGGAAGGATGACAGGGCTTATACAAAGAAGGCATTTGCAAAAATGCTGAATAAGGATTATACTCGTATCATGTCAAAATATCCGAGACAGGTAGGTGCCATTGAGGAATACATGAAAAAGATCGGAGATGCCGAAAAACACCGGGAGACAAATCTTGATCTTGTTGCCGGTCTGACCGGAGAGATGGTTGCAGAAGTGTTTTGCTGGAAGGAAGATGAATGGGCAGAAGAACTCCGCACAATGGGATTTTACATGGGTAAATTTATCTATCTGATGGATGCGTATGAAGATTATGACAGGGATAAAAAGAAAAACTGTTATAATCCGCTCACATTTGTCCAGAAAGAGCAGGCGCAGGATCTTGATACCTGGTGCCGGCTGCTTTTGACAAGTATGATGTCAGAATGTGCAAAATCATTTGAACGTCTGCCGATTCTTTTGCATGCAGATATTCTGCGTAATATTCTGTATTCAGGTGTATGGTCGAAGTATGAATATCTGCAGATTAAAAAGCGCAGAACCCAGGAAAAGGCAAAAAAGAAAGAGCATAAATAATGAGGTTTGATGTATGATGGATCCATATCAGGTGCTTGGTGTTTCACGGAGTGCCTCTGATGAAGAGATAAAAAAAGCATATCGTTCCTTAAGCCGTAAATATCATCCGGATGCCAATGTCAATAATCCGAACAAGGCGCAGGCTGAGGAAAAATTCAAAGAAGTACAGCAGGCATATGACCAGATCATGAAGGAAAAGCAGCAGGGAAGCAGCTATGGATATAATTCAGGAAATGGTTATGGATATGGGGGCGGACAGAGCTATCATTATAACCAGAGCACTGAAAATCCCAAAATACAGGCGGCTGCAAATTACATAGCTAACCGTTGTTATGCGGAAGCACTTAATGTTTTAAATGGGATTCCTTTTTCAGAAAGAAATGCACGCTGGTATTATTACAGTGCCCTGGCAAATCAGGGAGCAGGAAATAATATCATTGCAAAGGAGCATGCCACACGTGCAGTGGAGATGGAACCGAGCAATTTTGAATACCGTCAGTTTTTACAGCATTTAGAGTATGGCGGAACATGGTATACAAACATGGGAAGCAATTACGACAGACCGTATTCGAGTGCAGGCAACTGGTGTCTTAGTATGCTGTTTTTGAATATGCTCTGTAACTGCTGCTGTCTGCGGCCGTTCTAAAGAAATATGCTTATATTGGCAAACAGAAGATTACATAAAAATACTGCCAGATCGATAAATGGATGATCTGGCAGTATTTTTAGATTAACGACGGTTTGGATTTGTGTATTTCTCCTCACAGTATTTACAGCGGTATATTTCTTTCTCCGGATCGGTCAGAATGAAAATCTGATCCAGTTCCTGCTCGATCGAAGTGATACAGCGTGGATTTTTACATTTGATCACATTTTTGACCTGTTTTGGGAGACAAAGTTCTTTTTTGGATACGATCTGGTCATTCTGGATCACATTGACCGTGATATTGTGATCGATAAAACCTAATATATCGAAGTCGAGTGCGTCAGTTGGACATTCTACCTTTAAAATATCCTTTTTACCCATTTTACTGCTCTTTGCATTTTTGATAATGGCAACCGGACAGTCAAGCTGGTCTAATTTTAAATCATGATAGATCTGCAGGCTCATACCTGCCTGAATATGATCAAGGACAAAGCCCTCATGGATTCCACTGATATTTAACATTGTTCTCCTCCTTATTCAACCTTAATTTCAAGCAGCGTTAAGATCAGAGCCATACGGACATAGACAGCATATTGTGCCTGTTTGAAATAAACAGCTCTCGGATCGTCATCTACCTCTACGGAGATCTCGTTGACACGTGGGAGTGGATGTAAAACGATCATATCTTCCGGTGCGAGATCCATTTTTGCTTTGGTCAGGATATAGAAATCTTTTAAGCGGACATAATCTTCCTCGTTGAAGAAACGTTCTTTCTGGACTCTTGTCATATAAAGTACATCAAGCTGTGGGATGGCATCCTCTAAACGCTCAACTTCAGTAAATGGAACATTATTTGCACGCAGGACATCTTCACGGATATAACTTGGAATACGCAGTTCTTCCGGTGAGATCAGTACAAATTTAATGCCTGGATAACGAATCAGGGCACTGATCAGAGAGTGAACAGTACGGCCAAATTTTAAGTCTCCGCAGAGTCCGATCGTCATATTGTCAAGACGTCCTTTTAAGGAGCGGATGGTAAGAAGATCGGCTAATGTCTGGGTTGGATGCTGATGACCGCCGTCACCGGCATTGATAACGGGAATTCTGGATTTTTGGGAAGCTACAAGAGGTGCACCTTCTTTTGGATGACGCATTGCACAGATGTCTGCGTAACTGGAGATAACTCGGATTGTATCGGAAACACTTTCGCCTTTTGCTGCGGAACTGGAATCAGCACTGGCGAAACCTAAAACAGAACCGCCAAGATTTAACATGGCAGCTTCAAAACTTAATCGGGTTCGTGTACTTGGTTCGTAAAAACAGGTGGCTAATTTTTTGCCTTCACATGCGTGTGCATATTTGTTCGGGTACTTCTCAATATCATTGGCAAGGTCTAAAAGCCTGTCTAATTCATCGATGGAGAAGTCCAATGGGCTCATTAAATGACGCATATTAATCCTCCTAATATTCAGCATTTTTTCTATCATATAATAATCATTATCTGATTTCAAGAAGAAAAAAATTTACGTTATATTGACAAAATATGCGCTCGTTTTCAGATATTTTTGGGCAGATAAGTCTATATATCAGTAATTGAAAATAAAAATATCAGGAGGAGCCTGGAGTGTTACAGTGAATAAGAATGCGTTCAAATAACAATCCGGCAGCCATCCACAGTGGGGCATAATCAAGCCGGATGACGCCGCCTATATTCGCTTTTGCCTGGCTGTAATCCCAGGGACACATGCCATGGTGTTTTAAAAGTGTGCCGCTGATATATTCAAATGAAAAAATGCCAACGGAATAGATACAGCCACGAAGGAGAGCCGGCAGATTTTTGATATGCCGGTACAGTGGTGCGATTACCGCAGCAGTTCCATAAATAGGAAACATCCATACGGATGTCCGCCCGATCAGACGTTTATCCTGTTTCAGAAAAGAGCCTGTGGAAGTAAAAAGAATTTCCATGCACCAGCCGGTCAGTCCGCAGACAAAGAAGTTTTTTGTAATCATGTTCGTGTGTTCCTTTTATATAAAATCATGATATCAGTATGCCGCATGGTATTGGAAAATATGTAACATTTTTCTAAAATAAAGGCGGAAAACTTGTAAAAACAGACGTTCTGTCATATAATAAAACAAGTGTATTCCAAGGAAAGAGAATGCGGCTGAATCAATTACTCGAACATATTTCATACGAAAGCGTGAAGGGGAGCCACGACCTTATCATTACGGATATCTGTTATCATTCCGGAAGAGTAAAGCGGGGGTCCCTGTTTGTCTGTATAAAGGGACAATATACGGATGGACACGATTATATTATGGATGCGGTAAATGCAGGTGCATTTGCGGTGGTAGTGGATGAAAACTGTATGGTAAATGTCCGGTGGGAATGTTTTATTTATACAGAGCATGGAAAAGTGCGTGTGCATGAGCTGGTACGCAATTATGGCATGGCTGTGATCGGGGTACATGATACCAGATTGGCGCTTGCCCGGATTTCTGCAGCATTTTATGACTATCCGGCAAAAAAACTTAAGATGATCGGGATCACCGGAACAAAAGGAAAGACGACGACATCATTTCTTATAGCAGGAATCTTAAAAGAAGCAGGATATAAGACCGGTATGATAGGCACTATTTGGGTGGATAATGGAAAAGATATAAAAAAAGCAGGTCATACGACGCCGGAATCAAGCGATCTGCAAAAAGAACTGGCGCAGATGGTAAAAAATGGATGTGTGTGCTGCGTGATGGAAGTATCTTCCCAGGGAATCAAGATGCAGCGTGTGGCAGGGATTTTTTTTGATATAGGGGTATTTTTAAATATTGAACCGGATCATATCGGACCGGGAGAACACGCATCATTTGCAGAGTATCTGTATTGTAAGAGCAGGCTGCTCAGGCAGTGTGCGTCAGGGATTGTCAATCTTGATGACCGGAATACAGAAAAAATACTGTTTGGTCATACCTGTAAGACAGAGACTTTTTCTGTGCAAAAAGAAAATCATATGGAAGTTTTAGGGCAGAAGGCAGATATTGTGGCAGAAAAGATTACGTTTTCCATGAAAGAAGGAAGATTATACAGCCATTTTTTTACGGATGGCAATGAAGAATTTCTGCTGCAGATGCCAGGAATTTTTAATGTTTCAAATGCACTTGCAGCCATTCTTGTGGTGCGTCATTTTAAGATAGCGCAGAATGTGATAAAAGATGCACTGCAAAGACAGACGGTTCCGGGACGATGCGAAAATGCAAAAATATCAGACGAATTCGTGTTTTTGATCGATTATGCGCACAATGAGATGAGTCTGCGCAACCTGCTGCAGACATTGCGTGAATTTAAACCGGGGAGGCTTATTGTGATCTTCGGCTGCGGGGGTAACCGTTCAAAATTAAGAAGAGGCAGAATGGGTGAGACGGCAGGAATGCTTGCAGATTTTACGATTCTGACATCCGACAACCCAAGATGGGAAGATCCGGAGCTGATCTTAGATGATATTGAGAACGGTATGAAGGGTACGGAAGGGGCATACATACGCATCGCAGACCGGCGGTTGGCGGGGGCATACGCATTTGACCACGCCAGAGAGGGAGATATTATCGTTCTTGCAGGAAAAGGGCATGAGGACTATCAGGAGATCTGCGGGGTACGTTATCCGATGGAGGATAAAGAACTTATAAAAAAGGCAGCAGAGCGGGACAGACAAAGAGAAAGGCATAGTAACTGAAATGGCAGAATATGCAAATATCATTGTGGATATTTATCAGGGAAAATTAGATAAAACGTTTCAATACCGGGTGCCGGAGAGTCTGCGGGGCAGACTGGAGCCGGGAGCCTGTGTCATGATCCCGTTTGGCAACGGCAATCGTCTCATCAAGGGTTACGTGGTGGCTTTTGGGGAAACATGTCAGTTCGCTCCGGAGAAGATCAAGGAGATCGCAGGACTGCCGGAAAAAGAGACCGGTGTAGAAGATAAAATGATCGCACTGGCTGCCTGGATCCGACGCAATTACGGTTGTACCATGATCCAGGCTCTGAAGACGGTCCTGCCGGCGAAGCAGACCGTGAAGAAACTGGAGCACAGACAGCTGGTGCGCCTGATGAATAGAGAGGAGCTTCTGTCACTCTTAGGAGAATGCGAGCGCAAAAAACAGGTGGCAAAGGCCAGACTGTTAAAAGCTCTGTCGGAGCAGGAGACGATTCCCTATGAGTGGATCACCGGGAAATTGGGCGTCAGCGCCGCTACGGTAAACAGTATCGTAAAAGTGGGCGCCGCGAAACTGGTCAGCTCCGAGAGCTACCGGAACCCCGTGAAGGTACAGGCGGGAGAGACGACGCATAATACATTGAGCTCGGAACAGCAGACCATCATTACGGAAGTGCTTACGGATTTTGATGCCGGCAGAAGACAGACATATCTGATCCATGGCATCACCGGCAGCGGCAAAACGGAAGTGTATATGCAACTCATCGGCGAGATGATCAAAAGAGGTCGCCAGGCGATCGTGCTGATCCCGGAGATCGCGCTGACCTACCAGACGCTGTTACGGTTCTATCAGAGATTCGGTGATCGGGTCAGTGTGATGAATTCCACATTGTCTCCCGGAGAAAAATATGATCAGTGCGAGCGTGCAAAAGCAGGCGAGATCGATGTGATCATAGGTCCGAGATCCGCACTTTTTACCCCATTCCCCAATCTGGGCCTGATCGTCATGGATGAGGAACAGGAGAACAGTTACAAAAGTGAGAGTACTCCCAAATACCATGCCAGAGAGACGGCAATGGAAGTGGCGAAGCTGTACAAAGCCAGCGTAGTGCTGGGTTCGGCGACCCCTTCCTTAGAGGCGTATTACCGCGCCGGAAAGGGAGAATACAGGCTGTTCCATCTGACAAAACGCCTGACCGGCGGAGAACTGCCCACGGTACACACGGTGGATCTCAGGCAGGAGCTTAAGGAGGGCAACCGTTCTATTTTCAGCAGGAAATTACAGGAACTGATGACAGACCGGCTAAGCAAGGGGCAGCAGACCATCCTGTTTTTAAATCGAAGAGGGTATGCGGGATTCGTATCCTGTCGTGCCTGCGGTGAAGTTATGAAATGCCCACACTGTGATGTCTCCCTCTCGGAACATAAAGGGGGAAGGCTGATCTGCCATTATTGCGGCTATACACAACCCTTGCCAAAGCTATGCCCGAAGTGCGGATCCAAATATATTCTGGGATTCAAAGCAGGTACCCAGCAGATTGAAGATAAATTGAAAGAACTGTATCCAGGGGTGCGGACGCTTCGGATGGATGCGGATACTACCCGGACGAAGGACAGCTATGAGAAAATTTTGTCAGCATTTTCAAACGGAGAGGCCGATGTGCTCATCGGCACCCAGATGATCGTGAAGGGACATGATTTTCCGAAGGTGACATTGGTAGGAATCCTGGCGGCAGATCTGTCCTTAAACGCATCGGATTACCGTGCCGGAGAGCGGACATTTCAGCTGCTGACCCAGGCGGTGGGCAGAGCAGGCAGAGGGGTGCTTCCGGGAGAAGCGGTGATCCAGACTTACCAGCCGGATCATTATGCCATTACCTGCGCAGCAGCCCAGGATTATAAAAGCTTTTATGAGGAAGAAATCCTGTACAGAGAGCTGTCGGGATATCCTCCCGCAGCACATATGCTGGCGGTGCAGATCTATGGCAAAGAGGAAGAAAATGTAAAACAGCTTGCCCGGAGGCTGACAGATGTGGTAAAGTCTAATATGGACTTTTTGCAGATATTGGGACCGACCCCGGCAAATATCAGCAAAATCAATGATATTTACCGGTATGTGTTCTATGCGAAGCATGCGGAGTATGATACGCTGGTGGCGGTAAAAGACTGTGTGGAGGAGACTTTGAGACAGTGGCAGCCAAGACAGCTGAGTATACAATTCGACTTTGACCCGGTAAACGTGTTATAGGAGGTAATAACTGTGGCAATCAGAAATATTCGTGAATATGGAGATGAGGTACTGAAAAAGACCTGTAAGGAAGTCAAGGAGATGACTCCCCGGACGAAGGAATTGATCGAGGATATGTTAGAGACTATGTATGACGCCAACGGCGTAGGACTGGCTGCTCCCCAGGTGGGCATACTTAAGAGAATTGTGGTGATCGACACCACCGGAGAGGATCCGTATATTCTGATCAACCCCCGCATCGTAGAGAGCAGTGGAGAGCAGACCGGACAGGAAGGGTGTCTTAGCGTACCCGGTAAGTTCGGCATCGTAACCAGACCCAATTATGTGAAAGCGGTAGCACTGGATGTGAATATGAAGCCCATCGAAGTAGAAGGAACAGAATTGCTGGCCAGAGCCATCTGCCACGAACTGGATCATCTGGACGGTCATCTCTATGTGGAAAAGGCGGAAGGACCGCTGCAGGATATGACCTACGAGGATGAGGAAGAAGAGTAAGCTTTCCGGAAAGGAGACAGACTATGCAGATCGTATTTATGGGAACTCCCGATTTTGCCGTGGGAGCGCTGGAGGCACTGATCACACAGGGCCATGAGATCACCGCAGTGGTGACCCAGCCGGACAAGCCAAAGGGCAGAAGCAAAGAATTACAGTTTCCTCCCGTGAAGGAATGTGCGGTAAAACATGGCATTCCTGTATTCCAGCCCCGTCGGATCAAGACACCGGAAGCCATTGAGGAACTGAAAAAATATCCAGCAGATATTTATATCGTGGCGGCGTTCGGACAGATCCTGTCTCAGGAGATCCTGGATCTGCCGAAGTACGGATGCCTGAATATCCACGCATCCCTGCTTCCGAAATACCGTGGGGCATCTCCGATCCAGAGAGTGATCATCGACGGGGAGACGGAGACCGGTGTGACCATCATGCAGATGAATGCAGGACTGGACACCGGAGATATGTTGTATCAGAAGAAGATTCCCATTACTTCGGAAGATACTTTTGAAACATTGCACGACAAGCTTATGGTGCTCGGCGGAGAAGCGATCACCGAGGCATTGCCGCTCTTAGAAGCAGGAAAGCTGACTCCGGAGAAACAGGACGATGCGAAGACCTGCTATGCGGCATTGATCACCAAAGAAATGGGCAGACTGGACTTCACCAAAACGGCAGCCGAACTGGACAGACTGATCAGAGGACTGACACCCTGGCCCAGTGCCTACACATTTTATCGCGGAAAACAGTTAAAGATCTGGAAGGCGATTCCCATGGTGACGGCTCACAGGGAAGCCCCGGGAACGATCCTTACGGTGAATAAGGATTCCTTTGAGGTGGCAGCGTCGGAAGGCGGTCTGAAGGTCATGGAATTGCAGCTGGAAGGCAAAAAACGTATGACAGCCCATGATTTCCTGTTAGGCGTGAAGGTACAGCCTGGAGAGATCCTGGGAGAGTGATAAACAATCCAGGCAATTAGAAAGGAGACTTTGCTATGTACGGTGGTTATTATGGATATGGTTATTATTTTGACCCCACGTATTTTTTGGTATTGATCGGACTGGTGTTATGCCTTGGGGCCAGTGCGCTGGTGAATTCCACCATGCGAAAATACAGTAAGGTCCGGAATATGAGAGGAATTACGGGAGCGGAAGCTGCCCGGAATCTTCTCAATAGAGAAGGCTTGTATAACGTACAGATCGAGTGTCTGAACGCAAACGACGGCGATCATTACGATCCCCGGACAGATACCGTAAGACTGTCATATAATAATTATAACGGAACCTCAGTCACCGCAGTCAGTGTGGCTGCCCATGAGTGCGGACATGCGATCCAGCATGCCCACGGCTATGCACCTATGAGTATTCGTGCGGCACTGGTACCGGTGGTGAACATCGGAAGCAACTTAAGTATTCCCCTGATTTTCTTAGGAGTACTGCTCAGCTGGAACCAGACATTGATCCAGCTGGGAATCTGGGCATTTGCCCTGACCGTGATCTTCCAGCTGGTGACACTTCCTGTGGAATTCAATGCCTCCCGCAGAGCAATCGTGAAGGTGGAGGAATACGGATTGTTAGGCAGTGAAGAAGTAAGCGGTGGTAAAAAGGTGCTGACAGCGGCAGCCCTTACCTATGTAGCGGGAGCAGCATCCTCCGCATTACAGCTGCTTCGTCTGATCCTGTTGTATGGCGGCAACCGCAGAAGGAGAGACTAAGCATGGGGAAGCCTGCAACCACCGATACAAGAGAGATTATTGTGGAGATCCTGCTGGACCTGGAAAAGGGGCAGGATTTTTCCCATAAATTAATAAAAGCAGTGCTGGATAAATACGATTACCTGGATCCCAGAGATAAGGCATTTATCAAGAGAGTTACAGAGGGTACCATAGAGAGACAGCTGGAGTTGGATTATTATCTGAACCGGTTTTCTTCCGTTCCGGTCCGCAAGATGAAGCCTCTGATCCGTTGTCTGCTCCGCATGAGTACCTATCAGATCCTGTATATGGATGCGGTGCCGGACAGTGCGGTATGCAATGAAGCCTGCAAGCTTGCGGCAAAGCGCGGCTTTCGTACTCTGAAGGGGTTTGTCAATGCCGTCCTGCGAAATATATCCCGTAGCAAGGACAAAATGCCCCTGCC
>OGNI01000380.1_pt1 | contig 35062 bp, 29 predicted proteins | sample 1573421 | NCBI WGS metagenome assembly OGNI01 (sample SAMEA2581928, study PRJEB24529) | metagenome | biome: Human gut stool | place: China | collected 2011
ACCAGCCGTATTCATTTAACGCCATTCCGGTATAATTCAAATCCAGTGCTCCGTTCGTCATGTACCACCAGCCGTATTCATTTAACGCCATTCCGGTATAATTCAAATCCAGTGCTCCGTTCGTCATGTACCACCAGCCGTATTCATTTAACGCCATTCCGGTATAATTCAAATCCAGTGCTCCGTTGGTTATGTACCACCAGCCGTATTCGTTTACTGCCATTCCGGTATAGTTAAAATCCAGTGCTCCATTCGTCATGTACCACCAGCCGTATTCATTTACTGCCATTCCGGTATAACCAAAGTCAATTGTTCCATTGCTTACATACCACCAGCCATACTCATTTGCTGCCATTCCTGTATAGTTGAAATCTACTGTTCCATTGGTTATCTTCCACCAGCCATATTCATTTGCTGCTAAACCGTTATAATTGTAATCAATATTGTTATTTGTGTAATAATACCAGTTACCATCTGCTGACTGTTGCAGTCCATTTTTATTTTCATCCGGAGCCGGATTTTCATTATCACCAGCATCTGTCTTTGCCGTAAATGTCAATTTATCCGCAGACACTTCGATATTAAAAACATTTTCCTGTTCCTCCCCATCATACTTGAAACCGTCAGGAAGCTGTTCGTCTTGCCCCATTGATGCCGCCGGTATAACAGACACGGGATTGTCATAATCAACCAGCCATACTTCATCTCTTCCCTGTTCATCCGTTCCTAAGAAATCATTCAATGCGCAGATTCTGTAAACAAAACTTCCGGTTTCAGAATCATAGTCATATACCATTGCATACTTTTCATTTGTTGCCGTATTGATCACTAAATTACTTGTTCCTCCACTGCCCCATTCCGCATCATAATATGAGATGTCTGTGTCTAAAACAGTCTGCGTGTAACCTTCCGGCATTGTGTCATAGCTTCCTATCTTTACCGCATAATAAATGTCACCGAGCGCTTCTTTTTTCGTGAGCTGATACAGGTTATATGCCGTAATTTCGTCATTCTCATTTAATGAATAGGTTAAAGTGTAATATGAAGAATCTCCGTTGGTATAAACTACATTGGTTGTTGACGGGTCATACGCATAATACTTTGCATAAATTCTTGCAATATCCAGCGGATGTGAAATCTGATACTGTGGTGTTTCCTGCAATGTCCCGTTATCCTTTATTACCTTATCCGTAAGATTTCCTGTCGTGTAAAGCACTTTTCCTGCCTGTCCTGCATAAATCGTCACATTACAGGTATTTTCCACTGAAAGCACGGACGCCGTTCCCTCTGCATAAAGGCGCACACCGTAGTCTTCCTGTTTTTTCGGGTTTACCGTAAGCGAACCGTCCCCGCAGATTGTAACAGATCCGCCCCACGCATCGCCGTATGCGACAATACTGCTTATTTCATTTTCACCTATCAGGCGGATTTTAAAATCATCCCCCATCATGTTGGTTGCAATATAATTGTCTGCATTTTTGTACTGGTTCAAAGTTAATGTGTTGCTTGCCTTATCGTAGGATACCCCGTCAATTGCGTTGCTTCCCTGCGATGAAAATATGTTGTCTTTGGTTTCGCTGTTACCCACTGCAATATAGGCATACGCCCAGTCCCCTTCATCACACGGACCGTTTGCCGCCTCTGCCTTCGGTACGGTAAATACGACCGCTGCCGACAATGCCATTACCGTTGTCAGGGCTATCGCTGCTGCCTTACTTCTACTTCTCCGGGTGGATTTCCGATTGAACTTTTTTAATATTCTCACCATAAAATTTCCTCCTTTTGCCTGTGTAAATATCTGGTAGTTATGGTGTCATCTTATCGTATCCTTTATCCGCTGTGCAGTTGGCATGTGTCTATTTTTCGGCAAAAACGAGAAAAACAGCGTGGGACAGATGTCTCACGCTGTTTTATAGTATATAAATTTCAGTTTTAGCCCCTATATCAAGCCTTTCGTATCCTGCCTGTCATATAAAAATCTTTTCCTCTAAATCTTCATAGAACAATGGAAGATAACGTAGTTTATATTTTGTATCAGTCATTTATTTTCCTTCTCAGATTTGCAAAAATTTCTTCATGTGTATATCTTCTGTCATCTTCTTCCGCAGACTTATCAGCCTCATCAAGAGCTGCTTCAACACCTGCAACTGCTTTTTCCACATCAAAAGACTGCTTTTTACAAATTTATTCAGTTCTTATACACCGATATTTCCAATACTTTATTCATCACCCATTTTCGCCAATTTGGCTGCCTGGTCTGCTGCGATGCAGGCATCGATGATTTCCTGGATATCGCCGTCCATAATCTTGTCCAGCTTATACAGTGTCAGACCGATTCTGTGGTCGGTAACACGTCCCTGAGGGAAGTTGTAAGTACGAATCTTTTCAGAACGGTCACCTGTACCAATCTGGCTTCTTCTCGCATCTGCTTCCGCATCATGTGCCTTCTGAATCTCTAAATCATAGAGTTTTGCACGCAGGAGAGCAAATGCCTTTTCTTTATTCTGAATCTGTGACTTTTCTGTCTGTGAATAAATAACAATGCCTGTCGGATAGTGGGTCAGTCGTACAGCGGAATCCGTTGTATTGACACACTGTCCGCCGTTTCCGGAAGCACGCATAACATCGATACGGATATCTTTTTCATCAATCTGGATATCTACTTCTTCTGCTTCCGGCATAACTGCAACCGAAGCCGTAGAAGTATGGATACGTCCGCCGGATTCTGTTTCCGGCACACGCTGTACACGGTGTACACCGCTTTCATATTTTAAAACAGAGTATGCACCCTGTCCCTTTACCATGAATTCGATTTCCTTCATACCACCAATGCCTGTTTCATCCGCGTTGACAACTTCGACCTTCCAGCCCTTTGATTCTACATAATGGGTATACATACGGAACAGCTCTGCCGCAAAAAGTGCCGCTTCATCACCGCCCGCACCCGCACGGATTTCAACGATAATATCCTTGTCATCATTCGGATCCTTTGGCAGAAGTAAAATTTTAATTTCATTTTCCAGTTCTTCTACGCGTTTTTTCGCTTCATTTAATTCTTCTTTTGCCAGTTCCTTTAATTCTTCATCGGATTCTTCATCTAAAAGCTGTAAACTGTCTTCAATTGTCTGCTTACAGTTTTTGTATTCTGTATACGTAGCAATTAACGGAGCCAGACTGCTCTGCTCTTTCATCAGCTTTCTAAAACGGTTCTGGTCATTAACCACATCCGGATTTCCCAGTTCTGCCGTAATATCCTCATAACGGTTTACGGTATCTTCCAATCTGTCAAACATATCCATAATCTATTTTATCCTTTCTTTCCGGTTCTCTGTCTTTCTTTATTTATAATCTGCCCATAACGACTCTGTCAAGTCCCGCCAAATCTTTTACGGTTGACACCTGTGTATAGCCTTCTTTACAAAGCAGTGCTTCGACTGCCGCAGACTGGTCATAGCCGATTTCATAAAACAGCCGGCCGCCGGGCTTTAAAAAGCCTTTCGCCTGCTTTGTAATCTTTCTGTAAAAATATAATCCATCCTCATGTCCGTCCAATGCCAGCACCGGGTCATGCAGGCGCACTTCCTCCGATAAACTGTCAATCACCTCTGTACAGATATACGGCGGATTGGAAACCACAATATCCACGGACTGTTCCATAAGATACTTTCCTGCGTTTTCAAATAAATCGCTCTGAATCAGTGTCACATTTTCCGGTGCAAGGGCTTCTTGATTAGCCTTTGCAACCGCAAGTGCCTTCCCGGAAATATCCACACCGATACCCTTTGAAAGCTTTCGTTCCAGTGCAACAGACAGCAGAATGCAGCCTGAACCGGTACACATATCTACAACTGTCATACCGTCCGTACAGACCTTTAACACCTGCTCCACAAGCACTTCCGTATCCGGTCTTGGAATCAGTACATCGGGACTGACCTTAAATTCATGTCCGTAAAAAAATGCCCTGCCTAAAATGTGCTGCAACGGCTCATGACTGCTTCTACGTTCAATATAGTCAAAAAAACGTTCCTGTTCTACACGGGTAAGCAGCTTTGATCCATTCATCAGATAATATGTCCTGTCCATGCCGTTGATTTCAGACAACAGGGCATAGCTGTCGTAGTCTGCATTTTCAATGCCGCACTGTTTCAGTCTTTTTGCACCCTCACGCACCGCGCCGGATATGGTCAGATTTTCCTGTATCATCATATCCCTGCACATCACTTTTTATCCACTCTCTCTTTGAAAAGAGGAAGTTCCTCTGCGTAATCTTCGTCTTCTTCATCCTCGATAAATTCAAAGCCGTCGCCTTCTTCAAGCCCCTTATCGCTTGCTACTGACAGATTACTTTCGGATGCCTGCTGTGCTGCCGTGTCCACAGATTCCTGCGGGTCTTCTATAATTTCAAAGCCCTCCGGCAGTTCATCATCGTCCTCATCATCTTCTCCGGCTTCTGATTCCTGTGATTCTGACTGCTGTTTTATATCTGCATTTTCACTTTCCGGCTCAGACTTTTCTTTATTTTCTGCCGGACTGCCGGTTTCGGACTGCTGTTCTGAATTTTCAGTGCTGTCCGGATTCTTTTCCTGCTCTTTTGCACCCTCTGCGTCCGTAATCTGACCGCCTTCTAATATATCCGTATCATCCGGTGCAATATATTCTTTTTCAGGCTGTGTCGTCTGCTGTGTATTTTCCTGTACAACTTCATCCGGATTTAAGGAACGTGTATTCCGATCCGCACCTGTCGTAATGGTCGATGTAATCGCAAGAGAAGCTTCGTTGGCTGCCATTTCCGCTACCGGCTGTTCGGTATCCTTATAATAATCCAATAAAAATGCTTCCCAGTCAAAGACTTCTTCTACTGCTTTAATCGCCACTTCAATCATATCCATATCCGGTTCTTTGGTCGTGAGCTTCTGAAGCCACAGCCCCGGCTTGCTGAGTGCTGTGATAAATACATTTTCGCTTCTGCCCGCCCATCGGATTAATTCATATGAAACACCCGCAATGACCGGAATCAGCAGGATTCTTAAAACGAGCTGCACCGCCGTATTTTCGATTCTGATAAATATAAAAAATATCACACTGACAAACATCACCAAAAACAAAAAGCTTGTTCCGCAGCGCTTGTGATAACGCGAGCTGTTTTTTACATTTTCCGGTGTCAGTCTTGCGCCATGCTCAATGCAGTTGATACACTTATGCTCTGCACCGTGGTACATAAATGTTCTTTTAATATCCTTCATCTGTGAAATTGCCAGTATGTATAAAATAAATAAGACAACTCTCACAAGACCTTCTATAAAATTCAACAAAAATTGAGAAGAAACATAAGGTGTCAGCAGTCTGGATACAAAATACGGAATGAGCATAAACAGTCCTACTGCAAATACAACAGATAAAATAACCGTAAACGCCATTAAAACCGCTTCTAATTTATCTTTAAAAACAGCCCTTCCGATTTCATCGGCTTTTGTACTCTTCTGCTCTGCCGGATCATCATAAAACGAAGCCGAATAATTGATTGTGGAAATTCCCGTTACTAAAGAATCCACAAAGCTGTATACTCCCCGGATCATCGGATAATTCAGCCACGGATGTTTCTTTTGCAGCTGATTACAATCTCTGACTGTTACTTCTATTTCATTATCTGGCTTACGGACTGCAATGGAATACTGATCCTTATTGCGCATCATAATTCCTTCGATAACAGCCTGTCCGCCGATTCCTGATGGTTTCATCGCACACCTCTAAGCATATTTTTTACCATAATAACAAAAAAGTTGAGGTCTGGTCAACCTCAACCTTATGTTCTGATTAATTGTTCTGTACGCCGTACTTCTTGTTGAACTTATCAATACGTCCGCGAACAGATGATGCCTTCTGCTGTCCTGTATAGAAAGGATGGCACTTTGAGCAAATTTCAACATGGATTTCTTCCTTTGTTGAACCTGTAACAAATTCATTACCACAGTTGCAAACAACCTTTGCCTGATGGTACTCTGGATGGATTCCTTCTCTCATGATTTTCACCTCTTTAATATTTAAATAAGTATTGTCATTGTGAGACGAATCTCACAAAGTGATCTCTTTATCTGTGATAAACAGCTTTCTTATTGTATCATAAGGATATTATGAATGCAAGCATTATTTTTAAAATTTTTTTCTGATTTTAACAGACCGGTCCGTCCTTTCATAAACCTCCGGTTTCTATATATAACGGTTCTTGCGGACGGTCTGTACAAATTCTGCATTATTTCTTGTCTTTGCAAATAAGTCTAAGATGCGTTCTGCTGCTTCATCTGTCTTTAGTCCGTTTAACGCCTTCCGCATAATATCTACCGCTTCCTGTTCTTCGCGGCTTAACAGCAAATCTTCACGTCGTGTACTGGACTTTGCAATATCAATCGCCGGGAACACTCTCTTTTCAGACAGCTTTCTGTCAAGTACCAGTTCCATGTTACCCGTTCCCTTAAATTCTTCAAATACAACATCATCCATCTTACTGCCCGTTTCAACCAATGCCGTTGCCAGAATGGTAAGGCTTCCGCCTTCTCTCATATTTCTTGCCGCACCAAAGAAACGCTTTGGCATATGCAGTGCCGCCGGGTCCAGACCACCGGATAAGGTTCGTCCGCTTGCCTGTACAGTAAGATTATAGGCTCTTGCCAGTCTTGTAATACTGTCTAATAAAATAATAACATCCTGTTTCTGCTCCACCAGACGCTTTGCACGCTCGATAACCATTTCAGATACACGTCTGTGACGTTCCGGCAGTTCATCAAATGTAGAATAAATAACTTCCACATTATCCCCTGTAATGGACTCTTTAATATCCGTAACTTCTTCCGGACGTTCATCAATTAACAGAATCATCAGGTGCATTTCCGGGTTGTTCTTGGTTACGGCTGTCGCAATCTGCTTTAACAGGGTTGTCTTACCGGACTTTGGCTGTGATACAATCATGCCTCGCTGTCCCTTGCCAATCGGAGAAATCAGATCTACCATGCGCATTGCCACGGTATTTGTATTTTTCTCTAAATGAATTCTCTCATTCGGAAAAATCGGTGTCAGTTTTTCAAATGCCGGTCTTTTGGTTGCAAGCATCGGATCTAATCCGTTGACAGACTCAAGATATAAAAGCGCTGAAAATTTTTCATTCTGTGTACGGATACGCTTCGGTCCTTTGATAATATCACCTGTCTTTAAATTAAAGCGGCGGATCTGTGTCGGCGATACATACACATCATTTTCACCCGGCAGGAAATTCTCACAGCGGATAAATCCATATCCCTCTGCAAGGACTTCAAGGATTCCATTTGCATCCGGTTCATCAGATTTCATATCACTTCTGTAGTCCTGACGGTCATTCCTGTATTCCGTTCTGTCGCTTTTATAATCCTGTCTGCCTTCATAGTGGCGGTATTCACGGCGTTCTTCATAATGCGGGCGTTCATTGCTTCTCTGCGCATTATCGTTTCTTGTGTAACGCGGTGTTTCTTCGTTTCTGCCGGTACGTGCTGCCGGTGCTGCCGTACTTTGAACCGTCTGGCGTTCTTCCTGTCTTTGTGTACTCTGTGTTTCGGTATTCTGTGTTTCCGGTGCTTCTGCCTGCGCTTCTTCTCCGCCCGAAGCTTCAATAATTGCATCAATCAGTTCAGCCTTGCGCATCGCTGTAATCCCTTTGATTTTTTTATCCTTTGCAAACTCGCGTAATACAACTAAAGATAATGTCTGAAGTTTTTCTCTCATATCTTAATACTCTCCTAAAATAAATTCCATTCCTATAAATAAATATTACAAATATAAACAGGGAATCCGGTTACTGAATCAGCACCACTTATGAAAATCTCATTACTGTTTCTCTATTATACACCTTTTTGTCATAATTTCAAACCTTTCTTTTTCTAAAAATATATTGCCGTCAGATTTTGTATATGGTATGATTTAAAGTAACTTTGGATTTTTAAGAAAGGCAGGTATTATTTATAATGACAAATGCAGAAAAGGCTTTACAGCTTCATGAGGAATGGAACGGAAAATTTGAAACAACACCAAAGATGGATATTGCAACAAGGGAAGACCTTGCGTTAGCTTATACTCCGGGTGTTGCTGAACCATGTAAGGTCATCGCAAAGGATAAGGAAGCAGCTTACAAGTACACCATTAAGGCAAACACTGTTGCCGTTGTATCTGACGGCAGTGCTGTTTTAGGACTGGGCAACATCGGCGCTCACGCAGCCATGCCTGTTATGGAAGGAAAGGCTGTTCTTTTCAAGTCCTTCGGCGGCGTCAATGCTGTACCGATTTGTCTGGACACACAGGATACAGAGGAAATTATTAAGACTGTTGTCAATATTGCACCTGCCTTTGGCGGAATTAATCTTGAAGATATTTCCGCACCACGATGCTTTGAAATCGAGTCCCGTTTAAAGGAGCTCTTAGATATTCCTGTTTTCCACGATGACCAGCACGGTACCGCAATTGTTGTACTTGCCGGTATTATCAATGGTTTAAAGGTTACAGGAAAGACAAAAGAAGACTGTCAGGTTGTTGTAAACGGTGCCGGTTCTGCCGGTGTTGCCATTACAAAGCTGCTCCTTACATATGGATTTAAGCATGTTACCATGTGCGACAAGTCCGGTATCCTTTCAAAAGGAAGCGAAGGTTTAAACTGGATGCAGGAATCCATGATGGATGTTACAAATCTTGAACATAAGACTGGTTCACTGGCGGATGCTTTAAAGGATGCTGATATATTTGTCGGTGTTTCCGCTCCGAATATTGTAACTCCTGAAATGGTTCAGTCCATGAACAAAGATGCAATTATCTTTGCCATGGCAAATCCGGTTCCTGAAATTATGCCGGACGTTGCAAAGGCTGCCGGTGCAAAAGTGGTCGGTACAGGCCGTTCCGACTTTCCGAACCAGGTCAACAACGTTATCGCATTTCCGGGTATCTTTAAAGGCGCTCTCGAAGGCCGTGCAACACAGATTACCGAAGAAATGAAGCTGGCTGCCGCACTTGCCATTGCTAATTTAGTTCCTGATGATGAAGTCAGCGATGTCAACATTTTACCGGAAGCTTTTGATGAACGCGTTGCTGATGTCGTAAGTCAGGCAGTAAAAGACCATATTACCAGATAGTCCATGAAACCTTACTACTATTCACTAAGCGAATATTTAAAGGAAACGTATGGCTGTAAAATGTACAAGCTTTCTTTAAGCGGCGGCATGACCTGTCCCAACCGTGATGGACGGATTGACACACGTGGCTGTATTTTTTGCAGCGCAGGCGGTTCCGGTGATTTTTCAGGAGAGGCACTGATTGGAAACAGTGCCTCTTTACTTGCCGGAGGCATTGCGACACCGCAGCATACTAAAATTCCAGGCATTGCTGCACAGATTGAAGCTGAAAAAGCACTGATCTGCCGTAAATATAACGGCGGTCAGTATATCGCTTATTTTCAGTCATACACCAATACGTATGCACCGGCCGATTATTTAAGAGAGATTTTTACCGAAGCAATCCGGCACGATGACGTCCGGATTCTTTCTATTGCAACAAGACCGGACTGCATTACACCAGCGATTGTTACACTGCTTTCTGAATTAAATGCCATAAAACCGGTCTGGGTTGAACTGGGACTTCAGACAATCCATGAAAGCAGCGCCCGCTATATCCGCCGCGGCTACAGTCTTTCTGTATTTGATGATGCCATGAAAATGCTGTCTGATGCCGGAATTGAAACAATTGTGCATATGATTCTCGGACTGCCCTCTGAATCGCAGGAAATGATGTTACAGACCGCAGATTATATCGGACACAGCGGTGCCTCCGGCATTAAACTCCAGCTGTTACATGTTCTTTCCGGCACAGACCTTGCACGCGATTATGAAGAAAAGCTTTTTACCGTCATGACGGAAGACGAATATCTTGATTGCCTTGGGAAAATTTTAGAGATTCTTCCGCCGGATATGGTAATTCACCGGCTGACGGGTGACGGTGCAAAAAAACTGCTGAAAGCTCCTTTATGGAGTGCCAACAAAAAACAGGTAATGAACCGGATGAACCGGTATTTTAAAGAGAATAACATTTGTCAAGGACGGTTATATCAATGAATACAGAAGCAACTACTTTATACAAATTGATGGTTTTATATATGTTAAGTAAAGTGAATTTTCCACTTTCCAACAGCCAGATTGCTGATTTTATGCTGGACAAACAATATACAACCTATTTTACACTGCAGGAAGTTTTAAACTCCCTTGCAGATGATGGCTTTGTTAATGTCCTGACATACCGAAGCAGTACCCAGTACCGGCTGACATCTTCCGGAAAAGACACCATTTCCTTTTTCAGCAACAAAATATCCAATGCAATCCGTGAAGAAATCGATGTGTATCTGACTGAAAATAAATACGAACTGCGCTGTGAAACCGGAACCCTCTCCGACTACTACCGTTCCACAAACGGCGACTACATCGTACACTGCATCGTAAAAGAAGGCGAAACCAACCTCATTGAGTTAAACATTGCTGTCCCGTTAGAAGAACAGGCCGATGCCATGTGTTCCAAATGGCGCGAAGGCAGTCAGGAAATCTACGATTTCATCATGCACAAGCTGATGTAAGTAACTAAAACTATATTTATAATAAAAGCCCGGCAGAATAAGTGAATGAAAAATACTTATTCTGCCGGGCTTCCGCTTCCCTCTCAGGGTTTTCTATATGCCCATGCCAAAGTCAAGTGCTAACGTTGAAGCAGGGGCATATAGAAAACCCAATCTATAGATACTGCTCAATCGTTTCCCACAGCTCCGGGATTCCCTGCTTCGTCTGTGATGAAACAGGAATTAATATATCATCTTTTTCAAGTCCAAGTCCTGTGCGGACAGCTTTAACATGCTTTGGAATCTGGCTGCGCTTTAATTTATCCAGCTTTGTTGCAATAATAACCGGGTGGTATCCATTTGCAACAATCCAGTCATACATCATTTTATCGTTGGCTGACGGGTCATGACGGATATCAATCAGCAGAAAGACCTGACGAAGCTGTTTGGACACTTTCAGATACTTTTCTACCATTTTACCCCATTTTGCTTTTACCTGCTGATTGGCATTGGCATAGCCGTAGCCCGGTAAATCCACCAGAAACATTGCATCATTGATATTATAATAATTGATTGTCTGTGTCTTACCCGGCTGTGAAGATGTTCTGGCATAAGACTTACGGTTCATCAACGCATTGATGAGTGAAGATTTTCCCACGTTGGATTTTCCCGCAAATGCCACCTCCGGCAGTTCAGTTTGTGGAATTGCGCTTGTAACACCAATGACAATATCCAGATTTACTTTTTTGATAATCATACAACTCTCCATTCTGCTGACATCTCATGCCATACATTTTCACTATTTATCCTGATTCCCGGGAACCAGTGCATGCTCAAGTACCTGTTTCATTTCTGAAACAAAAACAATCTCCATGCCGCCTGTAATTTCTTCATCAAATTCTTCCACGTCACTTCTGTTTTCGGACGGAACAAGGACTTTTTTCATGCCTGCCGTCTTTGCCGCGAGCAGTTTTTCCTTTAATCCGCCAATCGGAAGCACTCTGCCGCGGAGTGTCACTTCCCCGGTCATTGCAACATCGGCATGAACCGGAATTCCTGTCACTGCAGAAAGCATCGCCGTTGTCATTGTTACACCGGCTGACGGACCATCCTTTGGCACTGCGCCTTCCGGAATATGTAAATGAATACTGTGTGTATCAAAATATTCCTGTTCGACCTTATACTTCCTGCCTGATGTAATGGAGCGCACATAAGTCAGTGCAATCCGTGCGGATTCCTGCATGACATCCCCCATTTGTCCGGTGAGAATCAGTTCACCCTTACCCGGCATTGTATTGACTTCAATTTCTAACGTATCCCCGCCGACACTTGTCCATGCCAGTCCACGCACAATACCGACTTCATTCTTTTTATGGATATTCTCCGGCTTAAATTTTACTTTTCCTAAGAAATCCTTTAAATTCTTATCTGTAATGCGGATACTCTTTACTTCTTCATTCAATTCTCCGTTGCCGTGATAGAGCTGGCGCACTGCCTTGCGGCATACCTTTGCGATTTCACGCTCTAAGCTTCGCACACCTGCTTCCCTTGTATATCCGTCAATCATGCTTTCAAGCGCCTTATCGGAGAATTTCAGCTGTTTTGCCATCAGTCCGTTTTTCTCAAGCTGCTTTGGCACTAAATGTTCTTTTGCAATGTGCAGCTTTTCATTTTTGGTATATGAGCTGACCTCGATAATCTCCATTCGGTCTAAAAGCGGTTTGCTGACAGTTGATAAATCATTTGCCGTTGCAATAAAAAGCACCTGTGAAAGGTCTGTCGGCAGTTCAATATAGTGATCGACGAAATGGCTGTTCTGCTCGCTGTCTAATACCTCCAACAGCGCTGAAGCCGTATCGCCCTTATAATCACTGCTGATTTTATCAATTTCATCTAACAGCATAAGCGGATTTTTCACGCCTGCCGCTTTAAATGCCGTAATAATTCTGCCCGGCATTGCACCAACATAAGTCTTTCTGTGTCCGCGGATTTCTGCTTCATCACGTACACCACCCAGACAGATACGCACATATTTTTTATTCAGTGCTTTTGCCACAGAACGCGCAATTGATGTTTTTCCCGTTCCCGGAGGTCCTACAAGACAAAGAATCGGTGCATCACCCTTGCTTGTAATATTACGGACTGCGAGCGATTCTAAAATACGCTCTTTGATTTTTTTCATGCCATAGTGATCTTCATCCAACACCTGTGCTGCAGCATCTAAATCACGGTTATCCTCTGACATCTTATCCCACGGCATTTCAAGCAGCGTTTCGATATAACCGCGCTCCACGTTCGCTTCTGCTGACCCCTGGCTTAATATTTTATAACGCTTGATTTCCTTACGGATTTTTTCTTTAATTTCCGCAGCTGCTTCCAGTTCTTTTACTGCATCACAAAATTCTTCAATTTCAGAACCGTCATCTTCGCCGTCTAATTCTTCATTTAAGACTTTTAACTGCTCTCTTAAAATATACTCTTTCTGGTGTTTATCTACTTTTTCTTTGACTTTTTCAGAAAGCTCTTCTTTAATTCTGCTGACATTCGTATCTTCGATCAAGAGTTTGCCCGCATATTCATACATTTCTTCCAAAGAATCCAGTTCCAGCATATGCTGGCGTTCCCTGTATTCCATCGGATAGTCGATTGTAAACCGTTCCAGCAGCTTTCTGGCACTGTTCATACCCAGCCATTGCTTTAAAATGTCACGGCTCATCCTTGGATTGGCAAGTGCGTACTGACGAATCAGTTCTCTTAACCCCGTAAGCATGGCTTTATTGAGTGTCGGGTCTAATTCCTGCGGCGGCTGCTCATTTACTGCAACCTCTGCCACAAGCATTCCATCCGCCTGCGTAACACCTTCAAGCGTACCCTTCTTCACACCTTCTACCAGAACACGCACTACGCTGTTTGGCAGCTTTATGAGCTGTTTAATCTTTACCAGTGTACCTACATGATATAAATCTTCGTATTCCGGGTCAGAAACTTCCGGGTCAACCTGTGTTGCCAGAAAGATTTTCTGGTCTTTTTCCATTGCCTTTTCTACTGCATGAATTGATTTTTTTCTGCTTATATCAAAATGTATGACCATGTCCGGCAACACGGTCATACCTCTTAATGCAATCAATGGCAAATTTATATTTTTCATTTCCATATAAACCTAACCTTTTAGTTTTTTACATTGCAACATTTTCTGAGCGGTACTCAATCAAAGGCTTTGCTGTTCCATCTACGGCATCCTTTGTAATTACACATTTTGCAATCGTATCATCTGACGGAATTTCGTACATCACTTCATTCATAACTGCCTCTAAGATAGAACGAAGGCCACGGGCACCCGTCTTTCTTTCAAAACTCTTTTTAGCGACTTCTTCAACCGCTTCGTCTGTAAATTCCAGTTCTACCTCATCTAAAGAGAACAATGCCTGATACTGCTTTAAAATCGCATTTTTCGGTTCCTTTAAAATTCTTACCAGTGCAGCTTCATCTAAGGAATCCAATGCAACAACCACCGGCACACGGCCTACAAATTCAGGAATCAGTCCGAATTTAATCAGATCCTGCGGAAGTACCTTATGGAACATCTCACCGACTTCTGCTTCAATCTTTTCATGGACATCTGCATTAAATCCGATAGAACTCTTATCCATACGGGATTCGATAATCTTTTCAAGACCGTCAAATGCACCACCGCAGATAAATAAAATATTGGTTGTATCAATTGGAATCAGTTCCTGCTGTGGGTGTTTTCTTCCTCCCTGTGGTGGAACGGAAGCCACCGTACCCTCTAAAATTTTAAGAAGTGCCTGCTGTACACCTTCGCCCGATACATCTCTTGTAATGGATACATTTTCTGATTTCTTTGTAATCTTATCTATTTCATCAATATAAATAATACCATATTGTGCTTTTTCGATATCATAATCTGCTGCCTGAATCAGCTTTAATAAAATATTTTCTACATCTTCACCGACATACCCCGCCTCTGTCAGTGTGGTTGCATCTGCAATTGCAAACGGCACATTTAAAAGTCTTGCCAGATTCTGAGCAAGAAATGTCTTACCGGAACCTGTCGGCCCCAGCATTAAAATATTACTTTTCTGTAATTCTACATCAACGTCTTTCCCTGATAAAATTCTCTTGTAATGATTATAAACCGCTACCGCCAGTACTTTCTTTGCCTCGTCCTGTCCAATAACATAGTCATCTAAAAATTCTTTTATTTCTTTTGGCTTTAACAGATTAATTTCCATATCTTCTGCCGGATTGCCGTCATCTTCTTCTTCAAATTCTTCATCAAGAATATCACTGCAAATACTTACACACTGGTCACAAATGTAAATTCCGTTCGGACCGGATATCAGCTTTTTTACCTGATCCTGTGTCTTATTGCAAAATGAACATCTCAACTTTTCATCTATACCTCTGCCTGCCATGAAATCCTCCAACAATAATAATGTAATTTATAAAAGGACTGTTGCGAAAAGCAACAGTCCCGTCATTTAAAACTATCTCTTTTCAACTACGCTGTCAATAAGACCATAAGCTACAGCTTCCTGTGCTGTCATATAGTTATCACGCTCTGTATCACGAGATATTTCTTCTACTGACTTGCCAGTATTGGCTGCCAGAATTTCATTCAACCGATTTCTAGTCTTTAAAATATTTTCTGCAACGATTCTGATTTCTGTTTCCTGTCCTTTGGCACCGCCTGAAGGCTGATGAATCATAATTTCAGAATTCGGGAGAGCAAGTCTTTTGCCCTTTGCACCGCCCGCAAGCAAAAATGCACCCATGCTTGCTGCAAGTCCCATGCACATCGTAGATACATCACACTTAATATACTGCATTGTATCATAAATTGCAAATCCGGCAGATACAGAACCACCCGGACTGTTAATGTAAAGGTGAATATCCTTGCTTGGATCTTCTGCCTCTAAAAATAACATCTGTGCAATAACAATATTTGCAGATACATCTGTCACTTCTTCTCCTAAGAAGATAATTCTGTCTTTTAAAAGTCTTGAATAAATATCATATGACCGTTCTCCACGGCTGGTCTGTTCAACGACATAAGGCACTAAACTCATAATTTCTGTCCTTTCTTACACGAAAATTACTTTTCTACAGTTGAATTTACGATAAGGTCTACTGCCTTCTGGATAGCAATATCACTTCTGATCTGCTTTCCTTCAAATTCTCCCATAAATTCTTTAATCTGTGAAAGTTCCATCTTATACATATCAGCCATCTTCTGAAGCTCTGCATCGAATTCTTCATCGGATACCTGAATATCTTCTGCCTTTGCAACTGCTTCAAGTACCAGTCTTGTCTGGATTCTCTTAACAGCTTCCGGCTTCATTTCTTCTACAATCTTATCTGCTGTCATACCTGTGTACTGGAAGTACTGGTCGATAGATAAGCCCTGCTGCTGTAATCTCTGTGCAAAGTCTTCTACCATTCTGTTTACCTGTGTATTAATCATAGCTTCCGGAATGTCCATCTTAGATGTTTCTACAATCTTAGCGATTGCTTCGTCTTCCTTCTTAGCCTTTGCTTCATTTTCCTTGCGAACGGAAATTGTCTTCTTTAAGTCTTCCTTGTATTCAGCAAGTGTATCGAAATCTGATACATCCTGTGCAAAATCATCATCTAATTCAGGAAGCTGCTTTTCCTTGATTTCCTTTACGGATACCTTGAATGTAGCCGGCTTGCCCTTTAATTCTTCTGCATGATATTCTTCCGGGAATGTTACGTTGATTTCTTTTTCTTCGCCAATGTTCATGCCGATTAACTGTTCTTCAAAGTTGTCGATGAATGAATGAGAACCGATTGTTAAAGGATAGTTTTCACCCTTTCCGCCTTCAAATGCAACACCGTCAACAAAACCTTCAAAGTCAATAACAGTCATATCGCCGTCTTTAACAGCTCTGTCTTCTACTGTTACTGTTCTTGAGTTCTGTTCCTGAACCTTCTTTAATTCTTCTTCTACGTCTGCATCTGTTACTTCCGTATCAGCCTTTTCTACTTCAACACCCTTGTATGTGCCAAGTTCTACTTCCGGCTTTACAGCTACTTCTGCTGCGAAGATGAATGGCTTGCCTTTTTCTAACTGTACAACAGAAATCTTAGGCTGTGAAACGATTTCTAACTTGCTTTCTTCAGCTGCTGTGGCATATGCTTCAGGAATGATAGCATTTGCTGCATCTTCGTAGAATACTTCTGCACCATACATCTGCTCAATCATCTTACGAGGCGCCTTACCTTTTCTGAAACCCGGGATAGAAATCTTGTTCTTATCTTTATTATAAGCCTTATTTAAACCTGCTTCAAACTCCTCTGCTGTTGACTCGATTACGAGTTTGACCATGTTCTTTTCTTCCATCTGTTCTACTTTAAAACTCATTGTTACTATTTCCTCCTTAAAGATATATGTAAATTTTTCTAGCGTACAACGTACATATTAGGCATTATAACATAACTTTTTTTACTTTACCAGTAAAATTTTTCTTCAATTTATTTATTTTTTATTTCACGAACCGCCTGTGTTTATGTTATAGTAAGAATACTATCAAATCTGTCCGGATGACAGATAAAAAAAATGGGAATGGGGATTTATATGAATGAGATAAAAGAAAAATCAGTTGAAGTTTCCCGCACAGAGGTTTCACATTTACTATGTAACCGTGATATGAACGGTGCTGGAAGACTTTTTGGCGGACAGCTTTTAATGTGGATTGACGAAGTTGCCGGCATTGTTGCCAAGCGCCACTGCGAATGTAACGTTACCACGGCAAGCATTGACAACTTACAATTTAAGGAAGCATGTTATCTGGGCGATGTCATCGTTTTAATCGGCTATCTGACCCATGTTGGCAATTCTTCCATGGAAGTACGCATTGACACCTACGTGGAAAAGAAAAACGGCAAACGTTATCCTGTCAACCGCGCCTTCTTTATTATGGTTGCCCTTGATGAAAACGACCATCCTGTCCGCGTTCCGCGACTGTCAGTTTCTTCCATTGAAGAACAGGCAAAATGGGAGGCTGCCGAACGCCGCGTTGCACTGCGCAAAACCCGGCGCGAAGAAGGCTTTTAAACTCTTATACAACATAAAGAAATGCCACAGCATTTCACGGTGATTCAAGGCTTGAATTTCCGTGGAAACTGTGGCTTTTCTTTTTTTTGTCACCGGCACAATCTTCTTTTTACTGACAGATTACTTGCCCTGTGACATCTGCTCTTCCTGTCTTTTAATCATCTTCTTAACCATGTTACCGCCGACAGAACCTGCTTCTGCTGATGTTAAATCACCGTTGTAACCTTCTTTTAAGTTTACACCGATTTCTGATGCAACTTCCATCTTAAATCTGTCAAGTGCATCCTGTGCTTCCTTCTTTGTTTTTGAATTAGAATTAGAGTTTGTCATAATACTGCACCTCCATAATATTTGTTTTAGATAAGAACTTTTTTCGTTGCTTATCTTGGTATTAGTATGTGCAGCCGTAAATCAATTATTATGACAATTTTTGTAAAAACTACGGCAGATAGGTTTTATAAATTTCAAAATCATCAAAAATGACGTGCCATTTGTAGGATGCTCCGGCTGTCAATGCAACATAGTGATGACCGTTCTTTTGTGCATAGCTTACAAGGCAGTTTCCCGCCTCCTGCGTATATCCTGTCTTTCCTGCCATGATGGTCACATTCTCGACTTCATTACCATACATTCTGCTAAACATCGTGCTGGAAAGCTTAATCCCTTCCGGGTGCTGAGCCGTCGGTGTCGTGGTATACTGGTACGTTGAAAGCACCTCTGCACATGTCGGATTCTGCATTGCATACTGCATAATCATTGCCATTTCAACCGGTGTTGTATACTGCTGTTCGTCATACAGCCCCGATGCATTCATAAAATGTGTATTTTTTAAGCCGATTTCACTGCATTTCTGATTCATTAAATCCGCAAATGCTTCTTCTGAACCGGCTGTCATAATCGAAAGGGCTACCGCCGCATCTGCACCTGACGGCAGTACAAGTCCATACAGATAATCCTTTGCCGTAACCATTTCACCCGGATCAAATCCCGCCCGGGATGCCTGCTCACGCACCAGCGGGTCCAGCAGCTCATACGATAGCGCATAGGTCTGGTTTAAATCCTGAAGCTGCTCTACCGCAACAATCAGTGTCATGACCTTTGTCATGGAAGCCGGATAAATCTTTTCGTTGTATCCCCTTCCTGCAATTACCTGACTGTTTTCTACGTCGAGTAATGCAACATACGGACTTTTGACTTCTTCCGAAACGATTTCTTTATAATTTTCACTGATGGACGGATATTTGAATTTCTGTTCCGGTTCTGAAATCTGTGCCAGTGCCTGCATGGCATCCTGCGCCATCTGCTGTGAATCAAGACCATCTGCCTGTCCACCGCCTTCGCCACGGGTTGTATACAAAATACAGCATACTGCAACTACGATGGCAACAGCCGCCGTTATCGCACCCTTTATCATTTTTAAACGCTTCTGCCGTCTGCGCTTCATCTGCCTGGCATGACTTCTTCTCTCTCTATCCGCTCTTTTGGCTCTTTCGTAACTGTCTAAGTATTCATTTCCCATGATTTTTCCAGCCTACTTTTCCAGATACTGCACAGATAGTCCGATTTCCTGTGCTTTTTCTTCACTTATCAGCAGTTTTACCAGTTCAAGTCCGAGTTCAATAGAAGCTCCCATGCCTCTTGCCGTTGTAATATTGCCGTCTGTCACCACTTTGACTGGTGCGGTAAGCACTTCTGCCCCTGTTAAATCCTTTTCAAAGCCCGGAAATGCCGTTGCCTTCTTTCCGTTTAATATGCCAAGGTGTCCTAAAATACTTGGTGCTGCACAGATTGCAGCAATCCGTCCGCCTTCTGCGTGGTGCTTTTCAAGCAGTTCCAAAAGCGGCTTACATTCATTATACTGCTTATGTCCGGGACCTCCCGGCAAGAATAAAACGTCTTCTTTACGAACCGGCTGAGCCTTAAATAATGTATCCGCCTTTACCGTAATGTTCTGAGCCGAACATACTTGTTCATTCCCGGTAATGGATACCGTTTCCACTTCAATGCCCGCTCTTCTTAAAATATCAATAACCGCCAGTGCTTCCACTGTTTCAAACCCATCTGTTAAAAATGTATATACCTTCATCCTTTTCCTTCCTTATCTATGCTTACAAATCCACTGGTATAAATCCTCAAATACATCTTCCTGTATCAGTTCATTGTGCAGCTCATGTCTGCAATCCTCATACAGCCGCAGTTCCACATCGTAAAAATGCCTGCTGTAAGTCACAAACAGCTTTTTGACATCTCTGCCGTAACCGCCCACCGGGTCTTTTGTCCCTGCTGCCAGTATCACCGGAAGATCTCTTGGTACTTTACGGATATTAGATACTTTCTTTACATAGGCAATCGTATCCAACAGTCCAAGATATCCGTTTACCGTAAACAGATAGCTGCATTTTTCATCTGCCACGTATTCTTTAATCACCTCGGCATTGCCACACACCCAGTCTTTATCCGTTACCGGATTGACAACTCTTGCATTGTAACTGCCAAACATCAGATGATTTAAAAACGGACTACGGTAACGCTCACCCTTAATCAGTCTTACCAGTTTTGCCATCAAAATTCCCGATTTTACAACAATATCGGGCTGATTGCCTGTACCAAGCAGCAATACACCGTTTAATTCATAGCCATATTCCGTAATATATCTTCGTGACAAAAAAGAACCCATGCTGTGCCCAAGCAGAAAATACGGAACATCGGGATATTTCTTTTTCATAATCGCCGTCAGCTTATGCATATCTTCAACGACACAACGGCTTGCATTTTTTTCCGCAAAATATCCATAATCTTCCTTTGTCAAAACAGAATCACCATGTCCCAGATGGTCATTTCCCGCAACGACATAACCTTTTTTTGCAAAATATTCTGCCATCGCCGTATAACGTTCAATATAATCAATCATGCCGTGTGCAATCTGAATGACACCCTGCACGTTTCCTTCCGGCTCCCAGATTTTCACGTGGATGTGATTCTTATGGTCTGCCGATAAAAAATGTCTGTCTGTAACCTTCATATGCCGCCTCCGTTCTCATTTATTCTTTGCTTTATTCTTTGATACTTTTTGCGCCCCACGGACTACCCGTCAGTTTTCCGTCATATGCAAGCTGCTCCACATCTAAAAATGCGTCCTGTCCGATTTCTTCCACACCGGAATTAACAGATAATTCCAGCTTTGTACAGCCGTTAAATGCCGCATAACCGATTTTTTTAACAGAAGACGGCAGCTCCAGCTTTGTCAAACTGCTACATCCTGAAAATGCATAATTACCGATTGCTTCTACCCGGCTGTTCAGCGTGATTTTTTCCAATACCGTGTTATCATAAAAGACACCCGAGCCAATGCTTACAACATTTTCCGGTACTGTATACTCTGTAAGGTTTTCTTTCACCGCAAGTAAAATATTATTGACAATAATTTCATTGCTGCTTTCCAAACGGCTCTTCTCCCAACGTGTATTCGTTACAACATGTGTCCCCACATTTTCCAGTGACTGTGGAAATGCAATGGTCTGTAACATAGTACAGTTTAAAAATACATTGTCACCGATACTTTTTACGCCTTCTTCAAATACCACTTCGGTTACATTGTAGTCATCACGAAATGCTTCTCCCGCAACTGCTGTTACCGTACTGCCGTCAAGCTGTGCCGGTATCGTAAGCTTAGAATCCGCTCTGCCTTTATCGGTCAGCCCCGTTATCGTAATGGTATCATCTTCGTTTTTTTCATACGTAAATACCGGTATTACTTTCTTATTTTTGCAGCCTGAAAGCGGTATCAGCATAACTGTTGCCAGCAGCAATACCATTGTCAAAATTGTCTTTTTTCTCACGTTTTTCCCACTCTTTCTTAATTCATTGCCCACAAGTAACAGTATGCCTGCGTTCTTGCCGCAAAATGCTTATTTTTCAATAAATTCTTTACTTCTTCTTTGGTATACCAGCCTGCCTGAATTTCTTCCATCGTAGACGTACTCGGCGCAAATGTGCCTGCTGCTGTACCGATCACAACAGCATTGGTTTCATTGGAAAATCCGATGGCACTGTAGCTGTCATAAAGCTGGTCGGCAATCTCAACAATCTCAAGTCCTGTTTCTTCCCTTAATTCCCTTGCCGCCGCTTCCTTCGGTGTTTCACCACTGTCAATCAGCCCTGCCGGGAAGTTGTATACACACTCCCCGACTGCCATGCGGAACTCCTTATTTAAGAGAATTTTTTCACCGCCGGCATCTGTCATAATAATTACAACGCCGTCTGTATGCGGATTATGCAAATCCTCCAGTGTCTTTAAATCCTTATTTCTGCTGATAATCTCATAGACCTTTTTCCGTTGATCCTGCGTTGTATAACTTACATTATACCGGTCAATAAATGCACCTTCATGCACCTTTACAATCTTATCAAATCTCATACCTGTCCAAATCCTCTTTTAATCAGGTCATCCACCTGTTTTATTAATAAACAATGCGCCGCGCACTCCCGTTGCCACCCTCTCCCGCATTTTTTGCAGAAAAAAGCCGAAGTTAAGTGACAACGTTGAGGCATTTTCTGCAAAAATGCAAGTCTAGCGGTGCATCGCAAATGCTTCCATATCTACAGATTCCAGATTTTCATGAACACCTCTGTCATCTGCTTCTGCAATCAGTGTGTCGCGGTCTTTCTTAAACTGCATCTCGCTTCTGTGCTGGCTCGGTCCGCCTACACATCCGCCTTCGCACATCATGCCTTCTACAAAATCTGCCTGAAGGCGTCCGACCTTCATCAATGTCAGCGCTTTCTTTACTTCTGCCGCACCGGCACATTTTTCAACTGTCAGTCCCGATGTATCTGTGCCTGTTTCTTCCATGCTCTTTAACACTGCCGCTGTTACGCCGCCGCCGTTTCCGAAACGCTTACCGTATACACTTGCCTGCTGTGAATCATTTTCTTCCGGCTCAAACTGCACGTCTTTTGCACGCATCATTGCACGGAATTCACCGATTGTTAATACATAATCTGCATTGCCCTCGATGTCATTATCCTTGACTTCGCTCTTTTTGGCAATACAAGGTCCTACAAATACCGTTACCGTACCCGGATCCTTTGCCTTTAACATACGGGATACCGCACACATCGGCGAAACTGTTGTTGAAATGTTGTCTGCCAGTTCCGGATAGTGCTTGCGGATCATGTTGACAAATGCCGGACAGCAGGAGGTTGTCATCTTTTTGCCCTGCTCGTGTGCTTCGAGCCACTCTGCCGCTTCAGCCGCCGCTGTCATATCACCACCGAGTCCGACTTCCACCATATCAGCAAATCCAATCTTTTTGCAGGCAGTACGAATACTTGACATTGTGATTTCCCTGCCAAACTGTCCCTCAATTGCCGGTGCAAACATCGCAACGACTTTTTTACCTGCCAGCATATCTTTTATAATTGCCACAATGTCGGTCTTTGAACCGATCGCACCAAACGGACATCTGTGAATACACTGTCCGCAGCGGATACATTTTTCTTCATCAATCACGCAGATGCCATTTTCATCCATGGTAATTGCGTTGACGGGACAGACTTTTTTACATGGACGGATTAAATCCGCAATCGCATTGTACGGACAGTTTTTTGCACACATGCCACACTCCTTACATTTGTCCGGGTCAATATAGGCTCTGTCCCTGCCCATTGAAATTGCCCCGAACTTGCAGGACTGCTGACAGGCCTTTGCCATACATTTACGGCAGTTATCCGTTACAATATAGTGGGATAACGGACAGTCTGCACACGCAGACTCTATTACCTGAATTACATTTTTAGAACCACTGTGGTCACTCTCTGTCGGACATAAACCCTCCGCCAGTCTTACTCTCTGGCGGACGATTTCTCTTTCCTTATAGACGCAGCAGCGAAACTGCGGCTTCGGCCCCGGAATTAATTTATAAGCAAGTTCGTCTTTTTTCTCATCAAATTCACCTGCATAGGCAAGCTTTGCCACCTGATACAGAACTTCGTGTTTTATTTTTAAAATTGTTGCGTCATTTGTCAGCATAATTCTTCCTCTTTTCTACATATTATTGTTTTGATATATCCTTTGCCAATGGTTCAACCTGTAAAAGCATATTTCTGATGTCATCAAACACCGCTGTCTTTATGTTATCACTTTTTTCAATATCTTCAATACAAGAAAGCACTTTATCATAATATGTTCTGGATAACACTACAAAATCAGAAATTTTTTCCACTTCTTTCGTTGAATCCTGAATTGCATCTGCAATGTTGTTCTGCACCTGTCCGACTGCATCTGCCTTCCCCTTAATTTTCTCAAAAATGTCATGCGCCGAATTTACATTTTCCGTATTCTCGTCTAAAATCTGTTCTGACTCTCGCAGGGAACGGCTTAATTCTCCTGTGCCGTCCTCTACATTCTTGATTCTTTCACTGATAACCTGAATCAGATTTTTAATTTCGTCTGCAAGTTCACGAACCTGTTCCGCAACAACCGCAAACCCTCTGCCCTGCTCACCGGCTCTTGCCGCTTCAATTGAAGCATTTAACGCAAGCATATTGGTCTGATTTGCCACATCAACGATTCCCTGTGTACACTCTTTAATTTCTCCGACTGCCTGCTCCAGATTCTGGAATGTCGTATCCATTACATGAAAGCTGTCTGTTACACGCACAGAGTCCGCTTTTAATTCGCGCACCTTTTCCTGTGCCGTATCTACAGATGCAATAATGCCGTCACGCACACTGCTGAAATTCTCCGATGCATTCTGTATTCCCGAAAATGTATTTCCGAAATTCTGAATCTGTACAGATAACCGGTCCATCTCGGTTAAAACATTATCAAACGCCTCTTTAATCCCGACAATCTGATTGCTGACAACCACTTCTTCATCGGAAAGATTTTCAAAGCGCTCTGATATATAATTTGCCGTATAAATAATCGGATATGCCTTTTCTTCCAACGAAATCTGCGGCTGTTTTACTTCCTGTACAGCTTCTTTTTGTTTATTTTTATGAAATAATCCCATATGTACCTCTTTTCTAACGTTCCTGTCATGATACCGCTCATCTGCCATTAAAGCTATTAGTGTTTACTCAAATACCACTGCTGACATTGTCTGATTCGTATGCTGTCCGTTATAATGCTCCCCAAGTCCGACAAGTCCTGCATGACTGCCAAGCTTTCCCATTTCTTCAAGATATTCGTTCACAAAACCTTTCTGCTGGAAATACAGATACCGGAACAGGCAGTTTACCGAAAATACGCCCGAAATCTTTGAAAAATCTTTGTGGATACTTTCAATGGTTTCCTGTAAAATCTGCTTGTAATCTCCCGCCTGTAAAAAACAGATGTTATCCTTTGGGTTTACTTTTCTATAGCAGGAAAAGCTGCCGTTTCCGGTACGCTCTTTAATCGAAATAATATAGGTTTCATCACCGATAACACGTCCAAGCGGATTTACCATGGTCTGTTCCGTAATATTTTCCGGCGAAATCCCCAGTTCTTTTGTATAAACGTCTTCCGCCCGTCTGCCGTCAATTTCCTGAATCGTATAAGTACGCGGTTCAGACTTCGTAACAATATGCTTTACTGCATCTTTACGCAGATAAATATTTTCTTTATAAACCTTAACCCTGCCGGATTCATTTTTAACCAGTGCATAAGCGCAGGCATCTTCATAAACCTGTCCGTTACAGCATACCAGTCCTTCCCATGCCGTTCCGCCAGTCAGCTGAATCTTTTTGCTTTTCAGAACGGATTCCATCGTTGCCAGCACACATTCATCATTGCCGCTGCAAAAATCAATTAACACGGTATTATCCGCTGATGCACTGATATTTGTAACATTCTGCTGGAATTTTCTGATACATTTTACCGGCATTGTGGATACATCGGTAAAAACATCCGCTGCCGCACGGATTCCACCGGAAAATCCAACAACCATAACACCATTTTCAAGCACCTGTGTCTTTCCGTAAAACTGTCCCACACACCCAATACTTGGCACACCCGGAAACATTTCTTCCAGCTGTGATACGCTTTCTTTAAAACGTTCTTTACTGCTGTCAAACAGCATTAAAAACTGAGGATTTTTTAATCCTTCGGCAGCTTCTTTTATGCTGCCTGTTTTGCTCATTCCAACAAACTGCTCCATACGCTTATACCCCTTCTTTCGTTTTTATAAATTATTTTTTGCTCACCGGTGCATTTATATTTTTTCATCACCTGTCAGCAAAAATGACTTTTTATATTCTGACTTTTATATCATATCATTGTTTATGTATCTTTACCAGTATTTTAAACACTGTCTTTGGGATTTTATATGACATAACTGCCCATTGCTTTATCCTGATATTTTGCGATTTCATCAAGGTATTTCTGTCCCAGAAGACTGATGGCAACACCTTTTCTATACAAATATCCAATTGACATTTCTTCATTGGATTTGAGTTTGACTGCACAGTATTCCGAACCGTTTAATTCCTCACAGATAATACCGGAACACAATGTAAATCCATTGAGTCCCACCATCAGATTTAACATGGTTGCGCGGTCATTTGCCTTAATCAGCCGCTTATACTGATAGGTGCTTAAAACTTCCTCTGCAAAATAAAAGGAATTGTAACTTCCCTGCTCAAAGGACAGGCACGGATACTCCGCCAGTTCTTCCATATCAATTTCTTTTTTATTTGCAAGCGGATGTCCTTTCCACATATATACATATACACCACACCGCAGAATTTCATGGAATTCCAGATTATACTCGGCAAAAAGCTTGGTCAGCACTTTCCGGTTAAATTCATTCAGATACAATATACCGATTTCACTGCGGAACGTTCTGACATCTTCAATAACTTCATACGTCTTTGTTTCATGCACTGCAAATTCATACTCATCCATGCCAAACTGTTTCACCATCTCCACAAAAGCATTGACCGCAAAGGTATAATGCTGCATGGAAACACTGAATTTTTTCTTTACTTTTTCTTTCTGTACATACTTGGATTCAATTAACTGATACTGCTCTACGACCTGTTTGGCATATCCAATAAATTCTTCGCCGTCCGGTGTCAGTAAAATACCGCGGCTGCTACGCCGGAACAGTTCCACACCGATTTCCTCTTCTAAGTCCCGTATGGCAAGCGACAGGCTCGGCTGTGAAATAAAAAGTTCCTTTGCCGCCTGATTCATGGAACCTGCTTCCGATACGGTAATCGCATATTTTAATTGTGTCAGTGTCATTGCTTACACCCCTTCACTTCCAAAAATATACTAATATTTTATCATTTTCATCTTTTTCTGTAAATTAAAAAGCGCAGTGTCTGTTGTATCTTTCTCTGTCTGACAGGGAAATTGTATACCATACAGCACTCCGCTTTTGATTGGATGTTTATTTACTTTTCCGCTTTTTCAAGCTGTCTGAGCTTTTCCGCCATTTCCTGTAACTGACATCTGGCAGTTTCCAGTTCTTCTTTCTGTGTGTCAATGGTTTCCTGCTTTGCTTCCAATTCTACTTTTTGTGTGTCAATGGTTTCTTTCTGAATATCAATTGTATCCTGCATTTCATCTATCATGTACTGCACCGTGTTTCTATCCAGTTGAATCAATTCCTTTGAAAACATTTCCATCACCTTTTCCACATTCTGGCACATGACATAAATTTCTTCGTACATTTCTTTAAACTCCGGGTACTGACTGATTAGTTCAATGATAATCTCCGGTTCGTCTGTACTTAGAAATGTGAGCCACGCTTCTGTCTTATTCCTAAGATTATTGTGGGTGATTCCACGGAAAATGTCAAGCGGTATGAACACATATTTTTGCAGTAATTCCAGTTCCAGACCTGTGTCTGACTGCTGTTTGAATTTGTGAATGTAGTTTTGTGGATATTCATGAAATTCTTTGATACTTGTTTCAAAAAATACGATCGTATAGACGGATTTTATATCCTTATAACTGAAGGCTTTTTTCTTTTCGCCTTTGACCCTTTTATACTGTCTGAGCAGTAAATCCGAGGAATAGCACGCACTCCGCTGTCCCGGAAAGCTGTATCCGATTTTCTGGACTTCGACATTTGCAAGACTGGTATCGGCAAGTTCCACTAAGATGTCCATAATCAACAGCGACTGTTCATCGGCTAGCCTTGTAGAATCTCCCGGAAGCACTCTTTTTATCGTAACACTCTGCCCCAATAAAAGGGATAGTAATTCGTTGAGCCGCTCCGGTGTGTTTTCGGGATTCATTATTTCTTTAAAGAAGGCATCATATAAAACTTTCACGCCTTTGACCCCTGTGCAGTAATCTAAAAATTCTTCCTGCTGTTCTTCGTCCCATTCCCGATATTTTTCTAAAAGTTTTGGATTCTCGCGGATTTCTCTTTTAATATCCTCCCGCTCACGAATCATCGGAAAATACTGTTTTAATTTTGTTGTGCTTTTTGGCAATCGCATCGCCCCTTTCTTTCGCATTTTATTCATCATTCAACAATATTTATAAATATTGTTGATGTATATAATATACTTCATATAATAAACCTTGTCAATATATTTTTTACACTATACAAATAGCATTTAAAACCATTTTCCTCCGTCCTGACAAAGCCACTTTGATACAAAAAGAGCAGACACAAAAATTCCTTCTGTATCTGCTCTCTATCTGCTTTTTAACACTTTATCACAAAACCGTATCAACAAAATTCATGATAAAATCATTAGACGAATTATTCTACTGTATAAATCCAGCCCTTAGGTGCTTCAAGCTTGCCCATCTGGATACCTGTTAAAGTATCGTACAGCTTCTGGATTGTAGGGCCCATCTTTTCCATACCGCTTGGCATGCAGATTTCCTTACCATGGTCAACAATCTTACCAACCGGTGAGATAACAGCTGCTGTACCGCAAAGACCACATTCTGCAAAATCCTTTACTTCTTCAAGTGTAACTTCACGTTCTTCAACCTTCAGTCCTAAGATTTCCTTCGCAACATATACGAGTGAACGACGTGTAATAGAAGGAAGAATACTGCTTGACTTTGGTGTTACAACTGTACCGTCTTTTGTAACGAACAGGAAGTTTGCACCGCCTGTTTCTTCTACCTTTGTTCTTGTTGCCGGGTCTAAGTACATATTTTCTGCGTAGCCTTCTTTATGTGCTGTTACGATTGCATGTAAGCTCATGGCATAATTTAAACCGGCCTTGATATGACCTGTTCCGTGAGGTGCTGCTCTATCGAAATCAGATACCTTGATTGTAAGAGGCTTTGCGCCACCCTTAAAGTATGGACCAACCGGTGTTGTAAGGATTCTGAACTGATATTCATCAGCCGGCTTTACACCGATAACCGGATTGCTGCCGAACATATATGGACGGATGTATAATGTAGCACCTGAACCAAATGGCGGTACCCATGCTGCATTTGCCTTTACTGTATCTGCAACAGCCTGTACAAACTTGTCTACAGGGAATGGCGGCATTTCCAGTCTTTCGCAGGAATCATGCATTCTCTGTGCATTGAGGTCCGGACGGAACATAACAATATGACCGTCTTCTGTTGTATAAGCCTTTAAACCTTCAAAACAAGTCTGTGCATACTGAAGTACACCTGCACACTCATTTAACACGACCTTATCATCATCTGTAATGACTCCGTCATCCCACGCTCCGTCTTTATAATTTGCTACAAATCTTTTATCTGTCTTTACATAACCGAATCCAAGATTTGCCCAGTCAAGATTTTTCTTTTCCATCTTCATTACTCCCTTTCGCGTCTAGTCGGATTGTTACGAAATGATATCTTTTACTTCATTCCACTCAATTCTTAACAGTTATTTTACTGCGATACCTTGTGAAAGTCAATATCCCAGTTTCTGCATTTTTAGGAAGTTTCATCATTTTATTCCCGATCTAATAATGACTGATAAAATGCCGCATAATCTTCACGTTGTTCTGCCGTAAACGCAATGGCAGTTCTTGGGTGCTGATTCTGCTGTCCTGTCAGCATATACTGTACATCACAGCCCCATACAAGCCCTGTCTTCTTTAGCGGAAGCATCTGGTTCTGTAAAAATTTTAATACCGGATTCAAACTGTACTTCGGATTTCTAAGGAAGCCTAACAGCAGTTCCATGTTGCAGTTTCCTGCACCGCGTCCCATGCCGCTCATCGTTGCATCCAGATAGCTGACACCTACGGTGCAGGCTTCAATCGTATTTGCAAATGCAAGCTGCTGGTTGTTGTGTGCATGGATACCGACCTTCTTGCCGTATTTTTCTGCAACCTTCAAATACTTATCCGCCAGTCTGCGGATCTGTTCCGGATATAAAGAACCATAGCTGTCAACCAGATAAATCGTGCCGACCTCGCTTTGTGCCAGTAAATCCAGTGCCAGATCCAGCTCAGATTCTGCCGCTGTGGAAACTGCCATAATATTAATCGTGGTTTCATAGCCCATCTCCGCACAGTAATGAATCATCTCGATTGCCGCCGGAATTGTATTAATATAGGTAGCAATACGAATCATGTCAATCACGCTGTCTGTCTTTGGAATAATATCTTTTTTATAATCGGTACGTCCGACATCTGCCATAACGGAAATCTTTAAATCGGTGTTGTTATCACCGACAATATCACGGATATCCTGCTCATCGCAGAACTTCCACTTGCCGAATTCCTTAACGTCAAAAATTTCCTTTGAAGCCTTATAACCGAACTCCATGTATTCTACACCTGCTGCCACGTTGGCGGTATATAAATTTCTTACAAATTCATCGTCAAAATAAAAATTGTTGACCAATCCTCCGTCTCTGATTGTACAATCAACGACCTTAATATCCGGTCTGTAAGAAATTAATTCGCCCTTCTGTTCCATTTCCTTTTCCTCCAATATCTGCTTTTGTTTTATTTTTCACTTTAAAGCGTTAAACTTTAACGTATTATAGCACACTTTTTTCAAAATGCAAACCCCTTTCAGAAGAATCCTTTCCAAATTGCTTTATAACCGATTTACGTCAGCTGCTGCATATCCTTTACCAGGGCTTTTAATCCTGCCAGATATTCCTGCGCATTGCTGAATTTCTTCTTTGTCACCCTCCAGACAAATTTCGGTTCCGGACTGCTGATAAACCGCACCGCACCGCCGTATCCGGCTACGAAATTTTCGATTTTATCCCCCTGAATGTCCGCTTTCGGATAAATCTTCATGACCGTCCGCCACTGCGATGCCCCCTGTGTTTCGTCCGTTCCGCCCTGAATCTCGGTAATGCCGATTTTGTGTGCCATAGACTTAACCAGTGCAATATTTAAAAGATTGGCGGCACTTGCCGGCAGACTGCCGTAACGGTCACCGAGTTCGTCGCACATATCTGACAGTTCCTCCTCGCTTTCAATACCCGCAATCCGCTTGTAGACATCCAGCTTCTGATATTCGCTCTTAATATAAGAAGACGGAATAAATGCATCTACATTCAAATCCACATTTGTTTCAAAACCGTATTCATTTTTAATGCCCTTCAAATCATTCACCGCCTGATTGAGCATTTTACAGTACAAATCATATCCGACCGCCGCCATATGCCCATGCTGGGAGCGTCCAAGCACATTTCCTGCGCCACGGATTTCAAGGTCTTTCATCGCAATCTTAAAACCGGAGCCGAAATCCGAAAATTCACGAATCGCACTTAAACGTTTCTCTGCCACTTCCGTGAGCATTCTGTCCCTGCGGTACAATAAAAATGCATAGGACGTTCTGCTGCTTCGTCCGACACGCCCGCGTAACTGGTAAAGCTGTGAAAGCCCGAATTTATCCGCATCTTCGATAATCATGGTATTGACATTTGAAATGTCCACACCGGTTTCGATAATCGTGGTTGAAATTAAGACGTCAATTTCTCCGTTGATAAATTCGTACATGATTTTTTCAAGCATACGTTTTTCCATCTGACCGTGTGCATAGGCGACATTGGCCTCCGGCACCAGTTCCTCAATGTGTGCCGCCACCTCATCAATGCTGCGGACACGATTGTATACATAATACACCTGTCCGTTTCTTGCCAGCTCTCTGTGAATCGCCTCCCGGATCATTTCATCGTTATGTTCCGTTACAAAGGTCTGTATCGGCACGCGGTCTGTCGGCGGTTCTTCCAGTACACTCATATCACGGATACCGACAAGGCTCATATGCAGTGTTCTAGGAATCGGGGTCGCACTGAGCGTCATGACATCCACATCATTTTTTAATTTCTTAATCTTTTCCTTATGGGTTACACCAAAACGCTGTTCCTCATCAATAATCAACAGTCCCAGGTCCTTAAACTCCACATCCTTGGATAACAGTCTGTGTGTACCGATTACAATATCTACAAAACCTTTTTTTAACTCGGAAATACTTTCCTTGATTTCCTTGCTTGTACGGAAACTTGACAGCTGTGCCACCGTCACCGGAAAATTTTTCATCCGCTGTTCAAAGGTGTTGTAAATCTGCTGGGCAAGAATGGTTGTCGGCACAAGATATGCCACCTGCTTGCCCTCCTGTACCGCTTTAAATGCCGCACGGATTGCGACTTCAGTCTTGCCATAGCCGACATCACCGCAGATTAAACGGTCCATAATGCGGGTACTTTCCATATCACGCTTGGTGTCTTCTATCGCCGTCAGCTGATCCTGCGTTTCCTCATACGGAAACATTTCTTCAAATTCCCTCTGCCATACGGTATCCGGTCCAAACTGATAACCCTTTTCCTTCTGCCGCGCCGCATACAGCGCAACCAGATCCTTTGCCACTTCTTCAACCGCGCCGTGTACCTTGGATTTTGTTTTATTCCACTCCTGTGTCCCCAGCTTATTGAGTTTCGGCTTCTTTTCGGTATCCGCCGCCGCATATTTCTGTAAACGGTCAAGCTGTGTCGCCAGCACATAAAGGTTACTGTTTCCGGCGTATTCAATCTTGATATAATCCTTTTCCACGCCCTCGACCGTAATTTTTTCAATACCCTTATACACACCCAGTCCGTGACTTTCATGCACGACAAAATCGCCGATATTCAGTTCGTTAAAACCGGCTATCGACTTTCCGTCATACTTTTTCTTCTTTTCACGTTTTTTGTGCCTGCTTGCAAAAATATCATTTTCCGCAATCACGACAAACTGCAGAAGCGGATACTCAAAGCCCTTGTGCAGACTGCCGTAAGTGACCATAATCGTGCCTTCAAGCATTTCATTTTCAAAATCTTCACTGAAATACGCCGTCAGCCCCAGATCCGCCAGATCCTGCACAATTCTCGCCGCACGCGTTCTCGAATTGCACACCAGGATACTCTTATACCCCGAACGCTTATATTTTTTTAAATCGTCCGCAAGATACTCAAAGCTGTTGTGGTACGGACTGATACTGCGGGTATCAATGCGCACATATTCCGCCACGGCAAATTTTTCCGGCTTGTAATCCAGCGCCGACAACAGCAGGGTACGTTTCTTTTCAAGTCCCGCATAAATGCTTTCAATCCCGTGAATCATATCGGTCTGTCCTGGCAGAATATAGCCGCCCTCCAGACGGTTTTTCATACTTTCCGTATATTCATATAAAATAAGTTCCATGCGCTCATTTAAGCGGTTCGGCTCATCTAATACAAACAACGTGCCTTCCTTTGGAAAATAGCTTAAAAATCCGGTCAGTTCCTCTGCAAACATCCGCAATGCCTTGCTGTAATCACCGGTACGCTCCATATCTGCCACATTTCTGCGGATACGGTTGCATTTCTCAATATCCTCTGCCGTCTTTTTCTTCTTATCATTACCAAAGGCGGTCAGCTGTCCTGCCAGTTCTTCCTGTAACTTTTCCCTGCCGCGCGCAATTTCTTCTTCGCTTAACAGGCATTCTGTCGCCGGAAAAGCTTCAAACCGCTCAATCTTTTCAATGGAACGCTGGCTCTCCACGTCAAACAAACGGATTGAATCCACCTCATCGTCCCACAACTCAATGCGCACCGGTGTTTCTTCCGTATACGGGAAAATGTCGATAATACCGCCGCGCACCGCAAATTTGCCCTGTCCGTCCACAATCGCACATCGCTCATAGCCAATCTGTACCAGTTCTTTTGAAAGTGCTTCTAAATCAAGAACCTGTCCTTTTTCAAATGAAATCGTGGCATTTTTATATTTTTCAAGCGGAACGAGCAAATCAGCACAGCCGTCAATCGTTATCACAACCGTAAGTCCCGCCGCATTTTTGTTTTCCGGCTGTATGCCGTCTGTTTTACCGTTTGAAATACTGTCTTCACTGATATGCTTCTGCGCCTGAATGATTTTGTAAATGCATGCAAGCCGCTCTCCCGCAAGCTGGTTGCCATGCACATCGGCGCTGTAAAAGATAAAATCCTTGGCAGGATAGTAAATACTGCTCTTATCAAAAAAGAGACAATCCTCACGAAGCTGTCTTGCCTTGACCTCATCGCTAGTAATCACGACCCGGATTGGATACTGCTCCCCGAGTGCTTCCAGCAGATGTGCTTTCTGCGTGTCAATGCAGCCGCTGACCATTACCGCATGCCCCAGCCGGCTAAAAGACTTTTTAATTTCTTCTATCCCTGCCATCCCCTGCACAGGCTCAAAAAATGTTTTCATACTTCCTCAATTCTACAATTTTTATTTCATCCATTAAATTTATTCATCGCACCGGTAATACCCTCTGTCATGATACAGGCAACCGCTTCGCAGGCTCTCTGATTGGCATCCCGCAGTGTATCGTATAAATCTGCCGGGAATTTTCCGAGTACCCAGTCTGCAAGGTCCCAGCCCTTCGGTTTGTCACCGACACCGAACTTAACACGCTTGAACCGGTCACTGCCAAGCTGCGCGATAATACTTTTAATACCGTTGTGTCCGCCTGCGCTTCCCTTTGCCCGCAGACGCAGTTTGCCCGGTTCTAAGCTGATGTCGTCAAAAATAACGATTAAATCATCGATATCCGCCTTATAATAATCCATGACTTCACGGATACATTCCCCGGACAGATTCATATACGTCATCGGCTTTACAAGAATGACCTTCTCTCCCTCAATCATACCCTTGCCAATCATCCCTTTGTGTTTTTGTGTGTCTACGCTGATATTATATTGATCTGCCAGCGCATCTATCACAGAAAATCCTGCATTGTGTCTTGTTCCCATATACTGTGTGCCGGGATTTCCCAGCCCCGCTATAATATACATACATACCTCTTTCTGAGCGATTTCCCATCTGCCATCATAGATGTTTGCTTTCGCCCGGAAGCAAACATCTGTGTGAACAAGCTTTTGTTTATGGCTTGTTCACACTTCGCAGGCATTTTAATGCCGGAGGAACCGCGAGCCAAATGTCAGATTTGGCTCTGC